>Ga0073928_10000397_pt1 | contig 103234 bp, 89 predicted proteins | sample PaiPotPPA55metaG_FD_76969 | JGI IMG/M metagenome (GOLD analysis project Ga0073928, IMG submission 76969) | Iron sulfur acid spring bacterial and archeal communities from Banff, Canada, to study Microbial Dark Matter (Phase II) - Paint Pots PPA... ... | reverse complement strand
TTCGGGCGTGAGCAATCTCGGGAGTTTTTGCCGGACCGTGCGGAGGCTCAGGCTCGACGCCACGCCAGCCCACCGGCCGTCCGCTGACCGCTTCTTTCACCGACCGGAACAGCACCACGTACATCAACTGCCGATAGTAGAAGCGTTGCAGCAACACCGGAATCAGCAACGTCCAGTCCTCATCCCTCTCCAGCGCGAACGCCACTACACAGGTCAGCAGGTCAATCAGCAAAAATCCCAGAAAGAAAAGCACCGACCGTTGGAGATTCGCCGTATCAAACATCGTTTGCGATATCCACCACGAGATGTGCAACTGCGCCAGGCCCCACAACACAATCGAACCGAAAAACATCAGGTCAATAATCGGCGAAATCAGGGGCAGCACCAGCTGGAACACAAAAATATTCGGCAGCGCGATCCAGCCTAGCGTTCCATATTTTGGACGGAACAGCGTGTCGCGGTGTTTCCAGAACGACTGCAGCGTCCCAAACGTCCAACGAAATCTTTGCCGGATCAGCACATTCGCGGTATCCGGAGCTTCCGTCCAGGCAAGCGCGCGTTCTTCGTAGCTCACTCGCCAACCCAGCCGGCGAATTGCCACCGTCAGGTCCGCATCCTCCGCCACCGTATCCGCCGTAATTCCGCCCGCGGCCTCGATGGCCTTCACGCGCCACGCACCAAGCGCCCCAGGCACTACCGTGATGCAATTCAGCAAATCGAACGCGCGCTTCTCCATGTTCTGGCTGGTGATATATTCCAGCGCCTGCCAGCGCGTCAGCCAGCGGGAACGGTTTCCCACCTTCACGTTACCCGCCACCGCTCCGGTTCCGGGATCGGAGAAATGCCGCAGCAACTGGCGAATGGCATCCGTTTCGATTTCCGTGTCGGCATCAATCGTCACCACAATTTCAGTTTTCGCATGTGACATGGCGTTATTCAGTGCCGCTGCTTTTCCGCGATTCACCTGATGAATGATTTGTACTCGTGGGTCATCGCCAAAGTGGGTGTCCAGCAGCGTGCCCGTCTCATCGATTGAGCCGTCGTTCACCACGATCACCCGCATCGTCGGATAGTCCGACGCCAGTACCGACTTCACTGTCTGTACAATTACGCTTTCTTCGTTGTGCGCCGGAATCAGCACGGTAACACCCGGTAGCGGATCTGGCGCTTTGTCACGGTCGGGACGCATCTTTTCAAACAGCGCAAGAATTCCGATGATTAGCGCGCGACCGCTCACCAGAACAATTCCCAGCACAAACACGTAGCCGATGCTTATGGCGAACCAGTGATACAGTCCAAAAATAAAGCCATCGGCTTTCGCTTCGAGCCATTCCCGCCCGGATAACGGCACCATTACTTCGCCGCGCGTCTTATTCACCAACTCCGGTACTGACACAAATTCATATCCGAGTGCGCGCAATTGATCGATGACTTTCGGCAGCGCGGCCAAAGTCTGGCTGCGGTCGCCCCCTCCGTCGTGAAACAGAATAATATTTCCGCTGTTGGCTTGCTTCAGCACTTCATCAATAATGTCCTGTGCTGGAACTTGCTTGCCGTACGGCTGCCGCCAGTCGTGCGGATCAATTTTCTGTCCGACGATCAAATACCCCATATCTTGCGCCACTGGCAGCTTCTCTACTTCTTCCGCAAATTCCGGTTGGTGATCGATTCCATACGGCGGCCGAAACAAAATCGATTTCACTCCCAGAGTGCTTTCAATCAGCCGTTGCGTGATATTTAATTCCCAGTGCAATTGCGTGGGAGATGTTTCTTCCAGCACTGGGTGTGTGTAGGTGTGATTTCCAATCGAGTGGCCTTCCGCGTATTCCCGTCTCAGAAGTCCGGGAGATTTCGCAGCTTCCTCTCCAATTACGAAAAACGCCGCAGGCACATTCTTCTCTTTCAATACGTCAAGAATTTTCGGCGTCCACCGCGGATCAGGGCCATCGTCGAAACTGATTGCAATCTTCTTTTGCGCCGCACCCAGTTGATCGATTTCATAGGAAAGCGGATAGCTGTCATACCTCTCCGCCGTGAAGAGATCGGTCTTCACGTCGTAAGTAAACGACCTCACACCACGTTTCGGTTTGTCGGCAATTTTCCAGATATCTCCGTTGCCTTCGAGAATCAAATCCGGGCCGGGCGGCACGTCTTTCAGCTTTTCGCGGATCGCGTCGTCGGGCCGCGTTGCGTCCCCAATCTTCCAGATGGAACTGTCCGATGAACCTAATCTCCACAACGCCGTTCCCTGTACACCCAAACGCTCCGCCGCCCGCATCTGGTTATACGCGGTCACCGCATCCAGAAACCACACCTGGTGCGCGCGGTCGCTGTCATCGGAATAAGAGTAGTGTGGATTCAAAGAAGCTGGATCCAACTCCACCTGAGCTTCCGATTCATATGCGTGCAGCAGCGCTTCTTGAACGCTCAGATCCTTGGCGCTGGGGTGAGAACTCTTATTTGGTTCCGGCCAGTCGTATCCATAGTTGGCGATTCCCACCACGACTTTTTGTGCGGGAACAACCTGCAAAAGTTGCTGCAAATTGTCCATGAACCAGTCTTGCGAGGCAATCGGCCCGGGTACCGATGTCGGCCAGTGCTGGTCGTAATTCATCATCACCACTGCGTCGCACTGCTTGCCGTAGTATCCGTAGTCGAAAGTGTCATCCTGCGCCGGCAGCGAAATCATGATCTTCAAGCCCACCGCGTGCAATGCTGGCGCCAGCTCCGCGACGAATTCCTGCAAATGTTTTTCACTTGGTTGCGGAACTTCTTCGAAATCGACAACGATTCCAACTTCGCGAGCCTCGATTGCATATTGCACCGTGTCGCGCACCAGACTCGCTCTTGCCTTGGGATCGGCCAGCATCTGCACCATCTCCGGGATGCGCCATGACTGGCCGTCATAATTATTCAGCATTCCCATGATGGGAATTTCCACGTTCGTGGCACGCAGCCATTGGTGCAGCCGGTCTTCGCGGATGATGGAAAGTGCTTCTTCCGGCGAGGCTTTCACCGTCTGATAGCGTTCGTAGTCAACCACCGTCAATCCGCCGTCGGCCGTTACGCCGTGCAGCTCCTCAGCAACCACCAGATCCAAATCCTTATAATGTTTTTTCAGCGTGGCCAGGCTGTTGGCGTCGTAACTCACGTAAAACGCGGCCCGCAGCGGATCGTAGCTGGCAGGAATTTTTCCAATGTTGGCCACCCGGCGGTGGCGTCCTTCCCGCAATGGCACGATCTTTCCAGGTTTTGCTTTGACTTTGAGCGCGCGGTACGACGATTTCGCGCCGGGCAACAGCGCCGCCGGCAAATCAACGCTTCCCGCGATGTTGAAAAAGAAATACACCAGCAGCAGCGTCAGCAGCGCCCCGCTGATCTCCATCACGCGTCGAGTACGCCGCCAGCGCACCCGTTCCGCATCATAAAATATGGGACTTCGCTCTTTCATCGTTTTACGGCAGACCTGTTAGAGCAATGGAGAATACGCGCACCGCGCAGCCCAGCTGCTCACATCTTATTCAACGGCCTGATGCAACTATTGTAAGATGCACGCTACCCATGAAGCGAGTTTTCTCGCATCCCCTGTTGCCGCTGCTCATCGGACTTCTGCTTCGACTGCTTTTCCTATTCCGCCTGCCCAGTGCCGCCGGCGATACCCCGTTTTACGAAAACTTGGCGTCAAACTGGCTCCATCAGCGGATCTACGGGATTCCTGTTGCGGGCGTCCTTACGCCGCTGGATATTCGCATGCCAGGCTACCCAGCGTATCTTGCCTTGATCCAGGCAATCACCCGGCGCAGCGCCGAAGCTTCGCGCTTTTGGGTCATGCTCGGGCAAGTATTTCTGGACCTGGCGGCTTGCCTGCTCATGGCGGAAATTGCCGCGCGCTGCTCAGGCCGCGCCGAAAACACTTCGCGGGTTTTCCTGGCTGCTCTTTGGCTCGCTGCGCTTTGCCCATTCACCGCCAACTACGCCGCCGCTCCACTCACGGAAACCTTCGCTATTTTCACCACGGCGCTGGTTTTCGTTTTCCTCATTCCGATGGTCAACCCTGAGCACCCCATGGGCGACCTGCTGAAATGGGGCCGGTTTCCGCGGCGCGGCGAATATATGAAAAATGCCGTCCTCGCCGGCATTTGCACCGGGCTGGGAACGCTCTTTCGCCCCGAGACTCCTCTCATTCTGATAGCCGGCTTGCCTGTAGTGTTTTGGGTGGCGTTGCGCCGCAGCCAACCTGGCAAAGGTCTGCGCGCTTCACTGCTCTCTGTCGCCGCATGTCTATTCATGCTCTTGCCCTGGACGATTCGCAATGCTGTTACCCTGCACGAATTTCAGCCGCTCACGCCAAGGTACTCCACCATGCCTGGTGAACTTGTTCCCACCGGTTTTATGAACTGGGAACGGACCTGGCTCTATCGCTTCCGCGAAGTGTTCCTGGTTTCCTGGAAACTAAACGACGACACCATTCAAATCGATGATATTCCCGCGCGCGCCTTCGATACCCCGGAAGAGCGCCAGCACGTTGCCGCGATCCTTGAGCGGTACAACAACGATTCGAATCTCTCTCCTCAGGAAGATCAGCAGTTTGCGGAGATAGCCCAAGCACGCACCGCGCGCCACCCTTTGCGCACTTATCTTTGGGTTCCGCTGCAAAGAATCGTCACACTCTGGTTCACGCCGCGCGTCGAGCAGCTGCCGATTTCCGGCTCCGTTTTTCCGCTCGCGGAAATGTGGGATATCGACCGGCAGGACATGGTTGTCACCATCAGCCTTTTCTTCCTGAATATTTTTTATGTGCTGCTTGCGCTATGGGGAGCGGCACGCCTGTGGAGCAAGTCACCCGAAGCACGCGCGGCTGTCGTCCTGCTCGTTTTCTTCGTCCTGTTTCGAACCGTTTTCCTGACTACCGTCGAAACGCCTGAACCTCGCTACGTACTCGTGTGCTTCCCCGCAATCATCGCGCTAGCCGCCCACGCCTTCTCACGCCGCAATCCTTAGCAGGGGCGCAGCATGCTGCGCCCCTGCTTGCCCGAACGTTCGACTCCGCTGTTTTTCCGCTTGGCTTCGTCTTCAGTACCTTCTTCATTGCCTCGGTAAGAGTATCTGTAATCCGCACCTGCATGGGGTGCGAACTGCCTCCTAATCCTCCTGCGGCTCCGGATGAATCGTTATCCGCGAAATCTGCGGAAATTTTTCCTTCACACGATCCTCCAGCGCTCCCGCCACGTCGTGCACTTCCATGACCGGCAAGTCGCTGCGCATCACGCAATGGCACGACGCCAGAATGTGATGCTCCACTTGCCGCACAATCACGTTGTGACTGTTCACCAATTCGTGATATTCCGCCGGCAACCCATTCAAGAACGCTTCGATCGCCCGGGCCAGGTCGCGCAAATCTTCCTTGCCCGAATCTGGAACGCTGATGGCCGTGCCCAGCGGCTCAATATGAATATTTACTTCGGTCGGCTCTTGCCGCAGCTCCCGGATCTTGTTTTCCAGATCGGTCGCTTGCTGATGCGCCTCCTTCAAAGTCAAGTGCGGATCAAGCTCCAGGTGCAGTTCCACAAATAATCGTCCACCGTTTTGTTGTGCGAACAAATCATGAATTGCCAGTCCGCTTCGCTGCGCCACTGCGCGAATCGAATCGAAAAACGGCTCGCCCTTCGGCGCGCGCGGCTCTGCATGTACCACCACGTCCGACGGCACAATCTCCGCCACGCGCTGCTCAATCGCGTCGCTCCACGCATGCACCTGCTCCAGGCTCGCCGTGCGCGGCACGCTTACCGTCGCATCCACAAAATAACGATTTCCTGCGCGCCTCAATCGCACTCTTTGTACATTCAGTACGCCGTCCATCTGTCCGATGGCTTTCGTTATTTGTTCCTGCAGCCCTTCCGGCGCCGCGTCCAATAGCGCGTCCAGCGTCCGTCTCCCCAGCCGCGATCCAACCCATAGAATCACCGCCGCGACCGTCAATCCGGCTAGCGCGTCGGCGAATACCAGCCACGGCACGTTCCACTTTTCGCCCGCCCACACCAGGCAAATTCCTGTAATCACGACGATCGTGCTCCACACGTCCGTCGAAAAATGCAGTGCGTCGGCTTCCAGCGCTTCGCTCGAATATTTTGCCGCCACGTGAGAAAGTTTTCTCGCTCGTGTTATGTCGATGGAGAGCGCCACCAACAGCACCAGAATTGCCGTTACACTCGGTTGAATATGGACACTGTGAAAAAATAGCCGGTCGAATGCTTCGTAAATAATGTAGAGCGCCGTAACAACCAGCAGCGCCGTCTCCATAAACGCCGAAAAATTCTCAAATTTTCCGTGTCCGTACGGATGCCGCTCGTCCGCAGGCTGGTCGGAAACTCGAATCGACAGAAAAGTAATTATCGCGGCGATTAAATCCAGTCCGGAATGTAGAGCTTCGCTCAACACGCCCAGGCTTCCGGTTCGAATCACCAAGAACGCCTTTAGCGACACCAGCAGCAGCGCCGAGCCTACGCTCAACAATGCTGCTGTCTTTTTTTCTCGTGATTCGCCGGGCAACAGGGCTTCCATAGCCACGCCTAGACTACCCTAAGTGACACGCAACGCGACACAGTGCCTGTGCTTGATTTTGAAATTTACGCGGCTCGCAGCGGCACAAATTTCAGCGCCGCCGAATTCATGCAATAACGTAGCCCGGTCGGCTCCGGCCCGTCCGTGAACACATGCCCCAGGTGCGCGTCGCACAGAGTGCATTTCACCTCGCGCCGCAGCATCCCCATGGCGAAGTCGTCCTTCTCGCGGACATTCTCGCCTGCAATCGCTTCCCAGAAGCTGGGCCATCCCGTGCCCGATTCGAATTTCGTTTTGCCGTCAAACAGCGCCGTCCTGCAATCCGCGCAGCGGAAAATTCCCGCGCGATGTTCGTTCAAGAGCTCCCCCGAATACGGAATCTCCGTCGCCGCCTTCCGCGTAATCACGAATTGCGGCGTAGTCAAGACGGCTTGCCATTCCGCCAGTGTCCTGCGCACCTTGTGCCTCAGTACTTTGCCAACCCGTTTCCCCGTTTCGTCGAACTCCACAATTTCGACCGTGCTATCCGGCGCAAGCGGCGGCTCATCCTTCACAAAAGTCGAACTCGCCACGCGATCGACTCCGGCAAACACACCAACCGCCGCCAGAGCCGCGGCTCCGAAAATCAGTCCGCGCCGAGTCAGTTCCTTCATCGTTTTACTTTCCAGAAAATCGTGGCAGCAACAGAAATTACTTGGCGGTCATCGCAGGAGCAGGCACCAGCGGCAATCGTTTCGGTTCGCCTCGCGCTCCCCGCACGTCCAACTCTTCGAACAACAACGACGGCGCGACCACCGAAGACGGCAACCCGTTTTGTGCCGAGCCAAACGCGCCCAACGCCGTCCCGGCGAATCCCGCAATCTGCGTTTGCATGTAGTTGTATACGAACGGATCGTCGCCAATGGCTGTCACGTTGCGCAGCACGCGCGTATTCAGTCCGGTAATCCGCGCGCCGCGTTCCATTTCTTCATGCCCATCCGCCACGTATACCCGCGTCACAATCAGCGGCAGCCGGTCTCCATTTCCCGCGCCTCCGCCATAACTTGCCAGCAATTCGCTGAAGTCTTCCTGATGCAGCAAGCTAATCGCTGGATTGTCCATCTCCTTGATTTCCAGGCAGTATTCCTGCTTGTTCGCGCGGCAAATATCCAAAAACTTTTTCTTCAAGTCCGCTGCGGACACCTTTTCCGACGAACTAAAAAACAAATTGCTTGGCGTCGGCTTGGCATCATTCAAAAACGCCGACCGTCCATGCCCATTGGATTGGCCCGAATCCGGTCCCGGCCGTCGCGACATCAACAATTCTTTCAACGAACCGTTTTCCACCGCGGTCACTTTTCGTCCCGGCACGCCTTCGTCATCTACGCGGTATCCGCCGATCAACGGCTTTCCCGCAAATTCTCTGGCGTCCGGATCGTCCACCACCGTTACGCTGGTTGGCAGCACTCGCGCTCCGGTGCGCGTTGCCCAATCACTTTTGCCGCCGATGTTGCTCAAAAATTGCTCCATCACCGGTTGGAACGCGACCGGTGGCCGCGCTCCATTCAGCGCTGGGCCCAGTACCTGCGCCACCAGTGGTGCCGCAGCCCGTGCTTCGAACAGCACCGGCCCTGTGTAGTCCGGCGCCGGCGGCGAAGCCCGCATGGCCATCAACTCGCTGCCCGCCACATTCAATCCTCTTTTCACTTCGTCCACGCCCGCCAACTCCGCCGGCTTCGGCGCGTACGTTGCGTAGTAGTGATTCAACTGCATTCCGTCTCTCGCCAGCGTGCTCAATCCCGCTTCCGTCGCGGCGAAGCTGCGATTCGTCCGAATTTCCGTTCCTTCACTGGTCAATAAATATTCTGTCGCGTACACCAGGTAATACGTCACCTTCGATTCCTGAATGTCCGGGAACGCTCGCAGCGCACCGGAAGTTTCGCGCGCTTCCTGTTCCCAGTTCCGTCCGCTCCAGTCCGGCGTTACCAGTGGCTCAATGTTTTTCACCGGCGTAGCTTTGGAAAAATCGTCAATATCCGTCTGCCGCGCCAGACTGCCCAGATAAGCTCGCTTCCTCGAATACGTCTCTACTGCTTCCTTGAACGCCTGATCTGTCGCAATCCACAAATCCTGCCGCAGCGAATCGTAGTCCCGGTCGATTCCCACCGATCCGGTCGGCCCGATGAATCCGCGAAATCCTTCGTCGCTCACAAAATTTGAGCTGTCCTGCTTGTAGTCTCCCACTCGGGATTGCACGTTCATGAAGCGGTTGCGCGTGTGCGTGCTGGACATCAGCGCGCCAAACTCGCCCACCACTTCGCGCACATCCAAGTCCAGCAACCGGTATTCCAGGTAGTACGGCCGCACCGGCTCATCGGTACCCGGAAATTTCAGCTCCAGCCGCGCTTTCGCGCGAGCCATCTCATCGCGCATCGCCTGCAAAGTGTGATCGTTGTCTGACTTTTCCTGCGCGAACGCCGCTGGAATAATGCTCGCAGCCGCTGCGAGTAGCAAAGCTCCCAGACAAAGAGAAATTTTCATCGCGCGCCTCCCGTCTTTCCGGCGGACTCGACCGCTTGCGGGTCATGCGCCGGAGGCGGCAGTATTGGCGGAGCATCCGTATCCGCCTGCTTTTTTTGCACTTCCAACTCACTCGTCAAAATTGCCGGCGCCACTGCCGATACCGGCACCGATCCCGATTCCGCTCCACAATATCCGTTGAACACTTCCGCGGTGTCGCCCGTCGCCACAATCTTTGTCAGCGCTGCCAGCGGCGTGCCCACAATGTCCACGCCCCGCACCAGTTCATCTGGTCTTCCGTCCGCAAACACTTTGTAGACCACTAGCGGCTGCACCTGGAACGCTTGCGGCTGCCCGCGTCCAGTAAACGTGAATCCTCCCGCGATGTCGTCAATCAACAATCCGTATTGCTTATTCTGTGCTCTCACCAACTCGATTAGCTTCGTGCGCAACGCAGCATTTGTAACTGCCTTATTGCTCCGCACGATTAAATTCCCCTGCCGCGAAACCGGCGTCGCTCCCAATTGCCGCCGTCCATGCCCGTTCGAATGAGGAAAATCTGCCAGCGGCGAACGCGACATCTCAAAATTTTTCAGCACGCCGTGGTCCACCAGCACCACCTCGTGCGTGGACACCCCTTCATCGTCGAACCGGTAATATCCCAGCAAATCCTCGTGGCCTTCTTTTTTCTCCGTCGGATCGTCAACGATACTCAGAAAATCCGGCAGGATCGGTTCGCCCACTTTTTTTGCAAACGTTTGTCCCTCTGAAATATCTTTTTGCCGATGTCCCTCCGCGCGATGTCCAAACACTTCGTGGAAAAACACTGCCGCCGCGCGTCCGGTAAGCAGCGCGGGTCCTACACTCGGCTCGTTCAACGGCGCCTTTACCAAGCCTTCCATTTCTTTTCTCAACGTTGCGCTGGCCGTAGCCACTTCTTTATCGCTCGGCGCATCCTTCGGATCTACCCAGTCAAAGTTGTAATAGCGCTCGATGTTCATTCCATCGCTGGCTTTGCCTTGAATGAACAACTCCAGCCGGTAGCGGATCTGCCCGCTCTGCAATTGTGTTCCCTCGGTATTCACCAGGTAGGCATTCTGCGCCAACGCTGAAAACGTCACGATCGAATTCAAAATGTCGGGCGATTCCCGGAAGGTCTTGGTGTACGCGCGCACTTTCTCTTCCCACGGTTTCCGGTCCAGCGTGAAAGAAACTTCCGGCTCAATCGATTTGTGCGGCTGTTCGTGCGAAAAATCCGGCGCGCGCCCTTCCGCCGTGTCTGCCTTCACTTCTTTGCTCGAGCGAATCTTGATTAACGCTTCTGCCGCGTTCCGGTATTGGCCGTCCGTCTCCAGCCAGATCGCCCGCCGCACCACCTGCTCATCGTTATCCACGGGAATCGCGGTGCCCGGGCCGCCGCTTGCCATCCGCTGCTCGCCTACCTTGTGCGTGTTGTCCAGCGCGTAGGTTCCCGCCCGAACCGACACCTGCAGCCACCGGTTTCGCCCTTCGCTGCTGGAAAGCAGCGCGCCGTTCGAGCCGGAAACCTCCGCCCTTTGCGTTTCGGTGATCGTGTAGCCGATAAAATATGCCCGCGGATCCTGCCCGCCCAGCACTTTGAACGATCGCTCCAGCTCTGTCTGCATCGCGCCAATCAGCGGAGATGGCTTGGCAATCGCCGGCGTGTCCGGCGGACCGGCAAACGTCGCACCGGGCTGAACCGCCGCCCCAAGTGTCATGGCCGCGGATGCCGCCAACACGGCGGCGGAAAAACGATTCAATTTACACAAAGGAGCTCCTTACGACGGATCTTCAGGGTTTGTACTTACAAACCCTTGAAATAAATAAGTTGTACTTACAAACCCTGAATTAAAGTTTGACCGAGTGCTCAAGGCTAAAGAGCCAGTGTACGTCACTCTTCGGTAGGCATACAACGCAGCGCCTTCCCATCCAACACTAGTTCGACGGCTTGGCGTCCCTTTTCGTTGCACGTCGTTACCTTTCATATTTCGCTTGTGCCTTCTTGTCTTGCCGTTCTAGTGCGGGGCTTTAGCCAGGCTCTTGCATTTAGTAAGCACTCCTGCCTGCTGCCGCCCGCGCAGTAATCCGGGTACTCATCGTTTCGCGCCAAGTACGCTCAGCCGATTTCTCCCCGCTGCGTTACACTCTTCCGGTTCGACGCGCCAAAACCACATCCTCTCCTGCAAGCAGGAGGAAGTTTGAACAATCACCTTCGCTCCTTCCGCACAGCTTGCTTCTCGCTCCTTCTACTCACGCTGCCATCCACCTCCGCCGCTCAACAAAATCCGCCACCAGCTAGCGCCGTCCCGTCCCAATCCTCCCAGGACTGGCCCCGCTACGGCGGCGATTCCGAAGGCAATCACTTCTCCGAGCTCGCACAAATCAATCGCAGCAACGTTACCCAACTCCAGATCGCCTGGACTTTTGACACCGGCGAACCAGGCGGCCTCCAGACCAATCCCTTAATCATCAACGGCGTTCTCTACGCCATCACTCCCACACAAAAAATTTTCGCTCTCGATGCCGCCACCGGCAAACTTCTCTGGAAATTCGATGCCGGCATCAAAGGCACGCAACCAGATCGCGGCCTGGCCTATTGGAGTTCGGGAACCGCGGCCCGCATCCTCGTCGGCGTAATGAGCTTTCTTTACGCGCTTGACGCCGCCACCGGCAAACCCATTCCTGATTTTGGCGACAGAGGTCGTGTCGATCTTCGCGAAAATCTCGGCCGCGAACCGGCCAGCGCCAATTCCGTTGTTCTCACCAGCCCCGGCGTGGTCTTCGAAGACCTGATTATCGTCGGCGGACGCAATCCGGAAACCCTTCCCGCTCCCCCCGGCAACATTCGCGCCTTCGATGTCCGCACCGGCAAACTTCGCTGGTCTTTTCATACCATTCCGCAACCCGGCGAATTTGGCTATGACACCTGGCCGGCCGATGCCTGGAAAACCAGCGGCGCCGCCAACAACTGGGCCGGAATGTCGCTCGATCCCGCTCGTGGTATCGTTTACGTCCCCACTGGCTCGGCTGCCTTTGATTTTTATGGCGCCGATCGCCTTGGCGACAATCTCTTCGCCGACTGCTTGCTTGCGCTCGACGCGCGCACTGGCAAACGTCTCTGGCATTTCCAGGGAGTTCATCACGATCTTTGGGATCGCGATTTTCCTTCGCCGCCGGCTTTGCTCACCGTTCAGCGTAACGGCAAACTCATCGACTCCGTCGCACAAACCTCCAAGCAGGGATTTGCTTACCTCTTCAATCGTGTGACGGGCGAATCCCTTTTCCCACTGGGAGGTCACTCTTACCCTGCCAGCACGGTTTCCGGCGAAGTCGCTGCAAAAGAACAGTTGCTGCCAACTCTTCCGGCACCGTTCGCCCGCCAGCGCCTCAGCGAAGACCTTCTCACTCAACGCACTCCGGAAGCGCACCTGTGGGCTCTCGACAATTTCAAGAAATTTCGCAGCGACGGCCAGTTCGTTCCTTTTTCCGTCGGTACGGAAACCGTAGTTTTCCCCGGCTTCGACGGCGGTGCTGAGTGGGGCGGCCCGGCGGTTGATCCGCACACCTCCATCATCTACATCAATTCGAACGACATCGCCTGGACCGGCGCGCTCGCTCCCAGCGGAAACGAAACCGGCTCTCGCGCCCTGTACATCAGTCAGTGCAGCGTCTGCCATGGCGGCACCCTCGCCGGCTCGCCGCCGGAATTTCCATCCTTGCAGAAAATCAGCTTGCGTCTGAACTTCGCACAGATCGTTTTCACCATTCGCGACGGCAAAGGCCGCATGCCCGGCTTTCCAAATTTAACCGCGGAACAAACCCGCGCCATCGCCGACTTTCTCGCCAACGGCCAGAATGTTCCGCTGAAGGAACTCGCCAGCACTGGCCCGCTTCCGCCGGCCATGAAATATCACCTCACCGGATACAATCGCTTTCTCGATCCCGATGGTTATCCCGCCGTAGCTCCTCCGTGGGGAACTCTCAGCGCCATCAATCTGAATACTGGAGAATATGCGTGGAAAATTCCCTTGGGTGAATATCCCGAATTGGCTGCGGCAGGAATGCGCAACACTGGCACGGAAAATTATGGCGGCCCGATCGTCACCGCCGGAGGATTGCTCTTCATTGGCGCAACCAATTACGACAAGAAATTCCGTGCTTATGATAGTTCGAATGGAAATCTTCTGTGGGAAACCACTCTGCCCTTTGCGGGCAATGCCACGCCGGCAACTTACTCCGTCAACGGCCGCCAATTTGTAGTGATCGCCGCAGGCGGCGGCAAAGACCTCAAATCACCTTCCGGCGGCGTTTACGTCGCCTTCGCGCTTTCAGTAGCGGCGAATTCTGATACGCGATGACTTCTCAACCATCCGTATACAATAATACTTGTCATCCTGAGGCGATCCGATAAGCCTGCCTACCGCAGGCAGGGATCGCCGATCGAAGATTCCGGCCCTGCCGGAAGCTCAACTGTCGAATTATCGCGGCGTTCAAGTGCGATCACCGAACTGCGCTCAACCCGTCGATCCATTGCAGCCCCGCTGAAACCATCAACCGCAAAGTTTCGGATTTTGAGCACAACCGGTCACTGGCACCGGCGGCTTACTATTATTCCCGTGCGTGGCCACAACCGAAATCACAATGGCTGGAATCACCACCAAGATTCCTAGCGCAATGGCGTTTCCCAGGCCCAAGTGATGCCCGGCGTTTTGCAAGTTGCTGCCGGGACCGGGCCGCCCGCCGACGTCCGTCGCCGTTCCTGCGTCCACCAGCACATCCAGCGTCGCCTGCGTCGGTGCCTGCGGCCCGGTGCTGTCATTCGAACGCACATTCGTCATCTGCCCGGCCTTCACGATCACGCAAACCCCCGCCAGATTGCAAACCTTCACCAGCCCTTCGAATACAATCACGTTCATCGTTCCCGTTGAATTGTCGAACGCCACGAAGAAATCCGTGCCCACCACTCCCGCGACTCCCGCTGGTGTTTTAACCTCAAATTTTCCGTCTGGCTTGGTGATTTTCTGCGCCTGCGATCGGATTTTTCCAAATGTCAATTCCAGTTCCGTCTGCTGCGCTCCGAGGTCGTGCCTTACCACCTTGATCGAGGACTCCGAGCCCACGTTCAGCACCGAACCGTCGTCCAAAGCGACCCGCGCCCGCGCGCTGGCTTGCGTGCTGACCACGTCCTGCCAGTCCACCACCGTTTTCGCGGAAGCAGAAATGCTCTTCGCGCCGCGCGCTATGCTCACCGCGGGAATAACCCGCGAAACTTCGCCGGCGCGTTGCGGAGTATCCGGCGCGGCCAGAATTTCATTTGGATTACACAGCAACGCGGACAAACAAATCGCCAGTACGCAGGCGTGCGGGGACTTCATCGTCTTCATCGAGGACTCTCCTAAGTTGCTTGCCGTTACCATCTTTGTTACTGGAGCGCCGCCGTACTGTCAATTTGAATTCCCCGCAGCGTTTCCCACCCGTCATCTCGGCCCACGTTTTCAGCTCTACTTATCGCGGCATGTACCGCAAGATCGCCGCTGTTCGGTCATCCTGTTGCGGCCGGCCGCACGAGAAACTGACCACCGCCTCCGGCAGTTGTCGCAGAATCTCTTCCGGCGAGTTTTCGCATACCTCCAGCACGCTCTCCATGCCAAAGAATTCGCCTACCGAATTCTGCGCCTCGCAGAATCCGTCGCTCAGAAAACTTACCGAGTCCTCGCGTTGCAGTTGCACTGTTTCGCTCTCGTATTTGGTTTCTGGAAACATTCCAGGTGGGATACCGCGAAGATCCAACTCGCGATTTCCCTGCGCCGACAGCAGGACTGGCCCCGCCATCCCCGCGCTGGCGATTCGCAAGATTCCTGTCCGCGGGTCTAAACACGCATACTGACCGCCGCGTTGCGTGGAGTCACTCCACGCAGCATCACCCCGCGGTGGCGACGTTACGGGGAAGGGACTTCCGGCGGCATTGTATGCAGCGCTGGCAGTGGGGACCTTGCGCGGCGTTCACAAGACCGGCACGCCACCGAGTTCGGTGTTGAGCCTGCTCCATCCCTTTCATGAAGTGGGCGGCGACTTCCTGGATTTTTTCCCACTGACGGATGGAGCGATTGGAATCTCCAAATCGGACAACAATGAAGCGTCGGCAATCGTAACCATGATTTTTAAAGGGCGATTTCGCCACCGGAGAGGGTCCGGTTCTGACGCCAGTGCAGCAAAACGCATTCTCCCGCCGCCACAAACAAGGTCTGTTGTTTCCTAGTACACTCTGCCGGTTCGAACGGTTGCGAGGTGCGACCCGGACAGGCACTGTTTTGCTATGCGTGCTTTGGCCTTATTACTCGTCGTCGCAGCCATCGTGGGTGGCATCTATTTCTATTCCGTCAAGAAAATGCCCACCACCGATGCTGGCACCGCTCCCACCCAGGCCATCAGCCTCACCGGAGTTCGAATGGATCTCACACAAATCGCGCAGGCCGAGCGCACCTATATCGCTTCGAACGGCCACTGCGTCGCCCTGGACGAACTCTCTTCTTCCGGCACCGTGAACTTCGCTCGCACCGAACGCCACGGCTACACCTACGAAGTGCGCTGCGGAGACGGCGGGGACTTCGCCGTCACCGCCCACCATGCTCCCGCGCCTCCCGATTCCCCCATCCGCTACCCCATCCTCACCATCGACCAGAACATGCAGGTCGGCGAAACCCAATAGGTGGGCGAATCTCCGCAAAATTTCCGGAACTTCTTAGGAACTTTTCGCCTCGCTCTTTCGTTCCATTCTGCACAGCGGCGTTATGGCCCAGCCGTAAATTTTCCGGGCCACCAATTTCAGCACATTTGCAGTAAATGCGGATTCAAAGGAGATCAAATATGAGCGACGCGGGCGGTTTGATCGGCTTAGCGGCAGTGGTTCTCTCGTTGGGGATTCCGATGGCAGCCATGTACACCTACTTCCGGGTGAAAAAGCTGCGCTCCGATGAACGCACGGCGGCGATTGCCCGCGGCGTTGCGGTCCCGTTTCAGGCAGAAGTCTCGCCTGTGGCGCGTTCCCGCAAGAACGCCATCCTTCTGATCAGCGGAGCAATTGGCTATATGGCGGCGTTCGGCGCCATTGCAGGAATCGCTCACGAGCCGGACACCTGGGCCGCCGTGGCGCTGGGCTTCATCCCGCTCGCGATCGGCATAGGCTACTTCGTCGATTTCACACTCAGCCGTCGCGAAGCTCACTCTTAATTTCGCGAACCACTCTTAACATTTGTATCTCGCGCCGGATCTTCGTATTTTGTGACGCGGGCTTTATGCCCGCGTTTCTCTTTTCCGCAACTCCGGCGAAAATGATTCCGTCTGGGTCTTTTGTCTCGTTACTTCGTTATTTCATTACTTCGCTCCCTCATCCTTTCCCGCACATCCGACATGGTGATTCTCCGCTGTGCTAAACTTCTTTCCGATGCATCCCGCCATTCCTCTGCTTCTCGAATTGCAGAAGATCGATAGCGAAATTGCCGCGCTTCGCGCCAACCTGGAAGCTGCTCCCAAACGCATTCGCGAAAACGACGCGAAGTTGAATGGCGCGCGGGCCGCCCTGACTGCCGCAAAAGACGCCCTCGCGCAAATGGTTGCCGCGCGCAAGAAAACCGAATTTGACGTTTCCGAATGGCGCGAACGCGTGAAGAAATTTCGCTCGCAAACCTCGGCGGTAAAAACCAACGAAGCCTATAAAGCTTTGCTGCACGAAATCGCCAACGCCGAAACTGAAATGGCCAAGCTGGAAGACGCGCAGCTCGACCAGATGATGTCCACTGAAGAAACCGAAAAAAATGTGAAAGCTTCGGAAGCCGCGCTCCGCGAATCGGAACAGTCCATCGCGGCCGAACGCAAGGACATTGAAAACCACGCGCGCGAAGTAAATCGCAAAATGCTTGCGGATATTTCCGCGCGCGAAAAAATCACCGCGCAAATTCCGCCGGAAGTTCTGGATGTGTACGCGCGCGCTGGAAAGCGCCACCACGGCGTGGCTCTGGCCCCGGCCATAAAGGAACAGTGCCGCGGCTGCGGAATGCGCTTGCTTCCACATATCTATCAGGAAGTGTACAAGCCGGAAAATTTCGAGATTCACACTTGCGAAACTTGCGGATGCATTTTGTATGCCGCAGAACCCGCGGCTCCCGCGACTCCTGGCGAAAATCCTTCCGCGGCTTCGGCATCGTGACGGGCCCTTCCTGATGACGCCGCGCGTTCCTCCAAATCGAATTTCAGCGAATAGGGGAGCGGGACTCTTCGGCGAGCCGGCGCCGGAAGCGAAACCGCTAGCGTGGCGCGCGAACGTTGATGGCGGTTCGCGCGGAAATCCCGGGCCAGCGTCCTATGGCGTGGTGATTCACGATCCACGCGGCGAAGTCGTCGCGCGGCTGAAAAAATATATCGGAAGAACTACCAATAATGTCGCCGAATATTATGGGCTGATCGCGGCGCTGGACTACGCACAATCCAATTCCATCAAAGCACTGCGCGTCGAGAGCGATTCCGAACTGTTGGTGAAACAGATGCGCGGGCAGTACAAAGTAAAAAGCGCGGACCTGAGACCGCTTTACGAGCGCGCGAAAAAAATGGCGGCGGCGATTCCCGCATTCCGCATCGATCACGTTTATCGCGAACAGAATCGCGAAGCTGACTTGCTGGCGAACGAAGCGATGGACGAAGCTGACGGCAAGCCGTCCGCCGTCGCGGGCCGAAATTCGAAAGTCGTAAAACAAAATTCGATCAGTGACACGAGCCCCAAATTTTTCAACGGTAAGCTGCTTAGCGCGAAAGATCTTGAAGGTGAACAGTCTTACCTGCGGGAGTTCCGCCCAATCCGCGCTCGCTTTCGCAGCGGCATTCTTTATCCGCTCGAAGACATCGACCTGCCTGACGGTGCCGAAGTGGAAATTCTGGTGCGGCCAACCTCTAAAAGTTAGCAGCGTTCACGGTACAGCCGCGGTGCCGCAACAATCGAAGAGAGATTCCTCGGTTCGCAGACTCCGCTCGGAAAGACGGCACTTGGCGTGTGAAAATCGTGACGTCCATATCCTTTGGTCCTGCTGGTCTCACTATGGGAACGCTCTATTCTTGCGCCGCGCGTTGCAATGCCGCGATGTCGATTTTTTTCATTTGCAGCATGGTTTGCATTACACGCTGCACTTTCTTGAGGTCTTTGTCGGCGAGCAACTCACCCAGAATGGTTGGGGTGACCTGCCAGGACAGACCGAATTTGTCTTTCAGCCAGCCGCATTGCGATTCTTGCCCGCCGTTCGCGGTCAACTTGCTCCAGAAATAATCGACTTCTTCCTGCTTCTGGCAATTGATGACGAACGAAATGGCTTCGGTGAATTTGAAGAGCGGACCGGCATTCAAGGCCATGAAGTCCTGGCCTTCGATTTGAAAATTGACGACCATGACCGAACCGGCGGGACCGGGTCCGGCTTCTCCGTAGCGTGAGATCTTCAATACTGTTGAGTTCTTGAAAATTGAGACGTAAAAATGTGCAGCTTCCTCAGCCTGATGATCGAACCAGAGAAACGGACTGATTTTTTGCATGAGGATGATCCTTAATTATTATTTTATTTCAACGCGTAGGAGCGATACAACGTATCGCGCTGGGCGGGGATAAAGCCGGCATCGGAGATGACGCGGCGGAGTTCGCTTTCGTTGGTGCGGTTGCGGACGCCGGCGGCGTACACGACATTTTCTTCGATCAGGATGCTGCCGACGTCGTCGGCGCCGAATTGCAGCCCGACCTGGCAAACTTTTATTCCGGGAGTGAGCCAGCTGGACTGAATGTGATCGATGTTGTCGAGATACAGGCGGCTGACCGCCAGCGTTTTCAGATAATCGACGGCGGTGGTTTCCTGAACTTTTTTGCCGAGCGGTGTGTTGTCCGAAGCGAAAATCCACGGGATGAACGCGGTGAAACCGCCAGTGTCTTCCTGAATGCGGCGAACGCGCTCGAAATGATTCACGCGGTGGCGCAGCTCTTCGCCGCAACCGAACATCATGGTGGCGGTGGTGCGCAGGCCGAGTTTGTGGGCGGTGCGGTGCATATTTTCCCAATCGTCGCTGGTGCATTTGAGCCGCGCGATTTTGGAGCGGACTTCATCATCGAGAATTTCCGCGCCGCCCCCGGGAATGGATTGCAGACCGGCATCCATCAGGCGGCGAATGGTGTCTTCAACGCTGAGTTCGCTGACTTCCGCGATACAGAGAATTTCCGGTGCGGAAAAACAATGCAAGTGAACCGTGGGAAAGCGCTGCTTGATGGAGCGGAGAAGATTTTCGTAGTAATCGATTTGCAGATCGGGATGCAGGCCGCCCTGAAGAAGCACGCCATTGCCGCCAAGTTCGAGCATCTCTTCGATCTTCTTGAAAATTTCCTCAAAGCTGAGAATGTAGCCATCTTTCGCGCCGATGGGGCGGTAGAAGGCGCAGAAGGAACAATACTCGGTACAGAAATTGGTGTAGTTGATGTTGCGATCGACCTGGTAGGTAGCGATACGCGGGTCGTTTTTTTTCAGACGGACTTGGTGCGCGGCCATGCCAATACCGATGAGGTCATCGGATTCGAGCATGTCGAGCGCTTCCGGTTTGGTCAGTGCCATATGTGATTGTTTCTCGTCAGTTCCATTCTAGCTGAGAAATCGGGTGGACTGAAAAGGCGTTGAGGTCAAAGAGTTTGATCGATTCATTCGGAACGAAGAGGCACGATCCCGATAGGATCGGGACAGGTCCCTTGCGGGAGCGAGGTTGGGGAGGTGCAGCGCGTCGCGCGAAGGCTGGCCACCCTCGCTGGGATGGGTTGCCGCGATTTTGGCGAGGCCGATCGAGTTTGCTTTCTTTGTCAGCAATATTGCTGCTTCGCGAGCAACCTTTGGGCTGGAATCCTTAAGGGCCTGGACCAACTCGTTCGTATACGGGTCAGAGTTCAAGTTCGCAATTCCGCGAAAGGTTGGGAGGCGGATTTTCGCAGACGGACTTTGGAAAAAGCGCTCCAAGAATTGTGAATCGCTTGCGCCTCCGGTTTCTCCTAGGCCACAAACCGCAGCGAGTTGCTCACGACCGGCCGAACGATCCAACTTCGCCAGATAAAAAGCTGTGAAATCGAGGCTGCCATTTTTGCGCAAAGAGTATCTGGCTGTTTCGCGGCTTGCGATATTCGGATCGAGCAGGGCGGACTGGAATTCGGATGCTGCCTCGTCAGGAAAGTTTTCAGCCGACAACTAAAGAGCTTCTTTTCGCACCGGCATGTTGGGGTCGTGTCTCGCCTGCTCAAGTAACGATCGAAATGCGTCATTCGGCGGAATTGATCGCAGTTTACCGAGGGCTCTTCGCGGATGTAGGGATCAGTGTCCCTCAGCGCACGCTGCAACACATCCAGGTCAACGCCAGCGGTTCTGTTCAGGGCACGCTCGTAGCAGAACCAGCGGACATGCCGATCCGCACACTGAAATCCGGAAGAAAGCGGGCCGAAGCTGGGTGTCTTCCAAAACACTCGTGAGCACGTTCACAAGGTCGGACTGGTCCATTCGAACAATCTTTTTCAAACGCATTACGAGGGGCAGGCACGTCACGAGGGGTTGCGCGTAGTCGATTCGGGCGCGAGCCAAGATAAGTTCGTGCGCCGATGCGCGGTTCACTTCGACCCGGTCGTTCACGCGGATGAGCAAGAATGGCAGTTCAGAGCCGTTCCGAATTTGTCCAAGCTTACGGATAGCTTCTGCCCGCACGTATCCGTTGCCATGACCACTGGCGATTCCGAGAATGCAGACAGCGGACTCGCCGAGCTTTGCGAGCCTGGCAACTTCTCTCGGTTTGATTGCGAACCAAGGCTCACGGTGAATCCTCCAGTTGGAATAGCGAGTGTTTGCGCGGCGCTATAAGAAAATCGGATCCGGGAAGAAGAACGCACGGCGGCGGTCCGGTGGCCGTAGCGGAAAGTGAGCGGCCAGCGGCGAATCCGGTTGTTTCTGGATTCGAACGTTCTGACGGGCGGTATTGTTTCTCCGTGGGGATTGGACAAGGCGGTATTGTCGTTGTGTGCGGCACGGGGCTGCAAATTAGTACTGGCGGAAGTGGTTCGCGATGAGGTGGAAGAGAATTTGTTGTTGCATGCGGAGCGATTGGCGAATTTGGATGGCGAAGTTCTTATTGAACGCTACCGCCGTCTCGTCAAATTAACTCATCCGGAAATGGTGGCGTATCCTCTCACAACGCTGGTGGCGGCAAGTCGACATTTGATCCGGCATGCGGCGGAGGTACCGGTGATTCTCTCTGCAATGGCCAGCAAGCCGGACGGGTCGCTGACGCACAATACAAAACATTTTACGCAGGCTGTTGCTGAGCGGAGCGGAGTGCGCATTGCTGCGCCAGTGGAATTTTTTCGGACGTTGGCAACGTTGATGCGCTAGGCAAGGAAACCGAGCCGGGCTAAAGCCCGGCACCACGTTCGGAACATCACTGCTCTGAAGACCCGCCTGCGGCAGGCAGGCGGCCACTACAAAAACAATAGCGGGCACGGCATGCCGTGCCCTTACGGAGAAAATACCTGAGTTGTGCCAAGGTTCGCCGGGTAGCTTAAAGTGAGAGACATGCCGGAGCTGCCGGACATTACTGTCTATATTGAAGCGCTGGAGAAGAGGATTCTCGGCGAGGTATTGGAGCGAGTGCGGATTGTGAGTCCCTTTTTGTTGCGGACGGTCGAGCCCGCCGCGGCGAGTGTGGAGGGGAAGAAAGTTGTGGAGTTGCGGCGGTTGGGGAAGCGGATTTGTATTGGAGTGGAGGACGGAATTTGGCTGGTGCTGCATTTGATGATTGCAGGGCGGCTGCATTGGCACGGGAAAGAAGGCGGAGCTGACGAAAACCCCGGAGGGAAGGCTGGCGGAAAGCCGAAAGCGCCGAAAGTTAAACTTGGCGGACGGCAGAATTTGGCGGCGTTGGAGTTTTCTAGTGGGACATTGGTATGGACGGAAGCGGGGTCGCAGAAGCGGGCTTCTTTGCATCTGGCGGCGGGGAAAGACGGATTGCGCGAACTGGATCCTGGCGGATTGGAGGTGCTGGAATGTTCGTTAGAGGAATTCGCAGCGGAATTGCGGCTGGAAAATCACACTTTGAAGAGGTCGCTGACCGATCCGCGATGGTTCAGCGGGATTGGGAATGCGTACTCGGATGAAATTTTGTGGGCGGCGAAAATGTCGCCGACTACTTTGACGCAAAGGATGAAGGATGAAGATGTGGCGAGATTGTTTGAAGCTACGCGCGCGACATTGACGGAGTGGGTTTCGCGTTTGCGGGCCGACGCGGGCGACGGATTTCCGGAGAAGGTTACGGCGTTTCGCGCGGAGATGGCGGCGCATGGCAAGTACAAGCAGGCTTGTCCGCGGTGTGGGAGTGCGATTCAGCGGATTGCTTACGCTTCGAATGAGACGAATTATTGTGCTACTTGCCAGACGGGCGGGAAATTGCTGGCGGACCGGGCGTTTTCGCGATTGTTGCGGGAGGATTGGCCGCGGACGTTGGAGGAGTTGGAGATGAAGATGGGAAGAAGAAGGGATTGAGAAGATGGAAATGGCAGAGGAAAGACGCAAAAGGCCAAGGCCGAGACACAAAGTACGCAGAGGGGGCGCGGAGAGTTAAGGATTAGAGACAGTAGTGCCCAGCTAGCACGGCGATGAAGACAAGAACCGGTCTGAAGCGCGGCCACTGCAAAGGCAAGAAGCCTATGCGGAGCGCTTGGCGGAGGCGGGCACGGCTGAAGGCGCTGCAATATTGGGCGAGCTGAGGATCGCTAGTGCGTTGAGCTTTGGTATCAGGCCGAGGCGGGCGGCTTGCGCGAAATATTCGTTGAGGCCTTTGAGATTTTCCGCATCGAGAGAGTAATCGATGTTGGTGCGGAGATAGAGAGAGAGTTCCTTTTCGGGGAGTTGGAGTTCGTGGGCGGCTTCGGCGCAGATTTTCGGAAGATGCGCGAGTCCGTAGACGAGTGACGCGGTGAAATCGGCGGCGAGTTCTGGCGTGGCAATTTCCGGGCGGGCGGCCCAGACGGCGAGGACCGCGGGACGCTCGGTAAGCTGCCACCATTCGTGGACAACGTCGTAAAGATAAAGCTTGGCAAATTGCGGGAGGCCGACTTGCGCACCGCTGCATACCAGCGCTCCGTCCCGGCCTGGGGTAACGTGCTGCTCGGCTTCGATGGCCAGGCGCAGCGCGGGATCGCCAATGAGCAGAGCGGCGTCGGCGTTGGCGAGCATGGTTGCCAGATCGGGAGCGGCTTCGAAGAATTCGGGCGATATAAGCCAGCGTGCGTCGCATAGAATTTTTGTGAGGGCTTGCGTGCTGCGGGAACTCTGATCGAGTGCAATGCTGCGAGCTTCTCTAATCGGCAATTTGGAAACGACGAGCAGGCTGCGGACACGTTCTTTGGAAGCGATGGAAAGATCGGGAAGGATTACCAGGTTCGGGATGCGTTGGTATTCGATGGCAGGAATGATCGCGACGTCGGCGGCGCCAGTGCGCAGCTCTTCCGCGCATTGCGATGGAACGGTAAATGTAAGATCGTATTTGCCTTGCAGCGGGCCGTGCGTAAAACCGCGCACCAGCGGCGCAGTGTTGAGATATTGCACGACGGAGATGCGAAGTTTGTTCACGGATGTTCGCGCGGAAAAGCGAGTATAGCAGAGATGATTTTTGTGCGCAGCAATGCGTAATGTTGTAAAACATCTGTTCGCATCGGAGGGTTTGAAAATGTCGAAGCGGATGTTTTACCCGATTGTTGCGTTTGTGATTTTGGGAGGCGCGTTTGGATCTCGTGCCATGGCACAAGTGACTCCGGGACAGACCGCGAGTATCGCCGAGAAAACTAAGGACGCGCAGAAGCTGACTGGCTATTTCAATTTGTATTGGGACGCGAAGGCGGGAAAGCTGTGGCTGGAGATTGATAAGTGGGACGCGGAATTTCTGTATCAGAGTTCGCTGGCGGCGGGAGTGGGTTCGAATGACATTGGATTGGATCGCGGGCAAATGGGCGCGACGCGGATTGTGCGGTTCGAACACAGCGGGCCGAAAGTATTGCTGGTGCAGGAAAACTTGAATTTTCGCGCGGTGAGCAATGATAAGGATGAAAAACAAGCGGTGCATGATTCATTTGCGGAGTCGGTGATTTGGGGATTTGCTGCGACGGCGGAAGAGAATGGCCGCGTATTGGTGGATGCGACGGATTTTTATTTACGCGACGGGCACGGCGTGACGGCGGCGCTGAAACGGACGAAGCAAGGAGCTTACAAGCTGGATGGAACGCGCAGCGCGATTTACCTGGCGAACACGAAGAATTTTCCGTTGAACACGGAAGTGGAGGCGACGCTGACGTTCACCGGTGACGAGCCGGGACGTTTTGTTCGCGATGTTGCACCGGATGCGAGCGCCATTACGGTGCGCGAGCATCATTCGTTTGTGCAATTGCCTCCGGCTGGTTACAAGACGCGGGAATATGATCCGCGATCGAGTTTTTATGGGATTTTGTACATAGACTATGCGACGCCTGTGAGCGATCCGATCGTGAAGCGATTCACTGCGCGACATCGGCTGGAGAAAAAAGATCCGGCGGCTGCGGTGAGCGAGCCGATCGAGCCGATTATTTATTATTTGGACCGCGGCGCGCCGGAGCCGATTCGAGCGGAGCTGCTGGAAGGTGCGCGTTGGTGGAATCAAGCGTTCGAAGCGGCCGGCTACAAAAATGCATTTCGTGTGGAAATGCTGCCCGAAGGCGCGGACATGCTGGACCTACGCTACAACGTGATTCAGTGGGTGCATCGCGCAACGCGCGGATGGTCGTACGGAGTGAGTGTGGTTGATCCGCGCACGGGAGAAATCATCAAGGGGCACGTAACCCTGGGGTCATTGCGGGTGCGGCAGGATTATCTGATCGCGGAAGGATTGCTGGCGCCGTATGACAAAGGCAAAGCCGTTTCGCCAAAGATGCAGCAGATGGCGCTGGCTCGGCTGCGGCAACTGGCGGCTCACGAAGTGGGGCATACCCTGGGATTGATGCACAACTATTCGGCGAGCACAGTGAACCGGTCGTCGGTGATGGATTATCCGCCGCCGGTGGCGAAACTTGCGGCGGATGGAGCGATCGATTTGTCCGACGCGTACGCGACGGGAATCGGCGAATGGGACAAAGTATCGATTGCGTATGGCTATCAGGATTTTCCCGCGGGAACCGATGAGCGCGCGGCGTTAAACAAAATTCTGATGGACGGTTATGGGCGGGGACTGCGTTACTTGACGGATCAGGATGCGCGGCCGGCGGGAAGTTCGAGCAGCCTGGCGCATTTGTGGGATGCCGGTTCGAACGCGGTGGATGAGCTGAACCGGTTGATGCAAGTACGGGCAGCGGCGTTGAAAAATTTCGGCGAGAAAAATATTCGCGAGGGCGCGCCACTGGCGACGATTGAGGATGCTCTGGTGCCGATTTATATGTTGCACCGGTATCAGGTGGAGGCGGCAACGAAATTTGTGGGCGGAATGGATTACACGTTTGCGGTGCGCGGCGACGGGGAAGTGCCGACGAAAATTGTGGCAGCTGCAGAACAGCGTAGGGCGTTGGCGGCGGTGCTGGCTACGCTGAAGCCATCGGCGCTTGCGTTGCCCGAATCGCTGCTGAAAATGATTCCACCGCGGCCGCCGGACTATGAGCGCGGGCGAGAGCATTTTAAGATTCACACCAGTCCCGCGTTTGATGCGCTGGCTCCCGCGGAAGAGGCGGCGCAGCATACCCTGCAATTTCTGTTCAACGCGGAGCGTGCGGCGCGGCTGGTGGAGTTTCACGCGCGGGATGCGGCGAATCCGGGACTCCAGGAAGTGTTGGAGGCTATCGTTGCGGCAAGTTGGAAAGCGTCGCACCCTGCAGGCTATGCGGGAGAGATAGGGCGCACGGTAGACGATGTTGTGTTGTACGACTTGTTGAGCCTGGCCATGAATGACCACGCGGCAACGCAAGTGCGAGCGGTGGCTTCTCGGGAGGTGGAACAATTAAAGGGATGGCTGAACGCGAATAAATTAGCGGGCGATCCCTCGCAGCAAGCGCATTTGGCGTATGCGGTCGCACAAATCGAGCAGTTTCAGAAAGATCCGAAGAAGCTGGATCTGACAGCCCCAGCGGAACCGCCGGACGGGCCGCCAATCGGCGACGACGAAGATTTTGCCGTTCTCCCCAATTGAACGGATTTCTTTCGAAAACGCCCTGACCATCCGCCATTTGTATCGTCTATATGGCTGGAGGTGAGGCCATGGTTTCACGCACATTGCTTGCAGCGGTAGGGTTCACGGTGTGGACGGCGGTGCTGGTGACTGCCGCGCCGCGGGCGATCTCGCACCGGAATAATTCCTACGACTATAATGCGGCCCGCTCAATTGCGATTTCTTGGCACGATGATGCACCGGCGGCGAATTGCTCGGATTTACACATTCGCTTTGACCATAGCGACGCAGTGATCCGCTCCGAAGAGCGCACGATTACCAAAGCGGAGGCGCCGACTTTACGCGTTAGCGCGGAATCGAATGGCGGCCTGCAAGTGCAAGGCTGGGACCAAGATAGCTATGCGGTGACGTTGTGTAAGGCCGCGGAGCAGGGAAGCGACGCGGAAAACGTGCTGGCGCAGATCAAAATGACATTTTCGAACGGCGAATTAAGCGTCACCGGTCCTGGTTCGCATAATCACTGGACGGCGCACCTGCTGATCAAAGCGCCCAATGCTGCGGCGATGGACCTGCGTGTAAATAACGGGCCGATGGGGTTGTTTCATGTGGAAGGCAATTTGAAAGTGCGCGCAGTGAATGGACCAATCACGGTGCGCGGGTGCAAGGGCGATCTGGATCTCTCCGCGGAGAATGGCCCGGTTTCGCTGGAGGAAAATTCTGGCAAGCAGAGGGTTCATACTCAGAACGGACCGATTACGATCGATCTGGACGGGAAAAACTGGAGCGGCGCGGGGCTGGAAGCCCATGCGACGAATGGCCCAGTTACTTTGCGCGTGCCGGCCGGCTATCAGTCAGGCGTGGTGCTGGAATCGGACGGCAACGGTCCGTTTAGTTGCCGCGCCAGCGTTTGCGATGAAGGCCGCAAGACCTGGGACGAGGAGCACAAGCGCGTGGAATTTGGCCGTGGCCCCACGGTGATTCACGTTTCAACGGTGAATGGACCGGTTTCGGTTCGCTGAAGCTATTCAAGTCTGCACTACTCGCTCCCACGGCGGAGGAACCTTGACCGAAGTCATTCCTGCCGATGTCGCGGCCCGAATGCCCATCTCGGTGTCTTCGAACACCAGACAGGATTCAGGCGCGATTTTCAGCCGTGTGGCGGCCAGCAGAAACGCTTCGGGATCGGGTTTGCTTTTCTTGTAGTCCCCCGCGCAGACGAGCGTGTCAAATCGATCGAAAAGATTGAGTTGCGACAGAGACGCGGTGACGGAGTCGAGGGCGCTGCCCGATACCACCGCAAACGGAATCTGGCCATGCCGGGCTTCGATGTGCTCCAAGACTTCGGGGACAGCTCGAAGTTGCGGCAGCAGTTCGAAATAGAGATGCTCCTTCCGGTTTGCGACTTGTTCCACTGGCATATTCAGACCGCGACCTTTGTTCAGCGTAGATACGATTTCCACGATGGGCATGCCACCCCAGGCATAGAATAATCTTTCATCAAAATCGCAATTCCATTCTGCCAGCGCTTTTTTCCAGGCGATGTAGTGAAGCGGCATGGAATCGGCGATGGTGCCATCGCAGTCAAATAGATAGGCTGCAAAAGAGCCAGCGGGTAATTTCAATTTCATAGCGTGGTGATGGCCTCGTCATTATTTTAGCGCAGGATTCAGTCTACTCGCCGGGTAAGCGCTTGAATGGACGCTGACTGTGGATGCCGATAAGATTTCAGGCATGTTCCTGGAAGAGAGCATAGCTTCAGCCATCACGCGGTCAGATGCAGAGCGTTTGGCCCGCGAGCTATACGGAATTACAGCAACCGCATCGGACTTGCCCGGTGAGTACGACTGCAATTTTCATTTGCGTGCTAGCGACGGGCGCGAATTTGTCTTGAAGTGCATGCACCCCGCACGGGAGGGCGTGTTCATTGATATGCAGTGCGCGGCACTGGTGCACTTGGCGAGGCACGCCGCGCACCTGCGGTTGCCACGCGTAGAATCAACGATCCACGGCGATGTGTATACGTTGTGGAACGATGCGGCTGGGCAAGGGCGGCTGGTTTGGATGCTGGGCTTTTTGCCTGGCAAGACCCTGGCAAACACGAATCCGCATACTCCAGAACTTTTCCGGGCGCTGGGAAAATTTCTCGGCGAGATTGATTCCGCACTCGATAGCTTTGAACATCCGGCTGCGCACCGCGAACTGAAATGGGATTCATCAAACTGCGGCTGGATTCGCGAACACCTGGACAAGCTTGGCGATCCGCAGCGCCGGGCACTGGTCGATTATTTCATTTCTCTATATCAGCGGTGGATTGAACCGTTACAGGAACGCCTGCGAAAGAGCGTCATTTACGGCGACGCGAACGATCACAACGTGTTGGTAAGCGCGACGTGGCCGCAGCCGAGCATTGCCGGGGTGATCGATTTTGGCGACATGCATCATGGCTGGATTGCGAGTGAAGCCGCGGTTGCTTCAGCCTATGCAATTCTGGGTAAAGAAGAACCACTGGCGGTGATGAAAGAGATTGTCCGTGGATTTCATGGTGCGTTTTCGCTGAATGAATCAGAGATTGCCGCGCTGTTTGCACTGGCTGGAATGCGACTTGCGGTCAGCGTGGTCAATTCGGCAACTCGCAAGACACAGAAACCTGGCGATGAATACGTAGCGATCAGCGAAGCCGGTGCGTGGGAAGCGCTGGAGCGGCTGGCGAAAATTCATCCCAGGTTTGCGCACTATTCCTTACGCGAGGCGTGCGGGCTGGCCCCGGCTCCGAGCGGCGAGAGAATTGCAACACGGCTACGCGCGCAGGAACGAGCCGGAACCAGTGTCATCTCGACGGATTTGCGCTCTGCGCCACTCTGCGTGTTTGACTTGAGTGTTGGCAGCGCAATGCTCGGCGCCGACCCAGCAAACTCGGACATGCAGGCTCTTAGGCGAACGCTGTTCGGCAAAATGGAATCGGAGCATGCCGCTGCTGGCATCGGAAGATACGATGAGGCGCGGCTGCTCTATAGTTCATCAATGTTTGGTTCGAGCGCCGCGCCGACGGACGAACGCAGAACGATTCACCTGGGAGTGGATTTGTTTGTTGAACCAGGGACGCCGATTCATGCGCCGCTTCACGGCAGCGTGCATTTGCTTGCAGAAAATACGGCGGAGCTGGACTACGGCCCGCTGGTGATACTGCGGCACGCAACTTCCGATGAAGAGAACCACGAAGAAGAAGAGTTCTTCACGCTGTACGGACACCTGACACGAGAAACACTAAGGGAGCTGAAGCCCGGTCAGGCGATTTCCAAAGGCCAGGTGTTTGCCCGCGTGGGAACGATGCATGAAAATGGCGGATGGCCCCCGCATCTGCATCTGCAAATCATTCTGGATTTGCTGGACCGCGGCGCACAGTTTCCGGGTGTGGCCCGCGCTTCGGAACGCGCAGTCTGGACCAGTCTCTCGCCTGATCCCAACCTGTTGCTGGGAATTCCGCTGGAAAAAATTCCCGAGCGCGAGCCCTCAGCCGAGGAAACAAGCGTTCAGCGCAGAAAACTCTTGGCGCCCAATCTAAGTGTCTCGTATCAGAAGCCGCTGAAGATCGTGCGCGGCTGGCGGCAATATCTTTACGACGAAACCGGCCGCGCATTTTTGGATGTATACAACAATGTGCCGCTGGTCGGGCACTCCCATCCGCGGGTAGTTAACGCAGCACTGGACCAGTTGGCGCTGCTCAACACCAACACGCGTTATCTTCACGAAAATGTTTTGCGCTATGCGGACAGGCTGAGCGCACTGCTGCCCAAGCCGCTGGAGGTCTGCTATCTCGTGAATTCCGGCAGCGAGGCCAACGAACTGGCACTTCGCCTTGCGCGTGCAAACACGCGAAGCGATGACGTAATCGTGCTGGAGCATGCTTATCACGGGCACACAAACACGCTGATCGATATCAGTCCATACAAATTCAACGGTCCCGGTGGGGCCGGGAAAAAGCCCTGGGTACACGTTGCGCCGCTTGCCGATGATTATCGCGGACTTTATCGCCGTGGCGAATCGGGACCAGGAGCGAAATACGCGCGGCACGTTGGTGAAATTTGTAGAGGGTTGCAAACGCGCGGGAGCCGGCCCACCTTTATCGCGGAAACTCTGCCGAGCGTCGGCGGACAGATTGTTTTTCCGCAAGACTATCTCGCCGAGGCATATCAGCATGTGCGTGGCGCGGGCGGAGTATGCATTGCCGATGAAGTGCAAGTTGGATTCGGACGGCTGGGAACGCACTTCTGGGGATTCGAAACGCAAAATGTGGTGCCGGACATCGTGGTGCTGGGCAAACCCATCGGAAACGGATTTCCGCTGGCCGCTGTGGTCACGACGCGGGAAATCGCCGAGGCTTTCAATAACGGGATGGAATTCTTCAGCACGTTTGGAGGGAATCCGGTGGCGTGCGCAGTGGGGCTTGCCGTGCTCGATGTGGTGCACGAAGAACACTTACAGGAAAATGCGTTGCGGGTTGGCAGATCATGGATGGCGACGCTGGAAGATTTGCAAAGTAAGTATAGTGTGATTGGCGACGTACGTGGCTCAGGTTTATTCCTCGGATTGGATCTGGTGCTGTCGCGCGAAACCCGAGAACCGGCTCCACTTCAGGCTTCCTACATCGTTAATCGGTTGCGAGACCGGGGAATTCTGGCTGGAACTGACGGGCCACACCATAACGTGATTAAGTTGCGGCCGCCGCTGATTTTTTCCGAAGGAGATGTGGCGTCGTTCTGTTCAACTTTCCAATCAATCCTGGACGAAGATCCCGCACGGCCTTAGTCTCGGGAGCAAAATAAACCACAAGCAAGATAAACCACAGTTGACGGAAGAATCGCCAGCGTGGAAGATGGGCTAGGCAACCCGGTGGTCTCCTCAGCCTTCCCACATTCAACCCGTCGAGGAGGAATATAAGTGATGTTCAGCGACCGCCGCCGCTTTTTCCCTTTCCTGGTTTTTCTGACCGTCCCTGTCGCACTGCCGGCGCAGACTACAGTGCGGGGCGGTTGCAGCGAAGTTCCGCGCGAGGACGCACTGCCGTCGGTTTGCGCGCCTCCAACTTCAGAAACTATGGCTCCGGCTGTTCCGGACTCGGTGATCCTGTTGAAAGTGCCGGCAGGGACCGCGCTGCGTGTGGCGGTGGACGAGAAAGTGCGCATCGCTGCGGTCGGTCAGGTTGTCTCCGGAAAAATTACGGAAACGGTATACGCCTTCGACCAAGCGGTGATTCCCGCGGGAAGCGAGGTCACCGGAAAAGTGACCAGCATCCATGCGGTGCCTGGAATGCGCAAAGCCATGTCGTATGCAAACGGCAATTTTTCGCCTTATCACGAATATGAACTCGAGTTTGATTCCGTGACCTTACCGGACAAAGAACGGCGGGCCATCGTCACCACGGTTTCGCCGGGAATCGCGCAAGTGGTGCATCTGGTGCCGGGAGGCATGAAGAAAAAGCCCAATGCAGCGCAGCGCCCAATCGAAAATGCGAAAACAGAAGCCAAAGCGAAAGTGAACGATACGCTGGATGAAATCAAGGCGCCCGGGAAGATGCACAGGCTGAAAGAAATGCTACTGGCACAGTCGCCTTACCGGAGGCAGTATCTCCAGCCGGGAACGCGATTTTACGCCTCGTTGACCGAGCCACTCGATTTTGGCAAAACCTCGCGCACCGCGGAGCAACTCGCGCAGCTTGGGAGAAGTCCGGAGCCAGACAGCATATTGCACGCGCGGTTTGCGGAGGAGGTTAGTTCGGCCACCGCGCAGAGGGGCAACGTAATTGCCGCGGTGTTGACGGAGCCGCTTTTTTCTCAAGATCATCATCTATTGCTGCCGGCAAACAGCCGGATCGCGGGCGAAGTGATTAAAGCCAAGCCCGCGCGCAAGCTGCATCACAACGGCGATTTGCGGGTGATTTTCAATCGCATTGAAACTCCGGAAGGCCTAGTTCAACCGATGCAAGGCAGCGTTGAGGGAGTCGAGGCGGACCGCCGGTCCGGTGTGCGGCTGGACGACGAAGGCGGAGCGCAGGCGACCGACAGCAAAACTCGATATCTGTCCACAGGAGTAGCGGTGCTGTTGGCAGCGGCCGCATCGCATACGGATAATGAGCACGGGACGACGGATGCAGCGGGCGATCCAGGCGTGCGCGCGGGCGCCGGTGTGTCTGGATCCGGAATAACCGGAACGCTGATCTCACTGGCGGCGAGGTCGCAGCCGGTGTCCATGGCATTTGCGGCTTATGGAGCGGGAAACTCGGTTTACAATAATTTTTTGTCGCGCGGGAAGGACGTGGTGTTCATAAAGAATACCCCGCTGGAGATTGGGTTCAGCGAGCCGCACGCGAAGGGTGCCGCGAAGAAGCCCTGAGCTAGCCTGTCGAAGTGACGGTTTCGCTCGCAGCCCCGACCGTTTTAATACTAGATAGTTGACAAATAAATAACTAGCACGTAGGCTGCTCGCGTGAGGGTTTCTCTTCGTGCAGCTCGATATCGCACTTTCCTGGCTGGCATTGTGTCTGACCAGCGGCAATTCGGCTCGCCCGAAAATGTCTTCAGGGCCCCGCTGCGGCAATTGGAAGGATGCGAAATGCCTGCCGCGACCGCGCAGGCCATCTTCAAAAAAGAGGTGTTTAAGCGCGCGGAAAAAGAGTTAGCCGGGGTTCGCGCGATCCCGGGCCGCCAACTGGTGAACTGGAGCGAGCCAGAATATCCGCGAGGTTGCTGCAAATTTACGATCCACCGGTGCTCTTGTATGTGCGTGGCGACGTACAAATTTTGAATGCCCGAGCCTTGCGGTTGTGGGGACGCGCCGGGATTTGCCTGCGCGACGGATTGTGATCGTCAGCGGCCTGGCGCGGGGTATTGATGCCATCGCCCATCAGGGCACTATGACTGCGAACGGACGAGTCATTGGTGTGCTCGGAACAGGCATCGACGTCTGCTACCCCAAAGAAAACAAAAAACTGTACGAAAAAGTATTGGAGCGCGGCGCAATCTTGAGCGAGTTCCCGCTGGGAACGCACCCGGCACCGGAAAATTTTCCGATCCGCAACCGTATCGTCGCGGAAATGCCGCTGGGCGCAATCATCATCGAGGGCGCGCAGTACTCTGGGTCGCTGATTACGGCGCGGCTGGCGATGGAGTTTGGCAGAGAAGTCTTTGGCGTGCCGGGCAATGTGACGCAAGCGGTGAGCTTCGCGCCAAATCTTTGATTAAGCAGGGCGCAAAACTGGTGACGTGCGCCGAGGATGTGACCGAGGCGTTGCCCACTCCGGTCCGGGCCGCGTTGACCAAGCTGGAACAGCCCGAAGCCGAGCAACTTGCTGGTGGCGCAGTCGTTGACCGGCAGCGGACCGAAGATCTATGCGAGCCCAGGCCGATTGACGACATCGTGGAGACTACCGGCTTGAATTCATCGGATGTTCTGGCGACACTATCGATTTGGAAATGAAGGGATTTGTACGGCAACTCCCGGAAAACAATTCAGCAAATGCTGTTGTAGCAAGAGGCCAGAGGCGTTAGTTGACACTATATCAAGGATGGCGGCCGACTTCTCAACTAATTGAATCAAATGCCTTTACGAAAGTCACGAAACGCGCCGTGAAACATTCGAGCCACTTCGCGCATCTTCATGTAAGTTAGCGAGAAGGGCACACGCCTCACCGCAGTGTCTTCCAGCAAAAGGATACGGGGTTAAAACAGCAGAATGGCTCGTTCGCTCGTCATTGTCGAATCGCCCGCAAAGGCGAAGACTATCAACAAGTATTTGGGTAAGAACTACATCGTCAAAGCTTCGATTGGCCACGTTCTGGACCTGCCGAAAAAGACAATTGGCATTCGTTTGCCCGACGAGCCCGATGAAACGGAAGCCGCGCCAAAGAAAAAAGTTCGCGCGAAAAAAGGCAGCAAAAAATTGAAGGTCAAACCGGTACGCAAACCGGTGACCCTTGACGATGTGAAGATTTTTGAACCGACCCTGCAGATCATCAACGGCAAGCTCAAAGTCATCAACGACCTGCGCAAAGCGGCGAACTCAGCGGATGCGATCTATCTGGCGGGCGACCCGGATCGCGAAGGTGAAGCTATCTCCGCGCATCTCGCGATGGTGCTTTCCAAGCCGTCCAGATTTGTGGAGCAGGAAGCCAGCGCGCCGCGTTGGAAAAAGAAAAACGCCAAGCCGGCGCCGGTGGTGGAAGAAGACACAGCGCCGAAAAAAGAGATTCCGCCCACCGATCCCAAGAAAATTTTTCGTGTGACCTTCAATGAAATTACGCCCAAGGCGATTCGAGCGGCGTTTGATCATCCGCGCCAGGTGAATGCGGATCTGGTGGATGCGCAGCAGGCTCGCCGCGTGCTCGACCGTATTGTAGGCTATAAAATTTCTCCGCTGCTGTGGAACAAAGTGCGCCGTGGACTTTCCGCCGGACGCGTGCAAACGGTTGCGCTGCGGCTGATCGTCGAGCGCGAGTTGGAGATTCGCGCATTCATTCCGCAGGAGTATTGGTCGATTCACGCAATGCTCGATGCAGGCGAGCCGCCGCTGTTCGAAGCCAAGCTCTCGAAGTTCAAAGGCGAAGACATCGAGATTCACAATCAGGAAGGCTCGGACGCTGTTCTGGCTGCGCTGAACAAGGCCAAGTGGGAAGTGGCGTCGGTCACGCAAAAAGAAAAGCGCCGCAATGCGCCGCCGCCTTTTACAACTTCGAAATTGCAGCAGGCTGCGTACAACCGCTTGCGCTACACCGCAAAGCGCACCATGGCGCTCGCGCAACGTTTATATGAAGGCGTGGAGTTGGGCGCGGAGGGTTCGGTGGCGCTGATCACTTACATGCGCACCGATTCGGTTAACGTTTCGCAAGACGCGCTGGCGCAGGTACGCGAGCTGATTCCCGAGCGCTTCGGTTCGAATTACCTGCCGGAGAAGCCGAACTACTACAAATCTAAAAAAGATGCGCAGGAAGCGCACGAAGCGGTGCGCCCAACCGAAGTTTCGCGCACGCCGGAAGACGTACGCAAATATCTGGATGACGATCTTTTTAAGCTTTATCAATTGATTTGGCAGCGCTTTGTGGCTTCGCAGATGTTGCCGGCGGTGTTGGATCAGACCAGCATTGATATTTCGGCGGGAGATTACACTTTTCGCGCCACGGGATCGGTACAGAAGTTCGACGGCTACTTGCGGGTTTATCAAATGCCGGTCGCGAATGCCGACCGCGACGACGATGAGAAAAGTGATGAAGGCGAAGGTAACGCTCTTCCGCGTGTGACCGAAGGGCAAATTCTAAGACTTGATGCCATTCGTCCCGAACAACATTTCACAGAGCCGCCACCGCGCTACACGGAAGCCACGCTGGTGAAGGATCTGGAAGAAAAGGGAATTGGCCGGCCCTCCACGTACGCCGCGATTATTTCGACCATTGTCGAACGCGAATACGTAAAGAAGGATCAGGGCCGCTTTACGCCCACCATGCTGGGCGAACGCGTCAGTGTGCTGCTGGTGAAAAGTTTTGAAGACGTTTTCGACGTCACCTTCACTGCCCGCCTGGAAGAAGAACTCGATGAAATTGAAGAAGGCAAACTGCACTGGCGCGAAGCGGTAAAAGAATTCTGGGAAAAATTTATCGTAGATCTGGACCGCGCGGGCGACGAGATGTTGTCCTACAAAGCGGGCATCCCGACCGGCAAAACCTGCGAAAAATGCCGCCAGGGCGAACTACTCGAACGCATCAGCCGCCACGGATTTTTCCTGGGCTGCTCGCGCTATCCGGATTGCGATTTTATCCAGGATCTTTCGCCTGAATTGGGAGAAGGCGGCGACGCCGAAGGTAAGACCGAATATTGCGACAATTGCGGCAAAGAAATGGCCATCAAGCGCGGCCGCTTTGGCGTATTCCTGGCGTGCACTGGGTACCCGGATTGCAAGACTACCCGGCGGTTGGTTGAAGGTACGCGGATCGCGCGGCAGCCGGACGAGCCGCTCGATGAAAAGTGCCCGACCTGCGAAAGCGGCCTGGTAAAAAAGCACGGACGCTTCGGCGAATTTATCGGTTGCACCGGCTATCCAAAGTGCAAGTACACACGGCCCATCACTCTAGGCATCAAATGTCCGAAGTGCCACGAAGGCGAATTTGTGCGTCGCGGCAGCGCCGGCCGCGGTGGACGCCCGCGCATTTTCTATGGCTGCTCACGCTATCCGGATTGCGATTTCACGACACCGAATCAGCCGATCCCCGAACCCTGCCCGAAGTGCGGAGCGGAATTTATCGTCGAAAAGAAATCCAAGATTGGATTGGTACGCACCTGCATCAAGGAAGGCTGCGACTGGGAAAAGCTGGTAGATGAAGCGGCGCCGCGAGCCAAGCCCGAAGAAGTGGTCGCGCCCGTCGGGGCAAAATCCTGACGACTACCGTAGGCAGTTCCTTGCTCGTAAATCTCCGAACAATTAAGAACTGGAGCTGTTCGTTGGACTCTTCCTACCTGCTCGCCGGCACTTCGAAATTTTCGTCAATGTAAGCCAGTAGCGGCGTACCCTCTTTAATGTCGACTTTCGCCATATTCCTCTGAAGGTAGATGTTGGCATGAGCGTATCACCATTCCCGGTTGCAGCGGATAGAAGTACACAACACGTCAACGGTTGGCACAAGGACCTACGATTGATCTTTTGCATCTAACAAGTAGCGCTACTCTATAACCACGATGTCAGTCCCGGGACGTGCTCGGATCCACATGCTGCAAGCGATCGAAAGGTATCTTATTTATTTGCGGTCAGTGCGAAACTCCTCGCCGCACACGATTTTGAACTACGGCAAGGATTTGCAGCAATTCACCGCGTACCTCACGCCGCCTGAAGAAAAAATTCCCGCGTTGGCGAAAATCTCTCACCAGATTATCCGGGAATATGTCGGGCACCTGCACTCGCAGGGGCTGCAAAAAAGTTCCATCGCGCGAAAGCTCGCGTCTCTGCGTTCGTTTTTCAAATATTGCGTGCGCGAAGGCATGCTCAAAGAAAATCCCGCGCGGCTGGTGCCGACGCCGAAATTGCCCAAGCGAATTCCTTCGGTGCTCTCCGCCGAAGAGATGAATGGTTTCCTGAATCAGCTCGCGACCCCGGAAAAGCCTGTTGACGCCAAGTTACCTCCGCGCGCGGCCAACGAGACACGGCCGGCAAAGCGCGGCACTTCTGACGATGAAGGTATGCTGCTGAAGCGCGATCGCGCGCTGCTGGAGCTTCTTTACGCCGCCGGCCTGCGCGTCAGCGAACTTACTGGACTGAACCTCGTCGACATGGACCGCCGGGAAAAAATGTTGCGCGTGCGCGGCAAGGGCGACAAGGAACGCATCGTTCCCTACGGCGGCAAGGCTCAAGAAGCGCTGGAAGCATATTGGCCGGTACGCGAACAACTTTTGTTGCAATCAGAGCCTGGCAGGCGGCGCCGCGGTCCCGCTCATAGTGAAGCGATCTTCCTCAACTACGCTGGCCGCCGTCTTACGCAACGCTCCGTCGGCCGCATCGTAAAAAAATACGTTCGCCTGGCAAACATGAATTGGGATTTGCATCCACACTCGATGCGCCACGCTTTCGCCACGCATCTGCTCGCCGATGGCGCCGACCTGCGGGCCATTCAAGAACTCCTCGGCCATCAGTCGCTCTCCACTACGCAAAAATATACGCACGCCTCCATCCGCCAGTTAATGGACATCTACGACAAGGCTCATCCTCACGCCTAAACGGGCTGCGCAACACCATCAGCCGTCATTCTGAGGAGCGGCGCGACGAGGAATCTCTCTTCCTTGCAGTGGTCACCCCGAGAGCGATTCCTCGCTGCGCTCGGAAGGACGGGTGCGGAGCCTTGCCCTCGCGCTATAGACCAGCCGCTTTGCCCTTCGAATCTGTTTTGTGCGTTTCTGCTTATCGATTAACCTAGTCCGGTATGCAGAACTCATTCTTCCCGACGTTCGGTTCGATTTTTTGCTCCGATTTTTTCCTATCCTTGCTGCACTCACCGTTTTTCGCGTTATCTCGTTTGTTCCGGCCGTCCACGCGCAGGACAACTACGAAATCCAGGTCTATGGCTACGATACCGTCGAACCCGGCCACACCATGGTGGAGCTGCACAGCAATTTCACGTTCGAAGGCTCGAAAACTTCGCCGCACGGCATGTATCCCACCAACCACCAGCTCCACGAAACCATCGAAATCACCCACGGTTTCACGGACTGGTTCGAGACCGGCTTCTATATTTTTACTTCCGAGCACAACGGCCAGGGGATCGATTGGGTCGGCGATCACATTCGCCCGCGCGTGCGCATTCCGCCCAAATGGAAATGGCCCGTCGGATTGAGTCTTTCGAACGAAATCGGCTACCAGCGGCGGCAATATTCTGTCGACACCTGGACCTGGGAGATGCGTCCGATCATCGATAAGCAGGCAGGCCGCTGGTGTTTTTCCTTCAATCCGACCTTCGACAAATCCATACACGGGCTGTCAGAAAGCCAGGGCTTTGTTTTTTCACCCAACGTGAAAGTCAGCTACGACTTCACGAAAAAAATCACCGGCGGCTTCGAGTATTACGGCTCGGTAGGCCCGGCGACATTACTTCGATCCCATCGCGCAGCAACAGCACCAGTTTTTTCCAGCCATTGACCTGAATCTTTCGCCAAAATGGGAAGTGAATTTTGGCGTAGGCGTCGGCGTGACACGCTCCACCGATCACCTGATCGCAAAAATGATTCTTGGCTACCGTTTCGACTCTTAATCCGTCAGTCTGTATTGAGAAGGCCTACGGTGGATTCGTTGGACAGTTTTATCCGGCTTTTAATTCTCTATTGCAATGCGCTACGCAATACCGGCTGCACTATCGTGAACCGCGCCGTGTATTCTAAATAGCTGGACCCTGAGGTGCTGATGCCGCGCTGCCGCTGCAATACATTTTTCGCCATTCTTTGTCTGCTGGTCTTTAGTTTTCCCGCTTTCGCACAAACTTCGATTTCATCGAGTCAATGGAACGCTTTGGTCGACGATTTCCTGGATCAGGAACTTTTTCCGAACAGTCCTACGCTCGCGACGCAAATCGGCGTACACGATTTTGACGCCAAGCTCGAAGATTTCTCGCGCATCGGCATTGAGAAACACATCGCCAGCCTCAAAAAGTTCGAAGCGCGCACCGTGGCTCTCGATCCCAAGGATCTTAGCCAGATGGAAACAGCCGACCGCGAAATGCTGCTCAGTGCCATTCGCAGCGAGCTGCTGTCGCTCCAGGTGATTCGCACCTGGGAAAAAGACCCGGACGTCTACTCGACCGGCGCCGCCACCAGCATTTATGTGATTATGAGCCGCAATTTTGCTTCGCCGGACGATCGCCTGCGCTCCTTGGTCGCGCGTGAACGGCAATTCCCGGTCTATTTTGCGGCCGCGCGCGCGAATCTGAAAAATACTCCGAAGATCTATACACAGATCGCGCTTGAGCAACTGCCCGGCACCATTGATTTTTTTGTGAAAGACGTCCCCGCGGCGTTCGTTGATGCCCATGACTCGACCACCAAGGCAGACTTTGCGGAATCCAACGCCGCCGCGATCGCGGCGCTCCGCGCCTACGAAGCCTGGCTCAAGTCTGACCTGCTGCCGCGCTCCAACGGCGACTTCCGCATTGGCGCGGAGACATTTTCGAAAAAACTTTTATATGACGACATGGTTGCGACGCCGCTCGATCGCCTGCTGGAGATCGGCATGGCCGACCTGCACAAAAATCAAGCGGAATTTACGCGCGTCGCGCATGAGATCGATCCTGCAAAGCCCGCGACAGCGGTGCTCGGGCAACTTCAGTCCATGCATCCCACGCCCGATCAGCTCATGCAGAAATTTCGCGATACGTTCGATGGCTTGATTGCCTTTATCAATGAACGCCACATCATCACTTTGCCCAGCGATCGCCGCCCGACCTTGCAGGAAACTCCCCCTTTCGAACGCGCTACGACTATGGCTTCGATGGATACGCCCGGCCCATTTGAAAAAGTGGCAACTGAGGCGTACTTCAATGTGACGCTGCCCGGTCCGCACGATTCGCCCGAAGAAATTGCGGGATTGATGGCTGGCTTCAACGTCGGCACCATTGTCAGTACATCCATTCACGAAGCGTTTCCCGGCCACTTTGTGCAATATCTTTGGGAGCAGCGCGCACCTTCAAAAATTCGCCAGGTGCTCTCGGCCAATACAAACGTTGAAGGCTGGGCGCACTACACCGAACAGATGATGCTCGATGAAGGCTACGCTCGGCCCGGCGCTGGAGCGAAGGATCTCCGCGAATCACGCCTCATTCGCCTCGGCCAGTTGCAGGACGCGCTGCTGCGCGATGCGCGCTTCGTTGCCGGCATCCAGATGCACCGTGGAGCATTCACGCTGCAACAATCGCGCGACTTTTTCGTCAGGGAAGGTTTTCAGTCGCCCAAAATTGCGCAGATCGAAACCAAGCGCGGCACCGCTGATCCGACCTATCTCTACTACACGCTGGGCAAGCTGCAAATCATGAAGCTCCGCGAAGACCTGCGCAAAAAGCAAGGTGCTGCCTTCTCTCTCGGCAAATTCCACGACGACTTCATGAGCCAGGGCTACCCGCCCATTGCCATCGTCCGCCGCGCCCTCTTGAGCGACAACTCGCCAACCCTCTAAGCGCCGAATATCGAATCGCAAGGAATCTGCAGCAAAGCTTGCGTTGACGCTCCTGCCGCAAACCCCGTATAATTATGGTTTGCCTTTAGCTCTGGAGGAGTGATGTACGCCGTAATCAAGTCCGGGGGGAAGCAGTATCGTGTCGCTCCCGGCGACACCATTCGTGTGGAAAGCGTATCTGGCGAAGTAGGCGAACAGGTGAAGTTCGGCTCGATTTTGAGCGTCCACACCGATGACCAGAAGATTCTGACCGGCGGCGATGCCTCCAAGGCAACCGTTACTGGCAAGATCGTTGAACAAGGCCGCAGCAAGAAAGTCATCGTCCTTAAGTTCAAGAAAACCAATCAATATAAGATTCAGCGCGGCCATCGCCAGAACTATACGGCCGTGCAAGTCAGCGACATCAAGCTGTAGGAGCGTACGCAACCCTGCCTGCGCTCTTTCTTTTCGCGCAGTAACCTGCTTGAGCGGGCCGCACGCGCGGAAGAAACGCTCTCTCAGAATTTCGAATCTCGGAAGGGAATTGCACCATGGCACACAAAAAAGGTGGCGGCTCCTCTACAAACGGCCGCGATTCTCACGGCCAACGGCTGGGCGTAAAGCGCTTCGGCGGCCAACTAGTCAACGCCGGCACGATTCTGATTCGCCAGCGCGGCACCAAGCACCAGCCCGGCGAAAACGTCGGCCAGGGCAAGGATGACACGCTCTTCGCGCTGGTCACCGGCCACGTCAAGTTTGAAGACCGCGGCCGCCGCGGCCGCTTCATCAGCGTGACTCCCGCAGCAGCTGAAGCCGTCAACTAGCTGTCCTGGCGGGCACAGACCTGCTTGCCGCAGGCAGGCTTCAGTTTGTGCTCTTCGATTCGTGCGAGTTCAGCGGCCGGTACCATCCATCTTTCAGCCTTTAACATTGGCAATCCGCGGCCCGCTGACTGGGGGCCGCTTTTTTTTCCTGCGTCGGTCGTGGCGTAAGTCTTTAGCGTTGTTATCCTGAACGTATCGACAAGATACGCGAAGGATCTCAACTTAAAATTCGCCGCACACGTTTCCTGATAGGATTCTCTGCAATGTTCGTTGACGAAGCCAAAATCTACGTAAAAGCCGGTGACGGCGGCAACGGCTGTGTCGCGTTTCGCCGCGAAAAATATGTTCCGCGCGGTGGTCCGGCCGGAGGCGATGGTGGCCGGGGCGGCAGCGTCTATCTCGAAGCCAATCCCAACGACAACACACTTTTGCGCTACCGCTACAATCGCGAATTCAAAGCTGATCGCGGCCGCCACGGCGAAGGTTCGAATTGTTCCGGCCAGGCAGGTAACGACATGTCCCTGCTGGTCCCGGTTGGCACGCTGGCCTACGACCAAAAAACTGGCGAAACCATTGCCGACCTTGCCGCTCCCGGACAACGCGTTTTAATCGCGCACGGAGGTCACGGCGGCCGTGGCAATCAGCACTTTGCAAAACCCTGGCATCAGGCTCCGCGCGAACACGAAGACGGTCAGCCCGGTGAAGAACGCAATCTTCGCTTGGAGCTAAAACTTCTCGCCGACGTGGGCTTGGTCGGCTATCCGAACGCTGGAAAGTCCACGCTGATCTCGGTCATTTCCGCCGCGCGCCCGAAAATTGCAAATTATCCTTTCACCACGCTGGAGCCAAACCTTGGCGTAGTCAGTGCCGACAGCGTGCCGCAATCTGCCAGCAGTGGCGCCGGAAAAGAAAGCAATGACATCGGCCGCACCTTCGTTGTAGCCGATTTGCCGGGCTTGATCGAAGGCGCGCACCAGGGTGCTGGCCTTGGCATGCGCTTTCTGCGCCACGTCGAACGCACGCGGCTACTCGTTCACCTGATCGATACCAGCGAGTTCACCGACGCCGATCCCGTTCACTCCTACGAAGTCATTAACGGCGAGTTGATCGCCTTCAGCCCTGCGCTCGGCGAAAAGCCCATGATCGTCGTTGCTACAAAATTAGACGCGACGACTGATCACGCTCACCTTGAGGAACTTGGCGCATTCTGCGCCGAACACAGCTTGCCCTTCCACGCCATTTCCGCCGCCACCGGCGAAGGCGTCCGCGACCTGGTCCTGGCCATGGCCGATGAACTCGACAAGCTTCCCAAGTCCACCGCGCCGCATCCTGATGCGGTGGAAGATTCCGAGCAGGCTGCCATCTAGAGGGCTTTGCGCAATTCACGGCTACTACATTTCCGCAAATTCTCCGCGAGCCTCTGCGCCCGCAGCGTCTCTGCGTTATTTTTTTCTTGTTTGATCAGTTTTTAACTTCAAACCCTTAGCTTTCGTGCGAAAATAGGGCCAGTCGTCCTCTCAGGAGCATCATTGACCACAGCGCAAGCACAGCGCAGCACCGCTGCAAGACATCAGCCCCGCAGGATCGCGATTTTCGGTGGTTCTTTTGATCCTATCCACAATGGACATCTCGCTGTCGCGCGCGCAGCAGACCGCCGCTTCAATTTTGACGAAATCCATTTCATTCCCGCCAGCCGTCCACCGCATAAATTAAAGCAGCACCTCGCGCCATTCCCGCACCGCTACGCCATGGTTGCACTCGCCTGTACGGAGCATCCGCATTTCGTTCCCTCCTTGGCTGAAGCCGGCGAAGATTTTGCCGGCACGCAGTTGCATTATTCAGTAGATACCGTTCGCTATTTTCGTCACGCCTACCACGGAGCCGGCGATCGCATTTTTTTCATCATCGGCGCCGACGCCTTTCTCGACATTCCCATGTGGAAAGAATACGAATCGTTGCTCGGCCTTTGTGATTTCATCATCGCCAATCGGCCCGGCATTCGTGCCGAAGCGTTGAAACTGGTAATTCCTCCCGACCTTATGGCGGCGCCCAATACCAAGCGCGATCCCGATCCGCCGCCGTCGCAACTCATCGCGCAGCTTCGCCGCACCAACGTCTATCTGCTCGAAAATGTTTCCAGCGAGGTCTCCGCCACCGACATTCGCCGCCGTGCTAACAAGGGTCAAGCGATTCACGGACTTGTTTCCGCGCGCGTGGAGGAATACATTCATAAACAGGGCCTATACTCTTGAATTTGCCGAATCTTCCTCAAGCACTTCACCTCGCCATCGAGGCCATGCAGAACAAAAAGGCTTCCGCCATCACCGTGCTCGATCTCAGCAAGATTGGCACTTTCACTGAATACTTTATCGTTTGTACCGGCTTCAGCACTCCGCAGGTGCAAGCCATCTGCACGGAAGTCGAAGAGCAGCTTTACAAGGAAATGAAACGCGAGCCGGAACATCGCGAGGGTCGCCGTTCGAACGACTGGGCGCTGCTCGATTTTGGCGGTTTCATCGTTCACGTTTTCAGCGAACAGGCTCGCCGCTACTACGATCTCGAACGCTTGTGGCGCAACGTGCCGCGCCACGACATTCCCGATCTGCCCGACACCGTCTCGTCAGGACACGAAACGCCGCGGCTACGCGCTTCCGGCGACAATTCCTGATCGCAAACGCCATGCAGCCAGAGAACGCTTCCGCCCTAACCGCGACTTCCGCCAACGTCACCGTCACGCGCGATTCTCCTGACGACGTACAAACTCGGCAGATATTCGTTTTGCTGGATGGTGAACGCAAGGCGGAACTCATGTTCGGTGATGCGATTTCGTTGCCGGTTTCTCCCGGCCGTCACACGATTCGTGTCGATAACACCTGGAACCACAAGGACCTCGATCTCGACGTGAGCTCCGGCGACCATCTTCGCTTCGTCACCAAGAGCGTCGCCGGCCAATTCTCCAGATTTCTTCTGGTAGCCTTAGGCGCGGGCCCCATCTACGTCTCCATAGAGCTTGCTCCGCCTCGCCCAACCTCATGATTTTTCTTCTGTTTTCCAGCCTCAGCAGCTAAGTTCTTATTCGATAGCGCAATTGAACTAAACACGCCGTCTCTGTGCGCTTCGCTTCTCGCTACAATTTATCCATGCCTGAGCGCTTTCCATGGATTGCCGCCGACCCTTCGTCCCGGCGGTTATTGGCCGTCGCGGAAAAAGTCGCGCCTGCGCCCACTACGCTGCTCATCACCGGCGAATCCGGATCCGGGAAAGATCATTTGGCTCGCTTGGTCCACGAACTAAGTCCCCGCCGTGATGCCCCGTTTCTGAAGATTGATTGCACTTCACTCCCTCCTCATCTCATCGAGAGCGAACTGTTCGGCCACGAACGCGGCGCCTTCACCGGAGCGGTCGAACGCAAACTCGGCCGCCTAGAACTCGGAGGCAAAGGTACCATCGTCCTCGATGAAATCGCCGCGCTTTCGCGGGAAGCGCAAGGCAAACTCCTGCGCGTCCTTCAGGAGCGCACCTTCGAGCGTCTCGGCGGAACCGAAACGCTCCGAATTGAAGCCCGCCTGATCGCTCTTACCAACACCGATCTTCACGCAGCGGTCACCGCCGGCCATTTTCGCGAGGATCTTTTCTTCCGTCTGAGCGTTCTCCCTATCGTCGTACCGCCCCTGCGCGATCGCCGCGCCGACATCATTCCCATCGCCGAGCACTTCGTCGCCACCCTTGCGGCGATTCACAATCGCGACTCGGTGCAACTTTCCGAACCCGCTCGCCGCGTCATCGCCGCATATTCCTGGCCGGGCAATCTCCGCGAACTCCGCAACGCTCTCGAGCGTGCCATTATCTTCACTAAAATCGCGGAACTTCAGCCAGAAGATTTCTCTGACAGCATTCGCGCTGCTGCCGGTGGAACCGCGCTGCTCAGCGGCCTTCGCTCACTGGAAGCGTTCGAACGCGAAGCCATCGCGCAGACTCTCGAAGCCACGCGCTACCACATCACCAAATCCGCCGAAATCCTCGGCATCAGCCGCAAGACTCTTCTGGAAAAACGCAAAAAATACGGCATGCAGTAATCCCTCGGTTTCGTAGTGGCCGGCTGCCTACCGCAGGCAAGCTTTACGCTGTTGCGATTTTGTCGCTCGTTGTAGCGGCCACCTTAGGTGACCGCGGTTTGTCGTTGTAGTGGCCGGTCTTTCGACTGGTGCTTTTGCCTTTCGCCTTTGCCCATTCCACTCTAAAATCGCTTCTCGTCGATTCATGCGCCTTCGCCTCATCATGCTCGGCAAAACCCGCCGCCCGGAACTGCGCGCAATCTTTGACGACTACGTTAAGCGCATCGCCCGTTCCGCTCCAGTCGAGGTAAACCAAGTCCGCGACGCCAACGCTGCAATCAAACTTCTCGACGCCGACCGCGCCGCCACCGCAAGTCTTCTCGACGCTGCCGGCAAATCACAAGATTCTGAATCCCTGGCCCGCTGGCTATCCGAGCAACGCGACCGCGGCGCACGCGAAATTATCTTTGTATGCGGCGACGCCGAGGGCTTTCCCGAACCGCTTCACAAACGCGTCCCGCAAAAGCTTTCTCTCAGCCCGATGACCTATTCTCACGAGCTCGCGCGGGTTATGCTCGTCGAGCAACTCTATCGCGCCTTCGCTATTCTTTCCGGCAGCCCCTACCCCAAATGACCTGCGTAGTGTAGAACTTTGTTATGCCACTTAAAGTGATTCCAGACACCGACAAGCCATTCGTCTCCATCGAAATTCCTCTCGAAAAGTCTCTTCCCGATTACGACCTTCATGATCTGGAGAAATCAGCACCGCGAGACGTCGACGCTGTCCTCGTCTCTCAGGGTTTCCGCGATCTGGTAGACGACGCGCGCGGCGTGCTTCTTGAAATTCTGTGCGCGCACCATAAGACCATCGTTGAGCAGTCAACTCACTTTACCGATCTTGAACTGACGCCGGACGCTCCGCCCATGGAAATCATGCAGCTCACCGGCGCCATCTGCACTGAACAAGAGAGCTATCGCCCCGGTCTGTGGATCGTACTGCGCGACAATCACGTTCCGCCCAATCAGCCCCTCTCTCCGGCCCTCGTCGATCGTGTAAAGCAATACGCCGATGAACTCGTGTGTCGCATGGACCTCGCCTGACCTATTCGCAGACGCAGCCGAGAAGAATTGACACCGCCGTATCGCGCGAGAAATGCCTGCAATTTTCAGGTAGTCTCTCTTACGCAGGATACTGAACACACTCTCGCAGTCTCAGAAATATTCCCAGAGGCCAGATGCCGCAAGAAAAAGGACTGTTGATCGTTTACACCGGCCCAGGCAAAGGCAAAACCACCTGTGCCCTCGGCGCTGCCTTCCGCGCGGTTGGTCAAGGTCTGCGCGTCCTCATGGTGCAATTCATAAAAGGTTCCTGGCACTACGGCGAACTCGATTCCGCCAAAATGCTCGGCGACGACAAATTTGAAATTCGTCCCATGGGCCGCGGTTTCGTCAAAATCGGCGGCGCGGAAACCGACCCCCAGGACATCAAGCTCGCGGAAGAATGTTGGCAGACCGGGCGCGACGCCATGTACTCCGAGAAATACGATCTGGTCATCCTCGATGAAATAAATTACGTGATCAGCTACAAAATGCTCGAAGCGCAAATGATCGTCGACGCGCTGCGCGACCGGCCCGAACGCATCCACGTCATTTGCACCGGCCGCAACGCCCATCCCAAGCTCGTCGAACTCGCCGACCTGGTCACCGAAATGAAAGAAGTAAAACATCCCTACACCAAGGGCATTCTCGCCCAGCGTGGTATAGACTATTAAACTGCAGTTGGGCCCCACACCGATTTTGTCTGCCGGTGAGGACTTCGGGTTTTCGTAGTGCCGGGCTTTAGCCCGGCGTCCGCAATCTGCGAATGTAACGATGTTTCGGGTACATCTCGATCTAGTCCGAGCGTACTTTTTCTCGGCCCTCACTCCCGCACAAGGGGTGCGAGCAATGTCCGCGGCAAGAAAAGATCGCAAAATGGCTTGGTTTAAGCGCGACAAAAAGTCGATTGATCAGGCGACGCCGCCCGAAGAGCGCCGCGTCCGCACCGAAGGTCTGTGGACCAAGTGCGAAAGCTGCCGCACCATTACCTTCCGCAAAGATCTCGAAGCCAACTTGTTCATCTGTCCCAAGTGTCAGTTCCATTTCAAGATGGGCTCAAAACAGCGCCTTGAAATGCTTTTCGACGGACGTTGGACCGAACACGACGCCGGCATGACCAGCACCGATCCGCTGAAATTCGTCGACACCAAGCCTTATGCGACGCGAATTAAGGAGGCTCGCAAGAAACTCGGCATGAATGATGCCGTGATCACCGCGGAAGGACAGCTCAACGGCCGCCCGGTCGTCATTTGTGCGATGGAGTTTGGTTTCATCGGTGGTTCCATGGGCGCAGTGGTTGGAGAAAAAGTTACCCGTGGCATCGAACTCGCCATGGACACACGCCAGCCGCTGATTGTCGTTTCCTGTTCGGGTGGCGCCCGCATGATGGAAGGCACCATCAGCCTAATGCAACTCGCTAAAGTTTCCGCGGCTCTGGCACGTCTTGATGAAGCCAAGCTGCCTTACATTTCCGTTCTCACCGATCCCACTACCGGCGGCGTCACCGCAAGTTTCGCCATGCTCGGCGATCTGAATATCGCTGAACCTGGCGCGCTCATCGGTTTTGCCGGGCCCCGCGTTATCGAACAGACCATCCGCCAAAAACTTCCCGAAGGTTTTCAGCGCTCCGAATTCCTGCTGGAACACGGCTTTCTCGACGCCATCGTCTCCCGCAAGGAATTGAAATCTTTCATCGCTTCCTCGCTCGACTTGCTGATGAATTGAAATGAACTTCCAGGAATCGGTCCGCTATCTGCTCTCGCTGGGCCGCGAGCTTGCCGCACCAACGCAGGCCGCAGCCGCCAAGTTCAATCTTGAAAACATCACTATGCTCGCAATAAATCTCGGCCATCCGGAGCAAAAATATCCTTCTGTCCACATCGCGGGAACCAATGGCAAAGGCTCGACCGCCGCATTTCTCGAATCCATTCTTCGTCACGCCGGCTACCGCACCGGACTTTACACGTCGCCGCACCTTGAAAGAATCAACGAACGCATCCGCGTCAACGGAGAAGAAATTCCCGATCAGGCTTTTGCCGATGTCTTTTCCCGAATTCATTCCGTCATCGAAGAATTGCTCGCGAACGGCAGACTCCGTGCCCACCCCACTTTTTTTGAGTGCGTCACTGCCATCGCGTTCGTTTATTTTGCCCAATCGAAAGTTCAACTCGCGATCTTCGAAACTGGTCTCGGCGGCCGGCTCGATGCCACCAACATTCTTACGCCGCAGGTCAGCGTCATCACTCGCATCGACTTCGACCACGAAAATTTCCTTGGGCACTCGATCCGAGAAATCGCCTCCGAAAAAGCCGGAATCATCAAGCCTGGTATTCCCGTGGTCATCGCCGAGCAGCGCGATGAAGCTCGCCAAGTTCTTTTCGCAAAGGCGCGCCAACTAAATGTGCCCGCAGTTGAAACAGATTCTACCTTCGCCATCGAATCGCAGAAGACCGCGGACGGCCGCGTGCGAGCAACAGTAAAAGAAACCGCAACCGGCAAACGATTCGAACTCGCGCCTCAACTGGCGGGACGCTTCCAGTTACAAAATGCCCTGAACGCCGTCGCGGCTGTGCGCCTGCTGGCATCGAGCGGATTTCCTAGCAGTGATAACGCCATCGAGCGGGGAATCGCGACCGCCATCTGGCCGGGCCGCATAGAGAAAGTCCGTTCCCAGCCGGACACTTATCTCGATGGCGCACACAATCCCTCTGCCGCGCGCGAATTAGGGGCGTTTCTTGAAGAGAATTTGCGCGGCAGGAAACTGATCATCATTTTTGGCGCGTTGCGCGACAAAGCCGTGGACGAAATCGCCGGCATCCTCTTCCCTCTCGCCAGCGAAGTAATCTTCACCCAGCCGAATACTTCCCGTTCCATTTCCGCTGCGCAACTCGCGGAAATCGCCGCACACCATGCAGCCCGTTACAAAATTATTCCTGACGCGGAAGAGGCGCTCGAATCTGCGATAGCCCAAGTCGCTCCAGCGGACGTAGTCTGTGTCACCGGTTCACTTTATTTGGTTGGAGAGTTGCGCCACCACTGGCAGTCAAACGTTCGAACCAGCGCCCTTTGATTCGCATTGGCGTGTCCACGATCGACGATTTGCTGCATCCAATCGCCATAATTGGGAGGATGACCCAAATGCATGATCCGGCCGTTCCAGATAAGTCCGCAACGCCGCATTCCGCATTGCAAGTCCGTCCGCCAGTCAGCGAACTAATTGGATTTGAAGTCGCCGAAGCCAGTGCGGGCCGGGTCGTCGTCGTTCTTCAGGCTGGCACCCGGCACTTTAATCCTATGGGTACCGTGCACGGCGGCATCCTCTGCGACATTGCCGACGCCGCGATGGGCATCGCTTTCGCCACAACTTTGGCGCCCGGCGAATCCTTCACCACCGTCGAACTCAAAATTAATTTTCTGCGCCCAGTCCGTCTCACAAAACTGCACGCTGAAGGCCGCGTTATTCAGCGCGGTCGCACCATCGGCTACGTTGAATGCGAAATCACCGACGAAACCGGAAAACTCGTCGCAAAATCCAATTCCACCTGCCTGGTATTGCGCGGCGAACAAGCCACCGGTCGTTAAACGCTCCAGAAGCCCTGCGTCAGCTGGTTTGCAGGCGGCGTACGATGGAGAAATACGCGATCCAGCAGGCGAGGCCAAGCGTCAGGCAAATTCCGAACTCAACAAGATAATCGCGCAGCAAAGAATTAAATTCCTTCAGACGCCCAGCCGCAAACGAGAATTCGTTGCTGAGCGAGAGGGCAATAGAGAATATCCCGAAGCCAAACAGCCCCGCTGTAAGCCGAGAAGTGTCGACTCGAAGCAGCAGATTCCCCGGAACTAGTCTTTACCAGCGCCACATCAGAGGCCGCTGGCCGCTGCTCAACATTTTCCAAATCACTGCGTTGCGCGATAAACTTGTCGCTCTCACGGGCGGCGATTGGCGCGCCCCAAAGCTGAGGATCTCTGCATGCCCGCGAAAGTCCATCCGAAAAGTAAGCGCCCGCTGGTTGGTATTATCATGGGATCGACTTCCGACTGGGAGACCATGACTCACGCAGCGCAAACGCTCGATGCTCTCGGCGTTCCGCACGAGACCCGCGTGGTCTCCGCACATCGTACGCCGGATCTTCTCTTCACTTACGCCAGCGAAGCCGAAAAGCGCGGCATCGAAGTCATCATCGCCGGAGCAGGCGGCGCAGCACACTTGCCCGGAATGACCGCATCCAAAACTCTCGTTCCTGTTTTTGGAGTTCCCGTCGAATCCAAAGCGCTTAAAGGTCTCGATTCTCTTCTCTCCATGGCCCAAATGCCCGGCGGCATTCCCGTCGGGACACTCGCCATCGGCAAAGCGGGAGCCATCAACGCAGCGCTCCTCGCCGCAGCCTCGTTAGGCAACAAATATCCAAAGATTCGCGAAGCCCTGAGAAAATTTCGCTCCTCGCAAACCAAAAACGTTCTCGCCGTTCGCGACCCCGCCAAATCCCGCGCCCCTGTATCCAAAAATAAAAAAGGAAAGCGCAAGTGACCATCGGAATTCTCGGCGGGGGCCAGTTGGGCTATATGCTCGCGCTTGCCGGATACCCGCTGGACTTCCATTTTCGTTTTCTCGATCCATCGCCGCAAGCACCGGTAGGCCGCGTCGCGTCGCGCGTTACCGCCGAGTACCATGACTTCGAAGCGCTGGAAAAATTTGCTCACGGCCTGGCGCTTGTCACTTACGAATTCGAAAATGTTCCGGTCGAAGCTGTACGCTTCCTGCAAAAAACCGTTCCGGTCTATCCGCCACCGCAGGCTCTGGAAGCCGCACAAAACCGTCTGCATGAAAAATCGCTCTTCCAAAAACTCGCCATCCCCACCACCGAGTTCGCTCCGGTAAATTCTGCCACGGACCTGGAAAACGCCGTTCGCAACTTGGGCTTACCCGCCATCTTGAAAACCTGCCGCCTCGGCTACGACGGCAAAGGCCAGTGGGTGCTCCGCAGCAACGAAGACGTGCTACGCGTAAAAAACCAAATTCCCGCCGCGCCGTTGATCCTGGAAAAATTCGTACCGTTTTCTTGCGAACTTTCTATTCTCGCGGTGCGAGGACGCAATGGCGAAACCGCCTTTTATCCGTTGGTCGAAAATCACCATCGCGACGGAATTTTGCGCCTCTCGCTGGCGCCCGCTCCACGCCTCACGCAAACTTTGCAACGCGAAGCGGAAGCCGACGCACGCCGCATCCTCGAAGCGCTCGATTACGTTGGCGTGCTGGCGATCGAACTGTTCGAATGCCAGGGTCGCTTGCTCGTAAATGAAATGGCCCCGCGCGTCCACAATTCCGGCCACTGGACCATTGAGGGCGCCGTCACCAGCCAATTCGAAAACCATCTTCGCGCGGTTTCTGGTCTGCCGCTCGGTGACACCGGAACTTTGGGTTTTTCGGCAATGCTGAATTTAATCGGCGAGCTGCCGGATTCGAACGAACTTCTTTCCATCCCCGGCGCGCACTTGCATCTGTACGGAAAATCGCCGCGTCCCGGCCGCAAGGTCGGCCACGTAACGCTGCGAGCTGATTCGAATGAGCAATTACAGCAGCGATTGCGGCAGCTTCCCGCGTTTTTCCAGCGCCCGGAATTTTGCCTGTCCGACCGATTCAGTGAATCCCCTAAACAACTGTAAAGATTAGACTTACCTGCGATATCCATCCCGTTAGCGTGCGGTGGTTGCCGCACCTCCGCGCGAATGCTACGATTTTGCATCTCCATGTCCCCCGAAAATCACGATCCTTCCCACGCTCAAAGCAAACCGCGCGTCGGCATCCCGTGGCGTACTCGCGACGAAGAACGCCAGCACAATGTCGAGAAGTTGAATTACTACTTCGAAGCGGTAAGGCGGGCAGGGGGCGTACCGGAACACGTTTCGCTGGGACTATCCGACGAGGAATTGCAACGGCAAGCGAGCGAACTGGATGCGTTTGTGCTCCCGGGAAGTCCGGCGGACGTGGATCCAGCACGGTATGCCGCGCCGCGCCACGCCAGAACTAAGACGCTGGACGCGGATCGCGACCGCACCGACAGCAGCATTCTTGAGCATGCGATCTCGCAACACAAACCAGTACTAGCGATTTGCTATGGCTGCCAGATTTTGAACGTGCACCGAGGCGGAACGCTGGTACAGGACATTCCGGCAGAGAAGCCAGGAACGAATGCACACGGGAAAACGGATCTGGCGGCAGGGGCGACGACGAAAGATTTGGAACACGCTGCGACTTTGGCCGAAGGTAGCCAATTGAAAAAACTTGCCAGCGCTGCGCAAGTGCAAATCAACAGTAGCCATCATCAGTCCATCGATCGACCGGGAGAAAAATTGCTCGTCACTGCGCGCGGGACGGACGGGATTATCGAAGGTGTGGAACTGCAATCGCCGGACGATTGGGTGGTTGGAGTGCAATGGCATCCGGAACGGATGCCGGACGATGCATTTGCACAGAAGTTGTTCGCGGAGTTCGTCAGTGCGGCAGGCAAGGCGCGTTTGCAAACAGCAGGGCAGCGCTGATCGTCGAAAAAAGTTTGGTGACAAGTCAGATGTAAATCGTTCCTTGGGGGAAACATGATTTCTTTGGCGGGTAAAGCGGCATTGATTACCGGAGGCTCGCGCGGGATTGGCGCAGCCGCGGTAAAACTCTTCGCGCAGGCCGGCGCGGATGTGGTTTTCAACTACAACAAATCGAAAGATGCCGCTACCCTGGTGGAAAGCGAAGCGCGCAAACACGGCACGCGCGTCGAAGCTTTCAAAGGCGATGTCAGCAAACACGCCGACAATAAAAAACTTGTCGATCAAACCATCGAACGGCTGGGACGCATCGACATTCTCGTGGCCAACGCCGGAGTGTGGAATTCAGATGATCAGCCCATTGAAAAAATGACGGAAAAGCAGTGGGATGACATGATCCGCATCAATTTGAAGAGCGTGTACTCAGTAATTCATTTTGCCGCAGCGCACATGATCAAACAGAAATCCGGGAAAATTATTCCGATCAGCTCGACGGCGGGACAGCGTGGCGAATCGCTGCACACGCATTACGGAGCATCGAAAGGCGCGATTATCGCGCTTACCAAGGGTCTGGCGGCGGAGTTGGCGCCGCATGGGATTCTGGTGAATTCGGTGGCGCCGGGGTGGGTGGCTACGGACATGTCCAACGAAGTGCTGGAGTCGAAGGCTGGGCAGAAAATGGTAGTGGCGGCGATTCCGCTGGGGCGGGCGGCAACGGCCGAAGAAATCGCCGGGCCGATACTTTTTGTGGCTTCCGACCTGGCCAACTTCATGACCGGGGAAATCATCAATGTAAACGGGGGTTCAGTGCTTTGCGGATAAGGCTGGCAAATGTTTTGCTGATGACGTTGCTGGGCGTTGCGATGCTCGCCTCCAGCACGGATGGTGCGCAGAATCCGGACACCATGCTGCCGGAAGCGAGCGCGAGCAAGGCCAAGCAGATTCTTGCGCAGATGCTGGAAGCGATGGGCGGGCAAGCTTTTTTTAACGTGCGGGAATCGCAATGCGCAGGCCGTGTTTCGCAATTTGGCCACAACAACGATTTGACTTCCTATCTGGAGTTTAAAGAATACTGGCGATATCCGGATAAGAACCGCACCGACTTCGGGAAAAAAGGCAACATCATCGACCTGTTCAACGGAAAAGAAGGCTGGACGGTGGACCACGATGGCGTGAGCGAAGAGCCAGCTGACAAGGTGGATGAGTTCCAGGCGAAACTGCTGAACGATCCGGTACATCTTTTCCGCTACCGCCTGAAGGAACTGGGCATGGTGTACCGGTATGGTGGAACAGATTTAATTGATCTGAAGCCGGTGGACTGGGTGGAGATGGCGGACCGCGAGGAACGGACCTACCGGATTGCGGTGCTGCGCGAAAACCATTTAATGGCGCGGTTTGCGGTAATCATTCGTGACGCTGCCAGCGAACAGCAAATCGAGGAAGTGACGTCGTACGCGAACTACCACATGCTTGGTGGAGTGGCGACTCCACTGCAGGTGGTGAAGACGCGGAATGGCCGGCGAGTCTTCCAGGCGTTCTATGATTCGTGCACCTACAATCCGAATCTGGCGGCGGACTTTTTTACTAAGGCCGGGCTGGAACAACGCTTCCGGGAAGTGGGCAGCAGAACCGATAAGAAAAAAGCGGCGAAAGCGCGCGACTGAAGCTGTACGAGCGGAATTTCGGTTCAGCGATAATGCCGTGAAGGCCGGTCGGTACCTTCAAGCTTCTCCCTCCCCATGCTGCTGTCCCTAAATCCAACAAAAAAAGGGCGTCGAAAATATGGAAGAGCAAAGAGGGTAAGAGAAAAGGAGTTAGCGTGTCGATCTGCGTAAGAGTATAAAAGCAAAGCGTTTAGTTAAGAGTCGCAAAGACCACAGCGCGTATTTTCAAAGAGCGGTATTTCAAAGAACAGCAGGGCCGGTCCCGCTGGCTCCGTATAGCAAAAAATGACGATCTCATAGATTGGCAAGAATATCAAGAAGAATAATTTACAGAATGAGTATTAATTCGAACCGGAGCAATTTCCAAAGGGAACTGGAGCAAGGGAAATGGTCACTCCGTACTTGACCGACTGAATCCAGGTGTCAGCGCGAATGGATGCAAATGAGATGTGCGAGCAACCACAGTTCCGTTTGAGGAATCTGGATGCAAGACGGAGCTGGTAGATGAAGCGACCAATCGATGGCCTCCGGACGGCAACTCTTTTTTGTGGCTTGGCTTTGCCGTTTGTGGTGCAGGACGACAACTGTGCGGCAAGGGTCATTCGGACCGCCGACCCGCCGATGCGCGCGACTCAGACTATTCAGACTATATCGACAGATGCCGGAAAGAAACCGTGCTTCGATGAGGAGGATGGAGAAACAAGCGGGGCCCGAGAAGCGGCGGCCGTTGCGAAGCTTTCCGAGCATTACCGGTACTGGCTAGCCGAGGACGCGGTTTACATCATTACGCCCGAAGAGCGGTGCGCGTACTTGCAACTTTCGTCCGATGACGAGAGAGAGCAATTCATCAATCAGTTTTGGATACGACGCGCTCGTGATCCGGAATCGTTGCTGAATGATTTTGAAGAAGAACATTACCGCCGGATTGTTTACGCGAATGAGAATTTCGTCATGCAGACAGCGGGATGGATGACTGATCGGGGTCACATATATATCGAGTATGGTCCGCCGGACAAGATAGAGTTGCACGCAAGCGGCGAGCCAACTGGCTTCGAATATCCATGCGAAGTGTGGCGATACCGATATCTCGAGGGCATCGGGCAAAATGTTGAGATGCAATTTGTAGACACGACCGGATTGGGAGGTTACCGCCTGACCGTGCGGCCTGCGGACAAGGATCAGATCGTTTTTGTGCCTCGCGGGCTGGGTAGCGGCTTCGCGACCGCAGAGGAGCAGGCTGAATCTCAGCCGAGCATCGAGATATACGTCCGACCTTCGCCGCAGGGGATTCCTCAGTACAAAGACTTAGAAGCGATGGCGGTTTCGCGCATCGTTCGTGGGGAACTGTCTTTTCGCCATGAGTCTGAATACAAGAAAGCGACACATGCGACAACCATGGCAAGGCTGGTCGTTATAATTCCATCGGATGAATTGCAGTCTGCTGGGACGGATGGAGAGTCGATTACGAGCGAGTTCCAGGTCTTCGGACGGTTAACGAAACCTAGTGGATGGGTGGTGTCCACGTTTGAATTCCCGACGACGGGCGAAGCTTTGCGAACCGTTGCTGCCTATACAAGCAGGGAGGTTACACTGCCACTCGAGCCTGGTGTGTATCAGCTTGCGCTAGTTGTGAAGGATGTCGGAAGCGGACTGACAGGTACGGAATATACGAGTGTAGAAGTTCCGACATTCGAGGAATTGACGGTGAACCAGTAAAGACAGGCTAGCGGTTTAGAAGGACATGAGCGGTCGCAGATGAAGATAATTTCGTTGAACGTCGGGCTGCCGCGGGAAGTGCTTTGGCATGGACGAAGTGTGACTACCGGGATTTACAAGGAGCCGGTAGGGGGGCGGGTGGCGCTACGCAAGTTGAACCTGGATGGAGACCGGCAGGGGGATTTGACGGTGCACGGAGGCGAGTCCAAGGCAGTGTATTGCTATCCGGCTGAGCATTACGAGTATTGGAAGAAAGAATTGCCGGGGCGGGAATTGACGGTGGGGATGTTTGGAGAGAATTTTACCGTCCGTGGCTTGCTTGAAAAGGATGTGCACCTGGGAGATCGATTTAGAGTTGGTTCGGCGGAAGTGGTGGTGACGCAGCCGCGGCTGCCTTGCTACAAGCTGGGAGTGCGGTTTGGGTCAGACGATATGGTGAAGCGGTTTTTGGCAAGCGGCAGGGGCGGTTTTTATTTGGCCGTTACGCGCGAGGGAGAAGTGGGCGCTGGCGACCAGATCACGCTGAGTTCGCGCGATGCGAATGCAGTGCCGGTGCCGGAGATTACGCGACTCTACGTTTCGAGACGTTGGGGAACACAAGACCTGGCGTCATTGCAACGGGCGACGCAGATTGCCGCACTGCCGGAAGATTGGAAGCATTATTTTCGGGAGCGGATGAGGAAGAACAGTGGGCAGTGAGTAGCCAACAGGGAGTAGCCTCCACCCGCGCACCTCAGCAGGCAAACCACGTTGTTTAGACTCATCAATGAGGTGATGTGGGTTCGCTTCGAGCGGAGGATTCGACTTGAGCGATAAGTTTGTCGAGGGCTTGGCGGGAGAAATAGTGGCCGTTGCAGATGACGGCGGCGATCTTTTGGGTGTTGGAGATGTGGTCGAGGGGATTGGCGCGGAGGAGGACGATGTCGGCGAGCTTGCCCGCTTCGATGGCGCCGAGTTGATTTTCGCGGTTGAAGAAGCGGGCCGGATTTAGCGTGGCGGTTTGCAGGGCTTCGAGGCGAGTGAAGCCGGCGGCGACGAAGCGTCGCAGTTCTTCGTGCAGACTGAATCCCGGGAAGATGTAGACGCCGGGCGGAGTGTCGGTTCCGGCCAGGAATGGAACACCTTTTTCGTGGAGCAACTGAACGATTTCGAGTTCCTTGGCGAGGAATTTCTGGCGAATGGCCAGGTCGTCGTTGCCATAGCCTTGCGTGATTTCGTCGCTGAAGCGCTTCCAGGTGGTGTTTTTCCATGAGGCCGGAACAAATTTGGCGCGAGTGTCTTTTGAGAGATCGGTGACGTCAAGCAGGTTGCCGCCGCGTTCCCAGACCAGTGTGGGACATTGCCAGGTTTGATTCTTCGCGAGCAGCGAGACGAGGGAGCTGGCGCGGGCGGAATCGAAGGTGGCGAGGAAGCGAGACTCGGTTTTATTACCTTTGAGAAAGTCGTCTTCGGCAGGTGAGCTGCCTTCAAAGATGCCGATCAGGTGCTCGAAACTTTTCATGCCTGCTGCGGACATTTCGGACGCGCGAACGGAATCGGGGACGTGGCCTTCGAACGGGATGTTCTGTTTTTTGGCTTCGTCGGCGATGGCGAAGACGGCTTCGCGGGGGATCAGCGATTGCAGCTTGATGAAGTCGGCGCCGTGGCGCTTGAGATCGGCGACGGCGCGGCGCGCGTCGTCCGGCGTGGCAATGGCGACGGAGCTCGGGAAGCGAGGCTTGGGACCGTCAAGCATAGGTCCCGATGTGAAGATGCGTGGGCCGATGAGACGGCCGGCATTGATCTCGCGGCGCCAGGACTGAACGACGTTGAGATCGCTGCCCATGTCGCGTACGCCGGTTATGCCGTTGGCGATGAACAGCGGAAGGAGAATTTCCTTCGAGCCGGGAAACCAATCACCAAAGCTCAGATGAACGTGCATGTCCCAGAGGCCGGGAATGGCGAAGAGGCCGGTGCAGTCGATGGGCACGGCGTTGGCCGGAAGTTTTGCGGTGCTGGAAGGACTGACATTGGTGATGTGGTCGCGATCGATGACAACTGTTTGTGCGGTATGAACAGCGCCGGTGCGAACGTCAACGAGGGTGAGGTTGGTGAGGACGAGCGACGCATCTGGGTCGAGCAGAGGCGGAGTCTGAGCGTCGGCTAAAGCGACGTTGAAAGTTAAGAAGGCTAAGACCGCAAGGAGAAGGTGTCGAAGTACGGACATGCCGGAGGATTGTAGCCGGTTTCGCGCTACTCGGGGATAAGTGCCGACGCGAAGGATGGATCGAACAAAAGCTTCCGCCGGAAAGAACCCTGGCGATTTGCCGTGCTATGCTGTCGCGCAAAGACAGGACGCGAAATTCCGTTCACTGAGCGTGACCCTATATGAATGTCGTTCCACCTCCGAGGCCTGGTCGCAAAAGATTTTCGACCAAATACATATTTCTAATCACTTTAGGAGTGTTTGCCGTTCTCGCGGGAGGCGTTCTTGCAGTTCGTTATACCCTGGTCGCATCCGGAATTACGGAGGGGGCCCGATAACGTATTCGGGGACCAGAATCTCCACTGCGTGCTCGACCTCGCCGCTCCGAGCCGTGCCTATCTTAACTCTGGCCAATTTTCATGAGATTTCGCGGGCCGTCGGCCCTAAATGACAGCGAGGAATCTCTCTTCTTTTTCGGTTTTCTCTTTTGCGACTGCGGTAGTTACGCGCCGACTTCCAAATGACGGGCGTGTGACAGGATTCTTTTGCCAAGCTAAGCCTTAGCTTCGTCCGCTGATGGGCCGTAGATCGCGGGAACTTTCTGTTGATTGAGCCGCAGATAGACGGTGAGTTGTCCGCGGTGGTGGGCCATGTGATTTAGAACGCCTTCGCGGATGGCTTCCTAGCGCGTCTGCTCCATCATTAGTTTGCCTGCATACAACATCCGCCACTTGGTGTTGAGCAAGCGATCATCGGTGGTTTTTTGCAGGACTTCGCGGCCCTTTTTTAGGCTGTTTTCGAATTGCTCGAGTAGTTCGTTCCGAGTTTTCCATGGCTGCGTCTTGAATTTCGGTCCGCCGGGCGGATTGATGTCGATTTCGTCCATGTTCACGACCATATCGAGCCAGGCGGGGATGGTGGCGACGATGGTCGCGAGATTGCCGAGCGGCATGGATTTCTCGTGAGGCTTCCAGTCGTTTTTTCCTTCCGGAACGTTCTGTAATGTTTTGCGGATGCCGACGGCTTCCTGGTCGAGTTCGGTTAGTAATAATTCAGCGATCTTCATGGCGCATCCTCCCTGTTTTTAGATGCGAATCGGGGGAGCCGAGGGTTCATGGTATGGCCCTAGTACGTTGACCTTAGACGCAAGCGCGATTCTCGCGGAAGTTATTTGGCGAGTAAAGATTTCCAGCGGGCCCAGACTTCTTCGCGGGCTTTTTTGTTGGCGGGGTTGGGGTCGTCGGGAGTTTCGCCGGCGCGCATGAAGCCGTGGCCTGCGCCTTCGTAGGTGACGGGTTCGTACGTTTTGCCGGCGGCTTTCATGTTGGCGATGGTGTCGGGAATGGTGGCGTCAATGCGCGCGTCATTGCCTGCGTAGAAACCGTAGACGGGAGCTTTGATGCGCGACATGGCATCTTTCGCTGGCGGGGGGCCATAGAATACGAAAGCTCCTGCGAGATCGGAGCGATTGGTGGCGAAGCGGAAAGCTTGTCCGCCGCCCCAGCAAAAGCCTGCGACGTACAGTTTGCCGTCCGCGGACGGAAGCTTTTTAGCATGGTCGGCGGAGGCCTTGAGATCGGCGGTTACTTGATCAGGATTGAGTTTGCTGACGGCTTCGGTGACTGCGCCCGCCGCGAAGTCTTTGGTGCGGCCGCCGTTTGGTCCCATGCCGCTGAGAAGATCTGGAGCGACGGCGATGTAGCCTGCGGCCGCGACTTCATCGGCGAGTTCTTGCGCCCAATCGCTTAAGCCGAAAATTTCGTGAACGATGAGGACCACGGGCCGCTTTTCTTTGGATTCGGGATAGACGATCAGGGTTTCTACGTTGCGGCCATCGTGTTTTATGGTGACCCATTCACTGTGGCGCGGGGATTTGGCGATGCGTTCGCGGGCCCAGGGCTGCGACCACTCCTGCGCGGCGGCGGTTTGTGCGGTGAACGCGATTGCGGTGAGTACGAAGATGATTGCCGTGTGGCGCTTCATGGTGCACCTCGTTGTGGGGCTGGCTGAAAAATATTATTGGCGATTGCGGATGGCGGCAAGGGATTTTGTGTGGGTATACCAACTCGTGGGAAGCCGACCTCGGCGTCTTGAGAAATTTTGCCTGCGCATGAAGCGAAGAGAGATTCCTCGCTTCGCCTGCCTGCGGCAGGCAGGCTCGGAATGACGGGCCTCCTTTTTTCGCAGCAGCTGGAAGTTATTTTGGCGCGTAGAAAAGATAATCGGCGGAGTACGCTACGCGGACTTCCTGGTTTACGTGATCGGAATCGCAGCCGGAGGCTGGGGATTTTCCGCCTTTGGTGTTGATACGTTGAATGGTGGTGGCGCGCGAGAGGAGGCCGTTGCCGGTATGACTGGCAACTTTGAGAAGCAGCCAGGGGATGGACTCGGCGTCGGGCGAATCGACGGCGACGACGAGTTTACCGGTGACGCGGCTGCCGTCGTTCGATTGCCAGGTGGGCCCGGCGAAATGTTTGCCGAATGGTTGTCCTTTGATATCGGAGAGCTGGGCTTCGGGAGCTTTCAGCGTCCAGTAAAATTGCCCGCTTTCGCTTTTGCAGGAGTAAATCTGGTCACCGTTTCCGTGCAGCTGCAGAATAAGTTTTTCGTCGACGGGGGGCTGCAGTGCCGGCGGGATTTCCTGCTGCTCTGGTTGCGTGGAATATTGCGCGAGGAGCGGCGATGAGCACAGCAAGAACGTGGCGATTAAATTTGCAGATGCTGCTGCGATTTGATGGAAGCGAGTGAAGTTGCGCATGGATCGGTTCCTTCCGTAGAACTGATTGCGAAGCGATGTGGACGGTCTGATCAGCGCGATTATCGAGGGTGCCGTCTGGAACTGCAATACCAGCGATAGTCTATTCCAAGAGCAGTGGCTTTAGACCTGCTTTTTGCAACCTGGAGTTGAGGGCTGGCAAGTCTTGATCGAGAACAATTTTCCAGCGCGTGAGCGCATCCTGGCTTGATTCGTCCCAGGCTTTTGCGGCTGTAATTACGTCTGCGGAAGGAGCGACGTCGGCGCTTTGCTCGACAATCAGCAAAGCGGTGAGTGCGGACTGCGTACGTGGAAGAGGCTGGCGAGCTTTGTCGGGCAGAGCGAGATCAGAGATCATGAAATCATCGTCGCTGCCGGGTTCGGCGGCGACCTCCATTTTTTGATTGAAATTGTCGAGCCCGGTGAGGAGTTCTGATTTACCGGCGGCATTTTTCTTGCGTTCGTCAATTTGTTTGCGGAGATCTTTTGCCTGTTGCAATGCGATCGAGACTTGTCTCAGTGTTTTGTTGAGCTGCCAGGCCAGAACGAGTTGCTGTTGCAGGGCCTCGGCGGTGACATTCGAGCGCGGATCTATCTTTATGGTTAATCGCTGCACGGTGGTTATGCCGTTGGCGGTGTGCTTGACGGAGTAATCGCCGGGAATGGCCCAAGGCCCATCGGAAAGATATGACGAGCGATGCATGCCTTCGGGCAGCGTGTGATGCAAATCCCAGACGAAGCGATGCATGCCGGGTTCGTTGAGAAGGGGCTGCGGGTCGCGCACCCAGTTCATGGTCAATTTAACGGAGTTCGGATCGGTCTTATACAGCTTGTCATCGCTGGCGAAGCGGCGTACGAGTTTTCCTGCAGAGTCGAAGATTTCGAGTTGAACGGGCGATGAGGATTTTTCTTTCAGATAATAATCCAAAGCCGCGCCATCGGGCGGATTTGCGGAGATAGATTCGTCCATTGGGACGGGCGTGCCTTGATCGTAGCCGGGACGTACGCGAAGCGCGGTTTGAGGAACGAAGAGAAAAGCCTCGCTCGCTTGTAGTTGCCAGTTGAGCTGCCGCAGGGGAGTGACGTTGTCCAAGATCCAAAACGAGCGGCCGAAGGTGGCGATTACCAGATCGTTTTCGTGAACGACGAGATCGCGCACGGAGGTCATCGGCAAATTTAATTGCAGCGATTGCCAGTCGTCTCCGTCATTGAAAGAGACATAGACGCCCTTTTCGGTGCAGGCGTAGAGCAGGCCTTGGCGCGCGGGATCTTCGCGGATGCAATTCAAGAAACTGCCGTCAGGAATTCCGCGGGTGACGACAGCCCAAGTTTTGCCGTAATCCCTGGTGCGATAAACGTAGGGGCGCAAATCTTCGAGGCGATGGCGGTCGATTGCGGCGTAAGCAGTGCCGGCAGCGGAATGCGAGGCTTCCATATGTGTGACTTTGCTCCACGGAGAAATTTCTGGAGGCGTGACGTTGGACCAGGTCTTACCTTCGTCTTGTGTGAGATGAATTAAGCCGTCGTCGGTCCCGGCCCAGATTTCTCCTTTTTGCACGGAAGAAGGCGCGATGGTGTAGATTACGCCACGCCGTTTATTCGCAGGAGCGTCTCTTGCGGTGGCGGGGTCAAGGTTTGCGGGAATGCCAGGATCTTCGCGCGTAAGGTCGGGGCTGATTTCCTGCCACGAACTGCCGCCGTTGGAGGAGCGAAAGAGAAAATTCGAACCGAAGTACAGAATGTGCGGATCAATGGAAGAAAAAACTAGCGGAAGCGTCCAGGTTTGGCGGAAGCTGCCGGTTTGCGCCAGCGTTGGCGGCATCATTTGAATTTCTTTGTTACTGAAATCCTGGCGAGTGACGGTGCCGCCATAAATTACCCCGCGATTGAGCGGATCGGGTGCTATGTAGCCATTTTCACCGCCGGCCTCCATGGGACGCCAATCATGAAAATTGATTGAGCGGTAATTGCCGCGGCTTGGCGTGGCTATGGCGTTGCTGTCCTGCTGTGCGCCGTAAACCCAGTACGGAAACCGGTTGTCGGTGACGACGTGATAGAACTGGCCGGTAGGCTGGTTAAACCAGGAGCTCCACGTTTCGCCGGAATTGCGCGTAACGATAGCGCCTTGGTCGCAACCCATGATCATGCGCCGTGGCTCATCGGGATCAATCCACAGTTCGTGATAATCGTCGCCGCCCGGAGCGCCTTTCCATGCGTTGAAAGTAACGCCGCCGTCCGTCGACTTGTACGCAGTGGTGTTGGGAACGTAAACGATGTCGGGATTCTTGGGATCCACGGTGAGCTCGCCGAAGTACCATCCGCGTTGCCAGATGCGGCGGTCGTTCGAAGCGCGTTTCCAGCTTTGCGCGGCGTCGTCGGAGCGGTACAGGCCGCCGTCTTTCGCGTCCACGATCAAATAAATTCGTTGCGGATTGCTGGGAGCGATAGCGACGCCGATACGGCCCAGTCCTTCCGAGGGCAAACCGTTGCCACTAATTTGTTCCCAGTGATCGCCGCCGTCGCGCGAACGGTAAAGGCCGCTACCCGGCCCGTTCGAAGGCGGGTAGATGCTCCAGGGCGGGCGGCGCGTTTGCCAGAGCGAAGCGTAAATCGTTTGCGGGTTGCCCGGTTCGAACGCGAGGTCGACGGCGCCGGTATTTTCGTCTTTGAAGAGAATGCGCCGCCAATTTTTTCCGCCGTCATTCGAACGGAAGACGCCACGTTCGGGATTCGGTCCGTAGGCGTGGCCGAGAGCCGCGACATAAAGCTTGTTGGGGTCTTTGGGATCGATAAGAATGCGTCCGATATGGCGCGAATCGGCCAGGCCAATGTGCGCCCAGGTTTTTCCGCCGTCGGTGGACTTGTACATGCCGTTGCCAGTCGAGATCGAAGATCGCATGTCGGCTTCGCCGGAGCCTACGTAGATTATTTCCGGGTTGGACGGCGCGACGGCGATTGCGCCGATAGAAGCGACGGGTTGCGAATCAAAAATGGGGTTCCAGGTTCGGCCGGCATCGTTGGTTCTCCAGACGCCACCGCCGACCGAGCCGAAATAGTAGACTTCCGGTTCGCTGCGCACGCCCGCCACGGCAACGACACGACCGGCGCGCGCGGGACCAATCGAGCGCCAGTGCAAGTCCTGGAATAACCTTGCATCGACCTGCCGGGCGCTCGGTGGCAAGGCACTAATCTGAGCCGTGATTCCCAACGGCCACGCAATCACCAGAAACGCGAACAACCAAGTGACACGACGCCATCTCTCCATGCCAATCTCCCTGTGGAAAGCAATTCACACAAAAAATTTGAGGTTTGAGGAGTATATATTGGGCCCGGAACAAGCGGTGATGCTCTACGGGTGCGGAACGGTAAGCGCCGTTACTTGTCCACGTGCTTGCCCAGGAAAGTAGCCATGAGTTGGTCGGCTTCTTTGGATTCCGGAAGGGTGGGGTTGTTCCAAAAAGCGTGCGGCAGCGCTTCGAAGACCACCAGTTGAGCGTCGACTCCGGCGCGCAGATACGCACGGTGCAAGATCGTGGTGCCGCTCAAAAGCAGATCGCGGCCGCTGGTGATGAACAGTGTTGGCGGAAAGCCGGAAAGATCCGCGTACACCGGAGACAACACCGGGTCATTGAGAGGCGTTGCGCCTGTGTATTCTTTGTTGCCCTGATCGTTAGGATTGGCTTCGTCGAGATGGCCGGAGAAACCGTTCAACGCAAAGAGTGAGATGGAATCTCCAGCGCGGCCGAGATCCCCGAGGCCGGAGAAAATTCCGGTGGCTGCGGGAAGCGGAAGCTTCAGTTGTTTCAATTTCACTGTAACTTCGGCGGTGAGAATTGCGCCGGCGGAAGTGCCGTAAATCGCGATGTGATCCGGCTGGTAGCTTTTTAGAAGCTCTTTATAGACGGCGACTGCGTCGTCCAGTCCCGCGGGGAACGGATGCTCTGGCGCGAGGCGATAGAGAACGGCAATTACTTTTATTCCGGAAAGATTGGCGATAGGGATTGTTTCCGAGAGCGAGCCGGAATCGGAATTGAAACCGCCACCGTGAAGATTGATGAGTAGGCGATCGCGCTTTTCCGGGGCGGTGGTGAGAGGAGTAATCACGCGAACCGGGACACCGGAGATGGTGTCAGTGGAGACGTTCACTGGATAAAGTTTTTTCGAGGCTTCGCCGACACCAGCTTGCCACTTGTCGGTGCCGGTCCGGCGCTGTTCGAGCGTGTACGGGACTTTGGCGTCCGATTCGACACGCGCCAAAGATTTCTGCGCCTCCGGACTGATCGTTGCGGGCACGGGCACGACGCGGGTGACGTATGCGGTGCCGTCCGCGGCGATCTTGCTGCTGTTGGTTTGCTTGCCATCGCAGGGAGATTGTTGAGCGGGCACGGGACTGACCGCCAGCGATGCTCCAATTATTGCGAGCGCGAATTTTAGTGTGCGATTGCACATAGCAAATCCTCCGTGACATTCAGAGCGCCACAGAATAACAGGTTCGGTCTGTGTCTGCCGATTGTGCATGCGGAGGTTCCGCGAGGGGCCGGGTAGCTGGTAGGCTAACAGCGCAATATGGAACTCACTCCTCGCCAGCATCGAGCGCTATGTTCGATTTGCGATACGTTTTTGCCTACCGCGCCGGGTTGGCCTTCGGCGGCCGAACGAGGTGTTCCCGATGCGCTGGCTGCGGCGCTGGATTTTAATCCTCGCGCGATTGACCGCTGGGAGTTTCTTAACCTGTTGGATTTGTGGGATTCGTCGCTGCACTGCTTCATTGAAGCGGGCCACTGGTCGCAATTTTTTGAGCTGAGCGAAGAGAATAAACACAAAGTGATGTTGTCGTGGGCAGATAGCCGGTGGGCGCTGCGGCGCGCGGCGTTTCAAGCACTGCGCAAGGCCGTGGGTTTTTTGTACGTGATGTTGCCTGGCGCGGTTGGAGAAGTGAATCCGGTCTGGGTGAACATCGGATATCCGGGCCCGATTGGAGTGCAGAGGCCGGATGCGCCGCGCAAATTGCACGTGATCGTGCCCGAAGCCGAGATGACAGTGACGTGCGATGTGTGCGTGATTGGCTCGGGCGCGGGAGGAGGAGTCGCAGCGGCAGTGCTGGCTGCGGCGGGGAAGCAAGTGATTGTGCTGGAGGCTGGCGGCTATTTCGACGACGCGGATTTTGACGGCGCCGAACTGGCAGGATTTCAAAAACTTTATAGCGAGTGCGGATTTGCTTCGACGCGTGATCATAGCGTGGGCTTTCTTGCGGGCGAATGTTTGGGCGGCGGCACAGTGGTGAATTACTGCACGTCGTTTCGCACGCCAGACGAGATTCGCGAAGAATGGGCGGCTGAAGGTGTTGCATGGATTCGCGGAGCCGAGTACACGAAGAGTTTGGACTTGGTATGCAAGCGGATTTCGGTGAATACCGAGCACAATCGTGTTTCGAAACGCGAACGGATGCTGGAACGTGGATTGAAGCGCCTCGGCTGGCATGTCGACGCCATGCCGCGCAATGTGATTGGCTGCGAACAAGGAAAGTTGTGCGGGTCTTGCGGCTATGGCTGTCCGATTGGTGCGAAACAATCCTCGGTGAAGACCTGGCTTGCGGATGCGCAAGCGCACGGCGCTAAGTTCGTGGTCGAGACGCGTGCCGAGAAAGTGCGCGTCACGCGCGGTATCGCGACCGGCGTGGAAGCGTGGTCCAAAAAGGGACATCGCGTCGTCGTGAAATGCAAGCAGGTCGTGGTGGCGTGCGGCGCGATTCATACTGCCGCGTTGCTGTTGCGCTCGGCACTGGAAAATGAGCACATCGGGCGGCACTTGCATCTACACCCGGTTTCGAACGTAAGCGGGATTTTTGACGAAGAGATTCTTCCGTGGGAAGGCACGATGCAGGCGATTTATTCGGACCAGCATCGCTACTTGACGGGGAATTATGGTGTGAAATATGAGACCACCTCGCTGCAGCCGGTGATCGCCATGGCGGTGATGCCGTGGCGCGAGCCGCAGGATTTTCGCACGCGAATGTCGCAACTGAAGAACACTTCGGCGATAGGAGTGCTACTGCGTGATCGCGGCGAGGGACGCGTCACGATTGATCGCGAAGGGCATCCAGTGTCAAGTTATTCGCTCTCGGATTTTGACCGCCGGCATATGCAACTCGGATTTCGTGGTGCGGCGGAGATTCTGGAGAGCGCCGGCGCGCGTAGAATTTATTCTCCGCACGCGAAACTCTGTTCGTACGAGCCGGAAAAGAACGGATCAATCGAGTCGTTCGCAAGGGACATGGACACGGCAGGCTGGGGCAACGCGCAGGTGGCGCTGTTTTCATTTCACATCATGGGCACAGCGCGGCTGGGCGACTCGCCAAATATTTCCGCGACCAATCCGGACGGCGAAACTTGGGAAGTAAAAAATTTGTACGTGATGGACGGCTCGTCGTTTCCCAGCGCGTCGGGAGTGAATCCCATGATCTCGATTGAAGCCATCGCGCATCGCAATGCAACAGTACTTGGCGCGAGGGCCTGAATGTTTCTGTCGATTTTTGTAGCGCAGGTTGATCGTTTGCGGCACAAGGGGGAGTCATGGCCGCAGTCACAGGACTAAGCGGAGCGTTTGTGCGGGCGCAAAATCCCGCGGCTCTCTACGCCTGGTACGAGAAGCACCTTGGCATTTCCAGCGCTCATGGATCTTTTTTGTTTGCCCACGAAACGCAGCGTGTCTACATTGCCGTTGCCTTCTTTCCGCGTTCTTCGAACTATTTTCCTGTCTCGCAGCCTGCGATGCTGAACTTCCAGGTGGATGATCTAAATGGCGTTTTGGAGAAGCTGTCTGAGGCGGGCGTTTCGGTGGACGCTAAACGCGAGGAGTACGACTACCGGCGATTTGGATGGTTTACCGACCCAGACGGGAACAAGGTCGAGCTTTGGCAGCCGCCAACGTGAACTTGCTCGTCGGGCGACCGGCCAGCGTATAATGGTCGGATGCCAAGCAGCCAAAATAGTGCGCTGATGCATGGCACAACAGTGTTGTGCGTGCGCAAAGACGCCAAAGTGGTGTTGATTGCCGATGGGCAGGTGACCATGGGCGATCATGTGATGAAGCATACCGCACGCAAGACGCGGCGGCTGTATCAGGACAAGGTCATTGCGGGATTTGCGGGATCGACGGCGGACGCGATTTCGCTATTTGAGCGCTTCGAAGGGAAGCTGCAGGAGTTTTCTGGCAATTTGCAGAAAGCGGCGGTGGAGTTAGCGAAGGATTGGCGTAAGGACCGCGCGCTCCGTCACCTGGAAGCTTTGTTGATTGTGGCTGACACTAAAGGAACATTTATATTGTCCGGAAACGGCGACGTAATCGAGCCAGACGATGGCATTGTCGCAATTGGTTCCGGCGGTTCGTATGCACTTGCAGCGGCGCGCGCGCTGATGAAACACTCAAAGTTGAACGCTAAGGATGCCGCGATGGAAGCAATGCGCATCGCCAGCGAGATTTGCATTTATACCAACGCGAATTTCACGGTTGAAGAATTGGGATAGGTGTAAAGGAAGACGCGAATCAGTAAGCGATACAGCACACGGCAGCGGCTGTACAACGGAACAAGGGAAGAGCAACTCTAAGAGCAAGGACAGGTCACCAAGATTTCTTATGCCAAGCAAGTCTGACAAAGAATTGATTTTGATGCCGGGCGGCGCAAACGCGAATGGCGGGGCCCCGGAGAGCGAAGAATTTTTGCCGGCGCTGGACGACATGACGCCACGCGAAATCGTGGTGGAGCTGGACAAATATATTGTCGGCCAGAATGCCGCGAAGCGCGCGGTAGCGGTGGCGCTGCGCAACCGCGTGCGGCGGCAGAAACTGCCACCTGAAATTGCCGAAGACATTTTGCCGAAGAATATTTTGATGATTGGCCCCACCGGCGTGGGCAAAACGGAAATCGCGCGGCGTCTGGCGCGTCTGGCGGGCTGCCCGTTCGTCAAAGTGGAAGCTTCGAAATACACGGAAGTGGGCTATGTAGGGCGCGACGTGGAATCCATGGTGCGCGACCTGGTGGAAATGTCCATCGACATGGTGCGCGAAGAAAAATTGGACGAAGTTGCGGAGCGCGCCGAGCAGGCCGCCGAAGAGCGCGTCCTGGACGTACTGTTGCCTCCGGCACCGCCAGCGGCGCCAGGCACTACGGAAAGCGACGCGGCCGCGCAACGCGAACAGAACCAGCGCACCCGCGAAAAATTGCGCGCACAATTGCGCGAAGGCAAACTTGACCAGCGAATGGTGGATATCGAAGTTCGCGAAAAGATGATGCCCTCATTTGAGGTCATTTCAAATCAGGGCGTCGAGGAAATGGACGTCAACTTCAAGGAAATGCTGAGCGGCATGTTCGGCCAGCAAAAAAAGAAACGCAAGATGTCGGTGGCCGACGCATTCGAATACCTGATCCAGGAAGAAGAGAGCAAGTTGCTGGACATGGATCAGGTGACGAGAACCGCTGTGGAACGCGCCGAGCAAATGGGAATTATTTTCATCGATGAGATCGACAAGGTCGCCGGCCGCGAGTCCGGACACGGACCCGACGTCAGCCGCGAAGGCGTCCAACGCGACATTCTGCCCATCATCGAAGGTACTACCGTCAACACGCGTTACGGAATGATTCGCACCGACCACATTCTGTTTGTGGCGGCGGGCGCGTTCCATGTGACCAAACCTTCCGACCTGATTCCAGAGCTGCAAGGCCGCCTGCCTATACGCGTCGAACTGCAATCCCTAAAAGAAGAAGACTTCGTACGAATTCTGACCGAGCCGAAAAACGCGCTGATCAAACAATACATCGCGTTGCTGGAAACCGAAGGCATCAAGCTCAACTTCACCGAAGACGCGGTCCAGGCTATTGCGCGCTTCGCCACCACCGTGAACGAACAGACGGAAAATATCGGCGCCCGACGCCTGCATACCATCATGGAGAAAGTCTTGGATGAGCTGTCGTTCGAAGCGCCGGATTTGAAGAAAAAGGCCGTCAAGATTGATGCCGCGTACGTGAACAAGCAGCTTGCGGACATCGTCAAAAACCAGGATTTGAGCCGCTATATTCTTTAGAGCCGAATTTCGCATCAGGATATTCGCAAAAGTTAAAACGAAAAATGGGAGCCGCGATTTCGGTGAATGGCCGCTCAGCCAACCTTCCTCGACAATTATCTTTCTATCTTTCCATTTCACTCTTTAGTTTTCTGTTGCTGGGCAGCTGCGGAGCCCCTGGAGAACCGCAGCCGCCGTCTCCGCCCGTACCTTCGGCCGTAAACGATCTCGCTGCTCACCAGCAAGGCCATGGCGTGCAGCTGGGGTTCACACTTCCTGGCCATACTGTCGGCGGCGATAGACTCTCAGAACCGCCAGCAATCGAATTTTTTCGCGGATCCCTGAAATCAAACGGTTCGCCCGAGAACAAATCGTTCAAACTCGTTTACACCATCCCCGCTGCGCTGGCCGATTCTTACGCAGCGCAGGGTAAAATTCAATTCACCGATCCGCTTCCGGCCGAAGATTTACGCGCCAACTCTGGCGTTATGTATGCCTATCGCGTGCGCACGCGTGCTTCCAGGAAAAAAGATTCCGCCGATTCGAATACCGTCATCGCAAAGCTGTACCCAGTTCCGGACCGTATCGGCTCGCTCGAAGCACGGGTCACGCAGAACGCTATCGAACTCTCGTGGCCGGTGCCGCAGTTTCGCGCGACGGCAAGTTCCGCCGAGCCGCTCTCTGGCTACCACATCTATCGAGGCGAACTAGATCCTTCTTCTCCGCTGCCTGCCCCCAACGATCTATCTCAAGCCAAGTGGAAATCACAGCCGATTTTGCTGGCACCGTCGCAAAGCAATTCGTATCAGGACACGCTCTTCGATTTTGGGAAGACGTACGTATACCAGGTCCGCAGCCTGGTAATCGCAGGTGGAAATCCCATCGAATCCGACGATTCCGTGCCGGCCATTGTCAATCCGCGTGACACTTTTCCGCCTGCCGCGCCACAAAATCTGGTTGTGGCGGAAATTCCCGGCGAAAATGGGGCAATGAGCGAAGATCTCTCCTGGTCTATCAATCTGGAAAACGACCTGGCCGGTTACCGCGTCTATCGTAGCGAGCAGCAGGGCGAACGCGGACATTCTTTGCAGGTAGAGTTATTGCTCTCGCCAGCGTATCGTGATGTTTCCGTCCAGCCAGGCCGTCGCTACTGGTATGTAGTGACCGCGGTGGATCGCGCGGGAAATGAAAGCGGTCCTTCCGATCCTGTGCTCGCCGATCTGACGAAACCTTTGCCGTAGATTCGTGTTATTCAAATGAAGACGCGGAGTACCGTCGCGGTGTTGCTGCACGAAAAGAATCCGGAATCCGTGCGGGCCGGCGCGGCCAGCCATGCCGCATTGCACATCGGAGTTTACGTCGGCATTGCGCTCTCCGTAGTGTTCACCGCCTGGGTCATCGTGGCCAATCGCGTCCCTTTTCTTGAACCATTCGATCGCGAACGCAATCTGGCGGCGGCCACCGTTATTGGGCTGTTCGCTTTGGTGCCCGTCATGCGATACATGAACGCGCCCAGGTCGCTGTTGCTTTCGGGTCTAGTCGCGTGGTCCATTTTAAGTTTCGCATACCGCCTTCTATGCTTGTATTTCCCGGGCCTGTCCGGCATTCATACGCCGACACAAATTTTGATGGAGGGTGCGCTTTTCTATTTGATCTCCGCTACCGTCGCATGGATGATTTCTTTCGTTTGGAGAGTCCGGCAAAGCCGTGCGCCTCACTCTCACGTCAACCGCTGACCTCGCTGCGCTGATTCTGCTACACTCACCGCGATGAAATTTTGCAGATTTATTTCGCTGGACGGCGGCGAGAACGCCGAACTTCCGCGCTACGGCATCCTCGACGGCGATCACGTCCAGCAACTGGTCGCCGCCCCGTGGACCGCATGGTCCACCGTTGGAAAGCCCAGGCCGCTGGCCTCAGTACGTCTACTGGCGCCCGTCGAGCCTAGAAAAATTGTCTGCGTCGGGCGAAACTATGCCGCCCATGCTGCGGAACTTGGCAGCGAAGTTCCCAAGGAGCCGTTGATTTTTCTAAAGCCCTCTACTTCTGTCGTCGGTCCATTCCAAGCGATCGTCTTGACAAAATATTCCCAACGAGTCGAGCACGAAGGCGAACTTGGTCTGGTGATTGGCCGCAGGTGTTCGCATCTGAAGGATCACGAGAATGCGCTGAGTTATGTTTTTGGCTACACGTGTGTGAACGACGTAACCGCGCGCGATTTGCAGAAATCCGACGTGCAATTTACTCGCGCCAAGGGTTTCGATACTTTTTGTCCCGTTGGGCCGCATATCGAATCCGAAATCCGCCCGGAGGACTTGCTTGTCGAAACCCTGGTGAACGGAGAACTCCGCCAATCGGGCAGAACGTCGCTGATGGTCTATCCGCCGGCCTTCATCGTGCGCTGGATTTCGCGCATGATGACGCTCGAACCCGGCGACCTGATCGCCACGGGAACTCCGGCTGGAGTCGGCCCGCTCGCTGGTGGCGACGTTGTGGAAGTTCGAATCGAAGGGATTGGCGTGTTGCGCAATCCGGTGCATGCTGCTATTCCGTAGATACAAATCGGCGGCAGGGATTGGTTAAAATGGTTGCGCTTGGGTTGCTGCCAGGTCGTGCGCATAAAGCACTGATCGTTTTTTTGCAAGCGGCAAGCCTGCGAACTAAAATCGCCGAGGGTCAGAACGTTGAAAAGCTCGATTGCAGATTGGAAGACAGTTGCCGCAGTGGCCGGCGCTGCGCTCGCCGGAATCGCCATGATCGCCTACGCATTTTTCCGCCCGACGGTGGATCCCGAAGAAGCCGAGCGCAAACGCAGGCTGCACCTGAATCAGGTTGGACGGATTGCGGAAGGCCAGGTGGTTGAGTTGGCTGAACACGAAGCTGTGCCGCCGCGTGCCTCGCGTGGAATCTTTGGCAGCAAACCACAGCCGATCGCGGACAACCGCGCGCGCCAGTTGGTTTCCTATAGCTACGCTATTTCCGGGGTCACCTATCACACCGCTCAGGATATTACCGGGCTCGAAAGCCAGGTTCGCCTCGAGCGCCTGGTCGCCGGGCAGCCCGCCAGCATCAAGTACGATCCATCAAATCCGGTTGACTCGATACTGGTAGCCGATGATTGGTCCGGTTTGCGTTAAGCTTAAACGCTCTGCAACCTTTGCCGCTGCAGGAATTTCCATGAAACGAATCCTCGCTTCCGTTCTGACCACCCTGCTGATCATTGCGATGACGCTGGCCTCGATGTTCGTGCTGGTCGAAGCTACATTGAAAGTCACAGCCATCGTTTCGCCGTTGCAACGGGCTGCCGCGGTCGGCGCGGAGCTGGTTCTGGGCATCGTGCTGCTGCTTGGCACCATTTGGCTTGCTACTCATCTTGCGGTCCGCATCTTCCACGTGCAGCAGCCCCCGCCTCCAGGAGGCCCGCTTGCCTGAAAAGAAATCAGTTTCTGCAGACGCGAATTCGCAGCAGCGCCGGATTGCAGAGCTACGGCGCCGCAGCGAAGAAGCCGAAGCTGGAGGCGGGCCAGAGCGCCGCGAACGCGAACACAAAGCGGGTAAGCTCACGGCGCGCGAAAGAATTAATCTGCTGCTCGATGAAGGCTCTTTCGAAGAGCTGGACAAATTCGTTCGTCACCATTGCACGGACTTTGGAATGGAGTCGCAGCGACCCGCCGGCGATGGGTTTGTAACTGGATTTGGCCGTGTGGATGGCCGGTTAGTTTATGTTTTCGCGCAGGACTTCACGGTCTTTGGCGGATCGCTCTCGGAATCGAACGCGCAAAAAATTTGCAAAATCATGGATCTGGCCGTGCGCAATGGCGCTCCCGTGATTGGCCTCAATGATTCCGGCGGAGCGCGCATTCAAGAAGGCGTGATGTCGCTGGCCGGCTATGCGGATATTTTCTTGCGCAACACGTTGGCCAGCGGTGTGATCCCGCAAATCAGCGCCATCATGGGCCCGTGCGCGGGCGGCGCAGTGTATTCGCCAGCCATCACGGATTTTATTTTCATGACCCGCGAAACGTCCTACATGTTCGTCACCGGTCCCGATGTCATCAAGACTGTGACCCACGAAGAAGTCACCAAGCAGGAGCTTGGCGGCGCCATGACCCACAACGAAAAAAGCGGCGTCGCTCATTTTATTTCCCGCGACGACGCCGATTGTTGTGCCATGATTCGCGAATTGCTCGGCTTTCTCCCCGCGAATAATCTGGAAGATCCGCCGCGTCGCGCGACCAACGATCCGGCAACGCGTAGCGATCCTGCTCTTAATTCATTGGTTCCCGAAGATCCGCAAAAGCCTTACGACATAAAAGACGCCATTCACTCCGTCGTGGACGATGGCTACTTTTTTGAAGTGCACGAACACTTTGCAAAAAATCTGGTCGTGGGATTTGCGCGCATGGACGGCCGTGCCATCGGAATCGTCGCCAATCAACCTGCGTTTCTCGCCGGCGTGCTCGACATCAACGCTTCGGTGAAGGGCGCTCGATTCGTGCGCTTCTGCGACGCCTTCAATATTCCGCTGATCACGTTCGAGGACGTCCCGGGATTTCTTCCAGGCACGCAGCAGGAGTTTGGCGGCATCATCCGCCACGGCGCAAAACTCTTGTACGCTTTCGCGGAAGCCACTGTGCCGAAAATCACTATCATCACCCGCAAAGCCTACGGCGGCGCGTACTGCGTCATGGCTTCAAAGCATATCCGCACCGACGCCAATTTTGCCTGGCCCATGGCGGAAATTGCGGTGATGGGGCCGGAGGGTGCGGTCAACATTGTCTATAAACGTGAACTAGACAAAGCTCCCGAAGCCGACCGTGAAAAATTGCGCCAGGAAAAAATCGCCGAATTCCGCGAACGCTTCGCCAATCCCTTCATTGCCGCAGAACGCGGCTACATCGACGGGGTCATCGAACCTGCCGAAACTCGCACCCGCATCATCACTGCTCTGCGCTCGCTGGAAAACAAGCGCGACACAAATCCGCGCAAAAAGCACGGCAACATCCCGCTTTAGTTGTTCCCGAGTAGGCTGAATCTGACCGACGAATTTATCGGAGCCGGGGTTCTCTCCCGATAATTCTGATAGAATCCAAAAGATGAAACGGCAATTCACATCGGTCATTGAGAAGCGCGGAAAGTGGTACGTCGGTTTTATCGAGGAAATTCCCGGCATGAATACGCAGGGTAAGACGTTGGCTGAGGTTCGCCGTAACCTCAAGGAAGCGCTTACAGTGAATAGAAGCCAACAGGGCTCTCGCTGGCCGGGAACTTACGCCAGGAGTCGTGCGGGAAGAGATCGTAGTAAATATCTAAGCGCGTCTCTGAAAAGGCGAGACTTCCTGCGGCACCTCGCATCGCATGGATGCCAGTTTCTTCGTGAAGGTGGTCGGCACTCGATATATTACATCCCACAAACGCGGACCGTTTCCAGCGGACCGCGGCATAACGAAATAAATAACTTTTCTCGCACGCAAGATTTGCCGCGATCTTGGAATTCCGTTTACTGGCTGAATTTATCCGGCCGTCAAAACATAGTTTCCTGGCGAGCGCGACGCCGCCAGACTATTTCAATAGGTATTCCTGCAAAAACTCCACGGTGGCGTAGAACTGAAAGTCCTGGTTGGTCTTTTTGCGGAAGCCGTGTCCTTCGTCTTTGCCTATCAGAAACCATACCGGTGTGCCTTGCTTCTTCAGCGCAGCGGCAATCTGTTCGCTTTCGCTGACCGGAACCCGCGGATCATTTTTTCCCGCCACCACCATCATTGGCTTCTTGATTTTTTCTACGTTGTTCATCGGCGCAATCTTTTCCAGGAACTCGTGCATCTTCGGGTCGCGTTCGTCGCCGTACTCCACCCGGCGTAGGTCGCGCCGGTACGTCTCCGTATGCTCCAGGAATGTCACCAGATTCGACATGCCGACAATGTCCACCGAGCATTTAATACGGTCGCTGTAAAAAGTAGATACCGCCAGCGTCATGTGCCCGCCATAGCTTCCGCCCGTAACACAAATTCGGCTGGCATCAAGATCAGCTTGCGCGCCGATCCAGTCGAACAGGGAATTGATGTCCTTGTACGTATCCTCGCGCTGGAATCCATTGTCCAGCAGCGAAAATGTCTTTCCGTAGCCGGTTGAACCCCGCACGTTCGGATAAATCAACGCGATGCCCAATTCATTCAAATAATAATTGCCGCGGCCCAGGAACACCGGTTGCGATTGTCCTTCCGGTCCGCCGTGAATCACCACCAGCACCGGCCGCTTGCCGGGGAATTTCGCTGCAGGAGGGCGATACAAGAAACCTGAAATTTCTTTGCCGTCAAAAGTTTTCCATTTCACAAGCTGCCCTTCCGGGAATGCATCGGTCTTTACAGCGGTTTCGCTGTTCGTCCAGCGTTCCAATTTTCCCGTACTGGCGTCAATCGAATATGCATCACCTGGACCGCGTGCGTTCACCAGGGTGAATCCGAGATCTCGACTATTTTTGTGCCAGCGCAGCGCGCCCACGACCCCAGCCGGGACGTTCGTTGGAACCACATTCATTTGTTTCCGAGCGGTATTGAACCAATGGATTACACTCAAGCCGTTTTCGTTGGTAACGAACGCTATTTGCTTTCCATCACTGGAAAGATCAAACCCCTCAACATCCCAATGAATTTCGTTCGTCAGATACCAGTGCTCCTTTGAAGCCAGACTGACTAACGCCAATCGGCGGAACTCAGACTCCTTGTCAGTGGTAACGTAAATCTCTTTTCCATCCTTACTGAACCGGCCGTCACCGTAGGAAATCTTGCCTTCTGCGGCGCGGGAAGTTATCGCAGTTTTCTCTCCGCTACTGGTGTCAACCAACCAGAGATAAGCTTCATTAATGGAAAGTTCTTCTTTCAGAAGAATCCATTTGTCGTCGGGTGACCAATCGAGAGGCTCCCACCCGCCGCCTTCGAGTTTTGTCAAAAGATGATCCGATTTCGGATCAGCGGGATTCATCACCCACAAGTCGGTGTCTTTTCCCGTCCGTCGCGTGGACATGTACGCGATCTGATCACCCTTCGAAGACCATGGACCAAGCAGATTCCGCGCTTTGCCATCCGTTAGCAAAGTTACGTCGCCTGTTTTCAGATCATAGCGATAGAGTTGGTACCATTCGCCTCCGCCAATATCCTTGCTGAAGACAATGTAATCGCCGCCATTGGGATGGAATCGTCCGTTGGTTACCGCATCGGGATAGAAAGTAAGTTGAGTGCGTGCTCCGCCCGGCGCGCTAACCAGATGGAGTTGTGGTGTATCGCCAAATCGCGTCGCAATCAGCATTTCGCGCTTCGCAGGATTCCAGTCCGCAAGTTCCGCACTCCGGTAAGCACCGTAGCGGCCAGCCGTCTCCGCCAGCGCCGCAGGAATTTTGGGAACATTTTCGGCCACGATACTCTCCGGAGGCGTGACGGTTGCTTCCTGTGCAGCTGACGACAACGGCAAAACCAGCAGCATTCCCGCGGTCAATATCCATTTTCTTTGCACAGTTCTAGTCATGGCTTCGGTCCCCTTTTACAGCGAAGACTTCTCTTATACCCGAAACAATTGGACACGCAAGAGAAATGGTGCGAATTAGCCCGGCAGTGCCCATGCTAGAATTTCGCTGCATTCCGGGCTGAATATGTTCAAAAAGATTCTAATTGCCAATCGCGGCGAAATCGCCGTGCGCATCCTTCGCGCCTGCCGCGAACTCGGCATCCGCACTGCCGTGGTATTCAGCGAAGCCGACCGCAACTCCTTGCACGTCCGTCTGGCCGACGAAGCCTATCCGATCGGTCCTGCGCCGTCGCGCGAAAGTTATTTGCGCATCGACAAAATTATGGACGCTGTCAAGCACGCTGGTTGCGACGCGATTCATCCCGGCTATGGTTTTCTTGCAGAGAATGCTGCGTTACCACGCGCTTGCACCGACGCAGGCATTACGTTCATAGGACCGAGCGCGGAAGCCATGGAAACATTGGGCGCAAAAACTGCCGGACGGCAACTCGCTCGCCGCGCGGAGGTTCCCACAGTCCCAGGAACGAACGATCCCCTTGAAGATCCGCAGCAAGCGCAGGAACTCGCGCGCAACATGGCTTATCCCGTCCTGCTGAAAGCCGTAGCCGGCGGCGGCGGCAAAGGCATGCGAGTGGTGACGACTGACGCTAATTTTGCGTCTGCGTTTCGCGATGCCTGCTCTGAAGCGCTCAACGCTTTTGGCGATGCCAGCGTGTACTTGGAAAAGTATCTGGAAAAGCCGCGGCACATCGAGATTCAAATTCTTGCCGATACCCACGGTCGCGTCGTTTCGCTCGGCGAACGCGAATGTTCCGTGCAGCGCCGCCACCAGAAGGTAATCGAAGAAGCGCCTTCACCGATCATGACGCCGGAATTGCGCAAACGCATGGGCGACGCGGCAGTGCGCATCGCGCGTGCCGGTGGCTATACCAATGCCGGAACAGTCGAATTCCTTGTTGACGCCCATAACAATTTTTATTTTCTCGAAGTGAACACCCGCTTGCAGGTCGAGCATCCCGTCACCGAACAGGTCACTGGGTTGGATTTGGTGAAGTTGCAGATTGCGATTGCGGCCGGGCACCGCTTGCCGTTCGCGTGGGAAACCATCACTCCGCGTGGTCACGCCATGGAAGTACGCTTGTACGCGGAAGATCCGGAAAACAATTTCTTTCCGTCACCGGGGAAAATTCTTTCCCAGCACCAGCCAAGTGGTCCGGGAATTCGCGTGGACGAAGGTGTGTACGAAGGCTGGACGGTCCCGATGGACTACGATCCGCTGCTGAGTAAATTAATCGCATGGGGAAACAGTCGCGAAGAAACCATTGCGCGTTTGCGCCGCGCGCTCGAAGAATATTCCATCACTGGAATCAAAACGAATACCGCGCTGTTTCGAAGAATTCTGGCCGAGCCGGAGTTTCTGAAAGGGGAAATTCATACCAAATGGCTGGACGAATTGCTGCAGCGCCCCCATCCGACCGCGCACGATGATCCGAATGGCGCGGACGCCGCGGCAATTGCGGCGGCAATCTGGCAAGCCACGCACAATGGCACGAATTCCACGAATACAAATGCGGTGCAGGAATCTGAGTGGAAGCGCGAAGGCCGGCGCCGGCAGCTGGAGCGCTTCTCGTGAAATACGAAGTGCTGCTGGAAGGCAAAACGCGCGTGGTGGAATTGGCGCGCGTTGAGGACGGCTGGACGATTTCTTTGGATGGAAAAGAACTCAACGTCAGCGTCGCGCAAGTCGCGCCAAACACTTTCAGCGTTTTGCTGGACGGCGAGTCCCACCAGGTTCGCATTGCGCCGCGGGCCGACGGCACGCTGACCGTGCACACCGGGCTCGCGGAGTATCATGCGGAAGTAACCGATCCGCGCGTATGGCGAGGCCGTCGGCATGGCGCGCTAGAGGTCGCAGGACGGCAGCAAGTGACTGCGCCGATGCCGGGGAAAGTGGTCCGACTGCTGGTGAGTGTGGGCGAGACCGTCGAAGCGGGACAAGGCTTGCTTGTGGTCGAAGCGATGAAAATGCAGAACGAAATCCGCTCGCCAAAAAGCGGAAGAGTGGAAAAGCTCCTGGCTAAAGAAGGACTCGCTGTGAACGCTGGAGATGTGCTGGCCTGGGTGGAATGAATCGCCTTGTTTAACGGCGCTTTCTCACAAGCGATGTCTTATCCGTTGACCAAAACGAAAAGCCCGACGTCATTCTGAGGCGGTCCGCTAAGGATCGTCGAAGCATCTCAACTATTAAATATCCCAAGAGTTAATTTTGTGGAACAACCGGCTTCGGCGGCAACGTAGACTTCGAGGCGGCGGGAAGTTTGCCGTTGGATTCGAGGACTTGCTCGGCGAGATAGTTGCGGACGCGTGCGTCGTCGCGCGCGACGGCGAGATAAGCAGCGCGGAGCAACTGCTCCTTGCGGTTGCGCAGCGTGTCGCGGATGGTTTGCTGCACTTGAGGATCGGAGAGGCCGCGCAGGCCAGGAGCTTCGCGGGTAACCAGTTTCAGAATGCGGATGCTGTCTTTCAGAACGATCGGCGGACTGACTTGTCCGGGCTTCAGCGACATTACAATTTTTTTCAGCGCGGGATCGGACTGGTTGAGGGATGATTCCGGGACGTAGCCAAGATCTCCGCCGGTAGTCGCCGAATTCATGTCCTCAGAATAGTCCATGGCCAGTTGCGAAAAATCCGCGCCACTATTCAAACGATCGACCAGCATCTTTACTTTGCGCTGCGCTTCGGTTTCGTTGGTGGCGTCGTCGTTCTTGCGATTCCGGATTTGCGGATCCTTACGCGGGGTGACAACAATCTGCGCGATGCGGAATTGCGGTTCGGCAACATTGAATTGCGGCCGGTTGGCGTTATAAAAATCGGAGATGTCCTGATCGTTGATCGCAACTTTGGAGACGACTTCGCGGTTGATTAGTTTCTGTATGGATAGTTCGCGACGAACGGTGTTTTTCAGGTCTTCCACAGTGACGCCGCGCTCTTTGAGCTGGCGCTGGAATTCGTCCTCGGTGTAGGGGCTCTTGAACTCGGTGAACTTGTCTTCGACTTCGCCGTCACTGGCTTCGAGGTTTAGTTTCTTGGCGCGTTCCAGCAGGATTTCGTTGTTAATCAGTTCGTCAATGACATTGAGCTTCAGCGAGAGCGCTTCTTCCTGGGAAGGCTCTTGGCCCTCCGGACTGATGCGCGTGCGGTAATATTTTTCGACTTCGTCGCGCTTGATTTCTTTGCCATTCACGACCGCCCAGACATCGGCTGCCGGCGCGGCATTATTTTTGCAGCCGTTCGCCATAAAAATGATAGCCGTAAAAAGTAGCAGCGCGGCAAACGGCAGCAGTGTCCCGCCGGTGCTGCGCGCTGGGCTGCTTGCAGAGTTGCGCTGTTGAAGGGGATTCGGCCGCAGAGTTTGCAAAGGAGTTGTCCCGCTTAAGCGGCTTTTTTGATTTTGCCCGCGCGGATGCACGCGGTGCAGACTTTCACGCGCTTGCGCGCGCCAGAAATCAGAGCGCGGACCGACTTCAGGTTTGGATTCCAGCGGCGTCGCCGGGTATTGTTGGCGTGGCTGACTACGTTGCCGAAGCTCGGGCCCTTGCCGCAGTATTCACACTTCATTGCCATGATTCGTCCTTCTTGGCTCAGGGCTTGTAAATACAAACCCTGAAACTCTTGTTTGTCAGCGCTTGCGAGTACAAACCCCGAAACCTTTTTATCTCAGGGTTTGCAAGTACAAACCCTGAAACCCGGTTCGCTCAATAAATTGAATTCGCGAGAGCAAATAAGTATAGCAAAGGATGGATTGTGGAGAAAGCGCGAGGCGCGGGTTTTCTCCGTCTCCGGTCCCATCTCTTGCCAACTGAAGATCCCGCGCCTCGCGGAACACGCATAAATTGCGAACCACTCGCGTGCTGAGTGTTTTGGCTAGCTCTTGTTCACGTCAATGGTCACTGGTTGCTCGAGCCGGAAGGTAAGAGGAGTCTCGGCCCGGAGGTGGATATTCCTTTTACCGGTGAAGTAGGCGACGGCAGTTCCAGCGCCAGCACCCACGGGACCGCCGATGAGCGCACCTTCGCCGCCGGCCGCGGCCACGCCGATCAAAGCGCCGCCGCCAGCGCCGCCGGCGATCCAGCCGAGGTTGCGCTTCTTGTGGTTGCCGCCAGTACGGAGCGCGGCCGTGGTGCGCAAATCGTAGGTCTTGCCATCAACCTGAACAGAGTCGAGGACCAGGCGAAGATGCGCCCTGCCCATCAGGTGTCCCGACTTTCGCGCATCAACAACGAGGCCCTCGACGTGAGCGCCCTGTGGGATGACCGTCCTGCCGTTTACGTCGACCGGTTCGGTTACCGTCGCCTGAAAGTGATCGCCGGTCCTGGCTTGGTCGCTTGCGACCGTTTGGTCGAGAGTGATATGGATCGGTGTCTGCTCCGGAACAGTCAGGAGATCCGGCCTGTCAGCGTAGACCCTTGCGCCTGTGACGAGAGCAGCGGCCAGGACGACGGCTCCCCCCATCAGGAGATAACTGCGTTTGGTTAGGAACATAGATACCTCCGCTTGGTTAGACGCTTCGGGTTGCCCGGTGGGCTGCACCTGTAAACCATTGAAACAAAAGCGCATAGACGAACCTTGCGACGTAGCAGAGCTGACGGCCATCCTTCAACGGACCCCACCCCTCCCCCGATTTCTGTAAGTATTGAATCTAAAGAAGTTAGCGGCGAAGAAAAGCTGGAGGAGAACGAGGGAAAGAGAGAGGCGGGTTCGATCGCGAGCTTCACACCATGCTATCGTCAAAATATCACAATATAAGTAGCTATTTATATAGTAAAAATAGGTCGGCAGGGGGGGTTGCGCTCTGTTCACAGCTGAATGATTGAGAAGAAGGGAGTTATGCGCGGCGTTCGAATCGCGAGGATGCATTGCCGATGGTTGGCAGCTGTGCAAATGGGGCGGCTAGGCGGCGGCTTCCACGCTGAGCTTCAGGCCGATGGCTTTTGTGACGGCCACGAGCGTGGACAGACAGGGATTACCACTAGCGGACAACGCACGATAAAGGCTTTCGCGCTCTACTCCGGCAGCTTTTGCGACTCGGGCGATACCGCGAGCTTGTGCGAAGTGACGCAGGGCAATGAGCAGTAAGCGGGGCTCGTCCTCATCTACCAATGCGGCTTTGATGTACACGGCGGCGAACTGGGGGTCCTTGCGGAACCTGCGAATAATGGTTTCGTCATGAGAAATACTGACTTTACGTTTCATGGTTCAGCTTCTTTCTTTGTAGTCGTCAAGATATTGCAGCGCTAAGATTCCTCGCTTCGCCTGCCTGCCCGCCACGGCTGGCAAGCGGCAGGCAGGCTCGGAATGGCGGCAAAGCAAGAGTGCCGGCCTAGGGCCACCTCTACAAGTGCAACCCAAGAGCCGGGCTGAAGCCCGGCGCTACGACGTCGATGAGAGATCGCGCAATCGAGCCGCCGCTACATTAGGACGGCGTTTCAGTGGTCGTGGGACATTTTTGACATGTCGTGGGGAGGTGCAGGCGAGATTGGGGGATGGCGCAGGGAGTTGAGGGCGGCGGGATCTTGTGGGACGAAGTAGCCGACGACGATGCCCATGGCGCCATCGCGGAGGAGTTTGCCGGTGGGATTGTTGTAGGTGGCGGTGACGGTGAGCTTTTGTCGCGCATCGATGTGATAGCCGCCAGTTTGGAAGAATGTGACGACGGGAACGGCGAGGAGGTGGCCTTTGGCGTCGGTTTTGGCAGTTAGCTCGGCAATCGTTTTGGAGCGAAGTGAGGATTCGGTTCGTGGGGCTCCGCCGTCAGTGTCTTTCAAGAAAGATTCTACGAGGAATGGAGTTCCGAGGGTGAGTTGCTGGCCATAGTCGTGCATGTGGCCGCCCACTCCTAGAAGGATGCCGGAATATTTTACGGGGACGGAGCCAACTTTTTTGCTGGGGCCGGGAGGAAGATCGTAGCCGGAGTTGCCGCAACTGGCGACGTCCATCCATGCGGGATAAAAATTCTTGACGGGCGCGGGAGTTGCGTCGTCGAGGTAGGGAATGGAAATCTCGAGAAAGGCTTTTTCGTAGGATGTGGCGGTTGGATTGTGAATCATGGTTTCGATGCGGATCTGGTCGCCCGTTTCCACGCGATAGCCGAAGCCGGGAATTTGCGTCCAGTCGGTCAGTTCGCCCCCGGCGCCGAAAATGTGCTCTTCCTTGTTGGGGCAGATAAAATCGGAGCGGTTTTCATTCCAGAAAGCGACGTGATGAAGAACCACACCGGGAACGGAATTGCCCGCAGCGTCTACTAATTTTGGATGATAGGCGAGGAGCCAGCCGGTCATTGCGATGGTCCAGACTAGATCGGGCGGCTGCGGCATTTTCATGTGCGAAGTGTCGGCGGGCAAAGTCATCGGGCCGACGCGCAGAGTGATCGTGTGAGATTTCTCATCGGATCTGGCTTCGAACGTGACGCCTTGTGCGATTGTGTGATGCATTCCGCCCTGCATGAATCCGTCGTGAGTGTGAGAATGTTGCGTCGTGGACATGCCGTGATCGGAAACGGCGGGTTGCTGCGCCGCGCACGCCGACGCGAATAGAAGAAAAAATAAAAAACGGGGACACATCGGGCACCTCGCTAAATCGAAGAAGAAAGAGAGATTCCTCGTCGCTGCGCCTGCCTGCGGCAGAAAGGCTCCTCGGAATGACAGCTTCATGACCATTCGAAAAGAGCTTAGGCCGTGCCCTCCGAAAGGCATTTACGAAATAACTTTCGATCGCAGAGAACAATCACCATCATACCCGTTTGAATTGCGCCTGTTCTTTCGTACCAGTTGCAGCTTCGCTACGCAATCCGGAGGGATTACACAAGTATTACAAAGGACGCGAGTCGCGCGTGTTAATTTTGGGTTTGTAAGCAGTAGAAGTAGCCCTGAGGACAAAAGATCATGAGCGTATTAGTACACGACAAGACATTCAAAGAGCCGATTAACTGGACGACGTCTTTTTTTCTGGGCGCGTTCCACGTAGGCGCGATTGTTGCACTATTTTTCTTTACCTGGAAGGCGTTCGCGATTGCATTCGTTCTATGGTGGGTGGCTGGCAGTCTCGGCATCGGCATGGGCTATCACCGGTTGTTGACGCATCGCGGCTTCAAAACTCCAAAATGGGTGGAATATTTCCTGACCACTTGCGGCACGTTGGCGCTGGAAGGTGGGCCGATCGCGTGGGTAGCGACACACCGGGTGCATCACCAGCTGACGGACGTGGAAGGCGATCCACATTCACCGCGCGAAGGCGGATTGTGGGCGCACATGGGTTGGATCGTTACGGGCCGAGCCATGCACAACAAAGCCAAAGAGCTTCTGCATTTCGTGCCGGATCTTCGCAAGGATAAATTTCACGTGTGGATCACGGAGTGGCATTGGGTACCGATCGCGGTCCTGGGAGTACTTCTTTTGGCGATAGGCGGGTTGCCGGTGCTGTTGTGGGGATTGTTTGTGCGCACCGTTCTGGGACTGCATTTCACCTGGCTGGTGAATTCGGCGACGCATATGTGGGGGTCGCGGCGATTTATTACCAACGACACTTCGAAGAACAGTTTTTGGGTGGCAATACTTACGTTCGGCGAAGGCTGGCACAACAATCATCACGCACATGCACAGGCGGCACGTCACGGAATTGCATGGTATGAAATTGACGTGAACTGGTACGGGATCTGTGCGCTGAAGGCGCTGGGCCTGGCGTGGGACATTAAATTACCCAAGCTGACGCACGCAGCAGCGGCTCAACCGGTGCCGGCCAGCGGGATTTCCGCGCGACCATTCGAAGCGGCGACGGAAGTTGCTGCGACTGTGGTTGCGGGCGATTAATTTTCACGTCTTTATCAGGATTTGGAAAGAAGGGCGCAGCGATGCTGCGCCTCTGCAAGTTCGCGACTCGATATGAGTAGCGCGTCGCTGGCTCACTTCTGACAATAACCACCGGTCTGACATAAACTACACAGCATGCGCATTACACGCCGTACGAAGGCCATGGCGTTTTTTATTGTGCTGGGCGTGTGCCTGGTCGGGCTGGCGGTCGCGCTCAACGTGAGCTGGATTATTTTTCACTGGCGGCAAGTGGTGCCGCTGGTGCTTGGCATTATTCTTTTTGGCTTGCTGATCGCGGGAATGGTGATCAATACGATTTTTCTGGTACGCGAAATCCGGCGCAACGAACAGCAAGATAGCTTTCTGAACGCCATCACCCACGAACTGAAAACTCCGATTGCTTCGATTCGACTTTATTTGCAAACCCTGGAAAGTCGTCCGCTGGATGAAGCCAAGCGTCGCGAGTTTTACCGCATCATGCAGGAAGACACGGATCGTCTACTGGGGACCGTCGAGCAAGTCCTGAAGGCCAGCGAAGTGCGCCAGGGAAGCGCGCGGCAAAATTGGAAAGAAGTGGATTTTGCGGCAGTGGTGCGCGATGCGCTGGGACTGGCGCGCGTGCGGCAACATTTATCGGACGAAGCTATGTATTTTGGCAGCGAACCGTCGGATGGCATTACGGTGATGGGCAATGCAGAAGAATTGCGCACGGCGGTCTTCAATCTTTTTGACAATGCTATTAAATATTCCGGCGAGAAAAAGAAAATTGTCGTGGATATTCTGGCGCCGAACATTGATACGGTATCGCTACGCGTATGCGATCACGGCGTGGGCATACAAGCAAAAGAGTTGAAGCGGATCTTCAAACGTTTTTATCGGGCGCCGAATCCGATGAGCCGGGAGGTTAAAGGAACGGGCCTGGGATTGTTCATTGTGCGGTCGATTGCACGAAGGCACGGCGGCGACGCGTACGCCGAAAGCGAAGGGGAAGGGCTGGGCAGCACGTTCACGATGCGGCTGCCGAGGATTTACCGGGCATGAGCCGCATACTGATTGTCGAAGACGAAGCGCACCTGGCGCAGGGGCTGCGCTTTAATTTTGAGGCGGAAGGTTACACGGTGCAGACAACGGACCGCGGCGAAGACGCCCTGACACGCCTAATGGAGAAGAAGGAAATGTTTGACGTGCTGGTGCTGGACGTGATGCTGCCGGGGAAAGACGGTTTTGCAGTAGCACGGGAATTGCGCGAGGCGAAAAACTATATTCCGTTGCTGATGCTGACGGCGCGTGGCCGGCCGGAAGATGTGTTGAAGGGATTCGAAGCCGGTGCCGACGATTATTTGCCGAAGCCGTTTAACCTGGCAATTCTGCTTGCGCGCGTGGAAAGTCTGCTGCGCCGCAAGAACTGGACGCACAACACGAATAATGTGACGGCGGACCGGTCGCAGCAAGATCCTGAGCCGCCAGATATTTTCCGCTTCGACGATAAGGAAGTGGATTTTCGCAACCTGCAATTGCGCGCCGGGGAAAAGATCGTGCAACTGACAGTGATGGAGACCGATCTGCTGCGTTATTTAATCAAGAACGCCGGACATCCGGTTTCTCGAAAGGCTATCCTTCAGGACGTGTGGAATCTGCACGAAGAGACGGACACTCGAGCGATCGACAGCTTTGTCGTTCGTCTGCGCAAATATATCGAGCCCAAGCCGTCAAAGCCGCGTTATTTGCTGACTATTCGGGGGCTGGGCTACCAGTTCGTCGCAAGACCGCAACGCTAAACGCTATGACCGTTAGTCAAAAGAATGCCGAATCGCGATTCAATTTTCGTAATGGCGATAGATGCTCTAAAATAAACTGTGTCTGTGGCGTGGGCGTGTAGTTCACGAGTGAATTACTCATCTTTGCTCGTATCTCACTGATTCGTCGCCGCTTACTGGTTCAGTCCTGCTTCTCCAACCATCAAAATAGGCCAAATCATTGGTCCCAACTATGGACCCCATTGGGGCCAGAAAGAACGAATAGTGTCTAAATGTGATTCTCACGTAAGGAAAGCAAGTTCTCTCCGCGATTCGAGTTTTAATTAAGGAGAAATAACAGATGAACGAAGGAAAGCGGCGTGACCACATAGTGCGTCGATCCAGAATTGTTCTCTGTACTATCCGCGTCAGCGATCTTCAAAACATTGCGCGCATACTCTAACAGAGTATATTGAAAGCCCCCTCAAGTTCCCACGAATGGCCAATCCCTGGTCCGGCCAAAACGGGAATTGTCTTACTGCCCGGCGGCAGGGCTGGAGAACCTGGCTTGTATCTGAGCGTCGGCGCTGCTTTTCGACAGGGCCTATTGACTGACCTGCTGAATCCCAAGGCTGCGGCGTTTTTTACAGCGTTACCTCCGCAGTTTATTTTGCCAGGTGTCGATCCAGTATTTTCAACGACAGTTCTGTATGCCTCAATCGCGTCGTTGGCTGCGTTCGCAGGTCTGTTGGCGTACGCCACTATTGCAGCGCGGTGATCAAAGCCCCGCTCAGTCTGTTTTAAAGTATCGAATACCGTCAAGTCGCTTGCGCGTCTGGCTGAACTTCCCCTCGGGAGCTTCTCATCGCCGTCGCGAAACTTGCCCTACACTTTTGCACTTCCCGCTTTTACAGTTCTTCCCCCAAGTTTTCTTCCGTTGACACCACCTAGACAGATTAATTGCATCCCACAGACTCGGCGATGACACCTCCAAATTTCGCGCCGCCTATCCTGAATTCGCCGCAGAAGATCCCGGACCGCCAGCTATCCGTGATCTCTCATTCAGATTCTAATTTTTCCGGGAGAGAATCCATGCAAAATCCTGTTCAAGCTGTGTCGAAGAAAAATCGTCGTTCGTTTCTCAAACAAAGCGTTGTGGGGGTCGGAGCGGTTGGGGTCGGTGTCGGCCTGCTACCTACTAGTTTGGCTGCCCAGAATGGCCCTCAGAGGCCCACGAAAGGCGACATCGCCATTCTGACGTTCCTCAGCGCCTTAGAAGAAGTCGAAGCCGATTTGTGGATACAGTATGCCGAACTCGGTGGCGCCACAAATCAAGGGCTATCCCCCATTGATCTGTCACAGAACGGTAAGACGATCAAGACCGGCCTTGCCCCGAACTATATTAAAGCGCTCGAGGTCCTCGACGGTGATATGCCCCAGTACATCGCGGACAACACCGACGATGAGATCAGCCATCACCGTTTTCTCAACAATTATCTGGTCTCCAAGGGCGCCCAGCCTATCGACCTGAGTCAATTTGCGGTCCTGCCCCCTAGCCAGGTAACCGGGGTTCCCCAAAACGGCAGGCTTACCAACCTAAAGCAATTGACCGTGGACACGACGTGGTGGACTCGGTACCGAAGCGCCACTGCTAACCCCGATTTTGGCGGAACTTTTGAAAATGCCGTCCCGGACTTGGCCAAAGGACAGCACCCAGCTATCCCGCTTAACGATGGGGATGTCGCGCTGAACCCTGACGGCAGCATCCCCAACCACCTGCAAGCCATTGCCAGCACGGCGGGATTCCACTTTGCTTTCATCGAAGTTGGCGGTACCAGCCTGTACCCAACGCTCGCCCAGCAGGTCAGCAATCTCGAGGTTTTGCGAGTCCTGCTTAGCATCGGGGGATCGGAGATCATGCACTTTCAGACATGGCAGGACAAGGCAGGCAACGCGCCAAACATTACCGACGGCAACCTCACGTTTCCGAACCTCAACAGCGGCGTCGATCCCAACAGCGGCGCCACTGGTTCTGCTGTCGCCGATTTGTTTCAGACCAATCTGATCATGCCCGAGCCCACCTTGTTCCTTAGCGCAGACCTCGGGCCGGTCTCCATTATTAGGCCAACTACTTCCCAACAGAACGGAGCGGTTGCAGCCGTTACCGGTTTTGTGAACGACGGACTGTTCCTTGATCCGGCAACGAACAAGAGCACCGGCATCGTGAGCGTCTTGATGGGCCTGGCCCAAGCCGCCGATGAGGCGCGACGCACATAGTGCACTGACCGGGCACATACCTGACACTCTGTGATCCTCCTGAGTCCAGGGATGAAGTGCAGGTGAAGGGGACGAGTCCTCTCCACCTGCAGTAGTGTCAGTGTGGCTTCCTGTTTTTGGCAGTGGAACATATATATATACAAGATGGCGGCGAGCGGGAGCATTCCGTCGTTTCGCATTTCAGGGTCGGTGCGCTTCGATCCCGATGAGGTCGCCACCTGGTTGAACGAAAAGCAGGCTCCTGGAAGGTGGTTAACGGGTCAGATCGCTGTCGTGGCGCGGTAATCGGCTAGGGATGGGGCCGTGGACTCGACTCGCAGTTGATGGATTGTCGACGATAAACGTGAGAGTGCACGGCGTGCGTGGTCGGCCTTTCGGCCCTAGCTTTACGCCGAGTTCTCGTTCCAGGTCCCGGATCGGCGCCCAAAGTGTCGGCTGTGCCACATGCGGGTTCCCGGCAGCGTGTGTGAAATTCAAATCTTCCGCGAGCACGGGTACATAGCGATATTGATTTGGATTGCGGGTTCTCAAATCGTACGGCGGGCAGAACAACCACTCCCGCTAATAATGTTCGACGCACCATGTTTCATTCGAGAGCGGACTTCCGAAGCTTTAGACAAAGCCGGGATTCCGTGGCGCATCGCGGTGGTGAGTGCCAGTGTGGCAGGATTATGGGCTGTGGCAAGCGCGGGATTGGGAGTGACGGTGCGAACCGACCTCGGGCTTCCTGCAAACCTGACGGCAGGAGCTGCGATATTCGATTTAGCAAGGCTAGGATCACTCCCGGTAACATTGCACAAGGGCGCAGATGGGCCCGCTGCGGTGGAACGGCTAGCTGAAATCATGAGCGCGTTGCTGGGTTCAGATATTATGAGGACGAGTACTAACCGGATAGTCGCGCGACAGACCGCAGGAAAATCACGAAAAAATGATTCGGCGAATGCTGAAAACAAAGCCACTGCAAAATCTGCAAAGCTTAGGCATCGGAGAGGCCAGGCGTTTAGCACCGATCAGCGAAGCCGTTCAGTATTGCCAGCGCATAGCAGCTAAGCGATGCCGCCCTCCTGATATGAGCCGGTCTTTTTCTTCTGGCTGGTGCGCTACTGAATCGCGCCGCGCTTCAGTGCGCCATGCCTGCGGATTCGAACGAGCCTGATTCCCATGCGCGTCGTAGTTCGGCCTCGGTTGCACCCCACGCCGGAATGGTCAGATCGCCTCGCCTGACTCGTTCAGACGATCATAAAGGGTTGGGTGGTTTCATCATCTTCACGAAGTGAATGTTCGTGACCCGTCCCGCATCGAGGGCGAATTGCGAGATGCGTCCGGAAGCGTCGCGTTCAAAATTCAACCGATTCCCGATCGCGTCGAACTCGTCTCGGCCGAGAGGAGTGAGCGAGGTCGGCTTCTTATTTCTAGTCTTAAGCGTGAGTTCTCCACGATCCACGTAGAACCTGTACGTGACCTCCAGTTCGGTGCTGTAAAACTCGCCTGCGTATGTAGCCAATTCCTGCGTCGATAGCGAGACGGTATCAACTCGGTCCAGCGTCAACTGGCGGCCGTTGAGCGTTACTGCCACGGTTTTCGGGCCCGTATCCGCCACTGGAAAATCGACCAGGATCGGAATGTCCCCGGTCCCGCGGAAACGGGTGTGGGTCAACGGCTGGATTTGAATACCGAGATCAGCAACGGCGACGTTCAACTTTCCTTCTTTTACAAATAGCTTCCAAACTGTCTTGGTTTCTCGGTTCTGGAACACTCCCACGCGACTTGCGAGTTCGCTCGGCGGGAGCTGAATCGGTTTCTCTTCCATAATCTGTGGGGCTCGCTCGGCAGAAACCGTTTCTGTCCCGGTCGACACTTCCTGCTTGAACTCGTCGTGCAGGTAGATATCGGCAACCTCACGAGCGAATCTTTCCGGGCTCATCTGAATCGCGTCGGAATTGCAAAGGCAGATGACGGAGAACTGCTGGTCAGGAAAGCGAATCATCTGTGCCCGGTAACCGAAAGATGCTCCCGCGTGCTCTACCATCTTCAATCCCTTGTATTGAGTGATCTCCAGACCGAAGGCATACGTCAATGCTTTACCGCTGTTCAGATGGCCAGGAGTCTGAATTTCCGCGAGTACGGGAGAGCCGCCGTTGCCGAGCTTATTTTGATAGAAGTTCCGGTCCCACAAAAAGAGGTCTTCCACCGTGGTAAGCAGTCCCCCAGAGCCGGGAAGGGCAAAATTGGTGGCATGAAATTTGTAAAAGCCATTTTCGAACGAATATCCAGTCGCGCGATTGTGCACGATCACCGTCGGATCATCACGAAAGAACGTGTGCTCCATCCCAAGAGGGCGGAAAACGTTATCGGTGGTAAATTCTCGCAGTGACTTGCCGGATAGGCGCTCTACCAGGATGGCAAGCAGCAGATACCCGGAATTGCTGTATAAGTGTTGGTCGCCTGGATTGAAATTCAACTCTTTTTGCCGCCCCAGCAGATTCAAAAAGTCCTCATGCGTGAAGCTATCGTCATCAGACTTTCCCGCGATATTCAAAAGCGTGAAATAATCCCGTATCCCGCTCGTGTGGTAAATCAGATGGCGTACGGTCACCGATCCATAAACGGAAGCAGGAAGCTCGGGAAAATATTTTACGATAGGGTCATCGAGCGAAAGTTTTCCCTGATGCTCCAAGAGGGCGACCGCAAAGGCGGTAAACTGCTTGGAAGTTGACGCGATGTAGAAATTTGATTCCGGAGTAATCGGAATGTTGTAATCTAAGTTCGCCATCCCGTAGCCGCGCTTGTAAACGATCTCTCCGCGCCGAACGACGGCTAGAGCGCATCCCGGCGAATCCTTCTTGTCGATCAACGCAAATACGGCATCGACGCGCGCCGTCAACTGAGACGCCTGTGCGTGCGCCGTGGCATTTGCGAAAACCGCGAGTATCATGGCAAAGAGGCCCACGGCGGCAGAGTGTTTCCGCATCATATCCTTTGTTCCCCCGACAAATGCGCCACAATCCTTTGGTCCATACAAAGGGAGCTTGCGAACGATTATCCTACACGATTTCCTGGTAAAGCTTGGCTCTCCGTTTCGAGTTTGCTTTCCCCGCGGCCCGGCCGTACTGCCAAAATTCTTCGCTGGCAGGCCGCGTTCAGTTCGAACGGTGACACTTAAAGTGCACTCGAAGCCAAGGATGATCGATAGAAATTCAGTCGCTTACCTTATAGACGGCATTGAGCCGCCGACCGACAAAGACTCGGGAGTCAGGACTGCGTATTTTAAGGGCCTTGGCAAACTGAAGTTCGAATCGAGTGGAAATCACGGACACGAGCCTGGACGGGAGAGTCGCAATCGCGACGGGAACCACCGAATGCCGGATTGTCACAGTTCCTGCCGGGCATGTTGCTTTTTCTGGTGACCGGGCGATGCGCAGATCGCTTTGATCGTCGCGGAATATTGGCTCTTTGCTTCGCTCTTTACGCATTGGGTGCCGCTACGCTGGCAATTATGGCTTTCACGACACGTACTTCTGCTTTAACAATCTATTTCTTGCTTGCGATTGCGGGGGCGGCTCGTGCTTTCGCAGGTCCTGCGGAGCAAGCACTCTCGGCGGAGGTTGTTCCTCGAGCCCATTTCCCAAACGCAGTAACTTGGGGTTCAGCGGTCTTTAATTCATCCATGATCGTCGGGCCGGCCCTGGGCGGCTTTCTGTATGCCATCGCCGATGGCCCGATAGCGGCATACGCAGCAGCAACTTTTCTGTATCTTTACGCATTCGTAATGAACGCTCGCCTTCAACCCTCACGCCACGAACAGCCAAGGACCCAGTTTGCGAGCCCTCTAGCAGGCTTCCACTACATCCGGAAACATAAACTCATCTTGGCATGTGTTTCGCTTGATCTGTTTGCGGTGCTGTTTGGCGGCTCAATCGCACTGCTTCCAGCCTTTGCAAAAGACATTCTGCACACTGGACAATGGGGTTTCGGATTGCTCCGATCTGCTTCGCCTACTGGTGCGGTCGCCATGTCATCATGGCTGGCGCTACGTCCCTTGGATAAACATCCGGGAGTCAAGATGTTGCTCTCGGTGGGCTTGTTTGGCCTAGGCACAATAGCCTTGGGCATGTCTCTTCATCCTGTTCTTTCGTATTTGGCATTACTGCTCATCGGCGCAGCCGATATAGTCAGTGTGATTGTCAGAGGAACCCTGATTCCGTTGCGTACACCGCCCAACATGCGCGGTCGCGTCTCTGCTGTAAGTTTGGTGTTTACCGGTGCGTCGAATCAGATTGGTGAATTTGAGTCTGGGGTCAGCGCACAATGGCTCGGAGTGGTGCCAGCGAGAGTCGTCGGAGGTATCGTGACGATAGCGGTAGCTTGCTTTTATGCATGGCGGTTCCCTGAGCTGCGCCGTGCCGAAAGCTTAACATCCGCTTCCGAATGTAGAGAAAGTTGATAGATGTGAGGATCGTTCAGTTTAGCCTGGACTCCCGCAGTTTCCTCGCATACTTGGGCGACGAGCAAGGGGGCATGGCATGACGGATTACAGGACCAGCAAGAACGACCAGGGGGAGACGCACAGCGAAGATGCGGCGTTTCCCGGGCTAACGGTGGTGAATTTGAAGCGACAGGCCGACTCGGTCGACCAGACCTACAAGAATTTCGTCCTCGTGAACATTAACAATCATTGCGTGCGATTGGCGGTGATGCAGGGAGAATTTCGCTGGCATCAGCATCCGCGTTCCGATGAGTGTTTCTTGGTCGTGGAAGGCGATCTGGAAATAGATCTCGCGGACGGCCGTACATTTCGTCTGAAGCCTGGAGAGGTATTCACAATCCCAGCGGGCGTGATTCATCGGACGCGCTCGCATGCACGCGTGGTGAATTTGTGCTTCGAGGATCGCGACGCATACACAGGCGTGGTTTTCGAAGATTCAGAGAGAGCCAGCAAGCAGCAGTAGGTCGACTCGTAGCCTGTAATCTCTAGTACAGGAGGCTTGGGAATTGGCGAGGGTGAATAATCATTTAGGCTGAGGAGAGGCAGATCGGATGATCAAGACGGAGCGTGTCGCGGTCATAACGGGCGCGGCACAGGGCATTGGAAAGCGCACGGCGGAGCTATTGGCCGAGAGGGAGTACAGTCTGTTACTCAACGATCTGCGTCCAGCCGCGCAAGCTCTAACTGCCGTACAGGGACTTGTGACAGACGTGCTCAAAGTGGTGGGTGACATCTCGGATGAAGTTGTTCTCGGCAAAATCGCAGCGGTAGCCAGGGAACGGTGGGGCCGCACGGACGTGTTGGTCAACAACGCAGGCATTAGCCTAATCGGGCCATCCGAGAAGCTTTCCGCGGCGGAGTTTCGGCGCGTGTTGGAAATCAACGTCGTGGCGCCATTTCTTCAGCATCATTAATGTTGCCTCTGTCGCGGGACTAGTGGGCATCGCGGATCGGGCAGCCTACAACGCCTCTAAGCATGGTCTTATTGGTCTGACCCGTACACTCGCGTCCGAATGGGGAGGAAGAGGTGTACGCGTCAATGCGGTGTGTCCGGCGTGGGTTAAGTCCGAAATGGATCTCGTCGACCAGGCAGGAGGAGGCTACATGGATACAGACATCACCGGGCGTGTGCCGATGGGACGATTCGCCCTACTTGATGATGTCGCCCGAGCGATCGCATTTTTTGGCCGATCCCCAGGAGAGCGGCTTCATCAACGGTCACGCACTCACCGTGGACGGTGGGTGGACCGCGCACGGAAGCTGGGAGTCGTTGCGGTTGCGCCACCGATAACATCGCGGCGGCCGGCACGCGATGCAAACCAAATAATCCTGCTGCGAGGATCGTCGTTCCACTGGGCCTATAAACGGAGGCGACGGCATGATTGATATAGCTCGAGGTATCCTGTCGGGAGGGGTTCTTTGCGGAACGTTGGACGTGGGGTGTTGCCACGGGGTTGGGCCGCATGACGAACAACAGCATTGAAACACTTCGCGAGAACTACGATCGGCTTGCGAAGGAGTATGCGAATCGAATTTTCGATGAACTTCAGCATAAGCCGCTCGATCGAGAATTGCTTGATCGTTTTGCCGAGCAAACGAGAGAACGCGGCGAAGTGTGTGACCTGGGCTGTGGACCCGGCCATGTTGCCCGCTACTTGCGTGAACTAGGCGTGTCGGTATTTGGTTTGGATCACTACTGTCCGGCTAACGACTGGAGGACAAGTCGGAACGTACTATGAAATAAGACGTTAGGAGTAGTTTTGGTTTGCCGCGATTTGAAGTTCGGCTGTGCCTCGGCAAGGGGTTAACAATGGTTCATGAATCTTGGACGAACTGTATTTTCCCAGCTTATTTCCTATCTTCCGGATCGCGATTTTCGTCGTTGCGTGGAACGCTATGGTGGAGATAACCGACTACGAGGATTTTCCTGTTGGGACCAGTTCTTATGCATGGCCTTCGCACAGCTCACGTATCGCGAGAGCTTGCGAGATATCGAAGCCTGTTTGCGGTCTTCGCCTGACAAGCTTTACCACATGGGCATTCGTGGTCGGGTTTCCCGCTCCACTCTGGCCGATGCCAACGAAACGCACGACTGGCGTATCTTCGCCGATTTCGCGCAGCGGTTGATCGCCATCGCTCGCCCACTCTATGCGAACGATCCAATCGGTGTCGAACTGGATCAGAGTCTGTATGCGTTGGACTCCACCACCATCGATCTTTGCCTCGCGCTGTTTCCTTGGGCCAAGTTTCGCGAGCGCAAAGCTGCGGTGAAGATGCATACGCTGCTGGACCTGCACGGCAATATTCCCACGTTTATCCGCATTACAGACGGCAAAGTGCACGACGTGAATATCCTGGACGAGATTTTTCCCGAAGCTGGTGCGTTTTATGTCATGGACAGAGGGTACATCGATTTCGAACGCTTATTTGTGTTCACGCTCTGCTCGGCATTCTTCGTCGTGCGCACTAAGGAGAACGTCTTGCTCGAGCGGCGCTACTCCCATCCGGTGGACAAGACCACTGGCGTGCGCTCCGACCACACCGTCATCCTCACGGCTTTTGCATCCGCTTCCGTTTACCCGGACGCGTTCCGCCGCGTCACTTATCTGGACGTGGAGACGAACAAACGGTTCAAGTTCCTCACCAACAACTTCACTCTCCCTGCCCATGTGATCGCTCAAATCTATAAGTCCCGTTGGGGAGTGGAATTATTTTTTAAATGGATCAAGCAAAACCTACGTGTCAAAAAATTCTACGGCTTCAGTGAGAACGCGGTAAAGACTCAAATTTGGATCGCCGTCTCGGTCTATGCACTGGTGGCCATCGTGCGCAAGCGCCTTGCACTAGAGTCTTCGCTTTACCAAATTCTACAGATTGTCAGCGTTACGATTTTTGAGAAAGAGCCCATTTTACAGCTGATTGAAGCATTCGACTCTCAGCCAGAGTTACTCGATAATTCTAAACAGCTGATTCTCTTCGATTTATAGCCGGACACCAATGGGTTTGGATATATCCCCCAATATGCTGGAGCAAGCTCGCAGGTTGAATCCCAACATATTGTTTCGCGAAGGAAACATACTGTCTCTAGATATTCCGACTGGGACGCTGGCAGGGATCGCGGCCTTTTACGCGGTCGTGAACATGCCCGAAGATTCCCTGACGTTTGCCTTCCACGAAATGGCGAGGATACTCAAGCCCGGTGGCTCTCTATTGATTGCATTCCACGTCGGTGACGAAGTGGTTCGCGTTGACGAGTTGTGGGGCCAGCCGATAACGATGAATTTCTTTCTCTTCAAAACGACGGAAATCCGTAAGGCCCTCGAGATGGCCGGGCTCGCCGTAAATGAAGTCATCGAACGCGCCCCCTATCCCGAAATCGAGTACCAGAGCAGGAGGGCGTACATCTTTGCGCAGAAGCCTACGTTGAGATTCCTACACAATGCGGCAGGCTATAAGTAGGATTGACCCCGGAAACGGCTCGCTAACCGCCGCCGTGTCGATGGGACTTCGTTCCCTCGACCCATTTGGCTTTGCATACGAGACGATTCCATTGGCAAACGAATTGTTGAGCGCGCGCTGCACCTATCGAGCTTCCTTTAGGCGGCGACTTCCTACCGTCGCGCAGTCTTGAAGGCAGGGATGTGGGAGGACAAAATTTTGTCCTTTGTGGAGCATACGTCATTGTCAAGATATTTAGACAAGAATCTCATGTAAGTTGGAAATCGTAGGCTCTCGCTGGGCAGGGAGCGAGTTCGCCTTTTCGCGAAACGCGCGAAGCTTCGCGTACCTCTCCGTAGCCTCTTTTATCAGGTCCGACAGTTTCGTTAGCCCGTCTGGGGTTCTCTGGAGCGCCCTTTCCGAAATGAAGGTCTCCCCGAGACAAGAGCCGACGGTCAGTTCGCGCTCGATTGATCTATTACTGATTGCCGCGCCAGCCCCAGAGTGCAGTCCGGGGAAAGCGCGTTTAAGTTTCTCGCTGTCCACCGGAACGGTTCCGATCTTCTCCACGCCCAGGCGTTTGAGGTCTATGGTTCTGGCGGTTCCAGCTCCCTTTAATACCCACACGGACGCGGACCGGAGTTGCGCGAGATCCGGCCTTTCGCTTACAGGAGACGCCAACGTAAGTGGACGGTACCAAGCAAGAAAATCAAACGCACGCCCGGCACTCACAATAGCTGCAGCGTTCCAACCGTCTTGCTCCCAAGCCGGAACAACATGAATCCCCCGAGGGCAGTTTTGCTTGCAGCGCCCGAGGGATGTGGGATAAACGAAAACATCGCCCACATCCAGCAGAAGTGGTTGTGGGTTCTTGATGACCGAGCGACGCTTAGCAGGTTGGGAGGCTGCCATCAGAAATTGCCGCAACGTAGTTAGCATCTTCTGGCGTTTCCGAAGACCGGCGGAATCCATTCCCAGTTTCGTAAGTATAGTGATGTCGGTCTTGCTGTCGATGATCTGGAGAGCTTTTTGCTGAGCGCGAAGGCACGGGATGCCATGTTTGGCGAACTGATCGGCGACCACTAGCCAGAAGGTGGTGTGCTCCTCGTCCGCAGGATTGTTGGCCGCGGTGCGCTCAAGATCGCAAAGAATTTGAAGAAGCTTCTCCCCGTCGAAAGGCAGACGCGTCACAGACCGGAAGGTGCCGCGCAGGTCCATTGCGAAGTCGCCCGAATAGAGCCCAGATCCCCACACGGCCATTTTTCTTCGCCTCTCCTAGCATCTAAAAATCTGCCTGCGGCTCGTACAAAGCAGCCATCCCGTCGATGTCGCTCGCGTTTTCTCTTGAAACCAACAGCCGCGTTTGCACTGTGTGGTTATCTCCGAATCGCCCGTCATCCGACCACAATCGGCGGCAGGCGGCAACGAAGCTTATAGTTTCCATGATCATAACCTCGAACAAAGAATTAAGAAGTAATATTCAGAGATCTGAGAACGCCATTACCACCGAGCCGACAATACCGCCAGAATCGTAGCCTGCAAATGTGTTTTGCTCCCATGGACTGGCTCTCGGCTGGCGCGAAAAGTGCGGCCTTGAACTAACTCTGTCGTAGAATTTGAGGTGTTATGCTGATCGGGACATCCATGCAGCCAACTCTTCTCGCCACATTCTTTGAATTCTCTCGCACCGCCTTCTCGATGTCCGCCGCCGTCCTGGCGCTGCTCGTGATTGGCCTGTTGGCCGCGAAAAACGATATGGCCCAGGCTCGTGGCCTCGACAAGATCGTAGCCCTGACCAACTTGTGCTTCGCCATCCCGTTGGCGGCGTTCGGCGCAGAACATCTTTCCGGTGCAAAATTCCTGATGGATCTGGTGCCGTCGTACATGCCGTGGCGTTTGTTTTGGGCTTATTTCGTGGGCTTTGCGCTGATCGCCGCATCGTTGAGCATCGGGACCAAGGCTCAGGTGCGCTGGTCCGGGTTGCTGTTCGGGATCATGATGTTCCTCTTTGTGGCGATGATTCACTTTCCGGCAGCGCTCACGAGCGGGGGGCGTATCTTGTGGACGATTGTCATCCGGGAAATGTCGTTCGGCGGCGGCAGCTGGGTTTTAGCGGGGATTGCGATGGGCGGATCGCGTGCGCCGGGCAAGAATCTCATCGCCGTGGGCCGCGTGCCCATCGCGATCGCCGCCATCTTTTTCGGCTTTCAGCATTTTCTGCATCCGCTGGGACTTCCCGGAGTTCCGCTCGAGAAACAGATGCCAACGTGGATTCCCGCTCGCCCCTTCATCGACTGTCTGACGGGCGCATTCCTCATCATCGCTGGCGTCTGCTTTCTGCTGGCGCGGAAGACGCGCAGGGCGGCCACCTATCTAGGCGCCTGGATTGTGCTCCTGGTTGTGGTCATCTACGGGCCTGTCCTGTTCGGGGCGCTGGCGGACCCGAGTACTGCGGTGAAGGTCGAGGGGCTCAACTACTTCGCCGACACGCTTCTATTTGGCGGAGTAATTCTTTCGCTGGCCCGCGCCATGACGGCCATCCCGCCGCCTTCAGCTAATTTCGCAGAATCAATGCGTAATTCTTCCCTCCGTACTGTCTGAAGTGAATTGACTCTTTGTGTTCTGATGCTCTGTTCGCTGCTCGTCGGCACTTTGCTCCCGAATGACGGGCCAGTCTTCCATAATCCGGATAAGGGATGAGATTAATAAAAACATTTGGCACAGTATCTCAGCATCAGGCACAGGCACCTGCAGCTAGATTGAAGTTCATTTGCCACATTCATAACAATTTTGCGAACGATGGGGATGCGGAACGTTGGCGAGTGGTTTAGAATCAATGTAGTTTTTGTGGGCGTGTAGCTCATGCGAACTTCAGATTCAGTGGGACTTAGGGCTGACGCATAAATAACTGTACTTCAGCAGTTGTTTCTTGATCATTAAGAAGCGGATTGACAGCTCGCTGTTCCGTGTAGCTTGGCGGTTTCCTGATCAATGCTGTAGCGGTCTGTACGCTCTCTCGACCTGGTGGACGTCCGCCGCCTTGTTTTGTTATAGTGCCAGAACTGGCCGAGTGCCTGCATGTCGAAGTGCAGGACGCGCTCTATCATCTAGTCGAACAACGCCGCATCGCGCGCCAACTCGTCTCCCGCCTCTTTCTCTATAGCTCCAACGATCCGGTTCGCCGCCGCCGACAACTCCTGGCACGCCGCAGCATCCAGACCGTCCCCACGCTGGTGGATGCGTCGCGACTGGAGATTTCTCCGGACGAACTGAAAGCGGCAATCCTCCTGTTCTATAGCCTGCTCGATGAACAGCAGCGTCGGCTCTACGCCGGACTGGAATCTTTCAAACTGGGGCATGGCGGGGATCGTCAACTGGCCGAAAAAAAAACGTCGCCATAGTCGACGCCATCGAAATTCTGCTGGAACACGATACCGCGGGAGATCCCATCACTGGTTTGAAGTGGACCCGCAAGACGCCCCAGAAGATCGCCGCACTACTCGAGCAAGTGGATATCCCCGTCTCCGCCAACACCGTGGCCCGTCTGCTCCACAACATGAACTACTCTCTACGGGCCAATCACAAGAAACTCGCCACCGACTCCAGCCCCTTCCGCGACCAACAGTTCCAATACATCTCCTCGCTACGCCATCGCTTCGAGCGCCGCGGTCTTCCTATGATTTGCGTGGATACCAAAAAGCGAGAACTGCTGGGCAACTTCAAGAACGCCGGCGCCAAGTGGGATCGCTCTCCGGTGCTGGTCTACGACCACGACTTCCGCTCTGACTCCATCGGTGTAGCCATCCCTTACGGCATCTACGATCTGTTGGCCAATCGCGGCTCCGTTTTTCTGGGGATCTCTCACGCTACCTCCGCCTTCGCCGCTCATTCCATCGCCGGCTGGTGGAAAAGGGAAGGCTCTCTCCGCTACCGTCGCGCCCGCCAAATCCTCATTCTCGCTGACACCGGTGGCAGCAATAGTTGTCGGCGCCATGCCTGGAAGACCGAACTCCAAGCGCAACTCTCTAACCCCTTCGATCTCACCGTGACGGTAGCCCACTATCCGACCGGCACTTCTAAATGGAATCCCATCGAACATCGCTTGTTTTCCGAAATCTCCAAGAACTGGGCCGCCGAGCCGTTGCACAGCTATCAAAAGATTCTCAACTTCCTTCGTACCACCACGACCAAGACTGGTTTGGCAGTGTCTGCCTATCTCGACCGCGCTCACTATCCAACCGGCCTCAGTGCGGATCCCCTGCTCTTCCGCTCCATTCGAGTTCGCCCCCACAAGACACTACCGGCTTGGAACTACACGATCACTCCCAATCTGTGAAGTTATTTTTGCGTGGTCCCTTAGCCTACAAAACCCTCCGTTTTTGCCCCTTTTGATTGACCCAAGGATTATCCAAATATTGTTCACCGCCGATTGACGGTTTCCTGTACCGAGTAAGTATGGGTTCATTCGCTTTGATTGTATGCTTTCGGCCCGGCGACTTTCCAAGAGTCGGTCTTGATGCTGTCCGTGATTGCGCGGACAACGCCGAAGCGAACCGTTCGACACTGTAGCGACCGGGGAGCCGCCGACAAGGCGACTCGATTCGAATGGTGTGCGATGAGCACGCCAGCCTGTAAGGCGGTGACGCCCGACGATAGCCGGGCCTGCATCACTCGTCGCTCACGATTTTGTTCATGTGGTACAAAATTGAACAGTTTCGGCGCTGGGTATTAGCGCATCCCGTCTGAATGAAAATGGTTGTGAAGTCGATACACCCTAGCGCAGCCGGAAATACGGAGCGCGTGTGCCTCCCGACAGTCAGCGAGTACCCATGGTGAACGAAGTCAAGAGAAGACATGAAGGGTCCGAAATATGTGAGAGAGGTCCCATCATGGACATAGCTGTAGCAAAATCGGCTCTACGAAAGCACGCGCGGGGTAAGAAGTTGAACCAAGCTGCGATCGGAGAGCTATACTTGGCGGGCTACATCGGAATCGATTTGCAATCGCCCGGGAAAAAGCTGTTTCCGACAGTCGTAACCGAGAAGG
>Ga0073928_10000394_pt1 | contig 103544 bp, 85 predicted proteins | sample PaiPotPPA55metaG_FD_76969 | JGI IMG/M metagenome (GOLD analysis project Ga0073928, IMG submission 76969) | Iron sulfur acid spring bacterial and archeal communities from Banff, Canada, to study Microbial Dark Matter (Phase II) - Paint Pots PPA... ... | reverse complement strand
GTGGCTGATGGCTACAAATCGTTGAACGACGGCCAAGCGGTTGAATTCGAAGTGACCAAGGGCCCCAAGGGCCTGCAGGCCTCGAACGTCCAACCCCTCTAAGCCACTTCACAAAAACACATCGGGCGGAGCGCGCAAGCGCCCCGCCCGCTTTTTTTTGCCTAAACTCTTCCGGTGACACGGACTTAGATCTGTATTCCCATTCTGCCCTGATTTCGTCGTTTCCCTTGTAGGGGCGGGGCTTGCCCCGCCCGGCGTCAACCCGGCACACTCCAAATCCACAAGAAAACCTTCGCCTAGCTGCTTCCTCTGCCTATGCGTTGTAGTTCGCGACCACCCGCACCACTTTCCCAGCCGCCGAAATCTCCATAAACTCCGCCGTACGTGTGCCCTTCTGATTGGTGTAATACAGCACCACACTATTCAAACCCCACAACACGTCCTCAAGCCGAAACTGCAGTTCCGGATAAGCCTCCAACCCCCGCGCAAAGTAAGCCCGCAAATTTGCCTTCCCAATCACCTTGCCATCCGCCGTTCCCAACAACCGTGCCGCCACAGGCGAAGTCAGCTCCACGGCCTCGTCATAGTGCCCCATGATCAGATCGAGATCATGAGCGTTCCAAGCCGCCACCCAGTCATTCGCCAGCTGCGAAGCCTCGTCTCGCGTCACTCCAACTCCTTCATCGAACATTCGATTAAATCTATCGCAGCGCCTGGCGCAAATCCTCGATCAGATCTTCGGCATCTTCGATCCCGATCGACACCCGCACAGTCCCAGGCGCGACGTAAGCCTTCGCCAACTCCTCGAGGCTCATGTTGTAATGCGACGTATACGCCGGCAGCACCACCAGGGACTCTACCCCGCCTAAGCTCGCCGCCAGCATGAACAGCTGCACGCTATCGCAAAACTTGCGCGCCGCCGGCAATCCGCCTTTCAAATCGAATGCCAGCATCGACCCGAATCCCCGCATCTGCCGCTTTGCTAATTTGTGGTCGGGATGCGATGCCAGCCCCGGGTAATGCACGCGCGCAACTTTGGGATGCTTCTCCAGGAATTTCGCCACCGCGATAGCATTCTCGCCCTGCCGCTTCACGCGCAACGCCAAAGTCTTGATCCCGCGATTCAGCAGGAACGCCGCCTCGGGATCCATCGAGCCGCCCAGGTAGATGACCATCTCCTGGACGCGGTGCATCCACTCCTTGCTTCCGGCCGCCACGCCCGCGATTACGTCCGAGTGGCCCGCCAGAGCTTTCGTCGCGCTGTGCACCACCATATCGAAGCCCAACGCGAGCGGCTGCTGCAAAACCGGCGTTGCAAAGGTGTTGTCGATGATGGAGATGAGTTTATGTTTTTTCGCGAAAGCGATCGCTTTGTGCAGATCGACCAGCCGCACCGTCGGATTCGTCGGCGTCTCCACGTACAAGACTTTCGTTCGAGGCGTTACCAGAGCTTCGATGCCTGCAAGATCGGTGCCCGCCTGGTGCACGGTGATGCCCATGTTGGGAAACACATCGCGCATCAGCCGGTACGTGCCGCCATAGACCTGCGCCGTGGAAATCACTTCGTCGCCGGCTTTCAACGCGCTGAGCAACGCATGCGAAATCGCGGCCATCCCGGAAGCGGTCACCACCGCCGCTTCCGCGCCCTCCATCGCGGCGATCTTGCCTTCCACGATTGCCAGCGAAGGATTGCCGTACCGTGTGTAGATGTACGCCTTGCTCTTCCCCTCAGCCCAGCGCTTCATCTCCGCCGTCGAAGAAAACGTAAACGTGGAGGTTCGGCAAATCGGCGCGCTGACCGGTCCTCCGACGCCGTGCCGCACTCCTTCTCCGGCGTGAATCGCCTGCGTCTGCGCGCCAAGTTTTCGGCCAGGCTGCCGGCTGTGCTTCGATGTAGGTTTGCTCTTCATGATGACCGCCATTTTGGGCGTCTCTTGCCATCCGGCAAGCTCCAAATTGGCGGATGCAGGCACCGGGCTGCTAAAGCCTTATTGATTCGGCTTCCGTTACGGCGCGGCTGAAGCCGTGCCCTGACGAAAACCGGAGTTCTCACACAGACTCCTTCGGCCCGTCAGGCCAAGTTGACAGCCGACTCTCATTAGTCTAATATTGACACAGTCATGAATGACCTATTACTTCTCGCCGCCCTGCTTGCCGGTCCCCAGCACGGCTACGCGCTTAAAAAGACGGTCGGCCTGCTCACCAGCCGGCGCGACCTGCACAACAATCTTGTCTACCCACTGCTCCGCCGCTTCGTTGAAAACGGCTGGGTCAGCAAGCGCCAGTCGGCCGGCCAGCGCGGACAAACCCGCGAAGTCTACGCTCTTACCGCCAAGGGCAAGCAGGAACTCATGCGCCGCTTAAGCGACGATGCCGAAAGCGAAGCTGCGTCTGATAACGGCTTCCGCCTGCGCATAGGCCTGTTCGGAATTCTTGACGTTGAAACCCGCCAGCGCATTCTTACCAGCCGCGATCAATTTCTAGCCTCACGCGAGCAACGCCTGGCCGGAATTTCCACCGCAGTCGAGGCGGACACATGGAGCAGCGAAGTAATGCGGTTCTACCGCGAGCAAATTCGCGCCGAACGGGCCTGGATCGCCACACTCGTCCGAAAGTCCAGGCGAGAAACAAAGCTGCAAAAGGTTTCGTAGTCCACGAATAGGAGGGATTCATGAACGCGGACAGTTTCTACTACATGGCGCACAGCCTGTGGGTGATCTTCGCGCCCACGCCAGCCGGGATCATCAGCGATCTCTGGATCTTGTTCGTTCTGTACTGGCTGGTGTCCGCGCTGAATAGGAAAAAGACGAAGCGGCGCGAGTCCATGGTGCAGAGGATGCTCTACATCCTGCCGCTGATCGTGGCATTTTGTTTCTTGTACCGCTATGGCTTCGGCTATGGCTGGCTCGGCACGCGATTTTTGCCGGACACGCCCCTAGTGCAATGGCTTGCCGTGCTCATCACCGCCGCTGGCGTGGCGATAGCGTTTTGGGCACGATTTCATTTAGGTTCCAATTGGAGTGGTGTCGTCACCCTTAAAGAAGGTCACGAGTTGATCCGCACGGGCCCCTACCGCACCATTCGTCATCCGATTTACACCGGGATTCTGATCGCGTTCCTCGGCAATGCCGTGCTGATCGGTCAAGTGCGCGGCTTGATCGGCTTGGCCATCATCTGGGCCTCCTTCTATATCAAGGCACGCCGCGAAGAATCCTTCCTGGCCCAGGAGTTCGGCCCTAATTTCAACGAGCATACGCAACACACAGGAATGTTCCTGCCGAAGCTCACTTAGCTGCGTTCCATTTTGAAAATTGCGAGGGACTCACGCGTCCCGTCCCTGCTTCTGAACGCACCACTTAGCACGCCACGAATTGCCGGACGATGGACGCGGACTTGCTCCTCCATCCCGCGTGGCCCGGCTAAATTTCTGGCAAATCAGACTTCTCTCACGAGCGACGCTTAGTCTTTCTCTTTTTTCATTCGCGATTGGCCATCTTGCCTGCGCCCAAGAAGCAAAAGTCATCGATTCGCCGGTTCCAACGCTTGAAGCATTAGAAGGAACTCATCCGTTTCTGCCTCTTTCTGCCACTCCGGCATTTGTACCCGGCCCCCTTCTCATCTCGACACCTGGACCCATGGTCCACGGACCAGCCCGCTGGAACCGCTCCCGCTTGGCATTGGACCGTACGGCGATCATCTTTGGTCTGGTCCAGGGCACGTCCGAGATATTTGACGGCGTGACCACAAAATATTTCCTGCATCACTGCAGTACCTGTATCGAGATGGATCCGGTGTCCCATTCTCTGTTGGGTTCCCGGCCGACTTGGACAGGCATGATCGCCGCCGGTTCGGTCGAGGTTTTCGCGGCCACCTACTTGAACCAGGGCATGCGCCACTCGCCACACAAGTTTGTGCGCCACTGCGCGCCGCTTGTGCCACTTTTGTTGACGGGGATTCATCTCATTGAAGGCGCGCGGAATCCGTCGCTGAAAAACAACTACTACTGCGTGAATCCAGGTTACCTCCTCGTTGACGACAGCCATTGTATGGCACCGTCGTCCGCGCCGCCGGTCACCGTTCAGGCCCCCGGGGGACCCGCAAACCCGTCAAGAATTTTGCTTCTAGGTCGGTGGTAACCACCCGCCGTTCGCCAGAATCCAACGGGCATGTCCACACCTAACGCAGCAGCAAGCGGCACTTTCTCCTTTGGCGGGGACCTCCCGGTCCATCGCCTAGGTTTCGGCGCGATGCGCATCACCGGCCCCGGGATCTGGGGCGAGCCCAAAGATCGCGAAGAAGCAAAGCGCGTCTTGAAGCGCCTGCCCGATCTGGGCGTTGATTTCATCGACACAGCGGACGCCTACGGTCCCGAGGTCAGCGAGAGTCTTATCGCCGAGGCTCTGCATCCGTACCCGGCGGGTCTAGTGATCGCCACGAAAGGCGGATTCACGCGCCAGGGACCCAACCAGTGGGCCGTCGTCGGGCGCCCGGAGTATCTGCGCCAGTGCGTCGAGATGAGCTTGCGCCGCCTGAAACTCGAGCGCATCGATCTCTATCAACTTCATCGCATCGATCCGCAGGTACCGGTTGAGGATTCTTTGGGCGAACTGAAGAAAATGCAAAAAGAAGGAAAGATTCGGCACATTGGCCTCTCCGAGGTCTCTGTGAAGGAAATCGAACGCGCCCGGAAAACGGTCCCCATCGTCAGCGTGCAGAATAAATACAACATCGCCGACCGCACCCACGAAGCCGTCTTGCATTTCTGCGAAAAGCACCACCTCGGCTTCATCCCATGGTTCCCGATGGAACAGGGCAAACTGAATAGACCGGGCAGCGTCCTGGAGCGCGCCGCAACATCGCACAAGGCCACGACGGCTCAAATCGCGCTGGCATGGCTCCTGCATCACTCACCGGTCATGTTGCCGATTCCGGGGACGTCTTCCGTCAAGCATCTAGAAGAAAACATGGCCGCCGCGGAGTTGAAGCTAACCGATGCCGAGTGGCAGTTACTGGAAAAGGGAATAGCGAAAGCAGTTTCAGCGTAATCCAACAACGTCCACGTAATGTAGGCGCTGGGCTTTAGCCGGCGTTCCTAAATCGCAAACGATGAGGGAACAACGTAACCTTAGCGGGTCTTCTTTGACTTGCGAGGCTTTGACTTGCGCGAAGACTTCTTCGGATTGGCCGCGGCAGCCAGTTCGCGGCGCTTCTTGGCGGCCCAACCAGGCTTGTTCACTTGGCGGCCGCGCGCAATTGCCAGCGCCTCCGCGGGAACGTTGTCGGTAATCGTGGAACCAGCAGCGATGTAGGAGCCATCACCCAGCCGCACTGGCGCCACCAGCGCTGTATCAGTCCCAATAAAAACACGATTGCCGACGGTGGTGGGATACTTGTGAAACCCGTCGTAATTGCAGGTGATGGTACCCGCACCGATATTCGACTTTGCGCCAATCTTCGCGTCGCCCAGGTAGGTCAAGTGCCCGGCTTTGGTGCCTTCGCCCACGATGGTTTTCTTTAGCTCGACGAAATTGCCGATATGCACACCTGCCTTCAGGTGATTATCCGGGCGAAGTCGAGCGAACGGGCCCACCGTGACGCGTTCGTCGAGGCGGCTTTTGGCGATCACGCAATGCGGCTCGACGATCACATCATCACCCAGCACAGCGTCGGTTAGGACACTCCCGGTGCGGATCAAGCAACGCGCGCCAATTTTCGTTTTGCCGAGCAGATGGACGGCGGGCTCGATGACCGTGTCTTCCCCCGCGATCACCTCGGGATCGATCAAAACAGTTTCCGGCAGCTGGATCGACACGCCCGCAGCCATCAACGCGTTGCGCTTCCACTCGCGGAAAATCCGATCAACTTCCGCGAGATCCGCGCGGGTGTTGCATCCGAGAACTTCGCGAGGATCCGCAGCGATCTGCGCCAGAACGGTTTCACCCTTGCCTGCCAGGACGGCGATGGCATCGGTCAGATAAACCTCGCGGTGCTTGTTGTTGGGCTTTACTTCCGCGAGCGCGGGCCAAAGTTTCTCGAGCGTGAAGCAATAAATGCTGGAGTTAATTTCGTTGATGTCGCGCTGCTCGTCGGTGAGCTGCGATTCTTCGACGATGGCGCCGACCTGAGTTTCAGATTTGCGCACGACGCGCCCATAGCCGCTTGGATCGCTTACGACGGCGGTCAGGATGGTTGCAGCGGCATTGCCAGTCCGATGCGCGTGGACCATCGCGCGCAGCGTCTCGGTGCGCACCAGTGGAGCATCGCCCGGCAGGACGACGACGAGCTTGGCATTGCCGAGCGCTCGACGGGCGACCTGCATGGCGTGGCCGGTTCCGTGTTGCGGCTGTTGCAGGACGGTAGTCGCGCCGCTGGGTTCTACCACGGCCATGACTTGTTCGGCCTGATGGCCCACAACGACGACGGTTTTCTTGGCACCTAAGGGAGCGCACGCTCGTAGAACTTGCTCGACGAGGGCGCGGCCACCCGCACGGTGGAGCACTTTCGCAAGGCTGGACTTCAGCCGCGTGCCTTTTCCGGCGGCGAGGATAACGATAGCAAGGTCTTTAGGAGCCATGGCGTCAGTTCATTTTGGGGGAGCGGAGAGGGTTTCGCAAAGCAGTGATTTGTAAACGCGAGTCGAAAGGTTCAATCGGTGGCAGGAGCGGGGGCCATGAGGGACAAGACCGTTTCGGGGGCGGGATGCGAAGCTTCATCGGTGGCTATGGTCCAGAGCGAGGGATCCGCGAGGAGGCGGCTCACCAGCTGTGTATGCAGGGCATGGCCAGCTTTGTGGGCTTCGACTCTGGCGAGGAGCGGCAGGCCTGCCAGGGCCAGATCGCCGATCAGGTCGAGCGCCTTGTGGCGGCCGAATTCGTCGGGGAAGCGCAACGGCCCGTTCATCACGCCGTCGTCGGTCAGGACAATGGCATTTTCCAGCGAACCGCCGCGAATCAGGCCCATGGAGCGGAGCGGTTCGATGTCACGCTCGAAGCAAAAGGTTCGCGCGCGAGCCAGGAGATGGCGAAAGGTGTCGGGGTTGACGGCCATTTCCACTTCCTGTTGGCCGACCAGCGGGTGCGGGAAGTCGACGTAGCAGCGCACGTGGAATTCGTCGGCTGGATAGATACCAATACGGCGATCGCCTTCGACGACTTCCAGCGGCTCCAAAACCTTCAGGTAGCGGCGTTTTCGGCGGAGCTTGCGGACACCGGATTGTTCCAGCATCTGCATGAAAGGCTCGGCCGAGCCGTCCAGGATGGGAATTTCGATAGAGTCGATGTCGACGAAGACGTTGTCGATTCCGCAGGAGTAAATCGCAGCGAGCAGGTGCTCGGTTGTGGAGAGGAGCACGCCTTGCTTCATCAGGCTGGTCGCGTAGCTGACGCGCGCGACGTTGTGGCCTTGCGCTTCAATTGGAAAATTGTCGAGGTCGACGCGGCGAAAAACGATGCCCGTGTCAGCTGGAGCGGGAGTCAGCCGAATATGGCCGTGGACGCCGGTGTGTAACCCCACACCCTCAGCAGACGATGAGCGGAGAATGGTCGTCTGAAACATGAATGGAATTATGATAGCACTTTGTTGTCCAGATATTCTATTGTTTGTTCCATAGTATCAATAACTTATGGACACAAATGAGCCCCAGGCAGAATTCGTTGTGGTAAACGTACAACAATTAGCTCGTTTGTCGTGTCTTTTCAGCAGTCCGCAGCCTCGGTGCTCCTCGGCGCACCTCGGTGTCTCCGCGTTATCTCCTATGTTCTCGAATATTCGATACCGGAACCAAATAGCAGGCTTCCTTTCGCTTTCTTGCCGCGTCCCATAGCTTTGCGATGCTATACTGAGAAGTGAATTTTTGCTCAGGTGGGGAAATGAATCGAAAAGCGCGTTTTGGCATAATTGCGGTCTCGGTTGCGATTTTCTGCTACGCCGGTATTGGCCATGTGCTGGGCCGTACGCCCGACGACCGAGCCTACAAGTCGCTCACGGTCTTCGGTGAAGTGCTGCAAAAGATTCAGGCCGACTATGTAGACGAGCCGAATATGCACCTGGTTACAGCGGGCTCGCTGCACGGCTTGCTCGAATCGCTTGATCCGGAATCCAGCTATCTGACTCCGCGCGAGTACACCGAGTACAAGCAGAAGCAGCAGAATGCAGGCACCGGCGAGACGGGCCTGACTATGAGCAAGCGCTTTGGATACGTAATTGTGGTCTCGGTTTTGCCGGACAGCCCCGCGGAGAAGGCCGGCATTCACAGCGGAGATATTTTCGAGTCGATCGCGGGCTTCACCACGCGAGACATGTCGGTGGGGCAGGCGCTCAATTTGCTGAACGGGCAAGTGGGCAGCGGCGTGAAGGTGGGAGTGATTCGGCGCGGCAAAGCGGATCCCGACGGAGTGGACATTGTGCGCGAGAAGGTGGGGTTCCCGAAGACCATCGTGCAAAAAGCGGATCCCGACATTTTAGTGCTGCGGCTGCCTTCGCTGGACAACGGGCGAGCGGACGATGTGCGGAATAAGTTGTTGGACGCGGAGAAGCAGGGAATCCACAAGGTGGTGCTGGATTTGCGCGAGTGCGGCCGCGGACCGGTAACCGAAGGAGTCGCGGTGGCGCGGTTGTTTGTGCCATCCGGCACGATTGCGACGCTGCGCGGGCAGACGGTTTCGCCGCAGGTGCTCACGGCGGAATCCAGTAAGGTGGTTTGGAAGGGTCCGGTGTCGGTGCTGATGGACGGCACGACGTCGGGAGCCGCGGAGGTTTTGGCTTCGGCGATGGTCGCGAATCATCGCGGCGATGTAGTGGGCGAGCGTACCTTTGGTGTGGCGTCGGAGCAGAAACTGATCACCATGGACGATGGCTCGGCGCTGTTCCTTACCGTGGCAAATTACTTCAACGCGGCAGGTAAGCCGATTTTGGAAGATGGCGTCGAACCGAACGAGGTGGTTCGAGCGTCCGCGACCGACGAAGCCGACAACGGGGACGATGATGGCGCATCCGCGACTGACTCATCGAAAGCCGAGCCGTCCGGGCCGCGTCCTCTTTCGCCGGAAGATCCGATCTACCGCAAAGCGCTTGAGTTGCTGAAGGCTCCTGCCAAGAAGGCCGCCTAGCTTCAGGTGATTTGGCGGACCGGGTCGACTCGACGGCGGAAAAACCGACAGCTTCTTTCAGCAAAAGGACGGACACCTCCGTCCTTTTTTAATTTTTGCCCCAAATCAGATCCTCGTTATTTTCCCGAGCCAGGATACCTATTCAGGCTGCTTCTATTAGTTAGCTTTGCGCTGGCCGCATTCTTTGGTGGATGCCGGAAGGCTGAGAGGCCCTTGCACGCCTCGGAGATTCACGCCATTACGCGAGAGTTCTTGGCGGCAGCCGCTTCTGCCGGCGTCTCCGCCTCGGACCTGCATAGCTACCTGGAGGCTTCGGACGAAAGTCCGCACAGTAGTGACCGTGCGGACATCACGATTCGACCGAACACCAACGATCCCTCTGGGGCGACGGCGCGAGTGCTGCAATCGCTTGGGGGGGTTGCGACCAGGCACGGCCTGACGCAGGAGGCTCCGGCGGAGAACCCGGGAGAAATCGTATTCCGGTATAGCCGCCGGGGATTCCCGACGCACACCATCCATATCGAATTCGCGCCTGCGGTAACACAAAAAGCCCCGGCGCCCGATCATGCGCGACTGGCGATTATCCTGGATGACCTTGGCAATGATCGATCCGCCGCGGAGGCCATCTTTGCTCTGCCGTATCCGCTGACAATTTCGGTGCTGCCGAACCATGTTCATTCCGTGGAAATTGCCGAGGAGGCGCATCGGCGCGGCTACCAGGTGATGCTGCACCTTCCGATGGAGTCCGTCGGACAGGGAAAGCCGGAATCGCAGGAGCTCCGTAGGGGGATGTCTGGCCGGGACGTGAGTGCGCTGGTGGATGGATTCTTGCGCGCGGTGCCGGCTGTGGCCGGTGTCAACAATCACCAAGGCTCGCAGTCGACGGCGGACGTGAAGTTGATGGATGAATTGATGCCGGTGCTGCGCGAGCATCGGCTTTTTTATATCGACAGCCGAACTACCGCGGCTACCGTCGCGTATGATGCGGCGCAGCGTGCCGGCGTGCAGTCCGGGTTTCGCAATGTGCCGTTTCTGGATGATGTTGCGGAGGTCGCGGCGGTGAGCAAACAGCTTCGGTTAGCTTTGCGTGAAGCTGGGGAGAAAGGCGGGGGCATCGCCATCGGGCACCCGCATCCGGCGACGTTGAAGGCGCTTGCCGAAGTGTTGCCGGAGGCGAATTCGAAGGGCGTCCAGTTGGTGTTCGCTTCGGAACTTGTTCATTAGTTTGCGTTTCGGGCTGATGGCCCATTTTTCCGCTTGTACCCCACCCCCCTCCTTTTTGTGTAGTGATTTGAAAACAAAGGAGATCCGCTTTCGTCTGGCGCAGTGATTTGATTCTAAGAGAGTTAGGCGGGGCCTAGCTTCCGATCGCTGGAAAATTGAGTACGAACAAGCGCGAACCATGTTGCGGGGGGGTGCTGTCATCGTTGGAGGGGACACAGACAAGAGTGTCTGTGCTACTTAAGACGCAGGTAAACTTGTTATATCTATAGCAGAATAGTTAACCAAGGTCAAATGAAATCTTTAGCCGTTTTGCTGGGGCGGGTTGGTCTTAGGCGCGGTGGGGTATAGGCGGTGGAAAGCGTAGAAGAAGAGGAGGAGGACGACGAAATCGAAGATGCTGGCTTCGGGGCCTGCGGAGCCGCCTGCTAGCCAGGTTGGGCCTGCGAGTGTGGCGCTGGAGAGGTGGCCGGGGAAGACGGTGCCGCTGTCAGGGACGGAGTAGAGGAAGGTCTCGCCAAAATCAAAGGCGGCGTGCATTCCGACAGCAAACCAGAGGCTGCCGGTTCGGCGCAGGGTAAAACACCAGAACAAGCCGGTGAGCACTATGCCCGCGATTCCGGTCCAACTTTCCCCCGGGTTGGTCAGATGCACGGCACCAAAAGTGAGCGACGTGAGCAGTGAGGCCAGCCAGAAGCCGACGCCGTGCGTTAACCCGAATTGGGCGTATCCGCGAAAAGCGAATTCCTCGAATAGCCCGACTGTCAGGAAGAACACCAGCCAGAAGGCCAGCCACTGGAAAAGCTTGGCGCCCTGAATTTCTATGTTGCCGAAGTGGTAGTAGCCTAGCGCAGCGAGCGCGCCGAGCACCGCGCTGATTTCCAGGATGCCAAAGACCACGCCTTGCCAGAAATGCTTTCCCAACGCGCCACGCAGCGGGAGCCCGTAATCTCCGAAGCTGCGGCGCTCGAGTCGCGACATCACCCAAGCTGCCGCCAAAACCCCCGCGAGGCGAATGGATTCGCCAGCGATCAGACTCTGGGGAGTCAAGGATGGACGCCCGATTAGTCTTGCGACGTTGCCAACCCAAAAGAACTCGTACGTGAATGCTTCCACGAGGACAAGGTAAATGAAGACGCGCAAGAGGACGAAGGGGAGTTGCGGGTTGCGAAAGAAATTGGGTGAAGGGGAGTCAACCGGGACGGTAAGGGGCGAGTCAGCCATTCTCAACGGATGATAATACGACGTCTTCGCTAGTCTGAATGGACGAAAATGCGAGATTCGGGTTGCTGGAAACGCTAGAGCGATCATAACCGGCGTGATATCTTTAACCGGTTAATGGGCATACCCTGATTCGGCTTCCGATAGACTTCTCTGGAGGCTCACGATGTCTCAAACGTCCAACATCGTAGTGCTGCTTGGCGGACGACTCGCCGTAGACTTTGCCAACGCCCCTTCCTACCCGGGTGCACCGGACCATGATCTTTCTTGGGAAGAGTTGGTGGCTTTCCTGGAGGTCTCGCGAATCGTTTCAGCGGAGCGCGGGGCTCAGCTGCTCACTCTATCGCAAACGGATCCTCGAGCTGCATTCGCCGTGTTGTCGCGCTCGGTGCGGCTGCGTGACGCGTTGCGCCGCGCTTTCGCCGCCCTGGCAAAAAAAGAACGCATCACTCCCGAATGCGCGCTATCCGTCAATGAGATCCTGCGCATCACCGAGGGACACGACGAACTCGTCCACACCGATGGGAACTGGAGGCTTGAGTTTATCGCGCGCGAAGGCGGGCTGGACTGGCTGCTGGCGGCGATTGCGCGTTCCGCGGCGGAGATCTTCGTGGAAGGGGCGGAGGCGCGGATTCGCGTTTGTGCGAATCCTGGCTGCGGATTGTTTTTTTGTGACACGTCGCGGACGCACCGGCGGAGGTGGTGTTCGATGGCGGTGTGCGGTAACCGGCACAAGGTGGCGAGTTTTGCGCGCCGGCGGGTGTCGTGAGATGCAGCTGTCGTGATTTGCGGCTGTCGTGAATATTGGCTATTGGAGGCGCGGCTTTACGTACTTGGTGGATTCGCCCTTGGACCAGGGATCGTAGCTGTAGGCGAAGACCAGGCGCTCTGCCAGCGGGGGATGCGAATAGAGCCAGAACGTGATGATCGCTGGAGGATTGGGATCAGCTAGCCCGATTTCTCCGAGGACTTGGAAGGAGTGGGCGGCGACTTCTGCTGAATTAGGAACGATGCCGTGGATCACTTCGAGGCCGTAAGTGTCAGCGGCATGCTCTTGGGAACGGCTGAACCCATTCGCGATCGGCATGGCGAAAAAGCCGAGCACCTGCAACAACAGAAGAAACACGCCGAGGGTCGCCCAATCCTCAGGTCCATAAATTTTCCAGATCTTTCCCCACCGGTCCAATAGCCAATGCAGGCCGCGATAACCGACATAGAGGGCGATGAGAAACCCGGCGCTAAAAAACAGAAAGCCGTCGCGGATATGGTGCAGGACGTAGTGGCCCGCTTCATGGCCGAAGATGAAAAGCGTTTCGTCGGTGGTTAGTTTCTGGATGGTGGTATCCCAGACGACGACACGCTTGGAGGCGCCGAAGCCGGTTACATAGGCGTTGACGTCGTTGGTTTTCTTGCTGGCTTCCATCAGGAACATGCGATCTCGCGGAATATCGAGACCCGCGCGCTGGACGATCTTCTCCATTTCCGCAGCCAACGCGGGGTACTTGGCGTCGAGCGGCTGAAATGTATTGAAGAGAGGATCGATAAACCACGGACTGATGAACAATACGAAGAGAAGAAGCGGAAGGGCCGCCAGCCAGAAAAAAAAACACCAGCGACGTGGGCTCCAGCGCATGACGGCGAACAGAAGGAAGACCAGCACGACGGCGAAACCCACGCCCAACAGTTCGCTTTTCGACCAATCCCAAAACCACGAACCCCAGCCTTGCACCGACTGTTCGTAGCGCAACGAGAGAGTGTGTCCATAAATGTGGATGGGGAGATCGCAGAGATCCAGCGTTGCGATCAGTAGAGGAACAAACACGAGACCCTGCAACCACCGGTTGCCGGTGACGCGTTCGGCGAAATCCCGGAATTTAGCGACGATCCCGAGGCCCAGAAGGAGCGCGAGAACGAGGACGCCCGCTAGGTAGGAAACGAAATAGAGAATGTAGCGGGCACGCGAATAGGCGACGGCTTTCGCGTAGCGGTCCTGAGAGAGCGTGTACTGCTCGGTTTTCGGAGACGCCGGAGCGTTGGATTGCTGGGAACGAGAGCCGGGGACAGCGGGCTGTGAAGGGGCGGGACGCTCGGGGTAGGTTTGGATCTGCGCGGCATGCGGCGAGAGTTTAGCTCCGTGAGAGGTTGGCGCGAGCGTAAGGGTGAAGGTGAAGACGAGGCACATGCCCGCCGCGATGGACCTCATGCGATGATGCAGAAAACTATGCTTCCCCAAGTAGCTTTGTCCGCGCTGCGGCGGGTGTAACGTCCGGAGTCGTGTCATTCGCTCTAAAGCGGGAGTATGAGGCTCGCCCCGCCGAACTGCAAGTTGACGCGATGGCCGGAGTACGAGGTACTCAATCGAGGTTGTTCGCGAGGTTGCTGGCGAGGTGGCTGACTTCCGGACTGTTGGGAGCTGCCGGATGGGCGGTCTTGAGGCTGTAATTGCGGACGGCGCCGGTGGTGGTAAGTCCGATGTGCACGATGGAGGTCCAGCGCTCGAGTTTGTGGTGGCCGTAGTGGTGGAACAAATAGGAAACGCCGATGGACGTTGCGGTGCCGGCGGCCTCGATGACGGCGAAAGCCGCATGATTATCGACGACGTCGTTGGTGAGCAGAATTTCCTGGCGGCCGCGGCGACGCATATTCAGGGTGGAGAAATAATCGAGTGTACGGGAAGCGGCTACACCGGCAAAGAGCCAGCCGTTGGTTGCGTCCCAAAAGGGATGTTCGTCCGCGGTCGTGACTTCCGCCTTTGGCGCCGGGGCGCTGGGCGCCGTGGCCACAGGTCTTGGATCCGGCGCGGCCGTCGATTCCTGGGCAAGGAGCCGTTCCGCGCCGCACGCGTGAGCGAGCGCGAGCAACAATACGAATGGAATTGCGCGCAGCCGCTTGATTCTGGTCCGGTTAGTTCGATCGTCGTTGTGTTTTCGCATCATAGCGTAAGGGAATATCATCGCAGAATTCGCGTTGTTTTCTATCTCGTTTGCGCGGGAGTTTTTCGACGAAATCGCGGAGCGGCACTTGCTTCTTCAGGAGGGAGGGCTCTCCACGCAGTTGTACTTGTGCCACAGGATACTGAGGCCGGCAGGGTCGCCAAAAGGCCAAGGCTGGGAGGGGTTTCGTTGGGACACAGACGCTTCGATGCTCAGCGTAAACAAGAGTGTCTGTGCAACTGTGCGCGCGCCGTCGTTCCCGTTGCCTCATTCGCACGGCCTAATTGCTGGTGGTTTGCCCGGAGGCGGTCCCGGAGAGTATTCTGGCGTTTGCCAAAGGCTTTGACGGGACTCAGGTAGTTTTGGGGAACGGTATTATGCGTTACGACAAGATATTGCGTTTCGGTATGCCGCTCATGGCGGTATACGCGGTGCTGTTCGTTCATTGCGGGGCGGCACATGCGCAGGACACGCAGGCTCCGCAAGATCAATCAGTGGCTGACGCGGCCCGGCAGGCTCGCGCGGCAAAGAAAAACGCGGCGGCTAAGCCTGCGAAAGTGATCAGCGACGATGATATCGACAACAAAAACATAAAGCCTGGCGCGGAAGGGCTGAATGTGGGTTCGCCACCCACGTCGGACGCTGTGCCGCCCGCTCCCGCTGCGGTGGCGGCTGTAGAGGCTGCCGATGCTGCGGCTGCCGCGGCTGAGAAAAATCCCCCAGTGACCCCCGGTGAGAGTCCTGAGATTGCGAGAGCGAAAGAACGAGTTCTGGAGGTCCAGAAAGAGTTGGACCTGTCGCAGCGAAGTTTCGCACTGGATTCGGATTCCTACTACTCCAAGCCCGGGTTCCAGGACGATAGGGAGGGGAAAACGAAGTTGGACGCGGAGCAGCAGCAGATCAGCGACAAGCGGCAGGAATTGGATCGCGTGAAGGCACACCTCGCCGAGTTGGAGGAGGCGTGGAACGCGAAGCATGCTGCCGCTGAAAGTAACAGCTCGCCCAAGGCGGAGAAACCGGCCGAGACGCCGGCTCCTGCGCCGCCACAATCGTAGCTCTTCGGAGAACACCTCTTTCCGTCTTCATCCACGCCGATTTTATCGCTTGAGGTCCCTCGGCTGTGCTCATCACATGGCCTCGGAATGACAGCGCTGTGCAGGGCGGAAAACTCACCGCTGGTGCATAACTTCGCCGTTTGATCTAAACTTTTTTCCACCTCGCAGCGTATTCTGTCTAGCAAACCGGAACATCCCCTTTCGTGAGCAGGAACGCATGCAACTTACCGTAGAGAAATTGAGCAAGAGATATGGCCGCGCGGTGCAGGCGTTGCGCGATGTCGATCTGACGCTCGGGCCGGGCGTGCTGGGTCTGCTGGGGCCGAATGGAGCGGGGAAGTCCACGCTGATGCGGATTCTTGCGACCGTGACGCGACCTTCGTCGGGTAGAGTTATGTGGAACAACAGCGACATCGCTCGTAGTCCCGACCCGCTTCGGGATGTGCTTGGATACTTGCCACAGGATTTTGGCGTGTATCCCAATTTGAACGCGCTGGAGTTTCTGGAATATCTGGCCGCGGTAAAGGGCATTACGGCGGGTGCCGCCCGCAAGCGAATCGGCGAATTGCTGGAGCTGGTGAATCTTACCGATGCGGCCAAGCGGCCGCTCGGCGGTTACTCGGGAGGAATGCGGCAGCGCGTTGGCATTGCGCAGGCGCTGCTGAACGATCCGCAATTGCTGATCGTGGATGAGCCGACGGCGGGTCTTGATCCGGAAGAGCGGGTGCGCTTCCGTAATCTCTTGTCGGAGCTTTCCGGCGAGCGCATCGTGATTCTTTCGACGCACATCGTGTCGGATGTGGAAGCGGTTGCGACGAGCATTGCGATCCTCGCGCACGGGCAGCTCTTGGCGCACGGCGCGCCGGAGGCACTGCTCGCGTCCGTTGCGGGGCGAGTGTGGGAAGTCGTCATGCCGAGCGCGGAATTGCCGACACTTCGGCAGAATCATCTGGTTAGCAGCACAGCGCACCGCAGCGACGGCGTTCACGCCAGGGTGGTAGCGGATGTTGCGCCCGCTCGAGACGCTCGCCCGCTTGAGCCTTCGCTGGAAGACGCTTATCTCGCGGCGCTTGCCACACAGCGTAACGCTGCTGCCGGAAACGCGGCGTGAATCAGCTGCGCGCCATCTCCGCCATCGCGCGCGCGGATTTTCTGGAGCGCGTCCGGCGTTACGGCTTTCTGCTGACGCTGCTCTTTGCGGTGTTTCTCGGATACGCCGCGGCCACCGGGCGGATCGCCGTGCAACTGGGGGAGTATCGTGGGATTTATACCTCCGCGTGGATCGGCGCGCTGATCGCAATCACCACCACATGCTTTATCTCTCTGATCGGCTTTTATATCGTGAAGAGCGCCATCGACCGCGATCGCCAAACCGGCGTCGGCCAGATTCTGGCGGCTACTCCGCTTTCGAAAGCCGCGTACACGCTGGGCAAATCCCTCAGCAACTTTGCGGTTCTTGCTTCGATGGTAGTGATTCTCGCCATTGCCGCCATCTTTATGCAGATATTCGTCGGCGAGGATCCGCATTTCGATGGCGTCGCGCTACTTGCCCCCTTCGTTCTCGTCGCGGTGCCATCGATGGCGCTTACGGCAGCTCTCGCGGTCTTGTTCGAGACTCTTCCGGTTCTGCGCGGTGGCATCGGCAATGTCGCTTGGTTTTTCGTCTGGAGCATCCTGGGCATCGGCCTGCCGGAAATCTCGGGCAATCATCACGTCGATCCCATGGGCTTAATGGTTGTCGCGGACAGCATGATTGCCGGTGCGCGCGCGAACATCCCGGGTTATAAAGATTCATTCGCCTTCCAGATTGCCGATTCACCGGTAAAGATCGTGCAATCCTTCCGCTGGCAGGGCGTGGCGTGGACGTGGGAAGAGATTCTGCTGCGAATCCTGTGGGTCGGAGCGGCGCTTGCGGTGGTCCTCCTGGCTGCGTTGGTCTTCGACCGATTTGATTCTTCGCGGTCGCTGGCGCCTTCGTGGCGTCGTCCGAAGCAGCCGGTGGGTGAGCTGGACGCCATTGCAAATTCTTCGACCGCTGAAACGCCGCGCCAAAGTCCCGCGACGCGCGCTCCGGCGCATCTTACGCCACTGGCTGCCTCCGGCACGACCCACGCATTCGGGAGGCTTGTTCTCGCGGAGCTTCGCCTAGCCGTGAAGGGAATGCGCTGGTGGTGGTATGCCGTGGCGGCGGGACTGCTTGTAGCGCAGTTCGCGGCACCTCTGGACGCGTCGCGAGGACCCATCCTGAGCACCGCGTGGATGTGGCTCGTGCTGGTGTGGTCGGGCATGGGTGCGCGTGAATCGCGTTTTGGCACTCGCGCGCTTCTGTTTTCGTCGGCGCGGATTCTGCCGCGGCAATTGCCGGCGTGCTGGCTTGCGGGGATGGCGATCGCTGCCGTCGCGGGTGCCGGCGCCGGTTCGCGACTACTTATCGCGCGCGGTTGGCATGGTCTGGTGCCTTGGCTCGCGGGGGCCGTGTTTCTTCCCTCGCTGGCATTGGCACTGGGAGTCTGGAGCGGCAGCGGCAAGCCCTTCGAGGCGGTGTTTACGGCGCTCTGGTATGCTGGTCCGATGAATCACACAGCGGGTATCGACTTTACCGGAACGGCGAGCGGCGCCAACGCCAATCACGACGCGTTGATCTATTTCGCGCTCAGCGGGGTGCTTCTTGGCGCCGCATTTGTTGGACGCGCGCGGCAGCTTCGCTCCGACTGACCCTGCGTGGTTCGCGCTCAATCACAACGCAGCCGTTATTTCGGTTCCAGCACCAGCGGCAGCCCGTTCTTCGGATTCCCGACAATCACGATTTTCGCGTTGGAACTGGTCGCAAGCTTCTCCGTTGCTTCGATCCCTTTCCATTCCAGCAATTGCGTGCTGATGCCCTGGGCGACGATCTTCTGAAAATCGGCGATACCTTGCGCTTCAATGCGTTTGCGCTCCGCCTCCTGCTTTTCCTTCTGCAGGATGAAGCTCATCCGCAGCGCGTCTTGCTCGGCCTGTTGTTTGGCTTCGATCGAGCCTTTTAGCATGGCCGGGAGCTGGACGTCGCGCAGGAGGACGTTTTCTACGATGACACCGCGGGGCGCGAGTTGTGCCGTCAGCTCGTCCTGGATCTGCTGCTGCACGAGTTCGCGCGCGTTGGTGTAGAGAGCGTTCGCCGAATGCGCCGAAGTCGAAGCGCGAATTGCGGCGCGCAACGTGGGCTCGACGATTTTCTCGGCGTAGTTGTCTCCGACGGTCTGAAAAACGTATGCCGCTTTGCTTTTGTCCAGTCGGAACAGGAGTGACGTATCGAGGGCCAGGATCAGACCCTCATTGGAGGGGACATTGGCGCTCTCTTTCACCGATTGCGTCTGGACCGAAAGCTTTTGCACGGACTTCAGTGGGTTGATCAGGTGAATCCCTTCACTTAGGGTTTCGCCGGTCACGCGTCCAAATAGCGTCAGCACACCGACGTTCCCCGTCGGGATTGAAGTAGTGCTCCAGAACAGCAGAAGAACAATCAGAATCGCGATTGCCCATCGCAGGATCCGGGCGCCCCCTCCACGAAAGCTGGGCATCTGTGGAATGGATCCTCCGAAATTCGTTCCCCCGCGCGAACTGTCCGTCATTCTCGCCTCCCTGGCGCCACACGTTTCGCCCGTCGATGACTCACCGAACCCGAAACACGGCGTGCTTACCTCTATCTTCTCCTACGTCTTTGGAGCGTGATTCTTTCGGGAGGCCGGAGCGTCCTAAAAGCCAACTACTTTTTGGACCGCGCCAAGAGTGCCGCAAGACAACTGTAGGGAAATTATTTTGGCCGAACGGATGAAGCGATAGAGAACGCTGGTTGAAGAGTCTTCCTCAGGTTTTGCAATGGCACCCCCACATATTGTGGTGTTTTCTCTTGACACTACTGGCAGCGAGCGCCACAATTCGCGTCGAGGCTCGGTTTTTTCGGTGGGTAAGACGTGCGCTGGTTGGTTTTGTCGCCGCGCTACGCCGCTGGGGGGAAAGCTATGCAGTATTTGCCCGGGTTCACCGTTCAATGCATCAATGCGCAATGCGATCTGCGCGGCCACTGGCTGCGCGCCGACGCAACCGGCCTGATCATCGATAGTGGCCGCTGTCCCAGCTGCGGCGACGTGTTGCGCAATGTGCCGCCGCCCCTCAGCCCCCGATTCCGCATGCGCCCGCGCTCGCTGACGGCGCGTCCGCCTCTCCGTCCGCGTCCCCGCTAGCCGTCGGCACCTTTTCCGAAACCTGATTCTCGCGCGGCTCCCACAAAAAAGAACGACCGGACTCTATGGTCCGGTCGTTCTTCTATCGGAACTCGACTGCAAGCTAGCCGCTGATTAACCCTTTTCGAACCAACTCTGCCTCGCTGAACCACAGATCGGGAATATTGGCCGAGCCCAAGCGCAGAACATCTTCTAGCGCGCCGCGGACTTCTCCGATGCGCAAGTCGACGCCGAGTTCTTCAAGCAATTCAATGAGAGGTTGCGCGCCTTCCGCCGCCATAGGGTGGGGCTGCGATTCGACGCGATCCAAACGATGATACGTCACCACATACATGGTGGCGGGTCCCGCGCCGTGACGGACAATGTGCAAAAAGCCCCGTGCTTTGGGCCTTTCCTGGACGAGCCCGGCATCCGTGGCCGGGCTGGCTGTGGTCGCGCTCATTTCGTCGTGGGTCTCCTCGACGGTGAGCGCGTGTCAGCTGCAACCCGACGTACTGCCGCAGTTTTCGCACTTGTAGCACGCGCCGTTCGGCACCATCAGCATGCCGCATTCCGAGCAGGCAGGCGCGCCTTCGTGGGCATCGCGTTGTTTGGTGGACGCGGCCGTGGCGTTGCCAGCGGAGATGGCCGCGAGCATCGACTCCACCATCGCCGAGTTTGCCGACGTGGGAGCAGCCGCGGCGGCGATCTGTTCGCCGGTCAGTTTCAAATATTCGGAGGAGATGAAGCGTCCGCCGAGCCAGCGCGCGATGTAATCCAGCACGGAAGAGACGAAGCGGATATTGGGATTCGCGCTGATGCCCGAGGGTTCGAATCGCGTGTTCACCAGCTTGTCGACGAACACCTTCAGGGGCACGCCGTACTGCAATCCGAGTGAGATCGTGAGCGCCAAGCCGTCCATTACGCCCGATAGAGTCGAGCCTTCCTTGGACATCTTGATGAAGATCTCACCGGGACGCCCGTCTTCGTACATGCCGACCGTCAGGTAGCCTTCGTGTCCACCGACGCTGAACTTGTGCGTGACCGAGGCGCGCTCGGTGGGCATTTTTTCCCGCTGGCGGCGGCCAAACAGTTCCTGCTGCACAGGCACGGCGGCGCCCGGCGCGACAGTCACTTCGACTTTCTTTTCGTCTTTCTTCTGCCCTGCGGCCGAGAGCGGCTGCGAGCGCTTGGAATTGTCGCGGTAAATGGCCACGGCCTTGAGCCCCAGCTTCCACGACTCGATGTAGGCGTCCATGATGTCTTCGACGGTCGATTCCTCAGGCATGTTGATCGTTTTCGAGATCGCACCCGAGAGGAACGGCTGCGCCGCCGCCATCATTCTTACGTGACCGGTCCAGGTGATCGAGCGTCCGCCACCCATAGGAGCCAGCGAGCAATCGAATATGGCCAGGTGTTCCGGCTTCAGATAGGGAGCGCCTTCGATCTTTCCATGCTTGTCGATGTAGGAAACGATTTCGCTGGTTTGCTCCGGCGTGCAGCCCAGCTTCATCAGCGCTTGCGGCACGGTGTTGTTCACGATCTTGATCAAGCCGCCGCCTACGAGCTTTTTGTGCTTCACGAGCGCGAGGTCGGGCTCGATGCCGGTGGTGTCACAATCCATCATGAAGCCGATTGTGCCGGTGGGCGCGAGAACGGTAACCTGGGCATTCTTGAAGCCGAATTGCTCGCCGAGGTTCAGCGCGGTATCCCAGGATTCCTGCGCCGCCATGTAGAGTTCCGGCTGGACGCGCTCCGGCCGGATGCCGCGCATGGCATCGCGGTGCATGCGGATCACATCGATCATGGGTTCGCGGTTGACTTCGTAGCCCTCGAACGGGCCCATACGTTCGGCAATGCGTGAAGATTGCGCGTACGCTTCGCCGCACATCAGCGCCGTAATCGAGCCGGCCACGTCGCGGCCTTCATCGGAGTCATACGGCAGGGCCATGGACATCAGCAGCGCGCCAAGATTGGCGTAGCCCAAGCCCAGTGGACGGAAGGCATGCGAATTTTCGGCGATTTTCGGCGTGGGATAGCTGGCGTTGTCGACCAGAATTTCCTGCGCCGTGATGGTCACATCCACGGCATGCCGGAATGCCTGCACGTCAAACTGGCCGTTGGGCTCGAGAAACTTCATCAAGTTGAGCGACGCGAGGTTGCAGGCCGTGTCGTCCAGGAACATGTACTCGGAGCAGGGATTCGACGCATTGATCCGGGCGGTGCCCTTCGAGGTGTGCCAACGGTTGATGGTGGTGTCGTACTGCATGCCGGGATCGCCGCAGCGCCAAGTGGAATCAGCGATCTTGAAGAGCAGGTCCCGCGCGCGGAGCTTTTCGTTGGGCTGGCCGTCGGTGATGTTGCGGGTCCACCAATCGCGATCTTCTTCGGCGGCGCTCATGAATTCGTCCGTGACGCGGACGGAATGGTTGGCGTTCTGGAAGAAGATGGAGCTGTAGGCATCGCCGTCGATCGCGGCATCGTAGCCCTGCTCGATCAGAATGTGCGCCTTGCGCTCTTCCTTCATCTTGCATTCGATAAATTCGACGATGTCCGGATGATCGATGTTTAGAATCACCATCTTGGCGGCGCGGCGCGTCTTGCCGCCGCTCTTGATGACGCCGGCGAAGGCGTCGAAGCCTTTCATAAAGCTCACCGGGCCGGAAGCAATGCCGCCGCCCGAAAGTGTTTCCCTGCTGCCACGCAGAGTCGAAAAATTGGTGCCGGTGCCCGAGCCCCACTTGAAGAGCATGCCCTCGGTGCGCGTCAGGCCCATGATCGATTCCATGCTGTCCGAGACGGAATTGATGAAGCATGCCGAGCATTGCGGCTTGGACTGCACGCCGACGTTGAACCAGACCGGCGAGTTAAAGCTCATCTTTTGTTCGACAAGCAGGTGGGTCAATTCGTCGCGGAATGCATCGCGGGATTGTTCATCGGCAAAATAGCCGCCCTCTTCGCCCCAGCGCACAATCGTGCTGGCCACGCGATTGATCAATTGGCGCACCGAGTTTTCGCGCTCGCGCGAGCCAGGTTTCCCATGGAAGTACTTGCTGGTGACGATGTTAGTGGCGGTCTGCGACCAGTTCTTGGGGACTTCGACGCCTTCCTGACGGAAGATGGTCACACCTTTCTCGTTGCCGATCAGCGCGGTGCGCTTCTCCCATTCCACCGCATCGAATGGCGCCGTCCTTCCATCCGTAAAATATCGATTGAACACTAGCCCAGTGTTCTCGCCCGTCGCCTTCTGCGGGCTCACTCCCGTGTGCAATGATTTGCCGTTCAATGCCGTTTTCACCGTAGCCATCTATTCCTCCGCACTCCAGGGCTCCCCCGAGAGGTGGAGGTCACCCTTTTATTATACTCCTCTGCTTTTCAACAGAGGCGCTGCTCGCAGTCGCAATGGCGGCGGCAACTTGCTTCGTGGGTTCGTGGGGTTCCAAAGCAAAAAATTCGACCGCGTCTCGCGGTCGAAAGTGGCCGAAAACTGATGCAAAGCGCAACGCCCTGCCGCGGGCTGGTGTTTGCTGTTACCACGCAGCCTTCACAGCAGCGCTTCTAACGCTTTGCATGCGGGCGCGAAGCTGGATCCTCACGCTCGATTTTTTTGCTTAGAACCCGGCTGGTGTCGTGGCCCGCGCGGACTCCCGTTAACATCCTCGACCGGTCCGCCTGGCGCTTCCACGTCCCCCGAATCTGGAATCGCAGTATCGTCGGGTGCAAAAATTCTGTCAAGAGAAAAACGCAAAATGTGGTGAGGAAATCTAAAAATTGCCCTATCTGTAGTGGTGTCATTTCGCGCACAACATTATTTTCTATTCCCGGTTTGGCACTCAAACGCAAGAAGTTCCGCAAGCGCACGATCTCAAACGCGCGTAAACTTGTATTGGGTTTTGTAAATGCCTAATTTTCTTGCGAATGGAATGCTTTGGTCTCCTCGGCTGTGAAGTTTTCATCTTATCTGCACAGAGTCGCAATTCTTACGCTGCTCTTCGCGGGTCTCGCCCCACAAAATAACGCGGCTCAGGAAACCGCCGCAGCAACGACTGCGGACCCTCGCTCCGTTCTGACTTTCGGCGAAAGACTGAAAGTGCGAGGCATTCCTAATGCAGGCAAGGTAAGCGACACGCTCTACCGGGGTGCGCAACCTCGCGCGCTCGGATATCAGCAACTGAAAGACCTGGGAGTGGCCATCGTAGTGGATCTTCGTAACACGGGGCCCAAGTCTCCTGAGCGCAGCACCGTGGAAGCTCTGGGAATGCGTTACGTGAGTATCCCCACGAGCGCCTTCTTTGGTCCGAGCGACAGCGAGGTGGCCACCTTCCTGAAACTGATTCGCGACAACCCAAAACAAAAAATATTTGTCCACTGCTATTTCGGTGATGATCGCACCGGCGTCATGATTGCTTCCTATCGCATGGCCGAGCAGCACTGGACCGCCGACCAGGCCTATAACGAGATGCGCTTCTTTCACTTCCACACGTATCTGGTTCTGATGGGGCACTACGTCAGAGAATTCCCCGCCAACTTCACTGTCAGCCCTGCATTCAGCGCCATTCGCGCTCCCGATCCCGCGAGATAGCGGCTTGTACTTCTTGTTAGTTGTTCATAATCAAGTACTTTAGTACCGTTGCCGCCCGCAGGCCATATCGCTACCTTGGATAACACCCGGTTCAGGTCGGGAGAAAGTAGTTGTCCGTGCAAGTTGGCCGCTATCAAATTCTAGACACCATCGGCATCGGCGCGAACAGCCGTGTTGTGCGCGCGTTCGATCCGATGATCGGCCGCACCGTGGCCATAAAGCTGTTTCCGACATCGCTTGCCACTGGCGAAGGACGCGCACGTTTCCTCAAGGAAGCGCGCGTCGTCGGTCAAATATCCCACCCCTCCATCGTCGCGCTTCACGACATGGGCATCGATGAGTCGTCATCGGCGCCCTATCTGGTAATGGAGTATGTGGAAGGCCAGCCGCTGGAACGCATGCTGGACAAGGGAAGCATCCCATTTCCGCGAGCGTGCGCCTGGATCGGCGACGTTGCTTCCGCGTTAGGCTTGGCACATCGCAGGGGAATCATTCACGGAGACGTCAAGCCCGCAAACATTCTGGTCAGTGACGAGGGCCGCATCAAGCTTACCGACTTCGGCATGGCGCGCCTCGCCAGCCACGACTTGAAGGACACGCCACTTCTGGGGACGCCGGCCTACTGGTGCCCCGAGCAAATTCTGGGCAAGCCACAGGACGCACGCTCCGATATTTTCTCGCTTGGCGTGGTGCTCTACGAAATGATTACCGGGAACCGACCGTTCGATGCCGATTCGCTGCAAGGTATGTGCGCCCGGATCATGTCGTCTACTCCCCTGCCGCCTTCGCAGACGAATCCGTCATTGCCCGCGGGTCTCAACGAGCTGGTGTTGGCTTGCATGGAGAAGGACCCGGCACGGCGCCGCGCTTCAGCCGAGGATCTTGCGGACGATCTTTATCCGTTCGCGCGTCGCAAGGTGCCCGTGCACGTGGTTGCGCCGCAATCGTCGTCGTTTCGTCACCGCGCGACGCGACTCCTGCGCTCGGCCTAACTGGTCCAGCGGGTGATAGGAAATCGGGTACGTGCCCCCAAGGCGCAACTGTCTAAGGGGATTCCAGTAGTACCCGGGATTGGACACACCTGTACTAACGGGCCATTTGCTTTGACGGGCGCGAATCCGAAGATGGTCGAGAAGCCGCTGTTAGTGCGGACGTCATTGTCCCGACGATGCCAAAGAACCGCTACGAAGTCATTGGAAATCTAGGCTGCGGCGCCACCAGCCGTGTCGATAAAGCTCGCGACACGATACTTGGGCGTACGGTGGCGCTGAAGACCTTGGTGCACGCGTTTGGTGCGCCCACCGAACAAAAGCAGTTCTTGCGCGAAGCGCAGATCGTCAGCCAGCTTTCTCATCCCTCCATCATTAACCTCTACGACGTTGGCATCGAAGAGGGAAATGTCGCCTACCTGGTGATGGAGTATGTAACCGGGAAAACTCTACAGCAGGTCTTGTCGGAAGCGCCGATCCCTTTCCCGCGCGCCTGCGCCTGGGCCGCTGATCTGGCGGGAGCGCTTAACCGCGCTCATCGGGCCGGGATCATTCACGGTGACTTCAAGCCCGCGAACATCCTGGTCACCGAGGACGGCAACGTGAAACTCGGCGATTTCGGAATCGCTCGATTCGCTACGCAAGTATCCGGATCGGGCCGCCTGATGGGCACCCCAGCCTATTTGTCACCGGAACAAATTCACGGCGAGCCGCAAAACACGAGATCGGACTTATTTTCGCTAGGCATCGTGCTGTATCAGATGGTTACTGGCGTCCCGCCCTTTGAGGGAAGTTCCGTAAGCGCGGTTTGCGCCCAGATTCTGGCCGCTGATCCGATTCCACCGACGCAACGAAATCCCGCGCTTCCCTCGGGCATCGATCATGTCATCATGCGTTGCCTGGCGAAGAGTCCCGCCGACAGATATCCCTCGGCCGAAGCCTTGGCCGTCTCTTTATATCCCTTCGCGCGGCTGGGCCCGGGGACAGAACTGACGGCGAACCCGCCAGTGCGCCGCACAGGATCGTGGCTAGCGCGGCCGATGCAGCCGCGTGATTTATGGGTGGTGGCCGCCCTTGCAGTTGTGGCCATTTGCGGTGGGCCCGTTTCGCGCGCGGTGGCCGCTCGCTATCGTTTGCCGGCAGCTCCGGTGATTGCGAAAAATGCGCCTGCACCACCGGACGATTTGCTCGGCCATTCTCAAGTCACAACCGTCCCGGACGTAGTGGCGGATGTCGCCGGGGAGTCGCCAATCGTTGCGCAGAAGTCACGCATACGCCGCCCCGACACTGGCGTGCTTCAGAGCGCGGCGATTCATGGTGTCATTCCTGCCGCGAAGAATGCGGCTGTCGGTTTTGCTCCCTCCGCGCCGGAACTTTCTCCATTACCTCTCGCGAGTCCGGTCTCTAGTGCGGACCACGCCACTCTGAAAATCGAAATTGATTCGACCGTAGGCGACGGAGCCTTGGCGATCTTCGCCGATCAGACGTTGCTATTTACGACCGATCTGCACGCGACCACTGCCGGCGTGCCCGTTCGTCTGGAACACGCCTTGCCCGCCGGACCCCACCAGCTGCGCGTGGCTTTGTATCGAGCGGATAAGAGTTTGCAGGTTGCCAAAGAAGGCCTCGGCGACATGCACACCGACAGCCCGAACACGCTACATATTCATGTGTCCAAGCGGGCAAAGATGCTGGTTCGTCACGAGACATCGCTGGATGTGTTGTGGCCAAGCGCGGTGACGCCTACGACTGCACCCACCGGCGCGACGTCCGCCAGACTCTCGGCATCGACGAAATAAACTCAAAATGGGAAGGCTCCGGAATAGTTCTGCCCGGATAAAGGCGGGCGTTTTATTCGAGGCAGTCTTATTCGTAGCGCAGTGCTTCGACGGGATCGAGCTTGGCGGCTTTCATGGCCGGCCATACGCCGAAGATCAGTCCGATGCCGACGCTGACAATGAATCCCGCGGCGGCCGCCCAGAGCGGAACACTGCCTTTCCACTCCAACGTCAAGCGAATCAAGAGCACCAGGCCGTTTACCAGAATCAAGGCGATGACGCCTCCCGCTCCGGTCAGGGTCATGGCTTCCAGCAAAAACTGCCAGGTAATGTCGCTGCGTTTCGCGCCGATGGCCTTGCGAACGCCGATTTCGCGGGTGCGTTCGGTGACGCTTACCAGCATGATGTTCATTACGCCCACGCCGCCGATCAACAGACCAATCGAACTCAGCACCACGGTGGCGATCGCCACCATGCCTACTATGTTGTGAAACTCCTGCACCTGCATCTCGGCGGTCTCAATCGAAAAATTATTTTTCGCGTTGTAAGGCACATTACGCCGCCGCCGGAGAACTTCGGTCGCCTGATCAACCGCTTGGTCTAGCATGTTCGGATAAGCCTGGAGTCGAATGTTGTTTTCGTAAGCGCCTGGATAGATTTTGCGGAAGGTGTTGTAGGGAATCAGGACCCGGCGGTCCTCATCGTCGGTGCCGAATCCGCCTTTCGGTTTTTCCACCACTCCGACCACCTGGAAATCCTCGCCGTCAATCATCACATCCTTGCCGACGGCCGAGACGCCCGGAAACAGCACCGGCGCGACATTTTCCCCGAGCATCACGACTTTCCCGCGGTGCAGATCATCGCCTTCGCTCAGAAATCGTCCCGATAGCGTGGCGGCGTTCGCATAGACCTCGCCGAAATTAGGCTGCACCCCTCGATAGTCAATTCCCGTCACTTCACCGGATTTGGTGCGGATCGTATGCGGTTTTTCCCACCAGTTAATATAGACGGTCACGTTCTTGACGGCGGGACAGACCGCCTTCAAGGCCTCGGCATCTTCCAGCGTCAAGGGTTTGCGCAGGCGCTCTTCGAGCGGGCGGGTATTGTTGTGCGGACCTTGGTCCCAGCGCGAGATGAACGCAGTATCCGCGCCGTATTGCTTGATGTCTTCCTGGATGGCCTGATCGAAGCCGGTGATCAAAGCCGCGACCAGCATGATCACGCTGACGCCCAACACTACCCCAAACACGGTCAGCGCGCTGCGCAGCTTGTGCGCGCGGAGCGTATCCATCGCTTGTTTCAGGTTTTCGCCGTGTGCCTGGGCCATGAGTTCCTTAGTCCGACCGCAACGCTTCAATGGGATCGAGCTTCGCCGCGCGCATCGCCGGATAGATCCCAAAGAAGAGTCCCACGCCGGTAGAAACGCTGAGGGACAAAATCACGGCGCTGAGCGGTGTTCGCATGGGAATGGATGTGGCGGCGCGCCCGAGGGCCACGATTCCATAAGCCAGCAGGATTCCGATGATGCCGCCAACGGCGGCGAGCACCGCCGACTCGGTCATGAACTGGAGCATGATGTGATTTTTTCGGGCGCCCAACGAGCGGCGGATACCGATTTCGCGCGTTCGTTCGGTCACGCTCGCGAGCATGATGTTCATGATCACGATGCCGCCGACCACCAGAAACACAGCGGTCAACGCGACCGCGACTCCGAACAAATTGCCGGTAAGTTGTTTCCATAGCGCCATAATCGAATCCGAGCCGAGAATGGCGAAGTTGTCTTTTGCGTTGTAGTCCAAGTGACGCACCGCGCGCATCAGCATGCGGGCTTCATCCTGCGAAGCACTCATCATCTCGGTGTTCTGGGCTTGCACGAAAATCGCCAGCCAGTCCTGCTGCGTATGCCATTCCTTGTAGTACGTCACCAGCGGGATGAGCATGTAGTTGTCTTGGGATTGGCCGAAAGCGCTGCCGATGGATTGCGCGACGCCCACAACTTCATACGTGTGCGTGCCGGCGCGGATTGTTTTTCCGACCGGATCGACGTTCGGGAAAAACTTTTTCGCGACGTCGGTGCCGATAAAACAGATCGGTGAATGGTGCAGGTCGTCCGCTTCGGTGAGGTAGCGGCCGGAGGCGAGGCCGATGTTGCGGAGCTCGGCGTAGTCGGCTGTGGCGCCTTCCACTCGGGTGTTTTCCAGCAGAGTGTTCCCAGCGCGGATGTCGATGGTCACCCAGCCGGCGGCGGCTACGCGGCTGGCCAGCTTCATGTTATCGCGGACCCACTCAAATTCTTCCAGCGTCAGTAGCGGGCGCTTTTGCGCTTTGATCCATGCGTCTTCGCTGGTGATGATTCCAAAACGGTCGACCACGTAGACATTGGCCCCAAGGTTGGCTACGCGGTCGGCGACGTAGAAATTCAGGCCCGCAACCACGCTCATAACGGTCACCAGGGTAAGCACCGCCAGGATCACGCCTAATAACGTGAGGAAGCTCCGAAGCTTGTGAGCGCGCAACGCATCCAGTGCCAGCTTGAAGGTCTCGATCAACGTGACCAGGTTTGCGCGGAAACTGGCGAGCGAAAGGCGTCTTCGCCCCTCGGCGCCGGTCACCAGGGGGGGAATCCTCGTCAAACCCTCAAATGGAGCCACACCCAAAGACAACCTCCGCCGACCGCGTGGTCGCAACCTAAGTGCTCACAACCTAATACGAGCAAAGACACCAATTCGTTTCGTGAATTCCCGACTAATGCGTTAGACGCACGAACGCCCTTTTGTTTTGCCCCTTCCACGGTGTAGCCTTGCCGTTGGGCGGCCAGATCCCGGCGTGGCCAGGACCTTTCACTGAAATCACATCATCTTCGGGACCACTTCTGGGCATTTCACGTCAAAGCAGGAGTCGCAGATGCGATCTAAACTGATTTGTTTTGTTGGAGTTGCCATATTAGGGCTGAGCTTCGGCGGGAGCTGCCGAGCCCAAAATGGGAAATCTGCTCTTGCTTCGTCCTCATCCGCACCCGCTTCGGGCGCACGGGCCGAGTTCCTCGAGGAAATCTCCTTCTACGAACAGCGGTATATCCGCCTCGCGGAAACGATTCCTGCCGACAAGTATAACTGGCGGCCGGCCCAAGGTGTGCGGTCCATCGGCGAGGTTTTCGCCCACATCGTGGCCGCCAACTATGGTATTGCCCGCGCTCTTGGTACACCGCCGCCTGCTGGGGTCGATTTCAAGGCCATTGCCGCCACGGCGGGAGACAAAGCCAAAACGGTGCAAGGCCTTAAGGACTCCTTCGCTCATTTTCGCAAAGCCATCCTTGCTCTGAGCGACGCGGATGCAGACAATCCTCAAAAGATGTTTGGACGCGACACCACGCAGCGCGGATCCTTCTTCATGATCACGGGTCATATGGGCGAGCACCTGGGTCAATCGATTGCTTACGCCCGCGTGAACGACATTGTTCCTCCCTGGACGGCGGAGGCAGAGCAGCAAAAATCCGCGGACAAGCCCAAGCCGTAGCTCCTCCGCCAGACGCCCGGGCCGATGATTATTTGAACCCGAAGGTTCGTCAGTATTTCCAGGGTGCAACAATCGGCGCCGACTGTGAATCTAACCCCAATACTGCGACGGAGATTGCTTCGGTCGAGTCCACTATGCGGGCGTCCACGTTGTTTCTGGTTGCGCTTTTTCTCCTCGTTTCGACGGTTCGTCCTCCCGCGACTGCCGCCCAGACGCCTGACGTCTCTTTGCCCCCCTCGCAAAGTGAAGACGAAAAGCGGGCGATGCTCGAGCGCGTGGTCGCGAATCAGAAGAAAAACGACGAAGCTGAGAGTATTTACGAGCGCATTGAACGCAAGGAGATCCGCAAAACCCCTCCAGAGGTCAAGATCTCGCGCACCGTGCCGGCGGGAACCGGAATCGATCACATTCCAGTGGGTCCCGACGGCAAACCCACCGACGTCAACCTGTATCGCGCTGAACTCGAGAAACTCGAGCACTCGCTGGCCTGGGCCGCCGAGGATGGCCGTGCGCAACGCGAAGCCTACGACAAGATTGCCAAGAAACAGAAAGATCGCTCGGAAATGATCGACGCTACCCGGTCGGCGTTCCTTTATACCTTTGTCGGCCGTGAGCCTCGTGGCGACCGCATGCTCTCCAAGTACCGAATGGAGCCGAATCCCGCGTATAAAGCCACTTCGCGCGCCACCGCTATCTTTGCCAAGGTTCGCGGCTACGCGTGGATTGACGAAGCGGCGGGGCAGCTCGCGCGAGTGGAAGTGGAAGTTACCGACGACATCTCTATCGGCGGCTTTCTCGCAAAAGTCTACAAGGGAAGCCACTTCATGCAAGAACGATACGAAATGGCACCTGGCCTCTGGCTGCCTTCCTATTCTCAGTACGATTTCGATGGACGCAGGCTGTTTGTAAGCTTCTCAATCCACGAGCGCACCTTTTATACGCAGTACCGGCGGATCGGACCACCCAAAGAAGCGCTGGCCACCATCCGTGCCGAATTGGGCAAACCGGCCGCTGTAAACGCCGACCCTTGAACTCTTCTCTCCTATACTGATTCGGGTACTGATTCAGGCATCTGCAAGAAATCGCCCGCACCGCGTCGTTGCCGTGGAGTCATCATGATCCGTGCGCTGACCATTACCGCAACTCTCCTTGTTTGCGTGGGTGCGCTTCGGGCGGCAAATTCCGCGCAGGATCCTGCTGTGTCATCTCGGACGCAAGCCTCTGAACCATCTACTACGGCAGCATCGGCTCCTACGGCAGCGCCGGCGAAGGTCTCTAAGCCAAAACCCAAAAAGGTCTGGACGAACGAGGATCTCGGGGAAGCCGGTGGGACGATTTCCGTCGTGGGCAATCCGCAAAGTTCCACCACGAATAAGACCGCGCAACCACGTCAGGCGAAATCCACGTCCACCAAACCTCCGGACGGAACCGTCGATGCCAAGACTCTGGCGGCGGTGAGGCAGCAGCTTCAAAAACTGCAGTCGGATCTGGCGTTGGTGGACCAGCAACTCACAGATCTCAAAGGATTTAACAAGGGGGACGCCAAAGGCACCGGCACTCTTTCAACCAACACTTTTCAATACAGCACGGCATCGGTGGAAGACCAGCTAAAGCAGCTTCAAGCGAAGAAAGCGAACATCGAGGCGGCCATCGACAATCTGCTCGATGCTGCCCGCGCCAGTGGAATCGAGCCGGGCCAGCTCCGCTAATGACCAAATGACGGCTTCCCCCACACAACACATGCAGTGCATGGAGGTCTGGGGAGGCAGTCAGATCGCGTCCAGTGGAGTCGAATTGGCGGGTCTGGATGTCTGGATCTATAGCAAACCATTCGGCCATGCTCAGCGTGGCGGCGACGTCTACTACGTCTCTAGTTGCGCCTCGGGCCGCATTAGTCGCCTGCTCCTCGCCGATGTTTCCGGCCACGGCATATCCGTCGCTTCCACGGCAGCTGATCTGCGCACCCTGATGCGCCGCTTTGTGAATCGACTGGACCAGAAAGAATTCGTCCGGCTCCTGAACGAGCAGTTCACCACGCTGTCCAGTCAGGGCAGCTTCTCGACGGCGATCGTCACCACCTTTTTCGCACCCAGCCGTCGGCTCACTCTTTGCAATGCTGGTCATCCTCGTCCGCTGCTCTTTCGAGTCCTCGACGGCCGTTGGTCCTTCCTTGGGCACCAGGACAATCCCGAAAGGAAGGGGCCGAGCAATATACCCCTCGGCATCTTTCATCTTGCCGACTACGAGAATGTAGACATCGAACTCGACCATGGCGACTGCGTTCTCAGTTACACCGACGCTCTTATCGAATCCTGCGACGCCGATGGCGAAATGCTCGGCGAAGAAGGCCTGCTACGTATCGTCAATCTGCTCGGCGACATCCCCGCCGAGAAGCTTATCGCCACGATTCTCCACGAAATTACCCAGCGCTTCCCCGATAATCTTTCTGCCGACGACGTCACCCTAATGGTCGTTTGCGCTAACGGCCATTCCCTCCACTTCAGTTTCCGAGAGAAACTAAATGCATTCGGGCGTTTCCTAAAAGCAATCCTCCGCTCCCTGAACCCCGGGGCAGATCGCGCCCCATTCCCGGACGCTAATCTCGCCAATATCGGTGGCGCGATCATTCCGGCACTCGGTCGTCGTTGGCGCGCCCCTCGTGGTCGGGCTTAGGTTGACACATGCAGGAGTGCCTGTGCTACCTGACCGCTCGTAACCGCGACCTTTCTTAGACGTTATCGCCTACAATTTCTACACTCGCCCTGGATGCGATCGCTCAGCGACCCACCATTCGCTGCAAATGTTCAGGATACCGAGCGCCCTGGATCGTGATCTTTGAGGCGGCACTATCGATCTCTCGCAGTTCGTCGGAGCTGAGTTCAACAGCATTTGCGCCGACGTTTTCCTCCAGCCGGTGCAACTTTGTGGTGCCCGGGATGGGAACAATCCACGGCTTCTGCGCCAGCAGCCATGCAAGGGCTATCTGCGCGGGTGTCGCTTTCTTCTGCTGTGCCACCTGGGTCAGCAGATCGACGACCGCCTGATTCGCTTTCCGAGCCTCGGGCGTGAAGCGCGGCACAATATTGCGGAAGTCGGAACTGTCGAAGGCAGTGTTCTCGTCGATTTTCCCGGTCAGGAATCCTTTGCCCAGCGGACTGAAAGGAACGAAACCAATCCCCAGTTCTTCGAGCGCTGGCACGGTTTCCTTTTCGGGCTCGCGCCAAAACAGCGAGTATTCGCTTTGCAACGCAATGACGGTCAGGACCGAGTGCGCGCGGCGGATGGTTTGCACTCCTGCTTCGGAAAGGCCGAAGTGCTTCACCTTGCCTTCCTGGATCAGGTCCTTCACTGCTCCCGCCACGTCTTCGATTGGCACTTCAGGGTCAACACGGTGTTGATAGAAAAGATCGATGACATCGCTCTTAAGTCTTTTGAGCGAGGCTTCCGCGACTTCCTTGATGTGCGCGGGCCGACTGTCCAGCCCCGCCTGTTTGCCAGTGTTCGGATCAAGTTTGAATCCGAACTTGGTGGCGATCACCACTTCCTTTCGGAACGGAGCGAGAGCTTCACCAACGAGTTCCTCGTTTGTGAACGGACCATAGACTTCGGCGGTGTCGAAAAATGTGACGCCGCGTTCGACAGCCGCTCGAATCAGCGAGATCCCCTCCTGCTTGTCCACCGCTGGGCCGTAGCCGAAGCTCAGTCCCATGCAGCCGAGTCCAATGGCCGAAACTTCCAAGTTGCTTTTTCCAAGTTTGCGCTTTTGCATTGTTTTCTCCGTCGAAGTGCCCGCATGGAAGTCTAATGATAAATTGCGGATCGGTCAGCAATGTTCCCGTGCAGCCGACCCGTATTCCCCTGGCTTGCCTATTTGACCAGAGTATTTCTCCAATCCTCCGAGACTGCTGTGTGGTTGGATGCAAGAAAAAAAGAATAACTCCCTTAGGTCGCCGCCGAAAACTGGCTCGGTACCGCTTTTCTGCCGAAATAGACAAGCGCTCCCCGCAGGCAGTAACATTTCGTGAGCCCGAAGGGTACGGGCGCGCATGGGCTGCAGCACTCATACTTTGACAATTGGTTTCCGGACCGCGATATTGGCGTCCTTATTTGCCGTGTGCCTTCACCCTTTGTTCGCAGGTTCGGGCACCGAGCAACCCACCTCCGTTGATCTTTCCGGAACCCCGGTGGACCCGCTCAAAGCAGCGCCTGGGAAGGTAGTTGTACTTCTCTTCGTGCGGACGGATTGCCCGATTTCGAATCGCTACGCGCCGACGATCCAGAAGCTCAGCGCGCAGTATGCTGGCAAGGCAGCGTTCTGGCTGGTTTATCCGGACAAGGCGGAATCGCCCGAGGCGATCCGCAAGCACGAGCAAGATTTTGGCTACAAGCTTTCGACGCTTCGCGATGTACGGCACGCGCTGGTCAAGGAAAGTCGCGCGCAGATTACGCCAGAAGCGGCCGTTTTCGATGCCAACCACCGGCTCGTCTATCACGGGCGCATCGACAACTTATACGAGGATTTTGGCCGGGCGCGAACTGCGGCTACCACTCACGAGCTCGACGCCGCGATCGTGGCGGCCATCAACGGCAAAACACTGGCGGTCGATAACGCTCCAGCCGTCGGCTGTTACATCTCGGACCTCGAATGAGGCGCAACTCGCAGGGAATCGTTGTATCCCTGATATGCTCCGCGCTGATCTCCGTTACGGCCACGGCACACTACGCGAAAGCGATGCGGCACCCGGGTGCGCCTTCATCCAATGAACTGCATAGCGACGCGTCGCAACAAGTCACTTTCACTCGCGATATAGCTCCGATCATTTTTCGCTCATGCACGCCGTGCCACCGTCCCGGAGAGGCCGCACCCTTCTCTCTTCTCAGCTACATGGACGCGAAAACCCACGCACATCAAATCGCGGCGGTCACCGAACGGCGCATCATGCCGCCGTGGCTGCCCGCTCCCGACGATCCTAAGTTTGCCGACGACCTGCGGCTTTCCGCCGCCGAGATCGCCCTAGTCCAAGCTTGGGCCGAGCAAGGCGCCCCCGAGGGCGACCCTTCCGCTCTGCCTCCCAAACCGCAATTCGTCGAAGGGTGGCAGCTTGGCAAGCCCGATGTCGTCGTTAAAGCTACACAGCCTTTCACACTTCCTCCCGGCGGCTCGGACACGTACTGGAATTTCGTCTTTCGCTCTCCCGTCGATCGAACTCGCTGGCTCAAGGCTATCGAAATCCGGCCGGGTGATAAACGCCTCGTGCATCACGCGAATGTTCTCGTTGATCGCGGCCAAACCGCCCGGCTGCAGGAAAAACAACCGGGGTCGGGCTTCGGCGGCATGGAGTTGACTATCGAGTCCGAAGTTTTCGATCCGGACAGTCACTTCCTGTTCTGGAAGCCGGGCTCGGTACCGTATGTCGAGCCCGACGGAATGGCCATTCGCGTCGACAAAGACACCGACCTTGTGCTGAACACGCACCTGCAACCTTCGGGCAAGACCGAAACGCTTCAGCCGACTCTGGGCCTGTATTTTACGGACAAGCCTGCTACGCTCCATCCGATTCTTCTGCAGATGGAGAATGATCGGCTGCTCGATATTCCTCCGGGCGATCAAGACTTTCTGGTCCGCGACGATTTCACTTTGCCTGTCGATGTGGACCTGCTCGCGATTTATCCGCACGCTCATTATCTGGGCAAGGATTTGCAGGCCTTGGCAACGCTGCCTGACGGGACGACCAAGTCGCTGATCCACATTGCACGGTGGGATTTGAACTGGCAGGCGGTCTACCGCTATGCCGAGCCGACGCTGCTGCCGAAGGGCACGACGATCTCGATGCGCTTTACTTACGACAATTCGGCCGAAAATATCCGCAATCCCAACCATCCGCCGCAGCGCGTCGTCGCCGGCAACCGGGCGAGCGACGAAATGGCGCATTTGTGGCTACAAGTTTTGCCGAGGGATTCGGCTGAAGCCGGGGTTGACCCGCGTGCCTTAATTCAGGAAGCAATAGCGCGGCACAATCTGCAGAAAAATCCCAACGACTTCGAAGCCCACTACAACCTCGCGGCTCTTTTGCAAGTTCGTGGCGAACTCGCCGAATCTGCCGCGAACTTCGCGGAAGCGGTCCGCATTCGTCCCGAAGACGCCACCGCCAATAATGGGCTGGGCGCTGCGCTGCTCGCGGGGGGACGCACGGGCGAATCCATTCCGTATCTGTCGGCAGCGCTCAGGGCACGCCCAGACTACTTCGACGCCCACTACAATCTGGGCAACGCGCTGGCCTCGCAAGGCGACTTTACGGGCGCGCTTGAGCAGTTCCGGGCCGCCGTTCGCTTGAAGCCGGAGGACGCCAACGCCGAGGCGAATCTCGGGAGTGCCTTTGCCGTGACGGGAAATGTGAAAGAAGCTCGTTTACACTACGAACGGGCCCTCAAGCTGAATCCCAACCACGAACTCGCCCGCGAAAACCTTCAGCAGTTGGAACAGGGCAAGTCCGACAATCACCAGAACTAGCCAGCGTCTCACTACTGGGACAAAGTCACAAAATTGATATCAGCTTTAGCTGTCGATAGATTCCCCTAAACTCCAGAATTATTCCTGAGCCCTCGCCGCAATCCTTGTCACCTGTTACTTCTCATAAGTTCGCTGACACACGGAAACATTTCTCAGTCTGGGTCGTACCTCACTTTGCAATTGTCTTTTTTTTGTAAGGAGCCCTTAAAAAATCTGAGAAATGCTCCAGCGCAGCCTTACCGCTCGGCTGGCTGCGACATCCTTTCACTTAGCAGGGCTTTTTGGAAGAGAGGGGTTAAACAGATCGAGCTGCTTCCTGGTTTGGCCGCCGGAGCAGCTCCGATCTCCAGTAGACGCACGCACCCTTGCGGGCGGGCGTTTCCCTATTTAACCCCGCCTCATTCTAGAAGGCTCCCATTTCGGATTGCAAATTGTGAACAACGGCCAAGATGTTCACCGAAAGAGAGTTCGTCATGAGGCCCAGGACTAAATCGACTACGCAGTTCACCATCGGGTTTGCCCTCTGCAGTGCGCTCTTATCCTCCTGCGCTTCCAATGGCTACGCGCAGGGAATGTCTTCACCCCGCGTGCCCGCCCGCGCTCGCTACGCGAATACACTACCAGACCCAGAATCACTTCCCAGCATACATTCACTGGAAGCAATCCAATCGCAGGCGGCTCCTGCTGCTGCGGTAAAGTCTCCTGCGGGAACGATCTCTGTTCGCGAACTCCGCGTGCCTGCGGGCGCCATTAAGGAATTCCAACGATCGGAAAAGGCCGTGCACTCCGGTGATTTCCAGTCGGCGGCCGAGCACTTGCGAAAGGCTATTCAGATCGATCCCAATTTTGTGCAGGCGCACAACAACCTTGGCGCGAGTTACATCGAGCTGAATGAATGCGAAAGCGCCGTGACCGAGTTCCGGAAGGCGATCGATTTGGACTCCAAGCTTCAGGAGAGTTATCGCAATCTAGGTCTCGCGCTGTTCCTTCTGCGCCGCTATCCTGAGGCGGAAATTGCCGCTCGCCAGGCACTACAACTCGATCCGCAGCGCGGCTCCGCCCGATATACGCTCGGCCGGATTCTCGCTGCCGAGGGCAGCGGCTCGGCTGAAGCGGAAGAGCTGCTGCGCCAATGCGTCCCCGAGAATGTCGACGCAAGATTGCCCCTGGCGCAGGTCCTGCTGAATAGAGGCGCTACCGAGCAATCCGCTAACGAGCTGCGCGCGTATATGAGGTCCCCCGGCGCAAACCAGGCCAGTATGGCGTCCGTGCAGTATTGGCTGTCGAAGATAACCCAGGCGAAAGTGGCCGCACCCAGCCCGGGAAGCGAGCCCGGATTGTGATCTGTGGGAAACAGAAACACGGGCCAACCGGCACCTAATTCCGGCTTCTCGGCCTCGCTTTGTTTTGGTGGCGATAAGTAGCTAATCTAGAATGAGTTACGTGAGGATGCGACTGTGCGGACCCCCGTCCGTTGTGGATTCTTGTGGAAATGTTCGACCCCCCTAGACTTGGGCGGAACGCCCGATTAGACTTACGTATCCCAAATCAAATACAGAGGCAGGCTAATGAAACACTTGGTTCCATTTCCGCGGGAGTTGGCAGTCAATCTTGGGCGTCAGAACGAAACCGGCATGGGCTACCATGTCGTCTCCGTGACCCTGAAGAGCGGCAAGCGCTTTGACCAGGTGGTCGCCAGCGAAGGCTGCGTCATCCACGTGCGTGGTCACAAGGACGTCCCCTTTGCTCCTGACGATGTCGCGTCGGTGGCCGTAAACCACAAACGCTGGAATTTTCGCGAAGAAATCTAGATAGCGGTCACCGGATGCTATCGCCTTAGACTGCTCAGCCGGCCAGTTCCCGTCCTCGGACCTGGCTTTCTGCTGCTTCCCGTTGTGAAATTCCCACGTTTTGCACCATTCACAGCCGCCTCACACCACGTTAACTAACGTGGGAGCACCCTACGTCCTGCCAGTGGCAGCCCAACGCAGCTCCATTGACCAAAATTAACGAGGAGGACTCATGTCCAAGCAAGCGGCAGAACATCATCACCAAGCGGCAGAACATCATGAGCATGCGGCTCGGCACCATCGCGAAGCCGCAGCACATCACGAAGCTGACAACCATGAAACGGCGGCGCACCACGCGCATACCGCGCAGGGCCATTCACACCATGCTACGCATCACGCGGCGGAGGCGGCCAAGCTGCACGTTGAGCATCACGGGCACAAAGCGAAAGCAGCCGGCGCGTAGATTGCGGGCGGCCGTTTCGCGCGGGCGCTGGACTAGAGAGGTTAGGGGCAACCGATTTTAAGGCCGGCGCCGATTCGGGTAGAGACAGAAACAGGGACAGCCAGGGACGAGGGCCTCGGATAACGGTCAACCAGCCGAGCCGGGCCATTCGTTCCTGGCCAGATCGCCTGTTCCGTATCCTGCTTATTTTCCTGCCGCGATCGTGGTCCACGGATACGCCTTCATGTCTCGCAGTTCAGATTTCTCCCAAGCCAGCTCCGGGTGTTCGTGCAAATGCTTCGCCGCGAGAAAGTCCATTCCGCAGGCATGTCCCGCCGCCGCAACAAATTCCATCTTGGATGCCATCGACGCGTCGGTAGCTTTGTTCTGCGCCGCGCCTGCCGTGCCGTAAGCCGGCTGCCACGATCCCGCGCCCGACCCGCGTGAGGAAAGTTCGAAGTGCCCGCACAAAGTCCGTTCGCTGGGTTCCGTTTTTCCTGTGACGCTGTCCACGTGGTCCGCCAGGAACTTCTCCGCCATCGGCACGTCGATCTTTCCTTTGTTGTCCGCCATCAGTTGTTCCCACCGCCGGTGCCGGGCGTTCGCGCTGTTGCCTTTGTCCGTCATCGCGAAGTCCGTCTCTTCCGCCGCCAATTTTGGATTGATCGGAAAATTGGAGCCGACGAAATATCCATCGGTCTTCCGCTCCAGCGTCACATTCTTCAATCCGAGTTCCAGGCTCGCGATTTCGTTCTTTTTGGTGTCGGCGATCAGCCAGTCGTTCGCGTATCCGCCGTTGTTGCCTTCCTTAAAAATTCGCGCCACATCGTCGATCGATGCGGCATATTGCATGGCCTTCCGCGCGCGCACGAATTCCGGCACCCCGTTGGTATCGAAACCGCGGAAGCCGGAAATCGTCGTCTCCGTAATCACCATGCCTGCTGCGTTCAGCCCGAAATCGTCGCCGCTGTGAATCAATCCGGGCAGTCCGTCCATCAGCAAGCGGTACCCATGCTCCGGCGTGATGTCGAACGCGATCGTCCATCGCGAGCCATCGAGATAGTTGGTCCAATTATTGTGCGCGATCACCACTCGCCCGTCTTTCGTATAGCTCCCGACGGCCACAAACGCGCTGCAGTGTTCCGGAGCGGTCACCGTGGGCGGCGACGCGATCTTGTGCGCTTTGTCGTATTCGCCGACGTAGTAACTCCACTCCTGCGATGCATTCATGGTCACCACATCCCATACATCCAGCTTCACGCCCTGCGCGTTCAATCCGTCGGCGATTCCTTGCATCTCTTCGCGATATTCCTGCTCCACGTGGGGCCAAAGCATGTTTTTCGACGCGTCCCGAAAGAAATTCCAGTCTTTTCCGTTGTCATGCGTCAGTTCCAGCGCAAATACCTTCTGCATATCCTGGATCTCTGCCGCCAGCAGATAGCCGTGCTGGTATCCGATCTCCGACGGTGTTCCCTCAAGGCGCACGTATGTCCATCCATTCACTGCGGGCCTTCGAACCGCGCCTCTCAAGCGCTCGTCTGCCCTCGGCGTTTTGGATGCCGCGACGCTCGCCACCAAAATCGCTGCGCAAATCAAGACGATCGCCGCCGTTCGCCGCATTCGCTCCTCCTAGAAAGGGTCTGAGAGTACGCCTTGATCGCAGGCGTATTCACGACATCGGAAAGCTCGAAGCTATCCCGCCAGGAATTCTCTGTCAAACAGCGCTTATCATTCCTAAGAAAATTTTTGCCTGCAGGCGCACCGGACTCTGCTGGCAGTACGTCACTTAGCGTTGTTGATGTATTTCTCCACCTGCTCCTGGAGCAGTTCCAGCGGCAACCTGCCGTCGCGCAGCACCGCGTCGTGGAAGTCGCGAATGTCGAATTTCGGCCCGAGCTTTTGCTCCGCCTCTTTTCGCAGTTCCAAGATCTTGAGCTGTCCTGTTTTGTATGCCAACGCCTGTCCCGGCCAGGAGATATAGCGGTCTATCTCCGCCACCGGTATTTCCGGCGCGTGCGCACCGAAATAGTCGACAGCCTGTTCTCGAGTCCAGCCCATCGTATGGATGCCGGTGTCGACCACCAGCCGTACGGCGCGGAATCTCTCGCTGGCCAGTTCGCCGTAGTGGCTATAGGGATCGCGATACTACCCCAATTGTGAACCAAGCGATTCCGCATAGAGTGCCCAACCCTCTCCATACGCGCTGTTGCCATAGAATCTTCGAAACTCCGGCAGGCCCTGCTGCGACCTTGCCAGCGATCCTTGAAAAATGTGTCCCGGCACTGCTTCGTGGAGCGTCAACGCTTCCTTGTCGTACCGCGCCTGCTTCTCCGGTTGATACGTGTTCAGATTAAACCAGCCTGGCACGCTTCCATCCGGCGCAGGCGCCTCGGCGTTGGAGGCTGTCGCTTGCTCGCGATCCTCCGGAATAGCCCGCACGCCATAGAGCATCATGGGGATGTGCTTGAATTGATTCGGCAGCTCCGGCTCGATAATTTTTGCCACGTTGCGGCAAAAAATCAGCATCTCGTCCTTGGAGCGAAAATGCTGCGCCGGATCGCTATCCAGTTTCTTGTCAAACTCACTTATGGTCCCCGTGAAGCCAGTCTCGCGCGCGACGGCGAGCATCTCCGTTTCGATGCGGTGCACCTCCGTCTCGCCGATCTTGTGAATTTCGTCCGGGCTGGTGTTCGTCGTGGTCAGCCTCCGAACCAGGATGGCGTAGTCCTCGCGCCCGCCGGACAGGCTGCTTAATCCAATCTGGGGGCGTGCTTTCGGCGCATATGTCGTTTGCAGAAACTCCAGCAGCTTCTTCCACGCAGGCACGAATTCCTTCTCGTAGGTGGCAACGGCTTCATCGCGCAGTTTTGTCTGCTGCGCCTCCGGGAAATTCGAAGGGAAATGGCGGAAGGCGATTAGCAACGGGGTGGTCACCTGATCCTGCGCCACCTGCGCGGCAATTTGTTTGGTGACGAGGTCCACCACGAGGCGTGGTTGCGTCAGCCCGCGAGCGATCGACTCCTTCAGTATGTCGATGTTTTGATCCACATACACTGGAACCCCATGCAAACGCGCGAGCAGGTTCTCGTAGTCATGAACGGTCCGCGCCGGCATGCGATCGATCGTTGTATAGACCCGCGTATGTAAACCGAACAGTTGGCCTACCCGAAGCAGGTGTGTTTCCAGGTCCTCGGCTTCGAGTTGCTGCCGCAGGTCGTACTTCAGCAGCCGGACGCTAACGTCGTCCCCGCCCGAAATCTCCTGCGCTGGCAATTTCCCCAGCTCGCTGAGCGTTTCCTCTGCATGCTTCCGCCGCAGTTCCCGCCCTGCTTTCGACCAATCGTTCCACTTGTCCGCATTTTCGTAGTGACCTGTCGTGGTGGCAAACTCCGGTTCGTCCTGCAGCTTCGTTTCAAAATAGTGTTTGAAAATTTTTTGCGCGGCGTCGGAAGTCTGTCCCGCACTTTGCGCCGAGATCAGTCCAAGCAAGATCACCATCGGCGCGAATGCCAGGCGTCCCGGATTGCAACTCATCACCTACCTCGCTTCAAGTCTGGATTTTTTGTTTGCCAAGAAGGCGAGATTCTAGCACGCCTATCGCGTGCCTAATTGCTCGACCGGTGGAAACGATTCCGGCGTAGTGAACGACCGCTCCGGCGGCTTCACGCCAGTTTGCAACGCCTGGTGCATGATCGTTAGCGCGCGACCTGCGGTCGGCGGAATGACCACCGTCGCCGCTAACGTGCCGGTGCGCACCCACGTTTGACCGGTCTTCGGCACGCCGTCGCAACCGACGTAAGGGAGTCGCATCCAGCGGTCTCTCTCGGAAAGGTTGTCCATCCCCGAAAATGCTTTTCGCGCGCCCATCGCCATCGCATCATTTTGCGCGCCGACCGCGCCGATGACCATTTTCTGAAAGGTGTTCAAGCACAGCCACGACTCCACGCTTCTCTGAGCGCTATCCTCCGTCCACTGCCCCCTCAGAGTGATTACCGGGACGCTCGCTGGCAGAGTCATCTGCATGCCCGTCGTACGATCCTTGGCCGCAAAATTTTCCGATGGTCCTTGAATGTGCAGAACTCCGCCGCCATTGGGAAGAAAATCCTGGTACCTCTTGATCGGCCCGGCCACCATCGTCGGAAAAAACAGGATGAAGGCCATGTACTCGCCGACCGTGCCTTCTTCCGCCCTGTCTTTGTAGCGATCCACGGCGTAGTGAAGAAATTCGAACGTAAAAACAAGAATGCATTTCGCCAGTAGAACGGGTTATGCGCTGGAATTGGCCAAACGAGACTCGTCAGGAAATTCCGATACTTGAAGACAGCCAAAAACAATATCGTCTGGATCACCCCAACCGCGCAAAACCACGATCCAGGCTTGTAAAATCTGCTGACCAGAGACTCCCACAGGAAAATGCCCAGACAAGCGGCACCGATCATTCCACCCAACTGTGTGTAGGAAAAATACAGAAAAAAAGAGGCTGCCGCTCGCGAGAATCACCAAGGGGCGGTAGCGTGCATTCAAAACCCGGAACAACATCGCGCTGGGCAAGAGAAAAAGAAAGTAGTAGTCCCGGGTATTGAAGATCATGCGTACGCGAAAGCTTTCGTCGCCCGCCGCTAACGAGTCATTTTCACAACTCGCGCGAACTGTATCCGACTATGCTCGACTTTGCAAATGAATGCAGACCGACTGGACTTCGTACTCGTCCGCGTCTAATCCTTCGCCGTAGGGAGGCCAGCTTCGACCCATCCCCTCCAACCGCCGTCCATCGATTCCACGCCGGTGTAGCCCATTTTCTGCAAGTTTTCCGCCGCCAGCGCCGAGCGAAGCCCGCCGCCGCAATACAAAATGATCTTTGCGTTTGTGTCTGGCACGCGCTGCACGATATCGCGCTCGATGATGCCCTTGCCGAGGTGCACGGCGCCGGGTAGATGCCCGTTCGCCCATTCATTGTCCTCGCGCACGTCCACGAGGAGAAATTTCTCTCCCGCGTCGCTGCGACGCTTCACGTCCGCGACGTTCGTTTCTTTTACGTTCTTCTTCGCATCCTGCACCAGCTTCAGAAACTGCGATGAATGCGCCATGTGCCTCTCCCTTTGCGAGATTGCTCAACACAAAAGCGTAGCACATGCGCTAAGTCTTCGGCCCACTACTCATCGATGGGAACTCGACGCCCCCGCCGGAGACTTCGCCTGCGCGCCCTTGCCCGCCATCGAGCGCACCAGATTCACCAAGTTCCAGCGCAATTTCTCGGGTTGCCGGTCCCCTTCCCCCATCATCTTTCCCTTGCCTTTGGTAATGATGTAATAGATCTCGCCGTCGGTCTTGCCGTCGAGAGCCGCGGGATCGTGCCAGTCGTGCATCGTCAATTTCATCGATTCCACCACTTCGCCTTTGCCGTCACCATGTTCACCGTGGCACATGGCGCAGTCATACTTAAAGACGCGGCGCGCCTCCGCCAGCCCTTCGGGCGAGGACTTCAAAGGATTCTTTCGCGCGATGTCTTCTGGAGCAATTTTGTAGTCATCAGCCGGTGTTTGAGCCGGACTCGAACTCTCTTGTGCCGCATTGCGCGGCGCGGCCGACACACCGAAACAAACCAGCAGAAACGCACCCGCAACCGGGAGAGAGCGCCTCATACGTACCTCCTGATCGAACGATACGACGGAGAACCACCACGTTTACATCGTGAGCGGATTCTACTCCCGGAAAGACGCCAAAAGATAGCAGGCTAGAATTCAGCGTCGCGGAGTCGTTAATGTGGGTTGGATGGAGTTTGATGCGGCACCGCGCTTCGCCGGCAAGGTGCATGCCCGGTGCTGCTGCAGCCCGCGGTATCCCGCGCGGAATCGGCTCGATTCACGCACCCGCGTTCGCAATCCATCGATGGCCGCCGGAATTGCGGGATGTGTCACGCCGCGAATCACAAAGATCATCAGCGCCGCTTCGCCCGGCGAATCCACACTCGACGTAATCCCCACGCCCTGCACACCCGGTTGCCGCATCAGGTCCTTTGCGTGCCCTGCGTGAACCACGTTGGCACGCTGCATCTCTGCGGCGGAAAGCGCATATACCAACTGCGGCGCTGCTGCCGCTTCTTCGTTGATGGCGGTATCCGCAGCGGAAATAGCTCCCCGGCGCGCGAACAAATCGCCCTCCACGATCCGCGTACGAATGCCGCCTACCTGTCCGGGGATGTCCGTGTGCGTTTGCCCTTTTGTCACAAAGAATACGATCGCGGCCTCGGCAGGATTGTCGAGGCTCGCTCCCACGCCCACAGCCTGCACTTCCGGATGCGCGAGCAACGCGGGCGCTTGCGCGTCGCGGGCCGCCACCGCTTTCTGCAGGACCTCATTCGCCAACGCTGCAGGCCGGACCGTTTTGGAAGCGGATTGTGGCGCCGTCGGCAGCATGCAACCAACCACCTGATGAGCCGACCCGCCGACAAAGGTAACGGCGTTCCCGCCGCTGGCGAAGAAATTCAGTACCGGCGTCACCGGATTTGCGACCGTGTCGGTGTCCGATCCCCCGTACAGCAGCGCCACTGGATCTGCGGTGTCTTGCGAAACGATCAGTGACCCCGAATCGCCCTCCGCGCCGAATCCGCCGCCAGCGACGTCCACCTGATTGTCGTAGTCAACCGTGAACGACGCTCCGGTTCCGTCGCAGCTCTTGTTGTATTCCACGCTCGTGTTGGCGTTAACCGCGAGCACCGTCGAACACGTCAGCCCCGTCGTCCTGCCGCTCTTCGCGACTCCCATGCCTAGCGAAGCTACTATGCCTGCTCCCGCATTCGGCGCGCCTGGCAATGGCACGCCATTGGAGTCCGCCGTTGGGCCCAGATAGAGTATATTTCCGGTCGGATCAACTTGCCCCGACACTACTTGCGCGATGGCTGCATCAATGTTCGCAGAGGATGGCGTCGTATCCTCCGATTCCAAATTCACGAACTGGGTCAGCGTCGCGACTGTGGTTGCCTGCGTTGTATCGCATTGTGCGTCGATCAAGCCGGGTTGCACGATGGGGTCGCCGATCGTGGCGGCGTCGCTCTCCGCCAACACATGGTTGTTGCTCAAAATATACTGGATTCCACCACGGGTCACCAACGACCCGAGCGTTCCGCCACAGCACGTGATGGTGTGATTCGTCGGATTCGAGATCGAGTCTTTGCCATTGCCGCCCGACGTTCCGAGTTCGATCGCGCCGGTCTGTCTATTCTGATTCCCTGGCACGATCGTGACGGTCGATACTCCTGACGCCGTGAGATCCGCCTGGGAAATCGCCGTGATCGTCAACGTGGTTGCATTCACATTGCCCTTGCCGTCGGATGTCGTAGGCACATTCCCCGGCGCCACATAAGATCCTGACGCCGAAATGAACCCGACCGTTTGACTGCCACCCGTTGTCCCGTTCACTTGCCAAGTCACTCCCGCGTTCGCGGTGCCGGTGACCATGGCCGTGAATTGCTGCCTGCCATAATTAGCCACGCTCACAGCCCCAGGGGACACCGCCACGGTAATATTTGGCGGTCCCGCCGTCGTCGTTATCGTCAGTGTGGCCGACCCGGATTTCGTTGGGTCTTTGTGCGAGGTGGCCGTTACCGTCACTTGCGCGGGGGCTGGCACGGTCGCCGGCGCCGTATACACTCCGCTGGTGGTAATGGTGCCATTGGCGCTGCCTCCCGCGACGCTCCAGGTGACTGCGGTGTTAAACGTCCCGGTTACCGTCGCGGTCATCTGCTGGCTCGTTGCGATCACGATGTCCACGCCGCTAGGCGTAACCGCGACAGCCACGACCCGCCCTGCCGTGCCGCTCTTGCACCCGGCAAGGGTCAGGACAGCCGCCAACAACGGCAGTAAGCAAGCACGATTCATGAGAAACCCGACGTAGTGGGTATGTGTACTCTAGCAGAGGAAACCATGTAACGAGTTAAGACCGTATCCCGTGTTACCAAAGAGGGAATGCCCTTTTGGCCAAGCAATCAGCGTGCCGTAGGCTCGCAACACTGCTTTACGCTGAGTTTCGAAGGACGCACCCCGAATGCCCCGCCCAATCCGCCCCCAATCCACCAAAGTCTAAATCCCAACCCTCAACGCATTACTCCAAATCCCGCCAATTCGCCCCTACCCCAATCTCCACCACCAACGGCACGGCCAGCTTATAGACATTCTCCATTTCATCCCGCACCAACTCCGTCAGCGCCTGTGTCTCTTTCTCCGGCGCCTCGAAAAGCAATTCATCATGCACCTGCAAAATCATCTTGGCTTCAAACTTTTCCCTTTCGAGTCGAGCGTCAATCGCGATCATTGCTAGCTTGATCAAATCGGCCGCAGTGCCTTGCAGCGGAGAGTTCAACGCTGTGCGTTCCGCGAAATTCCGAAGTTGCACCTGCGGAGAATTGATCTCCGGAATCGGGCGGATGCGCCCAAACATCGTCTTCGCCATCTCTGTCTTTCGCGTCTCCGCCAGCGAATTGTCCAGGTACTCCTTCACGCCGCGATATCGCGCGAAATAAGCGCTGATAAACTGCGCCGCTTCTTTTTGCGGGATTCCCAGATTCTGCGCCAATCCAAACGGCGACAATCCATAAATAATGCCGAAATTTATGACCTTCGCCGCCCGCCGGTGCTCCGCCGTTTGCCCCATCGGCCCTACGTTGAACACTTCCTGCGCGGTTCGCGCGTGAATGTCCTCAGCGTTGCGAAACGCTTCCAGCAAGACGGGATCGTTCGACAGGTGCGCCATCACTCGCAGTTCGATCTGCGAATAGTCCGCCGCCAGCAGCACGTTCCCCGGTCCGGCCACAAACGCGGCTCGAATCTGGCGGCCTAGCTCCGTGCGGATTGGAATATTCTGCAAATTGGGATCGGAGGAGCTCAACCGCCCGGTAGCCGTGCCCGTCAGCGAAAAGCTGGTATGCAGCCGGCCGGTATCGCGATGAATCAGCTTCGGCAGCGTATCCACGTAAGTGGACTTGAGTTTCGCCACCTCGCGATACTCAATGATCTTCGCAGGTATCGCGTGCTGCTCCGCCAGGTCTTCAAGCACATCCGCCGCCGTCGAACGCACCCGGCCGCGCCCCCGCCGAAACGGTCCTTGCAGGTTCAGCTTGTCGAACAAAATCTCGGCCAGCTGCGTCGGTGAGTTGACGTTGAACTCCACACCGGCAAGCTCCCAGATTTCTTTCTCCAGCCGCCGGACTTCTTTCTCCATCGTCAGCGACATCGCATCCAGTGCCTGCGGATCGACGCGAATGCCGGTTCGCTCCACCTCCGCCAGCACCGCCGCCACCGGTAGATCGATCTTCTCGTAGGCTTCCGTTAGCTGCTGCGCTTCCACACTCTCCCGCAACACGGGCGCGAGTCGGTGCAGATAGTCGGCGTGCTCGCCCGCTCCGCCGCCCAGCATCACGTTGAACTGCCGCATCACAACGTCTGCAAAATTGTGATTCCCGGTTGTCGGCCTCAGCAAATAAGAATAAATCTGCGTCGCGTGCTGGATATTCGCCGCGCGACTCCCCAAAATCTGGAACAATTTCGGGTCGTGTACGATTTTGGGCCGCTTGGGATCCGCAAGCAGCGGAGCCAGCGCCTTAAGCACCTCCCCCTTCTCATCCATCCACACGGACCGGCCTTCCCCGGCCCTGGACGACACCTCGATGGACCCCACCCGCGTTCCGAATCCTTCCGCCTCGCGATCACCACTTTCCAGGTTGAACCACACTGATAGCGGCTCTTTTGCTGGCAACTTCGCCAGATAATCGCGAAACTCCCCCACGGTAGTGAACTGCACGTAGTCAGTTTTGACCGCGGCCTGCTCGTTCGCCGCTGCCGTCGCCACTGCCTCGGCCCCCAGCTCCTTCAGCATCGAATTGAACCCAAGCTCCCGGTAAAGAGAGGTCAGCGCCGCAACGTCCGGCTCCCGCCGCAACATCTTGTCCAACTCCAGCGTTACCGGAACATCCGTCGCGATTCTCGCTAACTGCTTCGACAGCAGCACCTGTTCCCGCTGCTGTTGTAACGCTTCGCGATACCTCTTGTTCGGCACTTCCGCGGCGTGGTCCAGAGCGTTTTCTACGTTTCCGTATTTCTGGATCAGCTCCGCCGCCCCCTTTTCGCCGATTCCTTTTGCTCCGGGAATGTTGTCGATGCTGTCGCCGAACAGCGCCATGTAGTCAACCACCTGTTCAGGCGCGACTCCCAGGATCTCCTTGACCCTCGCCGCATCGACGATCACGTCGTTCTTGATCCCGCCTGTGCCCGCGCGCAACACGCGAATCCCATCGCCGACCAGCTGCATCATGTCCTTGTCATTCGTCACCAACAGCACATCGAGTTTTTGTTTCGCGGCCTGCTCGGCCAAGGCGCCTAAGACATCGTCTGCCTCGTATCCGTCGTATTCCAGAATCGGCAGTTGCAACGCCTCGCACAGTCGCCGCACGTATGGAATCTGCTGCGACAATTCGTCCGGCATCGGCGCCCGATGCGCTTTATATTTCTCGAAGAGTTTGTCGCGAAAAGTCGGCTTCGATGTGTCGAACACCACGCCGACATAGTCCGGTTGGTAATCCTTCAAAAGCCGCCGAAGAATATTGTTGAACAGGAACGGCACCTTCGTGGGCATACCCGAAGGCGCATTCATGCGCACCATCGGCGCAAAGAACGCGCGGTAGATATGCGCCATCGCATCTACTAAAAAGAGTTTCTTCCGAGCGGCAGGCATCCCGCCGAGTATAGCAAAGCGCCGGCGATGTCCTGCGGGTCTCCCACCGGGAGAGTGGTGAAGTTTTTGGGTGATGTGCGACGCCCGTTCGAGGCTGGCAGATTACAGATGGGAACCTTTGCGCCCGACGAGCAATCGTTGCGCTGAAGGACCCGTTCTCTCGTTATGTTGTCTCTCGTTATCCTATTGGCCCGACGGTTCGGAGGCCGGTGCTTGCTCGACGAGCAACATTTGCGTGCCGCCGTCCAGCCGCACGCTCTTTCCATTCGAGACCACGACCGACGCCGGACGGTTGTTGGCCAGTTCAGCCTTCAGCGTCATACCGTGCAGACCGATAACGCCGCGGCTTTTCGCATCAAGGGGCTGCGAAGAAGCGGAGCTCGCATCGCGCTCAATTCCACCTGTTGGTGCTTGTGGTGTGGGCGGTGGCGCATTTCGCATCGGCGAGGTTTGCGTCGTACCCAGATTGGGAGTAGTGCCCAAATCACTTGGCGCCGAAAAGCTCACTGGCCCAGCCATCGCGCGGATGATTACGTTCAGCGGTATTTCACCACCATCTTTCAAAATGGCTTTGTCGAATTGAATCCCCAGCACCGATTCGTCTCCGCCCTTGCCGCGCGTAGTCGATTGCGTGATATGCCCTTCGACCTTAGCGCCCTTCGGTATGATCAACCGGTCATCCGCCGACTTCAGCGCCTCCGAAGTGTGCGCGGTAATCGCGTCTCCGGGTTTAGCCTTCTTCGAATCAATGCCGGAGTTCAACTCCACGGAGATCGCGGAGCCAGGAGCAATCGTAGCCTCGGTCTGCCCGGCCCTTCCCGCGACCTTCTCGGCGTCTTGAGCGAAAGCTGGCAGTACAGACGCCGCGATTGCCAAGCTCCCACTCAATGCAGCAAGCAGAGTCATCCTATTAGTTTTCATGAATATGCCTCCGAGAGGAGAATTCCGCGGACGGGAGAGGCACGGGCCTATTGCGGGTCGAGATTGGTGGACGACGAACTCGGCGCGACCGAGTCCGCGGTCGGTGGCGGTTGGACGACCAGCAACAGATGCGTGCCGGCGTCAAGATGCATGTTCTTCTTGGATGACAGTAGCACCGTGCCGTGTGAGCCTTCCGATGTTGGCGTGTATACCTTCAGGTCCGGGCGCCCAAACGCTCCCTTACTACCCGGGGAAAACAAGCCGTCCGATGTAAACTCGCCCTCCGACGCCGCACCCGGCGTGAGAGGAGCCCTCAAAGTGCTGCGCGGCGCCTGATAAAGTGTCGACACGACGACGGCATCGCTCGATACCACCGACTCGGAGTCGTCTTCCACCACCGGCACCGCCTGCGGAGCCGTGGACTTGTTCTTGGGCGTGGCCGAAGGCATCGGCGCCACGGTACCGACCGCCAGAGCTTGAATCCCGGCATTGAGGATCACTTCTTGCCCATCCTTAACGGTGGCCTTGTCAAATTGAATAAAGATTGCCGATCCTGCGCCCCCGTGCCCTCCAGAAGTCACCCGCACCACGTGCCCGGTGATCTTCGTCCCTTTGGGGAAAACTATGCAACGCTGATAGGAAACATCTTCGGAAGCTTCGGCGGTTACCGTGTCCCCGGCCTTCGTTTTGCGCGTATCCAGCGTGTCGTCCAGGGTCGCATTGAAGGCGGTTCCAACACCCAAAGGCGCGATGACCGGGGCAGGTGCCTGAGTCACATCAGATTTGGCAGACGGCTGAAGGTCCGGAGGATTCTGCGCATTCGCTGTCAACACTAAGAGCGCGCCCGTAAAAAGCAAACTTGCCGCAAATTTTATCATGACGCGTCCCCCTTTCGGGAACCGCGAAGGCTGGGAACCGCAAAATCTAGACACCATTACCGCACTGTTACTCTTTTGCACGGCACGAACCAAAACCTAACCTATTTGCTTTGTTTTAGTTAACGAGACACTACGAATGCCGAGATAGTTCAAAATGTCGTCCCGGTACTCCAAAAATGCCCGCCACGATCCGGGCACCATGCCCAGGCGTGTCGTCGCCTAGAACTAGGAGATGACGCCTAGCTCCTTTCCGACTGCTTCGAGCGTATCGGCCGCCCGCAACAACTCATCCCTCTTATGCGTGGCGCTCACGATCGCGCGCAATCGCGCCTTCCCTTCCGCCACCGTCGGGAACCCTACCGCGGGCGCGAACACCCCGGCCTCGAAGAGCTTCTTGGAAAACTCAAAGGCCTTGGCAGCGTCTCCGACATGGATCGGAATAATCGGCGTCTCGCTGACCTGGAACTGAAAGCCGCGTTTCTTAAGCTCCCGCTTGAAAAACTTCGTGTTCGCCCACAGCTTCTTTACCAACCGCTCGCCCTCCGGCGAATCCAGCAAGGTAAACGCCGCCTTGCAAGCCGCCGCGGTAGCCGGCGGATGCGAAGTCGAAAACAGGAACGGCCGTGCTCGCAGGTAAAGAAAATCGATCAGGTTCCGCGACCCGCACACATACCCGCCCATCGTGCCGATAGCCTTACTCAATGTGCCGACCTGAATGTGCACCCGCCCATGACAGTCGAAGTGGTCAATCGTCCCACGCCCCCCGCGTCCCAGCACCCCGGAGGCGTGCGCATCGTCCACCATCATGATGCAGTTGTACTTTTCCGCCAGATCGCAAAGCTTCGGCAGCGGCGCGATATCGCCGTCCATCGAAAACACGCCATCCGTAATGATCAGCTTGTGGCCCTTCCAATCCGCCGTCTCCTGCAAAATCCGCTCGCAATCCCCCGCATCCTTATGTTTGAAAACTTTGATCGTCGCCCGCGAAAGCCGCGCCCCATCGATGATCGACGCATGATTCAATTCGTCCGAGACGATCAAGTCTTCCTTGCCCAGAATCGCCGAAACCGTCCCCGCATTCGCGGTGAATCCCGACTGAAACACCACGCAAGCCTCAACATTCTTGAACCGCGCGATCTGCTCCTCCAACTCCATATGTAGCTTCATCGTCCCGGCGATCGTGCGTACCGCCCCAGCCCCAGCCCCATACGTACGCACCGCCTCAATCTCCGCCTTACGCAAAGCCTTGTGCGTCGTCAGCCCCAAATAATTGTTCGAAGCCAGATTGATCACTTCCTTGCCGTCAAAAGTAGCAACCGGCTTCTGCTCGCCCTCCAAAACCCGCAACTTCGGCGCAACCCCCTTAGCCCGCAACTCCTCCAGCGCATCCGCCACAAATTGCAGCGGATTCAATTTTGTAGTCTGCGTCCCAACCTCTTTTGTCTGTGTCCCCAGCTCTGACATCTCATCGCTCCTAGCCAAACTCTTCGAATCGTCTCCGTGCCCTCTGCGCTCCGGCCTCTGTGCCCTCTGCGTTAAGTCTTCTCTTCGCTTTTCTCGCCTACCTCGTTACGTCATTACCTCTTTACTTCACTTCCTCACTTCACCCCGTCCGGATACAACAAAATCTTTCCCGCCAACCCACCCTGCAACATCGCAAACGCCCCCTCAAATCTCTCCAACGAAGCCCGCTCCCCAAACAAAGGATCCAGGTTCAACCGTCCCGCCTTCAGCAGCGCAGTCATCTGCACCCAGGTCCTATACATCCGCCGCCCATAAATCCCCTGCACCGTAGCCCCTTTGAAAATCACGTCATTCACCAAATCCAAAGGCACCGATTCGGTAGGAATCCCCAAAAGCGAAGCCCGTCCTCCAGCCCGCAAAGCCTTAAACCCCTGTTGAATCGCGGTAGGACTCCCCGACATCTCCAGCAAAACATCCACCCCAGTCCCATCCGTCTCACTCATAATCCGCGCCACCGAATCCTCAGCCGCCGGATTGATCACCACGTCCGCGCCCATCTTCTTCGCCATAGCCCGCCGCTGCTCGTTCGTCTCCGTAGCAAAAACGGTCGAGCTCCCACAAGCCTTCGCCACCGCGATCGACATCAACCCGATCGGCCCGCATCCCGTCACCAACACCGTCATCCCCGCGATCGGCCCAGCCAAGACGGTATGCACCGCATTCCCCAGCGGATCCAAAATCGCCCCATAATGTTCCGGAATACTCGGATCCAGCTTGATAATGTTGGACCCCGGAATCTTCACATACTCCGCAAACGCACCGTCCTGATCGATCCCGATGATCTTCAGGTTCTGGCAAACATGCGCCTCTCCAATGCGGCACTGTCGGCAGTGCCCGCAGTTGACATGCATCTCCGCGCTGACAAAATCCCCCGCGCGTACCGCGGTCACTTCATCCCCCGCACGCTCCACCACGCCGCAAAATTCGTGCCCCAACGTCACCGGCGGCTTGATCCGTCCCTGGGACCACCGGTCCCACCCATAAATGTGCAAATCCGTCCCGCAGATCGACGCCGTTCGAACGCGCACCAGCACATCCGTCGGTCCGATCGCAGGCACTTTAGCTGTCTCAAAGGAAAGCCCGCGCGCAGGCTGCATCTTGCGCAATGCTTTCATGGTCGTCGTCATCGTGGAGTTGGCCGCGCAGGCAAGCGCCGACAAAGAATCCATGCTAGCACAAACGCTCGTCTCCGAAACTGTAGCCGCGGTCGACAGACCACGGGGTTTAGACTCAAATACTCCCACCAGCGTCCCAAGGTAGCCCTTAGCGCCGCGACCACTAAGCACTTACCTTGTCGGCCAGCAAAACTTCCGAGCAGACCAGACCGTGAGCCCCCTCCTGACGTCAATTAACCGGGAACCTGCGGCTCGTGAACTTCGTAAAGCTCTGTGAGGCACACATGCACGACCTTCTAGCCAATCTTCGCTACGCCGTGCGACAGTTCCGGCTAGCCCCCATCTTCACCGCCGCCGCCGTTCTCACCCTCGCCCTCGGCATCGGCGGCACCACCGCCATCTTCACCCTCATCCACGCTGTAATGCTCCGCTCCCTCCCGGTTTCCGACCCCTCCCGCCTCTACCGCATCGGCGAAGGCGACGATTGCTGCGTCGAAGGCGGTCCCCAGGACACCTGGGGCATGTTCCCCTACTCTCTATTCCTGCGCCTGAAGGCCCAAGCCCCTGAGTTCGAAGAACTCGCCGCCTTCCAAGCCGGGGCCTGGCGTGCCACCGCCCGTCGCGAAGGTGTCGAGTCCGCCGCCCGCCCGCTACGCTCTGAATATGTGACCGGAAACTATTTCTCCACGTTAGGTGTAGGTGCGTTCGCCGGCCGCGTCCTCACTCCCACTGACGACACGCCCGCCTCAGCCCCGGTTGCTGTTCTCAGTCATCGCGCCTGGCAAACCACCTACGCTGGCGACACCTCCATACTCGGTTCCACGTTTGTGGTCCAGGGCCATCCGTTCACCATCGTCGGCATCGCGCCTCCCGGCTTCTTCGGCGAAACCCTCGGCAGCGATCCTCCCGACATCTGGATTCCGCTCCAACAGGAAGCCGTCATTAGTGGCGATACCGCGCTCGTCCATCAGCAATTCGCCGCGTGGCTTCGCGTCATCGGCCGTCTCCGCCCTGGAGCTACTACTGCCGGAATCGCTCCGCGTCTCACCGGCGTCCTCCGCCAGTGGATGCAGTACGAGGCCGGTTATCCGCCAAACTGGACGTCCGACATCGTGAATCTGCTGCCCAAGCAGATCATCAACATCGTTCCCGCGGGAGCTGGCGTCGCCGTGATGAAAGAACGATACGGTCGCAGCCTTCAAATCCTGCTTGCGGTCTGCGGCATCGTGTTGCTCATCGCCTGCGCCAACGTCGCGAATTTGCTGCTGGCTCGCGCGGTCAACCGCCGCGGCCAAACCGCGGTGCGCCTCGCCGTCGGCGCAACGCCCCGCCAAATCATCAAGCAAGCTCTAACCGAAAGCATCTTGCTAGCGATTGCGGGCGGCATTGCGGGCCTTATCGTCGCCGTTGGAGCCGCGCGCCTTCTGCTTGCGCTCGCGTTCCACAGCGCGCATTTTCTTCCCATCAGCACCGCGCCTTCGTTCGCGGTTCTGGCCTTCGCATTTGCGCTGGCGCTGATCACCGGCATCATTTTCGGCGCAGCCCCCGCCTGGTTCGCCACCCGCACCGATCCCGCCGACGCCCTGCGCGGCACCGGCCGCGGCAACACCGACCGCTCCTCCTTCGCCCGCAAAGCGCTGCTCGTCGTCCAAGCCACCCTCTCGGTAGTTCTCGTCGCCGGCGCCACCATGCTCGGCCGCAGCCTCAACAAACTCGAGCATCAGGATTTCGGTTTCCAGGTCCCCAACCGTGTCGAGGTCGAGGTGCTCCAACCGGATTCGGACCTCCCCATCCCGAGCCTGCTCGCCCGCTATCGCCAGCTCGATGACAACCTCAACCATCTTCCCGGGATCAAAAGCGCCAACCTCGCCATGTACAATCCGCTCACCGACAATTGGGGCGAGCTCATCATGGTCGCCGGACATCCTCCCGCCCAGCTCCACCAGGAATCCGGTGCGTCGTGGGATCGCGTCGGCGCCAACTATTTGCAGGATCTCGGTGTTCCCCTGATCCGTGGCCGCTACTTCACCCCGGCAGACAATGAAACCACCGCCCCGGTCGCCGTGGTGAATCAAGCCTTCGTCAAACGCTTCTTCAAAAATGACGAAGAACCCATCGATCATCACTTCGGCTTGGATGTCCCCGAGCTAGCCGGAACATTTCGTATCGTCGGCATCGTAGGTGATGCCAAGTTCGCGGGATTCGAACTCGAGAAGCCTGCCCGTCCCATGTTTTACGTTCCGATAATGCAGACAGTGAAATACGATAACGAGCTGATGAAAAAGCTGGAGATTCGCTCCCACCATCTGGAGGGAATCTTGCTCATCAGCAAAACACCCACGGGCACGCTCGAACCTCTCGTCACTCACGCCCTAGCGGACGTCGATCCCGACATGACCATCATCAGCATCCGCACCATGCAGGAGCAAATCGATCTTTCCTTCGACCAGGAGCGCGCCGTAGCCAGCCTCGCCGGTCTCTTCGGCGTGATCGCTCTCATCCTCGCCGCCATCGGCCTCTACGGCGTCACCGCCTATTCCGTAGCCCAGCGCACCAACGAAATCGGCATCCGCATGGTGCTGGGTGCCGACCGCGTGAACGTTTTCAAACTAGTCCTGCGCGGCGCATTCAAGCGCGTCTTGGTGGGTTTGCTTCTCGGCCTGCCGCTAGCTGTAGGCGCCGGCCGCCTCATCTCCGCCCAACTCTACGGCGTCCCTTCATGGGACCCGTTCGCCCTGACCATAGCTGCGGTAGCTTTAGCCCTTTGCTCGTTCGTAGCCGCCCTGATCCCCGCCAACCGCGCCGCCTCCATCCAACCCATGAACGCCCTTCGCACCGAATAACCTCAAAGTCCGCTCGACCCGGACTTTCGCGTCCCATGAATTCCGCGCGCGATGACTATCGCGTGACATGAATTTCGCATGCCATGACTGTGTAGACGCAGGGCTTCAGCCCGGCGCGCCAGCTCGTTGGGGCTGAATGCTTGACGTCTGAGTTTGTCGGGAGCTAAGGCCGGTCGGAGTGTCAATGCCGGGCGAAGGTCAATGCGGGGCGGAGGTCAATACAGGAAGCTTCTTGGGGGTCGGAGCTTCAGCTCCGACATTTGACCGCCACCCACGGAAGAGCTTCAGCCCCTGAGGAAATGCGCATCTACGGCACCACCACCGTAGTCACATTCGAATCCGCGCTCTCCTTCCCCTTCGCATCCACCGCTCGCGTCACATAGTAGTAAGTCGTTCCGCTCTGTACGGTCTCGTCTTTGTAGCTGGTCTGTCCCGTAACCAGCGCCACATTAATCTTCACGTAGTCCCGGCCCTTCACCGTGCTCCGATAAACGTTGTACCCCGCTACCGTCGACGTACTCGCTTTCCACGTCAGCGTCACCGAATGCTTGTGTTGCCCGGCAGCCGCAGCCGGCGTTGTCCCGTTCGTCGCACTGAACCACACACCCCACAAGATGCAAGCCCCAACAACCGCAATCCCCGTCGAAAATCGTGGGTTGATAAGTAGACCTTGCCAAGGACTAGGGGGGCAGCCGCCATCAATGTAATCCATTCCCCCGGTCGAAACCGGTCCGAGTCCAACGATCTTTCACTGCCAACATAACGGACGCCACCCTGTAGCCGCCCTCTCTGAGAGGGCGGGGTTTAGAGCCAGCCCCGCCCACACGTGTGATATTCCACAGGCGTCACCGACGAGCTCTAACCTCGAATTTCCCAATACCAATGTGAACGAAGCCGCGAGCGAATTCAAGATAGAGCCGCCGTCGATCACGCCGGATTCCTGCCGCTTTCCATCTCCGCAACCCTTCCGCGCAAAAATTTCCGCTCGATATCATTGGTCGCCAACGACAAAGCCCGCCGATACGCTTCGCCAGCCTCAGCCATCCTTCCCAACCGCCGCAACAGATCCGCCCGCGCCGCCGGCAGCAAATGAAACTCCCCGAGTTCCCGGCGCAGCTGAAGCTCATCCAGCAGCGCCAATCCCTCTTCCAGAGATCGACCCATCGCCACTGCCACGGCCCGATTCACCTCGATCACCGGCGAAGGCTCCATCCGCAACAACACATCATACAAACCCGCAATCTGCCGCCAATCGGTCTCCGCCGCCGTTTTCGCGCCAGCATGCAGAGCCGCGATGGAAGCTTGCAAGGTGTACGCTCCCGCCGCACCGTTACGCAACGCCGACTCCACCAACTGCGTCCCTTCCCGAATCTGCTCCCATCGCCACAGACTGCGATCCTGCTGCTCCAGCAAAATCAACTCCCCGTCCGGAGTCAGGCGAGCATCGCTCCGCGAATCGTGCAGCAGCATCAATCCCAGCAACGCCCGCGCCTCCCCCTGCCGCGGCAACAGTTCGCATAACACCCGCCCCAGGCGGATCGCCTCCGCGCACATCTCCCGCCGGATCAACGCATCCCCGCTGCTCGCCAGGTATCCTTCGTTGAAAATCAGGTAGATGACCAGCAAGACCGCATCCAGCCGGTCGTGCAAGTCCTCCTGCAGAGGCACGCGATAAGGAATACCCGCGTCGCGAATCTTGCTCTTTGCCCGCACCAACCGCTGCGCCATGGTCGCCACAGGAACCAGAAACGCCCTGGAAATTTCCTCCGTGGTCACTCCGCAGACGGTTCGCAGCGTCAAGGCCACCTGCGCCTCAGTCGGCAACGCCGGGTGGCAGCACGTAAAGATCAATCGCAGGCGGTCATCGCGAACCATATCGTCATCCACTTCGGCATCCGGCTCCGTCACCGACGGCGACGACCTGAGAATCTCGCCGGATTTTGTCTCCAACCGCCGGTCGCGCCGTATACGGTCGATCGCCTTGTGCCGCGCGGTGCTGATCAACCACGCCCGCGGATTCGTAGGCGTTCCCTCCGCGGGCCACTTCTGCAAAGCCGTAGCGTAAGCCTCCTGCAACATCTCCTCGGCCAAATCAAAATCTCCCACCAGCCGAATCAAAGTAGCCAGGATTCGCCCCGACTCCTCCCGATGCAATTTGTCAATATCCACGCACAAGTCCACAAATCCCATGCACGAATCCACGAATATACTGCAGGGGCACAGCACCGCTGTGCCCCTGGCGTCCAGCCGCAACATCACCGCGCGATTTTCCTGTCGTTGATCTCTCTGTCCTCGAGTTACCAACGACCAGGCCGGTCCTACCCGTTAGCCGCCGCCTCCCGCACCACAATCGGCCGCACTTCAATCGACCCCACCTTCGCCGAAGGGACCCGCGCCGCAATCGCAATCGCCTCGTCCAGGTCATTGGCGTTGATCATGTAGAACCCGCCCAATTGCTCCTTGGTCTCCGCAAAAGGACCGTCGGTCGTGACGCGCTTCCCGTCCCGCACCCGCACAGTGGTCGCCGTAGCGACCGGCTTCAGTTGATGCCCCGCCAGGTGCTTCCCCTTTTCCTTGATCTCGATCGTAAACTTGCCATACTCCTCCAACATCTTGGCCTGGTCAGCCGGGCTCATTGCTCCCAAAACCGCCTCGGAATCATAAATCAGTAGCAAATATTGCATGGTCGTGTGACCTCCTATCCCATAGTCGAACAGCAATCGTAAAATCGACAGATCGACAAAAAGATACCGAAATTCGTGCCCGACCCCTTGACTTTTCTCGGGCTTGTGGTATAATTGCTGTTAGTTCGATTTTCATTCTAGCGCCGATCACCGGCGCTTTTTTCATTTCTGGCCTGCCCCGCCTTCAGCCAGCAACCTGTAGCCGCCCTCGCGGAGAGGGCGGGGTTTAGACCACACTCAAGCAAATACCATCGCGTTGCGTCCGCGATTTGTGGTTGATACTTTGTGCGACCGGCTGGCGGGAAATAGACCCGCCGCCCCCCTGCGCTAACGTCCCTAGAATCAACACTTGTAGATGTATCAAAACAAGCAACTTTAACAACCTTTAGAATGAATACTTACGAAAAGCCCAGGGGGGAGGCTGGTTATTGTTAACCAACCGCCAAAGTCAAAGGTGGATTTTAACAACTGCTATCGAATCGGCGTTCCCTGAGCTGACACCAACGCCCAATGGCCGTCCTGCGCCACAAACACGTGAGTGTACCGGCTGCTGGCTGTAAACGCCGTCTCCCCCACGCGCCCGCGCATCTCCGTCCGGCCCGTCACCACCGCCGTGTTGGTCGCAAACATCCGTAACCGGCTCTCCACCGCTTCAATGGCATCAAACTTCACCTGACTGGATCCCACCGCCGCCAGCAGCATCGGCTTCGTGACTTCCGAGCCGTTCAAAACATCGATTAAAAGGAAATCGTCAACCAGTAAGGAATCCAAAGAGTCCAGGTTTGCCGAAATAAGCGCCGCGAAGAAAGCTCGGTCTGCTGCAAGCGGGTCCAGGTTCATGTCCACGCGCGGACTATACTTCATCTTCCTAAATGTAGGATTAACGCACGAGTCGCAAGCATGCAAAAACGAACCTCGCCTACCTCGCTAATTGCTCAAGCGTGATCCGATTCGTCCGCGGACCAAACATGCCGATCACCAGCGCCACGCCGCACATCGCCGCAGCAAGAAGCGTGAATACGGCGCCAACACCGCCACGCACCAGCACCGCCCCGATCAGCAACGAAGAAAAGACCGCGCTCAAACGGCTCCAGCTATACGTGAAGCCCACACCGGTGGCCCGCAGCCGCGTCGGAAACAATTCCGATTGATAAGCGTGCAGCAGGGCCGAAAACCAATTGCTGCACAACGTAACCAGCGCGCCGCTCGCAACAATTAAGACCGGCGCGCTCCAGAACGCAAATCCCAACCCCAGCGCCGCAATCAACAACGCCATGGCCACGATCGCCCACTTGCGCTCCAGCCGGTCCGACGTCAGCACTGCGAGTGCCGGCCCCAGCGGCGCTACCAGCGCGATCAACATGGTGTACTCCAGGGAATGCACCAGCGAAACTCCGCGCCGCAGCAAAAACGTCGGCGCCCAATTCGCGAACCCGTAATACCCAATCGTCTGCAGTGCGTGAAAAATCACCAGCATGATCGTCCGCCGCCGGTAAGGTGGCCGCCACAATTCGGCGAATGAAGATCGTTCCTGCGCGGCTCCATCCGCTGAAATCGGGCTTTTTGTGGTGTCGCGTGAATCGCCGGAAAGCGACTCCGATTCCAGCGCCGCAACAATACGTTCAGCCTCCGCGTGCCGACCGCGACTCTCCAACCAGCGCGGCGATTCCGGCAGCCGCCGCCGGAAATACCACGCCAGCGCCGCTCCCATCGAACCGATCACCATGACCCAGCGCCATCCATCGATCAGAAAATGCGTCGGCGCGAGCACGCGAACCAGAATTGCAACGATGGGGACAGCGGTAAATCCGGTCGTCTGCGAGATGGCCACATAGCGCCCGCGTGCTCCGCTGGGCACCATTTCCGAGACGTAGGTGTCGATCACCACGAGTTCCGCGCCGATGCCGATTCCCGCGAAAAATCGCAGCGCGATTAGCCACCCGGCCGAAGGCGCGAACGCCCCCGCCAGTGTGAACGCCGAGTAAATCAGCAGCATCGCGACAAACGCGCTGCGCCGCCCCATGCGGTCGCTGCCCATTCCAAAAATGATCGTCCCGGTGAACATCCCCAGAAACCCGGCCGCAATCACCGTGCTGAACTGTTGCAAGGTAAGGAACCCGGAGTTTTGCAGCGTAGCCCCGATATACGCCATCATGTAGATGTCGTAAAAATCGAACCACCCGCCCAGCGACACCAGCGCAATAAATCGCCGATGAAAACTCCCCATCGGCAACCGCTCAATCCGCTGCGCGATAGACGAGTCGTTAGAAGAGATGGTCATGGAATAAGGCGGCAGTCATCGAGAAATGCGGTCGTAGGGGCGCAATACATTGCGCCCCAGCTTGCCCAGGCTTCGAGAACGAGGTCCGCACACGGCGATGAGGCAATCCTCACTTCACCTGCTCTACGACACCAATCCGCTCCAGCGTTTGCAAATACTCGGCGACGAGTTCCAGCGGCACCGGTCCATACTCCGCGGAAACAGCGTGCGTAATGTCCACCAGATTGCGCTCTCCGTCGACGAAATTCAGGACCTCATACGCATATTCTTCGCCGCCTCCCCAAAGACCTTCGTATCCGAGGAGCTTCGGCGGCGTGATGCCAGCCGTCGCGGTGCGGTCGTTCACGTAGTCGGAACCGAACACCGCGACCGGCCCCTTTGGAGCCGGCTTTCGCCGATACGCGCCGGCAATGAAACCCATGACCTTGATGTTGTAGCTGCACATACCGTCCGCATTGCGCTGGATATTGTCGTGCGTTCTGGCAAAATACGGTTCGCGAATATTTTCCGCGTCCGGCACAAACCTCTGGATCGAGTCAACTAATGGCCGCACTTGACTGAGCTCGAATCGTGAAATCTCGCCGGCATCGCAGTCGGAGAGTTGCGCACCCTTGAGTCTCATTCCCTCAGCTTTGCGCAACGATCGGGTTACAAGCAAACGCAAAACCGGTTGCACATCGCGGTCGCTCATTTGCGCCAGAAAATAGCCTGAAGCGGCGCCGATGAAAGCGGCGCGTTTGAGTTTGGTGGGATCGATGTTGGAGGCGGTGTCGAAGTTGGTGTGGATGTAGCGGTCGGGCCAGTCGTTCAGATAAATCGCAGGGATCTTAAACGAGCTGTCCTGATACACATCGTGATCGCTGCCCATCGTGTAGGGCGTGTCTTGCGCGAGCAATGCCTCTTTGCCTCCTTCGGGCGCGACCAACGGATATTCCGCCGGAAGCCCAGCCGCGAAATTGTAGGACTGTTCGTTGACGAATTCGCCGAACGCCCAGGCAACGTCGTGCACGAACGAAGGCAGGCTCATCGGTCCACGCGTCACGTGAAATACGGCCTTCGTCACCGGTCCGCCGCCAACCATGTCCATATGCACGACGGCTTTGATTCGCTGCGCAAATTCCGGCTTGGCGTTCAGCAATGTCAGCGTGCCTTCGATTTCCGGCGGCCAGATGAAGCGGATCGTGCGGGCTGGCCGTGTGAGTCTTCCGTCGTTGATCAGTTTTTGCAGTGTGCGCGCCACTTCCAGGATGGTCACGCAGCCGCTGGCGTTGTCGTTCGCACCTGGACGCTGGTGATCCAGATGGCAGCTGAACGCGATCTCTTCGTCTTTAAGTTTCGGATCGGCGCCGGGAATTGTCGCGGTCACGACCTCCGTGAAGCCAGGGTGCTGCCCGGCCTTTACGGTCGCGTGTAGTTGGATGTGCTCGCCTCTTGCCAAACGCTCACGCAGCGCGCGCCCAGTCTTCAGCGAAACCATGAAGCCGAACGTCTTGTTCGGCGAAAATGTTTCGAGATGTCCCCAGCGAATCAGATTCTCATCCTCGCCCCACCATGCGGTTTTTTGGTTCTGCGCGTAGCTGACAATTCCCGCCGCGCCGAACTTTCCGACAGCCATACCCTGCACCGCGCCGGGTTGCGCGGCCGCCAGCACGATCTTGCCCTTCACATCCTTGCCGGCGTAGTCGCTCTCTTTCGTTCCCTGGCCAACATCGATCAATTCCGTCGTGACGTCCGCGCTTTCGCTGTCTTCAGCCAACACGACCGGTTCCGCGTCGTAGCTTGCCATCTTTATCGCCGCTGCTCCGCCCTTCACTTCCCACAACTCCGCGAACTCCACGTCCCATGGCGGACGCGAGCGCTGCGTGCCGTAGTAGATTTTCCCGTCGGCGGGAAATTGTAGGATTACGACATCGCTCAGGCCGTAAGCGCGCGCCCGCTCGGCGACCAATTCAGCGGCGGAGTGAAATCCCTGCGAGCCGCGCTGGCGGTGAAAGCGCGCGATGCCTTCGAGGTTGCGCTTGGCGGTTTCGCCGGAGAGTTCCTGCGCCAGCGCGGCCACATCCTTTTCCGGAAGCAGCGGAGGCTTCTGCGCCGATGCGGCGGCACAGACGAGCGAGAGCAAAACAGCGAAGCGGAAGATACGTCCCACGAAGCCCCCTAGGCGCAGCGCTCGGCATTCTAACTAAAACTCAGACACCCTGTCGTTGCTTGGTTTACCTGGTTGCGACTACAGATTCGCGCAAAGACACGAACCGTGCGAGCTAGTTGTGGCATCCTTTCTTGGAGGTTCAGACGCGTGAGGATTCTGGTGACGGGAAGCAGCGGGCTGATTGGGTCGGAGGCGGTGAGGCACTTCGACGCGAATGGGCACGAAGTTGTGGGCGTCGACAACAATATGCGTAAAGTGTTTTTTGGAGAGGCCGGCGACACGTTGTGGAATCTGGAGCGGCTGAGGGGCGCGGCAAAGAAGTTCGTGCATGTGGCGTTGGACATTCGTGACCGGGCGGCCATCGAAGAATTGTTCGGCGCGTACCGGTTCGATTTGATCGTGCATTGCGCGGCGCAGCCTTCGCACGACAAGGCGCGCGACATTCCTCTGCTGGACTTTGAGGTCAACGCGCTGGGCACCATCAACCTGCTGGAAGCTACGCGGCAGCATTGTCCGGAAGCAGTTTTCGTTTTTTTCAGCACGAATAAAGTTTACGGCGACGCGCCCAACGAAATTCCCATGAAGGAGTTGGAGACGCGCTGGGACTACGCGCGGCCCGAGGACCTCGATGGTGTAGACGAGACCTGCCGGATCGACCGGACGCTGCACTCGCTGTTCGGGGCTTCGAAGGCCGCGGCAGATCTGGTAGCGCAGGAATATGGACGCTACTTCGGAATGAAGGTGGGCGTGTTTCGCGGGGGATGCCTGACGGGGCCGTCGCATTCCGGTGTGGAGCTTCATGGGTTTTTGTCTTACCTGGTGAAGATGGGCGTCACCGGGAGAAGCTATTCGGTGTTCGGGTACAAAGGGAAACAGGTGCGCGACAACATTCACAGCTACGATGTGGTGCGTGCGATCGAAGAGTTTGCGGCGAACCCGCGGCCAGGTGAAGTCTACAACCTGGGCGGGGGGCGCGCGAACAGCATCTCGATGCTGGAGGCGATTGCGAAGATCGAGGCTTTGACAGGGCGCAAACTGAACTGGCGGTACGTGGAGGAAGCGCGCAAGGGCGACCACATCTGCTACATCTCGAACCTGGCCAAGTTCAAGAGCCACTACCCGAATTGGCGGATCACACGCGGTATTGATTCGATTCTGGAAGAGATGAGCGCGTCCCATCGGGACGAGCGCGCAAATCCCGCCACACCATAACCTCAATATCTAGTGGTTCCCGGACGGCTAGGCCCCCAACGTATTAGTAATATGTTTCATTATATTATCTTCTAGCTATCATAGCGGCCTTTAGGTAGTATCCCCTTCCAGTAGTTTACTGACTCGTATATTAAAGAAGTTGGGATTAAAAGGAGGGACAGCGTGCTTACGTTCTTCACCACGGCGAAACCTTTTCGCGGGCACATATGGAGGATTCAGCGAAATGCGCTGGCGAGCTGGACGCTCATGCATCCGGGAGTCGAGGTGATTTTGTTTGGGGATGAGGAAGGCGCTGCCGAAACGGCTCGGGAACTGGGCTTGCGCCACGAACCGTACGTGGAACGCAACGAGTATGGGACCAAGCGGCTGGATTACATGTTCACAACGGCGCGCGCCCTCGCGCGGCACGACATTCTCTGCTACGTCAACTGCGACATCATTTTGATGGAGGACTTCCGGAGGGCGCTGGAGCGCGTAAAGGCGCGGCATGAGCAATTCCTGATGTTGGGACGGCGCTGGGATGCCGAGATGCCGGAACCTTGCGATTTCACGCAAGCGAACTGGCGATCGCAGCTTCAGGCGATGGCGCTGATGCGCGGCGTGCAGCGGACCCCGGAGTGGATCGACTATTTTGCGTTCAGCCGCGAACTTTTTGGGTCCAGCCTGCCGCCGTTCGTGGTTGGGCGTGTGCATTGGGACCAGTGGCTGGTTTGGAAGGCGCGGGAATGTAAGAAACCGGTTGTGGATGTTTCGCCGGTGGTGATCGCGGTGCACCAAAACCACGACTATGGTTATCACCCGCAGGGGAGGCAAGGCGTTTGGTATGGAATGGAGGCGGGGCAAAACCATCAACTGGCGGGAGGCGGGAGGCATCTGCGCACGATCGCGGACGCCACGGAGGTATTGCATGCGAATGGACTCAAATCCAACTGGAAACGCTACTGGTCGGCGGCAAGGCGAACCGCGGTGCGCGCCGAACGATACTTATTGTTCGACGTCCTGCAACCGATGGCGTTTTTCGTCCTCGGGATCACGCGACCGCTACGGCGATTGCTGGGAATGCGAAGCGCGGCACTGCGGCGCACGCGTGGAAATGTGTAGCAACGAAGAGGAGGCCCCAGAGGAAAATGAGGATACGTCCTCTCGTTACCGTACTCATTGATACGTACAACTACGGGCAGTACATCGAAGAGGCGGTGGGCAGCGTGCTGGCGCAAGACTTTTCCACGGAACAGCGGGAGATTCTGGTCGTGGATGACGGGTCCACAGACGATACCGCTGAGCGTTTGCGGAGATTTGGGGATGCCATCACGTATCTGCGCAAGCCCAATGGAGGGCAGGCCTCGGCGTTCAATTTTGGATTGGAAAGGGCGCAAGGGAAGCTCGTAGCATTTCTTGACGCCGACGATTATTGGTTGCCGGGCAAGTTACAGCGAATTGTGGAAGCGTTCGGGGAACATCGCGACGCGGGCATGGTGTATCACGCGTTTCGACAACTCGATTCGCGTGCGGGTGCTTTTCAAGACGGAGGGCTGCCGCTGCTCTCGGGATTTCTTCCGTCGAACACCAAAGAGCTGCTGAGTTACGTCTTGTACCCGACATCATTCTTGGCGTTCCGTCGAAGCGCGTTGGAGTTGGTGCTGCCGATTCCGGAAACGTTGACGATCCAGGCCGACGCGCATCTTTCGGGATTGATCGTGTTTGTAGCACCGATTGTCGCGATCCCGGAGCATTTGGCGGTCTATCGGGTACATGGCGCGAATCTGTTCTCCGATCGCTCGGAGGGAAGCGGGAAGCGGCACGAGTTGCGCATGAGGACGCGGCGCGCGCTGGTCGATGGAATGAAGTATTGGCTATCGGAGCGCGGATATGATCTTGAGCGACCCGACCTGTATGCCTACTTCAAACAGTGGGACCTTTCGCAGGAAAAGGAAGAGTTCACGGTGGCGCCGCCGGGGCGCGTGCGGATTTCGCGTCATTTACTGGATTACGCGCGCTACTATGGTCCGCAGCTTACATGGCGGCATCGCACCGTGACCTATATGAACGCGGCAGGATCGCTGGTAGTGGGATATAAGAATGTGCACCGGTTGGACGAATGGAGAATGGCGATCAAGAGCGCTTTACGAGATCCTTCGAAACACTTACAGAGGTGAGATACCTTTCCGCGTGTGCCTAGAAACAGCCTTATATTTCACGGCTAGGCGCATCGTTTTGCTTCGGCCCGCGATTTTTACAAATGTTGACTCTTAACCCCGCCCTCTCGGCCCTTCGAGGCTCAGGCTAAAAGAGGGCGGCCACAGCCGCGCATCGTTGATTTGCGTCGTGCGCTACTCGCCGGGACCAAGAACTCGGGAGATGTCGTAGACTTAGGCAAGTGCGTTCGCTTGTGATGGGGCCCGGATTTCAGGCGCTAACGTTGCGACCATTTCAGCGATGCGTGATTCTTAAATGGCGACACCCTTTCTCAGCGTACTGATCGACACATACAATCACGATCGTTTCATTGAGCAGGCGATCCTCAGCGTGTTAGCGCAGGACATTGCGGAGGGCGAGCGTGAAATCATCGTGGTGGATGACGGCTCAAGCGATCGGACCCCCGAGATTGTGCGGAGGTTCGAGCCTCGGGTACGGTTGATCCGGAAAACGAATGGCGGGCAAGCATCGGCGTTTAATGCGGGAATTCCAGCGTGTTCTGGCGTGGGCATCGCATTCCTGGATGGAGACGACTGGTGGGCGCCTGGAAAGCTGCGGACGGTGGCGGAGGTATTCGCGACAGATGACGCCATTGGAGTGATTGGGCACGGGATCGTTGAATCGCTTGAGAATGGAGTGGAGCGAACTGTGGCGCCCGAGAAAGCCGAGCGCTTTCGCCTGAATTCGCTGGCGGCTGCCCGGGCGTTTCGCTTGCGGAAAACCTATTTGGGAACCAGCCGGATGGCGCTGCGGGCGAGTGTGGCGCGGGAAATCCTGCCGGCGCCTGAGTCGCTGGTAATCGAAGCCGACGAGTATTTATTTACGATGGCCGCAGCTGTGAGCGACGTCGTGATTCTGCGGGAAGCCCTGTGCCATTACCGGTTGCACTCCGGGAGTCTCTACTTGGCCGCGGGTTCCAGCAAGAGTGCGCTGAAACGGAAGCAGGCGGTGCACGAGGCGCTGGCTGCAGCGTTGCGCCGCGAATTGACGGCTCGTAACGTGCCGCGAGACGCGGTGGAGTGCGTAACCGAGATTGTTCAGTTGGAGGCCGACCAGATTCGGTTGATGCTGGATGGCGGAGCACCCTGGGAGACCGTGCGTACGGAGAACAGGATCTACGAGATACTGCACCGAAATGCGCCGCCGACGCACCGGATATTTCGCGCCTTGACGATGGTCCCCGCTTTTGTGCTGCCGCCGCGATGGTTTTACCGGGCGCGCGGGTGGGCGGCATCCCACCGCTGGTATGGCGAATTGCGAAGAAAGTTTTTGCCGATGCCATGGTGACTGGCGTCGACGTGGATGCCCGCGGCGAGTCACTGAAGAAACGGTTGGTTGATTTTTGGAACAGCCGCGAAGTCTACTGGGATCCGATATCGACCAGCGAAGCCGCGGAATCGCCGCAGCGGGAAAAAGCAGCGTCATTTCTTCCGGAAGGCGGGGGCGTTCTGGACGTGGCTTGTGGTAGCGCGGCGAATGCACCGTGCATCTCCCGGCGCTGCCGGTATTTCGGTTCGGACATCTCACAGTCTGGTCTGCGGAGAGCATCGCGGCCGTCGCTAAGATTGGTCTGCGGAGACGCGGACCAGCTTCCGTTCGCGAGTGAATCCTTCGATGCGGCGATTTCAACATTCGCTCTGGAACACTGCGTGAATCCGAAGCAGATGCTGCAGGAGATGCGCCGCGTGGTGCGGCCGGGTGGACGCATCGTGTTGCTAGGACCGTCCTGGGACCTTCCGTTCTGGTATCCGAACGCGATGCGCAGCCAATTGCGAGAACCGGCGCATCGTGCGGCCTACACGGCGAAGCGGTTTTTCGGTCAAATGCGAGGCTGGTTTTTCGGGAGGCTTCCATTTCTGCGCGTTGAGGAACCTGATGCGTTCCACGAAGAGTTCGTCTATGACGCGGACGCGGTCTACGTGGTCTGGAACTATGAAGTCATTCGGCAAATGAAGCTCATAGGCTGCCGCTTGGTGCATGGAGAGGTTGATGACAGGATGTGGGGGACGAACAAACTAGTGCGCGTGTTGAAGCGGCTGCTGTATCTGCTACCAATCTATCGGTACGCGGGGAGCACTGTTTTGTTGGTTTTTGACCGATGACGATATTGGTGCTCTGTTGGGAGAGCAATCTTTGCAACACGCTTGGTTTTTATGCGCAGGCGCTTCGACGGCGGGGCGTTCGTCTGGTTTGCGCGGCACCGGAGTTTCCATGGAATAGGAATCTCGATGAGTGGCTGCGACTGTGCCCGGAAAGGCCATCGCTTATCTGGCACCCGGAAGCGGACGTGCCATTTTTGCCTTGGGGTTTGACGAGCATCGATATTCCAACAGCATCGTTCCAGGTCGATACGTACGCGTATACGCGGCGGCGAATTTCGTGGTCTATGTTGTTTGATCTCGTTTTGGTGTTTCATCCCGGTTATGACGTTACGTTTCGAGAGGCTGGGCACCCCGGGGCCCACTTCATGCCGCACGCTGTCGAGGCGGAATTCTTCCTGGGGCCAGAGTTGGAACGCATCTACGAAGTTGGGTGGGTGGGCCAGACGGAGGGACCGGTTTATCAGGCGCGCGCACGGATCCTGGCGGAGTTATCGAAAACGTTTCGCATGAACGAAGTTGCGAGTCGATATTCAGCAGCGGAACTGAGTGCAATCTACCGTCAGTCGAAGATTGTCGTGAATATCGGGAGAGATGACTACCCGCAAGATGCGAACGTGAGGACGTTCGAGGCAATGGCGGCGGGGGCTCTGCTGGTCACGTCGCTGCCGAGCGAGTTAACGGCCATCGGATTTCAGGATGGTGTGCACTTCATTGGGTATCGCGAGAAAGAGGAAATTACCGGCTTGGTGCGGGCCTATCTTGCGAACGAGCGCGCGCGACGGACAATCGCGGCAGCGGGCCAGGAATTGGTTCTGAGGGAGCACACGTATGACCGGCGAGTGGACACGTTCCTGGAGCTTATCGAGGGAGCGGAAAAGAAACGCTGGGCGCCGGCGCGCAGCTGGGCCGAAGAGCGCGTGCGTTTGACGTACCTGGAATATTTTGCGCTCAATGGAGCGCTGGGGTGCGCCTTGGCGGAACTGCCGGCAATCGCGCAGCGTAGTTTGGCAAAAGCGCTGGCAGGATCCGTTGTGATCGCGCGGGCCTGGGGGCGGCGAATTCCGGGGCGGATCCGGAACTGGCTCGCGCGAGCGACTGGATCGGCCAGGTCCAAAGCATGACTTTGCGAACCGAATATGATGCTTGGCACGAGCGGGTGTACGAATCGAATCGGCAGCATGAAGACGCGTCCAGCCCTTGGTACCAGCTGGTTCGCGAAAAGATTGGGAGTGTCGCCGGGTTGCGCGTGCTGGAGGTCGCGTGCGGACGAGGGGGATTCGTACGGGAATTGGCATGTGGCGGCGCGCATGTGACCGGATGCGATTTTTCGTTTTCGGCGCTTCGGGTCGCGCATGCGAAGCTCGATGATGTGGGGAGCAGCCGTTGGGCCACGCTTGTGCACGGCGATGCGCAATGTCTGCCCTTTGCCAACGGATCATTCGATCTAATTGTTTCCTGCGAAACGATTGAACATTTGCCCGATGTGCATGCCGCGATCCGGGAAATGCATCGCGTAACGCGGCCGGGGGGCAAACTTTTCCTTACCACGCCTAACTACGCGAATCTTACGGGACTTTACGAGCTGTATGCGCGGCTGCGGCGTGGCCTGCAGAAAACCGATCAGCCCTTCGATCGGCGCCAGTGGTTTCCGCAAATTCGCGGCTGGATTCGCGGGGCGGGCTGGAAGATTTTAGAGGTGGATGGCACCGTCCATCAGTTTCCGATTCTGCCCGGGCACTCGCCCATTCGGTGGGAAGGCTTAGAGTCGAGCCGGAAGTTGAGACAGCTACTCAGTCCCTTCGCTCTCCACTACTTCATCATGGCCAGGCGACAGCCCGTGGATAACGCATCGCTATGAACATTTTGATCGGGTCGGGAGTACCGAAGCGGCGCGAGGGAGGCGTGGCCGCGGTTATCTACAATATGGGCCAGGAGTTGGAACGCCTCGGGCACGAAGTGACTTATGTATTCCTGGATGATCTGGTGGAACCTGGCTCCGTTTCGCCGCGTTTTGTGGAATTGATTTTTTCGGTTCGCTTGGCTCGATATATCCAGCAGAATAGCGGAAAGTTTTCTGTTGTAAATTTGCACGCGCCCGCGGGGCTGATCTACGGATTGCGGCGCAAATGGAATCGCGGTAACAATTTGCCGTACGTACTGACGCTGCATGGTCTTGAGGAGCGGCGAGTGCGCGTGATGCGGCGCGAGGCGGCGCGAGGAAGGGCGTGGAACTTCGGATGGAAGAACCAGCTCTGGCACCGCCTATACCATTTTCCCAGATTTCGCTGGTCGATTCGGACAGCGGACGCCGCGCACGTGTTCAGCCGGGATGTCTGGAACGTGCTGCAGCTGAAATATGATTTTGAGCCGGATCGATGCGCATACATTCCGAATGGAGTCGAACCAAGATTCTTCACTCCCCGGGCCTTCCGCGGAGGCGACAGTCTCCGACTGCTGTATCCGGGAACGTGGCTGGACCAACGTGGGATTTTTTACCTTCGAGATGCCTTTCGCAATGTGGTTCGGCAATTACCGCGAGTGACGCTGACTATCGCAGGCCCTGGAGTTCCGGCGGAACAGATAGTTCATTTTTTCGGCGAGGAACTTGCCGCGCGGATTGTCGTGCGCGCCCAAGTGCCCGCTCAAGATATGCCGGCACTGTATGGCGAACACGATGTCCTCATTTTTCCTTCGCTGATGGAGGGACTGCCGAATGTTGTGCTCGAAGCCATGGCGAGCGGGATGGCGGTGGTTACGACAGCCACGTGCGGAATGCCAGACGTTGTAGAGGACGAGTTCAACGGGCTGCTGATCCAACCGGCAGATGCTGTGGCAATCGAGAGGGCGATATTGAGATTGGCCAAATCTGAGGAATTGCGGGCGAGGCTTGGAGAAGCGGCTCGCGAATCGATGCGTCGTCATACGTGGGAGCGGACGGGGCAGCAGCTGGAGTCTTTGTTTCTTCGCGTGTTGCAGAAGGAGACGCAGCGGCGGCGGGGTACTTGAATGAGTCCACGCGGAAGACTCGCTGGCCTGGGCGTTCAAAAATAAGAGTTAGACCGGGCGGATGATCGGGCAGACGGAATGTCTCTGAGGGCCACGCCAAGTCCATCACATGACTGACCTGTAGGCGTGGCACCAAAAGGAGAACCTTCTGTGGATCGGTCGCGCCGGGTAATGTTTGTTCTCCCCACCTGCCGAGTGGCTTGATATAGGTCTTGTCCAAATAAAAAGCCGGAATGCCCAGATTCAGAATGAGCACCTTGGTGACGGATGGATTGTTATTCACGAATTCGAAACTCTCAAGAAAGGGCACTTCGCGCAATCTGCGTTGGACCTCGAAAGAGGGCGAGAATACCGCATGCAATTCGTCGCGTCTGTCGGGAAGAATCATTACGAGACCGTATAAAAGCGAAACAGCCACAACTAAAGCGGCAAGAGCACGGGCGAATTTTGAGCTTGTGGCACTGACATATTTCCACCCGATAACGCCCAATATCGTGGAGATTCCGTAGACAGGAATCAAATAGCGAGATGTTTGGGCGGTCACAAACCAGGCTGAGGTTTGTAACGCAACAAACAGAACCAGCCCTCTTGCGAGGGCGTTGCGGCGGGAAACGAGCATGCCCAAGGGACCAAGGGCCAGCGGTACGAGGCCGACACCACCGGCACCATTGAAATTGGCGGTATGGTACGTCAGGTTGAATGGCAGAAGCAGGAAGTGGAGGACGCCAGTACCCATGCCAACGCCCGATTCGCGGACATTCCTTTCAAGTTCTTGCAAAACAGATGGCAGAAGAGAACTGACGGTAAAGACTCGCAGCAGCGCGCGAGGCGGGGGATAAATCGGGCAATTGAAGAGGATCCAATTTCGCAAATAGGCAGGAGAGGCGACCACCAATGCAACGCCGCAAGATATTGCCAGGTGTTTGGCAAGAGCACCGTGATCCTGGTGTCGGCTCCACAACGAAACTACAAGCGAACAGAGAAGAAGCAGGCAAAAAGAGATCAATGCGGTGTACTTCGTCGCCATGGCGAAACCGCAAAACAGACCAAAGAGAACGTAGTGGCGACGCGTTTCCGAGTCGAAGGCCATTCGGGCGGCAGCCAGAACAAATGCGGCGGACAACGCATCGATAAATCCGCCCTGAACGCCGGCGAAAACGGCTGGCATGCTAGCGATTAGCGCTGCAGTCCACCAGGCAGCGGAGCGGTCGAGACCCATGCGCATGGTCGAGCCGGCGGTGACAAGAAGAATTGCAATCAGGCTGGTAGTAGCGAGAAATCTGGGAGCCCTTTGACCGCCAAGAGACATTACCGCAGCAAATTGCATTTCGACTAACGCCGGGAAGGAGGTGAGGATTTCGTCAGGAACGGGACGAATCCGATGTTCGCGCAGCCAAACTTTGGGACCAAGGAAGTGATAGGCAATCGCGTCGTGGCTCATGTCGCCGGTTGGCAACGCCAAGCCACTGATGCCGGTCACCAAAAGGACGACAGCTACAATGGAGACGGGCAATGGCGGTCCAGAAATGTCGGACAGAATCGCGCGACGGCCCCGAAATCTCCGCGGGGCGTGCTTTGCGATCAGAATCAAACCAAAAAGAAGAATCGAAACGACGACGGCCCTGGAAAACCACAATTGACCGACGCAGAAGAGCAGGGTTCCGATGAGGCCGAGTCCGCCAAGCAACATAAACGCGAGGCGATCAACCTGCGAAAAAGTCTTGGGGAAGAGAGGGCGTAATAAACTGCCGAAACCAAGGGCCGCAGCGAATAGCACGACGTTCGCAAGGATCGCAGGAAGCAGTCTCATCGAATGTGCGAGGGGAGAAATCGGTCGAGGATTTGCCTAGCAGTCTGCGATCCGATAATTCGGATGAGGAAAAAAGTGACTAGCACTGCGGAAAGCCATAGTTCGATCAACCGAAGAGATAACGTTCGCAGATACGCGCCAGGCGGCTGTGCGTCCGGCTTATGATTGGAGAGCGGATTTTCTGAATGCGCAATCATTGGGCCGAGTTAAGATAACACGATCAACGCAGGCCTACGGTCATCTTGCACCGAACATCCATGCGAAATCAGGCTCCCTAAGAGCTTTGGCAACGGGGAAGAAAGCTTTCAGGCACAATATCGAACGGGAGAGTCCCATTCACAGGTCTCCATGACAAACCACCAAGGGACGTGAAACGTGCTCACGCTTGGGATCAACTACTCGCAGATGCACGACTCGTCCGCATGTATCGCGCGCAATGGAGAAGTGGTTTTTGCGGTTGCGGAAGAGCGCATCAGCCGTCTGAAGCACGATGCGCGCTTTCCGCAATTGGCCATTCATGCTTGCTTACAGTTCGCCAACGTGCGAGTGGATCAGTTGGACGAAATCTGCTTTGGGTGGCAGTCGGCCGGGCCGGTCTACCGGCACGACCTGAAGATGTATGCGCTCGGGCGATGGCCGCTTACCTACTTGAATGTCCTGAATTCTACGCGGCATTTTCTCAGTATGTGGCACCAAGAATCCGGTGCGAGAGTGTTTGCGCGGAAATTTGGGCCGGTGAAGGCGCGCATGCGATTTGTCGACCACCACTTGGCGCACGCGATCAGCGCTTACGGATTTTCGGGCTTCGATGATTCCGCGATCGTTATCATGGACGGGCGTGGAGCCTGGGAGGCGACTTCGATCTGGCACGGGCGTGGCGGGAGGATCGAACATGTACTGACGATTCCCTTTCCCAATTCGATCGGGGGGTTTTACAGCGCGTTCACGGACTATCTTGGCTTTACGCCGAACAGCGACGAGTGGAAAGTGATGGGGCTGGCGCCGTACGGCAAGCCGGGCGTGAACCTCGATGCGTTCATCCATCCGGAAGCTGCGCCTTACCGTGTGTACACGAAACGGCTCAACGATGGCAGAACCGGGGGCAGGACCGAGAATGCTTCCGGGATTGCGGCGGTGCTGGGTCCGCCGCGGGCGGCGGAAGGCGAAATTGAGGAGCGCCACAAGAACATTGCGTATGCGGTACAGGATTACTGTGAGCGAGCAATGATGAGCGTCGTACGGCTGGCGCTCGCCAAAACGAAGTCACGCAATCTTTGCCTTGCAGGGGGAGTAGCGCTGAATTCGAAGGCGAACGGAAAGATTCTGGCGTCGGGTATCGTGGAGAAGATTTTCGTGCAACCCGCCGCTTCAGATGACGGCGTGGCTTTGGGAGCGGCCTTCGCGCCATATTTGGATCACGACGGGCGTTTGCCAATTCGAGCGATGCGACACGCATATCTTGGCCCAGGCTTTGACGATGAGGCCATTGAGACGGCTTTGAAAACGTACAAGTTGCGGTATTCGCGCATTGATGATCCCGCAGTCATTGGAGCGGAACTGCTGGCACAGGGAAAAATACTCGGTTGGTTCCAGGGGCGCATGGAATTCGGGCCGCGGGCGCTGGGGAGCCGATCGATCCTAGCCGATCCGCGCGATCCGGAAATGACGGCGAAGGTCAACAATGCGGTGAAGTTTCGCGAGTGGTGGCGACCGTTTGCGCCGTCGATAACGAAAGAAGCGGCGGCCGATTTCGTGGAGAGCGCTACGGACTCGCCGTTCATGATACTCACCGCGCAAGTTCGCGCGGACAAGCGCGGCGTAATTCCGGCGGTGACGCACGTCGATGGAAGCGCGCGGCCGCAAACGGTGGAGCGCGAGGTGAATCCACTGTACTGGCGCCTGATCGATGAGTTCGGTAAGCACACGGGCGTACCGGTGGTGATGAACACGTCATTTAACTTGCGCGGTGAAGCGATCGTACACACACCGACCGACGCGGTGCGGACGTTTTTCAGTTCGGGGATGGACGCGCTGTTGATCGGCAGCTTTCTAGTCGAAAAATGAGCGGGCGCGAATGAACGAACGGCGCATCATCGCGCTGCTGGGGCGGCGCGATGAACCGACCGATGCCGTCGAGGAATATTGCCGCTATCTGGCCGGCGCGTTGCGCGATCGCGGCTTTGCGATGGAGCTGACGCGGGTGCCATGGAAGGAACGCGGTTGGATTGCCGCGTTGCAGGAGCTTCAGGAAGGAACGCGCGAGTGGCGTGGAAGGTGGGTGCTCCTGCAATACACGGCGCTGGCGTGGTCAGAGCGCGGATTTCCCTTTCGGTTTCTACGCGTCGTAAGCAAATTGCGCGAAGGCGGAGCGCGCGTCGGAATTGTTTACCACGATGTCGAGCCGTATGGGGGCGGTCGAGTGATTGACTTGATTCGCCGACGCGCGCAGTTGCACGTCATGCGCCGAGGACTGAAGTTCGCGGACCTCGGTATTTTCACAATCCCCCTCGATGTGATTTCGTGGCTCGGTAAGTCTCCTTCGAGCACAACTTTCATCCCTGTGGGCGCCAACTTGCCTGTGGATACTCCGGAGGCCGCGAAATCCAGCGAGCGGCATCAAAACCCGCAGCGTGTGGCGGTTTTCGGAATCACGGAAGGCGACACCGGCCGGAAGGAATGCGCGCGGATTGTGGACGCCGTGAGTTTTGCCGCGGCCAGAGGTGGTCCCGTGCGGCTGCACGCGTTTGGACGAGGAGCCCGAGAGTGCGAAGCCGAATTACGCAAAGCGCTGAAAGATGTGGCGGTGGAGTTGCGCGTCGAAGGTGTTCTTCCGGCGGAGCAAGTCGTGAGCGCGCTGTCTTCGTCGGATGTGATGCTTTTCGTGCGCGCTCCCATTTCCAGCAGGCGAGGCAGCGCCATTGCCGGCATCGCCTGCGGGTTGCCGGTGATCGCCTATTCGGGCAGCGAAACCGCGCCGCCAATTACGGATGCGGGCGTCGTGCTGGCGTCGCCGGGCAATAATGCCAATCTGGGTGAAGCGCTCCTCCGCGTTCTGTCTGACGCTGACTTCCGAGAATCACTGGCTGCACAGAGCCGTGAAGCACAACGACAACATTTCAGCTGGGATGCAATTGCGAAGCGTTACGCCGAGGTACTGAGTCGACAGGAATGAGATTCAGCGGCAAAGTGTTTCGATCAGGATCTCCTTCTTTTTTTCGGCGACATTGCTCAGCACATCGAGGGTAGCGAAGTACCCGGCGATGGATGCCGCCGCCAGCCCGATGAACGCCTCGGCCGGAAGCCAAGGACTCTGGGTCCAGCGCCCTGTGAGCAAGATCAGTGAGCAAACGCCGGCGAGAAAAATCTGAACGCCGAACGCAACCCAAATGGAAACTCCCGAGGACCGCTGGCCACGCATGGAGCCAAATTCGAGCTTTCGCGGAAAGCTGAGAGAAACCCAATCGGCAATCGCAAATTGACCGGCAACCGCAAAAACGACCGCCGCGATGGTGGCGACGAATACGGGCGTTGACGGCAGTCCAATGCGTAGGGCGAGCACGATCATGGAAAGAACGATCTCGAAGACCAGGACACCCGCATGCATCAGATTTTTCCCCAATAGGACGTCGCGAAACCGAAGCGGCGCGGTGAAATAGGTCTGGATACCTCGACCTTCGTAGGCGAAACAATTATAGGCGGGCGTCATGAGCATCAGAATCAGATAGCCCATCATTCCTGGAAAGAACGTGTCGGGCGAAACCCCTCGATGCGTGACCGAGGGATGTTGGCCACCGAATTGAGATGTGAACAGCAACACGAGGATGGGCGGCATCAGCAGCGATATCAGCACAAATCCATTACGCGAAAGATAGCGGAACTCCTTTCGCAAGACCGCGGCAACCTGGGGAGAAAATAGCCGCAGGACATCGGATGACGCGTCTGTTTTTGAATTCGCGCGAGCCGCGACTCGCGCTGGGCTCGCCGATTCACTCAATTCTTCGCCGCGATATTGCGCCGCGAACCGGTACCACAGTAATGCGCTAAATACTCCCACGTAGGCGAGGAGACCCGCGACGTTCAATAGAAAGGTGGCGCCTTGGCCGCCGACGGCAGCGGCCAGTGCGCGACTGGCAAGCGAAGGCGGAAAGGGCGACAAATACGGCAAAAAGTGCAGAAAGAGAGCGGGCGATGACCCTCTGGCATACCGGGCAATCGGCTGGCCGACGAACTGTAGCGAAACGCTGAACAGAATGAATAGCCCGAAAAACAGCTCGCGTGTGCGGCGGCGGGCCAGCAGACGTTCGAGCCACGAACCCAGCAGCCGCTCAAACGTGGTGCACATCAGGACGAAAAGGACAAGAATCACAAAAACAGCCGGCAGCAAGCGGGGATTTGCGATGGCCACGCCCACCGCGATCGCCAGCAGCCAGCAAATGGAAGCGATGGCGGCAAAATCGGCCAAGCCGTAGGCGAGACCCACGAGATAGAAGGCCGAAAGGCTCAATGGGAAGCGCAGGAGGGTTCGAAATTCGAACGCCGCGCCGAACCCAGCCACGAAAAGCGGAAAAGCCTGCCAGAAAACGAAAACGCCCCAGAAGAGCAAGAGCAGCCATCCGAAATGGAGGGTCGAAATCGAAAGGTAGGCGCCCCAGCAAAACATAAAACTGAGACCGATCACCATGACGCCGGACAAAATCGCCGCCCAGATGAGACCGATCAGGTCAAGCTTGCTGTTTTTTCTGCGGAGATGATTTCGCAGGATCCGCCAGCGCAACTCCGCGACCAGGCGGATTTGGCTCGCGACGCCGAGTTTACCGGCTACATCAGCCACGAGAGCTCTTCCATCTGCGGGCGCCCTGATCCGTCCTGGCCGACGATCGACACGAAAATTTCCTCAAGCGTAGTCTGGCGGCCTTCTTCGCTGGACGTTCCGGCGCGAAGTTCCTCGATGGACCCTTGCGCGACCAGCCGGCCTTTGTGAATGATGGCGACATGGCTGCACAATCGCTCCACGATCTCGAGGACATGGGAAGTCAGAAAAATTGTGACCCCGCGTTCGGTCATGCGTCCGAGCAGCGATTTCAGCGCACCAGCTGCGAGCGCATCCACTCCTTCGAATGGCTCGTCGAGGAAGAGGATGCGCGGTCCATGGATCACAGCAGCGGCGAGCGCCAGTTTTTTCTGCATGCCGTGCGAATAGTCCGCGATGACGGATTTGGGGCGGTCGGCTAGCTGCATGAATTCGAGCAACTCCTCGGAGCGCTGGCGGGTGGTGGCACGGTCGAGGCCATACATGCGGCCGACGAAATTGAGATACTCGGTACCGGTCAAGCGCTCGAAAAGCCCCATGCCTTCGGGCACGACACCGATCTGCCGCTTTATTTCGACGGCGTGCGAGGAAAAATCCAGACCCAGAAGTTGGACGCGGCCGGAACTTGGCGCCAGCAGACCGGTCAGCATCTTGATGGTTGTAGACTTTCCGGCACCATTGGGACCGAGAAAACCGAAAAATTGTCCAGCCGCGACCTGCAAGTCCACGCCGTCCACGGCCAACAAGGCACCGAAGCGCCGTGTGAGCTTGTCGGTTACGATAGCCGCGTCGGTCACGACAGTTCTCCTTTTGGCGTTTCGAGCATGAAACGAAACTCTAGCATGACTTCTTCAGACTTCTGGAGCAGCGAGAGGCACGGATGCTACGAAACAGCGACGGCAGAGAATCAAGACTTCGGTGGCAGTGGTAGCGGAGTCGCGCCCGCGAGATGCGGTTCGCGCGCCGGCAACGCCGCCAGGACCGCAGGCAGTTCGACGCGAAAAACCGCGCCACCGGTCTGGCCGTTGTAACAAAGAATTTTGCCGCTGTGTTCCTGCAGGATGCCGAAGCAAATGCTGAGGCCGAGTCCCGTACCTTTACCTACGGGCTTGGTGGTGTAGAAAGGGTCGAAGACGCGATGAGGTTCCTTGATTCCAGGGCCGGTGTCGGAGAAGAGTATGATGACGTTGCCGCGATCGCGAATGGTCTTGATGGTGAGCACGCCGCCCTCGTGCGATTCCATGGCATCGACGGCGTTATTGATAATGTTGAAGAACACCTGCATCAATTGGTTGCCATCCCCGCGCACGCCGGGAAGAACCGATTCCAATTGCAACTCGACGCGCGTCTTTGTCGACCGCAAGTCCAGAGAACGGAGTTGCAAGGCGTTGGTGACCACGGTATTGATGTCCAGAAGAGTGCGTTCCGGCGGTACTTGACGAGCGAAGCTAAGTAAGTTGCCGACGAGGGTCTTCGTGCGGCGTGCTTGATCGCGAATCTTGGCCGCAATGGCGCGCGATTTCTCGGTCAAGCTCATATCATCGGCCAGAAGGTCGGAATACCCGAGAATAGCGGCGAGCGGATTGTTGATTTCGTGAGCCGCGCCGGCGGCGAGCTGTCCCAGGGAAACCAGTTTTTCCGTCTGGACCAGCTGCGCTTGCAGCCGTTGAAGATTCTCGACGGATTGTTGAGATTTGGACAGCAAGCGAACGCGGTCTTTGTCAGCAATGCTGGTGCGCAGAAAAATGATCACCATCAGCGGGATGGACGCAATCAAGGTAGCCATGACGCGGTAATCGCGAATTTCGCGGGGTTCGTGGGAGAATCGCAAGGCATAGATCGCAAAAAATGGCAAAGAAAGCACCGCGACCATCGCCAAACGCGAAGCCCACGTGCGTTCCCCAACCTGGTCGCTGGAGCCCTCTTCCGTCTCTTGTTCGCCAGAAGCATCGAGGGCAGCCCGATTGCGATAGGCAATAAGGCCCGCGAAGGCAAACCAGAAAAAAGAGGAAATGAGCGGGAGATCGTAGAGACTTCCAGTCGAATATTTGTGCAAGGAGATGGCGACGTTGAGGGTCAGGGACGACAGCATATAGAGGGCTGCGCCGCCGAAAAGGTTCGCGTAAACCAAACGCCAAGCGCCTTGAGAACGCAGCCACAACGCGGCCAAGCCGCCGACGATCACCATGTACTGGATGTTCGCAATCAAATCGTAGTTGAAATTGTATTGCGCTTCGGATGGCAACACGTACATCCACGGGAACACCGTGTAGATGTAGAGGAACGTCCACCACATGAATAGCGAAACAAAGTCGAGATACCCCAGGCGCAACTGGAGTTCTCCGCGCCTGCGGTGAGGTTGCAGTGCAAGCGCCGCCATCATGGGGATGCCGCGAAGGAAGAAGACGATGTCCCCGCCGTAAATGACCGGCACGGGTTGATGCGCGTAGACCTCGTGGTACGTCCAGTCAAATTGGCCAAGCATCCACAGCGTGCAACTCAGTGCCAGCAGCATCCAGAAGATGTTGCGGCGCCAGTGCGGAGTGCCGGCGTTCAGCAGCAGGAAAGTATTGGCCACAAGTGGAACCACGCACTGCACCAGGTTCCCGAACGTGGATAGCGACTGACTCCCGCTCGGAAACACGAATGACATGCAGGCATATGTGGCCAACGCGAGCAGCCACACGGAGACGAATGTTAAAATAGAGCGAGCGGGCATGCTTGTACTTGCATCTAGTGTAGGCGGGAAGTGGACAATTGAGTTCGCGGGTACGGCCTGGTATGGCCTAAGGATAAACGAAGCGCCCGGCAGCCAGCTGCTAGAGTTTGGCAGCCGGGTGGCAGATCGCTCGCGGGACGTCGAGATCAGGTTTTCGTTCGCGCGTGCCGCCGATCCGCGAGTCGGCGCTTGCGGGACAAGATCGCCAGGCCTTTTTTAACTTTGAGCGGCGCAGGTTCGTGGCTAAGAAACCAGAGTTGGCTATCGATTGCATCTGGCCTTCCGCTCTTACTGCTTCTCGCGTAGTGCCCGTCGCTTTGCAGGTGATGCGATTTCCTTTCGTCGGCCAACTGAACATCAAGAATGTCCTTCAACCGATGAACTAACTTGGGATTGCCAACCGGAAAGAGGATTTCGACGCGATTGCTCAAGTTGCGGCGCATGAGGTCGGCACTGCCGAGATAAATCTCTTCGGCCCCTCCGTTGCGGAAATAATAGACGCGGCTATGCTCTAAAAACCTGCCAACGATGCTGGTCACGCGGATATGGTCACTGAATCCGCTGACCAAGGGCCGCAGACAACAAAGCCCGCGTACCAGCAGATCCACCTTTACACCTGCTTGCGAAGCCCGATAGAGCAGCCTGATCATTTGCGGGTCTTCCAGTGCGTTCATTTTGAAAATCAGATGGCCACGCTCGCCCTTGTCTTGTAACGCGATTTCTCTCAGGATTAATTCTTCGAGCCGCTGCCTGAGATTGACGGGCGCCACAAGAAGTTCCTGCGGCTCATTTTTTCGCGAATATCCCGTCATGGCGTTGAAAAAGTGGGTGGCGTCGTCCGCGATTCGTTCATCGCACGTAAAAAAGCCGAAGTCGGTGTAGATGCGCGCGGTCACCGCATTGTAATTGCCGGTTCCCAGGTGCACGTATCGACGAATGGCTTCGCCCTCCCGGCGAACCACTAAAGCGATCTTGGAATGGACCTTTAAGCCAACCAATCCGTAGACCACGTGCGCACCGGCATCTTCCAGCGTTCGCGCCCACTCAATGTTGCTTTCCTCGTCGAACCGCGCTTTGAGTTCAACCAGGACGGCGACTTGTTTTCCCTGCTCGATGGCCTCGAGGAGAGCGGCCACAATCGGCGAGTTGCGGCCGACGCGATACAAGGTCATTTTGATCGCCAACACGTTCGGATCGCGCGCCGCTTCCTGAAGGAATTCGACAACCGGCTGAAAAGACTCGTAAGGATGCTGCAGCAGGAAATCTTCGCGGCGGATGACAGAGAACATGTCCTCTTCGGCATCGGCCGCAAGGCTCGCAGGGATGGCTGGCACAAAGGGCTTGTCCTTCAAATCCGGGCGATCGAGCACATAGAGTTCCATGAGTCGTCCAAGGCCGATGGAGCCGCGGATGCGGTACACGTCCTCTTTGTCGATGGGAAGATTACTGGCCAGAATCTCCAGAACCTTCTCGGACACGTCTGCGTCCACCTGCAGACGGACTACGCTGGAGAAGCGTCGCTGTCTCATGGCCTCTTCGACCGTTTCCAGGAGGTCGTCGCTTTCCAGTTCTTGAATGGCGACTTCCGCATCGCGAGTTACGCGGAAAGGGTAGGCCTCAATAATTTCCATTCCCGGAAAGAGCAAAGGAAGATTGGCAGCGATCAACTGCTCCAACCACACGAACGTTCGTTCGGATTTGGGCGATTTGGAACTCTTGGTGTGGCGCGGACTGGTTACCGGAACCAGCCGGGGCAGGGAATCCGGCACTTTTACACGAGCGAAATTTTCCGTGCCCTGGCTGTCTCCGACGACGACGGCCAGATTCAAACTCCCGCTGGATATAAGAGGAAATGGCCGGCCGGGGTCGAATGCCAACGGCGTGAGGACCGGGAATACATGTTGAAGGAAATACGAATCCATCGCCGACCGTTCTTCTGGTGGTAAGGAGGAAAAGTCCGAGATTCGGATTCCTTCTCGCTCCAGGGCCGCCAGGAGTTCGTCGCGCAGGAGATCCTGGATCTCTTCAACGAGCCGCCGGACCTCTTGGCGGATGCGTTGCAATTGAATCGCAGCGGACAGGCCATCGACGCTTGCTTCTTGAACGCCGCTGGCCGCCTGCTTTTGCAGACCAGCGACGCGCACCATGAAGAATTCGTCGAGGTTGGAACTGACGATCGAGAGAAACTTTACTCGCTCCAAGAGAGGATTTTCAAGGTCGCGCGCCTGCTCCAGCACCCTTTTTTGGAATTCCAATAAGCTGAGTTCACGGTTGATGTATAACTCGGGAGATTCCAGGGTGAGAGTTGGTGGACCAGGCGAGGCTTCGGACGACGGTGCGGCGACGGGTGTCGCGACATTCGTCACGTTCTTCGTTTCGCCCGAATCCGATTTGCCGGCTGGGGAAGTATGCATAGACCCTAATTTTACTTGGTTCCAGCGAGAGGGAACGCGAATAATTTTAATACTACGCCCGCAGTATGCTTCCCTAAACAGAAGGAATTCCACGCATTTGTCTTCGCTTGACAACCTTGTCGACGGTGTCATCGCAGAAATGCCCGCTTAGATCCAATGCTTTCGTAACAACCCCATTTTGATGAGCTGCGTAAAGCAGAATAACGGCGCGAAATGGTGCCGTCGGGCAAAGATATCAATCTGACTTGCAAGTTAGCGTTAGTCACTATAATGTTAGGGCGACTCTCAGATTGAGTGACGGCACCTTCGAGCGGTGCGTCGTGCGGGAGGAAAGGAATCATGCGCCGCAAGAGAGGCGGGATAACCGCGTCGCCATCATCGGGGTTGGTGCGCGCTGATAAGCGGAAAGATTCGAAGCCCAGCTTGGCTGTTTCCAGCCCGGGGAAGGGCCAAACGGGCGGCCTTCGTGAACGCAAGAAAGCGCGCCTTCGCCAGCAGATCGTCGAAACGGCTCTGCACCTTTTTCGCCAGCGGGGCTATGAGAACACCCGCGTCGATGACATAGTGCATACTCTGGAAATCAGCCAACCCACGTTTTTCCGCTATTTCCCCAGCAAAGATGCGGTATTGCGCGAAGTGGGACGCCGCGCGTTCGCGCGCCAGGCAGAAAGTCTGAAGGCGGAACTATCCGTCAAAGCCACGACCGAGGAACGCCTGCGAAGATTTTACGAGACACTGGGAAACGTAACCGAGGTGGGGCGGCCTCTGTGGCAGGCTGTAATTCTCGCCGGAGCCATGGATCCCGTGCGTTCGCCAGAGTTGCGCGGAGCGGAGGCGGCGACCGTTAACCTGCTGCGGGAAATCATCGCCGAAGGGCAAAAGAACGGGGAGATAACCCACGATTTTCCGGTCGTGCACTTGGCCGAATTCATGGAGGGGCTATTCAATACGGTTGTTCGGCAGTGGGCCGTGGATCTTACTGGACCCCACAAACTGACCGAGCGTGTGCGAAACGCCGTTGAATTTTTCTTGCGCGGCGCAAAACCGTAGTGGCTCTACCAGTTCGCAGCAAAGCTGCGAGCGTTGGCCGTCTTCCAGCGGAAACTTAACCGATAGACTTCTGACTCGTCGAGACAACCGAATGAAAGCAGCCGTCTTACACGAATTGAAGCATCCATTGTCTATTGAGGAAGCTGCTGAACCGAAGCCTGACGCGAACGAAGTGCTGATCGAAGTGGAGGGATGCGGCGTCTGCCATTCGGATTTGCACGTCGCCGATGGCGATTGGCCGCAGATCGTCCCCATCACCAAGGTGCCACTCATACTCGGGCACGAAATTGCGGGTCGCGTTGTGGAAAAAGGTGTCTCGGTAAATAATCTGGAACTCGGCGACCGTGTGGGTGTTCCCTGGGTGCACTGGACGTGCGGGGAGTGCGAATTTTGCCGAGAGGGCAACGAGAATCTCTGCGGTAAACAAAAAATTACAGGCGTCTCCGTCGACGGTGGATACGCGGAGTTCGTGAAAGCGCCCGCGAGCCATGCGCTAAAAATTCCAGACGGGCTGTCGTGCATTGAAGCTGCGCCGCTTTTTTGTGCGGGCGTCACGGTCTACCGCGCCCTGAAGCGCGCAAAAATCAAGCCAGGCCAGCGTTTGGCGGTTTTCGGCGTCGGAGGTTTGGGGCACCTCGCAGTACAGATCGGCCACGGACTTGGAGCTATCGTCACGGCGATCGATGTGACCGACGAGAAGCTCGCGCGCGCGAAAGAGTTAGGCGCCTCGGTGACGCTGAACTCGGCGGCAAGCAACGTGGTGAAGGAAATTCGGCGCACCGGCGGGGTCCATGCGGCTTTGGTGGCTTCTGCCGCAAAAGCAGCCTATGACACAGCGTTCCGTTGCGTGAGGCCTACGGGTTCACTGCTCGTCGTTGGGCTCCCTTCCGAACCCATCTGTTTTCCAGCAATCCAGATGGCGGCGTTAGAGGTACACATCCAGGCGTCTTCTGTCGGTACGCGAGATGACATAAGGGAACTGCTGGCCATGGCTGCTGCGGGGAAGATCCACTCTCAAATAACAACGCGTCCTCTGGCGGAAGCGAATGAGGTTCTTGCCGAATTGCGCGAGGGCCGCGTTTCGGGCCGCATCGTGCTGACTCCCAGGTAGCTAACCCGTTTTCCTCGTTGCTAATGAAGAGGCCTAAGCGATCGCCCTTCGCAAGTGATTGTGCCAGTAGACAAACGCCATGCGGGGCATCCAAAAAGCCAATGAACCGCACCTGGTTTTTTGTTGACATTAGTTTCTCTAATGTGTTACTTGCTAACATAATTGCAATCGAGAACCTAAGGTGCGAAGTATTGCGGCTCTGAAGAATTGCCGGGCATCCCCAGTCCTGCTTTTCCGGCCATTGCGGCGGCGTGGGAATTTGAGGTCAGGAAGCCGTCGACAGTGGGATGAACGCCCTGGTGCGAAGTAGGGAAGGCATTCGCGAACGATCTGGACGAGCACGTAAGAAACACGTCGAGTGATGTTCTACGAACCAGGAGGAGTTATGAAATCGATCCTGCTTTCCTGTCTAGTGTTTTCTCTATTGGTCGGCCCGACTGCATACGCGCAAGGCGTGGGCGCTTCCGGTCAGGTCAGGGGCACTGTATTTGATCCTTCGGGCAGTGTGGTACCTGGCGCAAGCGTAGAAGCACTCGACATCCGCAAGGGGACGCGTTACTCGACGACCACCGACTCGAGCGGGCAGTACCAGTTCCCGAGCCTGCCTCCTTCCACCTATGAATTGACCTCACGGCACGGCGGTTTGCAGACCGAGATACAAAAAGGGTTGGAGGTTCAGGTCGGCGAGACCTCAACCGTAGACTTTCACATGGCCATAGCGGGCGCGACAGTGCAGGTGGAAGTGTCCGCGGAACCGCTGGCCATCGAAACAAGCCGGGGCAGCCAGGCGGATACGGTCTCGCAAAGATACATTGATGACCTGCCGATCAGCCGGCGCGACTACCTGACTTTCACACTGCTTCTGCCTGGAGTAAGCAATTCCAATACGATCGCGGACAACGCGGACTTCCGCGTGAAGCAGACTCCGCAGAGCGGCCTCTCCTTTTATGGCAGCAACGGCCGCGGCAACAGCGTGACTGTCGATGGCGGCGAATTCAATGATGATGCAGGGGGCGTACGACTGAACCTGAACCAGGATGCGGTTCAGGAATTTCAGGTGAATCGCAGCAACTACACGGCGGAACTGGGAGGCGCCAGCGGAGCGTCGATCAACATTGTCTCAAAATCCGGCACGAACGCGGTGCATGGCGCACTGTACGGATTGTTTCGCAATGATGGGATGGACGCGCGCGATCATTTCGCGCTCACCTCGGCGTTATCGCCAGGGGATGCGTTCTCGTCCGATGCAGTATCCGCGCCGATAAAGAACTCACTGAATCGGCAGCAATTCGGCGGCAACATTGGGTTTCCGGTCAAAAAAGATAAAACCTTTCTTTTCGTCGCCTACGAAGGGCTGCGCTCCGACGCGCAAGACTCCGTGCCGTTGCTGACAAACACGAATGTCTTCAATCCCACTCCGGAGCAGGACTCGATTTTCGCAGGTCTCGCGTCGCTGCCAGGCACCGCGTTGGTCCCTTGTCTGTCAAACCCGCAAAATCCCATTGGTGGAATCCCGACGTTCTTGCCGGCGCCTACCTGCGCGTTCGTGCTTTCCCACTGCTTGACCATCACGCCGACCGCTTCACCGTGTCAAACCAACCCGGCAACGCAAGCGCTGAACCCATTTATCATCAATCAGGCGGAGACCAACGGAGGACTGTTCCCATTCCCTATCCGGGAACACCAGGGTTCGGGGCGACTGGATCACCGTTTTGGCGACAGCGATCAAGCGTTCCTTCGATACAGTTTTGATCACTTAACGGAAAAAGACCCCGATGTGCAAGCGCTCACTGCTTTTTCCCGTGGTACATCGGAACTAGCCTGGGACAGCACGCTTCAAGGTTCCTGGTTTCACAGCTTCAGCCCCAGGACGCAGAACGAAGCTTTGGTGCAGTGGAACATGTATCAATTCAACGTCGACACTAACGATCCCGGTGGACCGGGACTTGACGTGCAAGGTTTCGGATTTTTCGGGCGCGGGATTTTTCTCCCCAGCCATACACGCGCAGGACGTTATCAGTTTGGGGACAATCTTGGATTCGTGCGCGGGCGGCATACTTTCAAGGTGGGTTTCAGCGAAGTGGTTCGCGGCAACGACACGACCTCCCAGACCTTCTTTGCCGGACGATTTGAGTTTCTGGAGTTACCCGGAATTTTGCTCAGCCCCTGTTTGCAAGTGCCTGTCGCTTGCGGCCTGTCGGGAAGTGCAATCCCAGCAACGGCCGCGCTCACGCCGCTACAGTCGGTAAGCCTGGGCGCACCCGGGTTCTACGAACAGGGTTTTGGCAATCCCAAATACCAACAGACGAGACCCTACACCGCGTTCTATGCGCAGGATACCTGGCAAGTCCGGCCCAATCTGACCTTGAATTACGGTCTACGGTACGAACTGGATTCACAATACGGGCCTCTCCACACCCCCAAGAAGGATTTTGGCCCCCGCGTTTCGCTGGCGTGGGATCCCTTCAATAACCATAAGACCGTGGTGCGTGCCGGCTATGGAATTTTCTACTCGCAGATTTATGCGCAGATCCCGGGCGTAGTAAGCGTACTCGGCAACGTTAATAACACGCGAACGATTGCTAACACCCTGGTAAAGCTGACGGGAGTTCCGGGAGAGCCCACCATCGCGAACTCCGCGGCCATTTTCCAGACCCTGTTTGGCGAGGGCAAAATTGATTGCGGTACGCCGCCGCCGGGCCAGTTTGCGTGCATCTCGCAAGCGGACTTGGCGCAGTTTGGCTTGTCGGTTCCCAACACCGGACCCCTCCCGCCCGGAACCGTATTGTTCGCCGGGCAGCCTGGATACAAGAGTCCGACCTCACAACAGGCTTCGCTAGGGATCGAGCGCGAGATTGGTGGGGGATTAACGGTCTCCGCCAACTATATCTGGGTTCATACCACGCACCTGCCGGTAGCGATTGACACCAACTTGTTACCCGGCGCGCCGTTCGACACGGGATCTACAGGCCTGCCTTCCAACGGGATTCCATTTCAGGACTGGGGCGCGCCGGCGTGTGTTGCCACGCCTTCTTTGTGCTTTGCCGATCCCACGGAAACGATCCTGCAGAACAACGTTTACAGTTCGGTTGGCTCCGCGATCTACAATGGCGCCCTCCTGGAAGCGAAAAAACGGTTTGCGAATCACTTCACCGCTCTTTTCAACTACACGTACAGCAAAGCGATTGACAATGTTACGGACTTCAACAGCGACTATTCTCCGTTTAATGCGACCTGCTTGAAATGCGACCGGTCCCTCTCGGATTTTGACCAGCGGCACAAGGTGGTATTCGCCGGAGTCTTTTCAAGTCCGTTTGACAATTCGAAGATCTTTGGCGGCTTCGAGCTTTCTCCTATCTTCAGCTACAACAGCGGCCACCCGTTCAATCTTCTGGCAGCAGCGGACATCAATAGTGACGGTCACTTCACCAACGACCGGCCGCCCGGAGCCGGACGAAACACGGGAATGGGCCCAGGCTACACCGATTTCGACATGCGTTTGAGCCGTGCGTTTAAACTCGGCGAGAAGGCTGCGCTGACCTTCACTGCGGAGGGTTTTAATCTCGCTAACCACACGAATTATTCCAGTGTGAATAACGTGGTTGGCCCGGGATTCGCACCGCCCTTTACGGTCCACGGCAGCGCGGATCTTTACCCGAACCAGCCACTTGCATTCACCGCGGCATTTCCGGCGCGCGACATTCAGTTGGGCGTGCGCCTGACCTTCTGAGGGAGCCGGCGCAGCTCGCATCCTGGAAGCGGACGCCGGGACAAGCTTGCGTGTCCAGGCCTCGGCGCGCCCGCGGATCGAAAAGCCGTTAGCGTTAGTAGCTAACATATGATATAAACACACGTCTTGATGGATGCGCGAGATGTTTACGCTGGGGTGACCACCGTGAAAGGCAGGGAGCGTTTTGATTTAAGCGGCAGGGTGGCGATCATCACCGGCGGCTCCGTTGGGCTCGGGCGGCAAATGGCCGAGGGACTCGCGGAAATGGGGGCGAGCTTAGTCCTCTGCGCGCGGAAGAAGGAGCGCTGCCTGCAGGCTGCGGAGGAACTGCAAGCCCACGGAGTGAAGGTTCTGCCACACGGCTGCGATGTGAAGGACCCCAGCAGCGTCAAGGAAGCGGTCGAAGCGGCGGTGAAAGAATTTGGACGCATTGACATCCTCATCAACAATGCCGGGACTTCGTGGGGCGCATCAGTGGAAGAAATGACGCTGGCGCAGTGGAATAAAGTGATTGAGACCAACTTAACCGGCACGTTTTTGTTTTCGCAGGCGGTGGGCAAGGTCATGATCAGTCAGCGTCAGGGGAAGATCATCAACATCGCTTCCGTGGCGGGAATTCGCGGTTCTTCGACATCGCTCTCGGCGGTCGGCTACAGCGCCAGCAAGGGCGGCGTGATCATCTTCACGAAGGACCTGGCTTGCAAGTGGGGCATATACAACATTCAGGTGAATGCGATTGCTCCGGGGTGGTTCCCGACGGACATGTCTGAAAAGGTGATCGAGCGAAATAAGCAAGCGCTGTTGGCAGGCATACCCTTAGGGCGCTTCGGCGGCCCAGAGGATTTGAAGGGTGCCGCGATCTTTCTATCGTCCAGCGCGTCGGATTTTGTTACTGGACACATTCTGGTCGTTGATGGAGGGCAATCCGCCTGATTCAGGCGAGTCCTGCGATGAATATTCCCCTTACGCCGCTACGATTTCTTCGCTATGCAGAACAGCAGTATCCCGGGCGGACCGCGGTAGTCTGCAATCAGAATATGTACACGTACGCACAATTTGCAGATCGCGCGAGACGCCTCGCGGGTGGGTTATGCCAAGCAGGTGTTCAGCCGGGCGATCGCGTCGCGTTTCTCAGCACCAACTGCCATCGCTTGCTGGAAGCCTACTATGGCGTGCTGGAAGCCGGAGCCGTGCTGCTGCCGTTGAACATCAGGCTCGCGGCGAGCGAACTTGGCTACATTCTGCAGGACTCCGGCGCGATCGTTCTCTTCGTCGAAAAGCAGTTTCTTCCGCTGGTCGAAGAATTTCGCAAGGACATTCCTTCGGTACGAATGTTTTGCCAGTTGGACGGCGATCCGGAAGCGTCGTGGCTTTCGCCAGGTAACTACGAAGCTTTGCTCCAAGCAGCGACACCTCAACGAGCCGATATTTCCAGCATTGACGAAAATTCGCTGGCGGAACTTTTTTATACCAGTGGCACGAGCGCGAACCCCAAAGGGGTGATGCTCACGCATCGAAATATTTATCTGCACGCGCTGCATATCTCTCTGGGATTCAATACGGAGAGTGGCGCCGTGGAACTGCACACGATTCCGCTGTTTCATGCAAATGGGTGGGGAGTAGCGCATTTCCTCACGTTGCTCGGAGGAAAGCACGTGATGATCCAGCGTTTCGATTGCAAGGAAGTCTTCCGGCTGATCGAGAAAGAAGGAGTACACGCCTGCAGTCTGGTTCCCATCATGGCCACGGCACTGGTGAATTCGCCTGAGCGCAAAAATTACGATTTGAGCAGCCTCAAGCGCATCGTAATCGGCGGCGCAGCCTCGTCTCCGACACTGATTCGGCAAGTTGAAGAAACGCTCGGCTGCGAATGTTTTTCGGGGTACGGTTTGACGGAAACTTCGCCGGCACTTTCTATTTCTCCGATGAAGATCGGAATGGGCTGGCAAGGCGAACAGCGATACGAAGGCCAGGCAATGACCGGGTTCCCTTTCCCCGGCGTTGAGATGCGCGTCGTAGACGGCAACGACCAGGACGTGCCGGCGGATGGGCAATCGATCGGAGAAATTATCACGCGGGCCGACGGTGTGATGGAGGGCTACTGGCGGCAGCCCGAAGCATCCGCGGAAGCCTTGCGCGGCGGATGGTTCCACACCGGCGACATGGCAACGGTCAACAAGGATGGTTATTTCCTGATTGTCGATCGCAAGAAAGACATCATCGTCAGCGGAGGAGAAAATATTTCTTCTCTGGAGTTGGAAAAAGCGATCTTGGCACATCCCGCGGTCCTGGAAGCCGGCGTGATTCCTGTTCCCGACGAGAAGTGGGGCGAGGTGCCGAAGGCGCTGGTGGTTTTGAAGCCCTCCCTATCCGCGACGGAGGCCGAACTGACGGAATTCTGCCGCAACCGGCTGGCCCATTATAAATGTCCGCGCTCCTTCGAATTCGTCGACAGGTTGCCGAAGACGGCGACGGGGAAAATCCTGAAGAAGGAGCTTCGCAAAAAGTACTGGAAAGGCCAAGACACCCTTCGTCCGAATTTCGCCGCGGGCAGCAGAACGTAAGGCGAACTGGCGACCGCGAACAGACGCTAAGGGCCTGGTAAGAAGGAGTTTCATCCATGGATTTGAAACTGACGATTGACGAGCAAGCGTTCCGTGACGAGCTTCGCGCATGGCTAGCTTCCAACGTTCCCAAGGATTGGAACGAATGGCGCGAAAAGCCGATGGAGGAATCGTTTCCGTATTTACGTGCTTGGCAGCGGAAACTTCACGACGGCCGCTGGGCGGCGGTCTCCTGGCCGAAGGAATACGGCGGGCGCGGCGCTACGTTGATGCAGCAAACTCTTTTTTGGGAAGAGATGGCCCGGGTAGAAGCGCCACCAATGGCCAACTCGCTCGGGCTAGGCCTCATTGGGCCAACGATTATCGCGTACGGCACGGAAGAGCAGAAGAAGCGCTACATTCCAAAAATTCTGAGCGCAGAGGAGATCTGGTGCCAAGGGTTTTCCGAGCCGAATGCGGGTTCCGACCTGGCGGGATTGCAGACGGAAGCGCGTTTGGAGGGCGGCCACTACGTTGTGAACGGCCAAAAAGTGTGGACGAGTTACGGCTGGGTTGGCGACTGGTGCGAACTCGTTGTTCGCACCGACGCTAGTGTGGCGAAACACAAAGGGCTCACGGTACTGCTGGTGGACATGAAATCACCCGGCGTGGACGTTCGTCCGCTGCGCCAGATGACCGGAGAATCGGAGTTCAACGAATTGTTTTTTCGCGATGTGCGAGTTCCAGTCGAAAATGTTCTAGGCAAGGTGAATGACGGATGGAACGTGGCAGTGAGCACGCTGATGTACGAGCGAGGATCCTACGGCGCGCGGCTTCATCTTACGTTCAAGCGCTATATCAGCCGGTTAATCGAACTCGCCCGCTCCATTCCTCGCAATGGCAGGACTGCCGCTGAGGACCCGCTCATCCGCCAAAAGCTAGCGCAGTGCAGCGCAGAGATCGAGATCATGCGCTTCAATCAGATGCGTGCCTTCAGCAGGATCACGGCGACCGGCGTGCCGGGCCCCGAGGGCTCGATCCAGAAGCTCTTCTGGAGCGAGTTGAATCAGCGCCTTCAGCAAATCGCGCAGGAGTTGCTCGGTTCGTACGGACAACTGCTGGCGGGTGACGCGCATGCGATCGACAAGGGAATCTGGTCTTATGCATACCTGCGCACGCGGGGAAATACGATCGAAGCCGGCACATCCGAGGTGCAGCGAAACATCATTGGGCATTTCGTCCTAGGGTTGCCGAGGAGCTACTAAGGGGATAAGTTATGCAATTTGGCTTGAGTGAGAGCCAGGAAATGTTGAAAGATGGCGCACGAAAGTTCTTCGCCGGCGAGTGTTCTAATACCGAAATGCGACGCTTGATGGAAACGGAGACCGGATATGACTCTGCCCTCTGGTCGAAACTTACCGACCAAGGGTACACGGGCATCATATTTCCGGAAGAGTATGGCGGAGTCGGTCTTGGAAAAGTCGAGTTGATGTTGCTGATGGAGGAAGCGGGGCGCGCGCTATTGCCTGGGCCCTTTTTTTCGACTGTGGTGCTGGCGGGTTCCGTTCTGGAAGCTGTCTGTACGCAAGCGCATAAGAAAAAGTATCTTGCCCCCATTTGCCGGGGAGAAGCGCGCTCAACGGTCGCCATTTTGGAGTCCAGCGCGAGTTGGAACCTTAGTGACCTGCAACTGAGCGCTAATAAAGGTAAGCTCACCGGTGAAAAATTGTTCGTCCCGGATGCGGCGATTGCCGATTTTATTCTGGTCGCTGCGCGCAACGGCGTATTTGCCGTGAATTCGAAAGCCCCCGGTTTGAAAATCTCTCCGATGTCCGGCATGGACCTTACCCGGAAGCTCTACGCCCTGGAATTTAGCAATACGCCCGCGGAGGAAATCGGCCCCAACACAAACCTGCCGAAGGCATTCGACATAGCTGCGGCCGCGTTAGCCGCCGAATTGGTGGGAGGCATGCAGCGCACTCTCGATCTTACGGTTGAATATGCGAAGACCCGGAAACAGTTCGGTAAGCCGATTGGAATGTTTCAGGCCGTGCAGCACCAGTGCGCCGATATGTACCTGGAAACGGAAAGTTCGCGTTCTGCTGTGTATTACGCCGGATGGACTCTCGAAGAGAACACGCCCGACGCGGCCACCGCCGTTTCCATCGCCAAGATGTATGCCAGCGATGCCGGACGCACCGTGGGCAATCGTGGCATCCAGATCCATGGCGGCATGGGTTTCACCTGGGAAAACGATATTCACCTTTACTATCGCCGCGCGAAGGCGTCGGAAACGGCCTTCGGCGACGCTGCGTTTCATCGCGAGCGCATCGCGTCTCTGGTGATTGACGGCGGCAGTATTTCCGCGAAAAGCGCGTAGGCTGTAAATCACAATCCCTAAACGAAAGAGCGACCTCGATGACCGATCTAGTGCAGCTGACGAAAGACAACGGCATTGCCGTGATTACCATCAACAATCCGCCGGTGAATGCGTTGAGTCCAGGCGTCCCCGAGGGTATTTCTAATGCGCTCGATCAAGTCGCAAAAGATGACAGCGTCAAAGCGGCCGTCCTAATCGGAGGCGGACGGACATTCGTCGCAGGCGCAGACATAAAAGAATTCGGAAAGATGACCTCAGGTAAGCCGCGCGGCGCGGGACTACTCCTGCTGCTGTTGAAGATCGAAGACAGCAGCAAGCCTGTGGTTATTGCCATTCATGGGACGGCTTTTGGCGGCGGATTGGAACTAGCGATGGCCGGCCACTATCGAGTGGCAGTATCCAGCGCACAGGTCGGCCAGCCGGAAGTGAAGCTCGGTCTGATACCTGGCGCGGCGGGCACACAGCGTCTCCCCCGGCTCGCAGGGGTGGCGAAGGCCGTCGAAATGTGTACCACCGGCAATCCGATTAAAGCAGAGGACGCGCTGAAGTACGGCATTGTTGACCGAATCATCGAAGGCGATCTGCTCTCCGGAGCGTCCGCATTTGCCCGCGAGGTTGCCAGCAGGCCCGCTCCCAAGACCCGTGAGCGCAACGAAAAGCTTGGCAATGTGGCGGAAAACGCGCAAATCTTTTCCTCCGCGCGCGAGAACGCCGCAAAGAAGCAACGCGGCCTGCTCGCGCCCGTTGCCGCCATCGAAGCTTTAGAAGCCGCAACGAAACTTTCCTTCGACGAAGGCTGCAAGGTTGAACAGAAACTATTCATCGATTGCCTTTTTTCCGACCAATCCAAATCACTCATCCACGTTTTCTTCGCCGAGCGCGAGGTGAGCAAAATTCCCGACATTCCAAAAGACACCTCGGTGATTCCCGTGAAATCCGCCGCGGTGGTTGGGGCCGGCACGATGGGCGGTGGCATTGCCATGGTGCTCGCCAATTCAGGCATTCCCGTGCTTCTCAAAGACACGGACCAGGCTGCGCTCGATCGCGGACTCGCCACGATCCAGTCGAATTACGCAAATTCCGTCAAGCGCGGGCGCTTTACTCAGCAGGTAGCCGACGAACGATTGAAGCGAATCACACCCACGCTGACCTATGACGATTTCTCAAAAGCGGACCTGGTCATCGAAGCTGTTTTCGAAGGTATGGCCCTGAAGAAAGAAGTCTTCAAGCAACTGGATCGCGTTTGCAAAACGGGCGCCATCCTTGCCAGCAACACTTCCACGCTGAACATCGATGACATCGCTTCCTCCACGTCACGACCCGAGTTCGTTATCGGCACCCATTTCTTCAGCCCGGCCAATGTCATGCGTCTGCTGGAAATCGTCCGCGGCAAGGCCACTTCCAAGGAAGTGATCGCCACGTGCATGCAGCTTTCAAAAACGCTTGGCAAGGTGGGCGTGCTGGTCGGCAACTGCAGAGGCTTCGTCGGTAATCGCATGTTCGGCCCTTACCGCCGGGAGGCCCAGTTTCTTGTAGAAGAAGGTGCTGCTATCGAAGCTGTGGACCGCGCGCTTTCCGACTTCGGAATGGCCATGGGTCCGTTGGCCACAGGGGACCTTGCCGGGCTCGATGTTGGCTGGCGCATTCGCAAGGAATATCGCCACCTAGAGAAGCCTGGTATTCGTCAGCCGTTCGCCGAGGATCGTCTGTGCGAATTAGGTCGATATGGCCAGAAAACCGGTGCTGGCTGGTACAAATACGACGATCAGCGACGCGCGACCCCCGATCCAGTCGTTGCCGATCTCGTTCGCAAATGGGTCGAAGAAGCAGGCGTAGTGCAACGGCAGATATCCGCTCGCGAAATCACCGACCGTTGCCTCTACGCACTGGCGAACGAAGGCGCGCGCATTTTGGAGGAGGGCTACGCCCTGCGCGCTTCCGATATCGACATTATTTATCTCAACGGCTATGGATTCCCCGCTCATCGCGGAGGTCCAATGTGGTACGCCGACACCGTAGGTCTCAAGCAGGTTTATGAGCGTGTTTGCGAATTCCACAAACAGCACGGCGAAAACTGGCGCCCTGCCCCGCTGCTGAAAGAACTTGCCGAGCAGGGCAAAACTTTCTCTGATTTTGGCAAGGAAGCCGGCGCCGCAGCTTGATCCTCATGCCTGACGAGAATCGCGCGGCGGCCTTGTTCGAGGGCGCCAACTGATAATCTCCAATGGAGGCGACTGGAGTCTTAGACAGTAGTACGAGTCTCAGCTTCAGCGCCACGTTTCGCCACGAACAATTCAGCTACGAATTGGGTGCCAATGGGACAGCTTTTCCTCGTTCGCCACGCGCAGGCTTCCTTCCTCGAGCCCGACTATGACAAGTTGTCCGCGCTCGGGGAGAACCAGGCACGACTTCTTGGGAAATACCTGGCGGTGCGCCGCATTATTTTTGAACGGGCATGTACCGGTCCGCGTGTGCGGCAGAAGGACACAGCCAAACTGGTTGGCGAGATGTACCGAAACGAGGGTGTCCCGTTTCCTGCGCTTCGGGTCCTCCCGGAATTCGATGAGTATTACGGAGAAGCGGTTTTGGAAAAGAGCCTGCCCGAATTGCTCGAAACTGACCCAAGAATTCGTGATCTCCACGCGGCGCACCATGCCTCGGGTGATTCCGCCGGCCGCCACGCCACTTTTCAAAAGTTGTTCGAGGCGGTCATCACCAAATGGGCGTGCGGCTTGATCTGTCCTCGGGGCGTTGAGCCTTGGTCTGAATTTTGCTCCCGAGTCGATTCGGGTCTGATGTCATTTTTATCCGCCGGCGGACGAGGAGAACGGATTGCAATTTTTACTTCGGGCGGTCCGATCGCAGTGGCCATGCAGCGTGCACTCCGACTCTCTCCGGAAAGCACTTTGCAAGTGAGTTGGATGTCGAGGAATTCTTCGTGGAGCGAATTTCTCTATTCGGACGACCGTTTTACACTCAGCGCTTTCAATGCCCATGGGCATATCGATGATCCCACGATGCTCACTTACCGGTAGCGAGGTGCTTGAATGAGCGATCTATTGGATCATCCAACCTCGATTCGATCCGGCGAGGAGCTTGATCTGCGTAAGCTTGAGCCGCATTTGCGGCAACGATTCCCTGGCGACACTGGTTCCCTCCAGGTGCGCCAGTTTCCAAGCGGCCATTCCAATTTAACTTACTCGCTGCATCTTGGCGCCAGAGAGATGGTTCTTCGGCGTCCGCCTTTCGGCAGTAAAGTGAAGTCCGCGCACGATATGGGGCGTGAATTTCGTGTGCTTTCACAGCTTCACTCTGCCTATACCCCAGCCCCAAAAGTGCTTTTCTATTGCGACGACGATTCCATCCTTGGCGCCCCCTTCTACGTGATGGAACCCATCCACGGAATCATACTTCGCAAGGACCTGCCGCCGGGTCTGGAATTGAATCCAGAAAAAGCAAGAAGGCTGAGCGAATCGTTTATTGAAAATCTCATTCGTCTTCACAATGTGGATTACGGGGCTGTAGGCCTCTCTGATCTCGGAAAACCGCAGGGGTATCTGGGGCGCCAGGTACGCGGCTGGACCGAGCGCTACTATGGCTCGAAAACCCACGACTATCTCGAGGTCGAAAAAATCGCTGCCTGGATGCAGGAACGCATTCCGTCGACTCGTGACGTTTCTCTGATCCACAACGACTACAAGTACGACAACATCGTCCTCGATTCGGCCGACCCAACACAAATTGTAGGAATTCTCGATTGGGAGATGTGTACCATTGGCGACTCACTTGCCGACCTGGGAACGACACTCGCGTACTGGATTGATGCGACCGATCCTGAGGAAATGCAGCAGCTGCGCTGGGGGCCCACAACTCACCCTGGAAGCTTTACACGGTCAGAAGTCGTGCACTTCTACTCGCAGAAAACGGGGCGCGACGTCTCAGACATCGCATTTTATGTCGTGCTCGCACGGTTTAAACTCGCTGTGATTGTCCAACAGATTTACTACCGATATTCCCAGGGTTTCACGAAAGATGACCGATTTGCGGCGATGCCCGAACGGATCAAAATGATCCTGCGTGCCTGTTGGCTCACCGCGGAAACGGGACGCATCTAGTTCGCACATGAGATTGTCAGAGTGGCGGCCCTACAAGGGGGACAGGACACGGTCGCATGTTCAGCAGTAATAGCGGACAATCCATTCCGCGACGCAACATGGTTTGTCGAAATCTTCGATCTCGATCGTCACCGAGTATGTTGCTGTAACGCCATCCGTGAATTCGTCGAATCGTAAAAGCGCGACGCTCGCACGAATTCTGGAGCCGGCGCGTACTGCCGCGGGAAAGCGCACGCGATTCAGACCATAATTGACCGCAAGTCGCACGCCACTTTGAATTTGGATTGCTTCCTTAACGAAATGACTGATCAAAGACAGGGTGAGAAACCCATGCGCGATGGTAGTGCCGTACGGGGATTCGTCGCGGGCCCGTGCGGCGTCCACGTGAATCCACTGCGTGTCCTCCGTGGCCTCCGCAAACTGCGTGATTCTCTCTTGCGTGACACGGAACCACTCCGTGTAGCCGATATCCTTGCCCTCAAACTCTTTTAATGCTTGCGCGTTTTTGACAATGAAGGGCGGCACAAACTTCTCCAAGTACCAACCGCGTATACCGACTGCTTGTTTGCCTTTCGATCAGTCGGAAACCGGAGGTGTCCCTACTTTGTTGCCCTTGGCCAACTCCCACTTCGCGATCGATTCGATATGGACTTCGTCAGGCCCATCCGCCAAACGCAGCGTCCTGACCGCCGGCCACGCGCTAGCCAGAAAAGTATCCTGCGAGACTCCCGCGCCGCCGTGAGCTTGCATCGCGCGATCCAGTACGCGCAGTGTCATATTTGGTGCGACCACCTTAATCATTGCAATTTCCAAGCGCGCCGCTTTGTTCCCCGCCGTGTCCATCATATGTGCGGCCTTCAGCGTCAGCAGCCGCGCTTGCTCGATCTCCATACGGGACACCGCAATGTCCGCACGAATCGTCCCCTGTTCGGCAAGCGTCTTTCCAAACGCCACGCGCGCCTGCGTCCGCTTGCACATAACTTCGAGCGCCCGCTCTGCCAGGCCGATACATCTCATGCAATGATGAATCCGCCCGGGCCCCAGACGGCCCTGAGCAATCTCAAATCCACGGCCTTCGCCGAGCAACATATTGGTTTTCGGAACCCGCACATTCTCGAACTGAATTTCGCCGTGACCGTGCGGCGCGTGGTCGTACCCGAACACTTTCAGCATTCTCACGATCTTGACTCCCGGTGTATCCAGCGGAACCAGGATCATCGACTGTTGTTTGTGCGCCGGCGCCGAAGGCTCGGTCTTACCCATGAAAATTGCGATTTTGCAGCGAGGATCACCCGCCCCGGAGGTCCACCACTTCCGCCCGTTGATGACGTACTCGTCGCCATCTCGTACGATCGCTGCTCTGATATTGGTAGCGTCCGAGGACGCTACATCCGGCTCGGTCATCGCAAAGCAGGAGCGAATTTCCCCGGCCAGAAGCGGCTCCAGCCATTTCCTCTTCTGCTCCGCGGTCCCATAGCGCGCCAGAACCTCCATATTCCCGGTGTCGGGTGCCGAACAGTTGAACACCTCCGGGGCCATGTGACTCCGGCCCATGATCTCGCAAAGCGGAGCGTACTCAAGATTTGTGAGACCCGCGCCGTGTTCATCTTCGGGCAAGAACAAATTCCACAAACCCGCGTCACGCGCTTTCGCCTTCAACTCTTCGACAATCCGCGCCGGCTTCCATCGCTCCCTCTCCACCTCCTCGTCAAATCGATGCTCGTTTGGATAGATGTGGTCGTCCATGAACGCTTGCAAGCGCTTCTGCATTTCCTTGGTCTTCGCGCTGAGTTCAAAGTCCATCAGTCTCTCTTATTTGCCCGTGAAGAGCGCGTCCCGCTTTTCAATAGAATAGGCCACATCGTCGCATAAGCTCCGCGCCCGGCGCCCGCGATTGTGGCGGGCCGCGCGATGCAGCGTCTCTCGACTTACATAGTGAGCGGATTATATACAACGGCGCCCGTATTAGTCACCTTCATGTGTAAGTGACTATCGCTTTCGCCTTCTTTTCCGCCGTCGTCTCAACCCGCAACCGTCGGCGCCTTCAATCGGAATGATCTATTGTAATAGAACGAACGATCGTGCTATTATCGCCACCAAAATGAAGCCAAGCCAAAAACGCACTAGCGCTTCCGATCGCCTGCAGCAAAGCTCTCGCTCAGCGCGGAAAGCCCCGCTCCGCCGGCCTCGCGGACTGAAAACCCGCCGGGCTATCCTCCGAAAGGCGGTCAACCTCGCCTCACTCGAAGGCCTCGAGGGGTTGACCATCGGAAAGCTGGCTTCCGTTCTCCGTATCAGCAAGAGCGGCTTGTTCGCGCACTTCGGTTCCAAAGAAGATTTGCAGTGCGCCGTGGTCGATGCAGCCCGCGAGATCTTCGTCGAGAAAGTCGTCCGCCCGGCTCATGAATTCCGCGGACTCAAGCGCCTTCGGGCTCTTTGCGAGAACTGGCTGTTGTACGGCGAGGGGAAGGTCTTCCCTGGAGGCTGCTTCTTTTCCGCCGCGTCGCTTGAGTTCGACGATCGGCCCGGCCGAGTTCGCGATCAGATCGTGGAACTGATGAAGAAGTGGCTTGGAGCGCTCGAGCACGCGGCGCGCGAGGCCCAATTGGCCGGCGAAATCAGAAAAGAAGCGGACATACGCCAGCTTGCTTTCGAAATTCAGGCGCTGGCGATGGGAGCGAACTGGAGTTCGCGCCTGTTCCGCGATCCGAACGCTTTCCGTCTGGTCCGCGGCGCGATTCTGCAGCGCATCGACCAAGTCACAGAATCGATGCCATTGAGGCAGTGATGCGAATACGTCTGAGTCTGCTCGCTTGCGCCTTCGCGGGGTTGGTTCTCCCCGTAACCGTGCGCAGTGCGCGAGCGCAGACCCCGGCCAACGCAACCGAGATTCCTCTTCAGCACTGCGATCGCCTGCCCATTGTGATTCTCCAGGTAGACAAAACCGACAAACGTTTCCTGATCGACACGGCCGCCACATCCATGCTCAATGAGAAGTCATTCCCCAGAGGATCTACCACAGAGATCCGCGTTCAATCCTGGAATAAAACAACCGCCCTGAACGCACGCGAAGTCTCGATCGGCGAACTATCGTTGGGCAATCACAACCTGCGCGCTGTCAAGCTTCCAGCCATTGACTTGAGCGCCATCGCCCATGCTTGCGGCGGCACGGTCGACGGAATCCTCGGCGTTGACCTTCTGGAGCAATTGGGCGTGACGCTCGATCTGAATCGCAGCGTTGCGCGCCTCGGCATTAGGCCATCAAGTTCATCGGAGGCGTCCCTTATCGCGGACATGGAGAAAGCGATTCATTCCTGCTCGGAAGCTTTCAACAGCAGAGACGCCGACAAGCTTGCTTCCTGTTTCGATCCGGATTTCGTCCTGAGTTCTCCGGGCGGCGAGCTACGTGGGCGAAACGAGGCCACCAATCATTTTCGGCAAAAGTATTTCGACACCAGCCCGCGCGTCCATCTTTCCCTAATAATAAGCGACCAGCGAGCCGTGGGTGACGTGGTGTGGAGCTTGTACGATTACACCATCGAATCTTCATCCGTCCACGCTGAAGGCCGGGGCATGATGGTCTGCCGCAGATCCGACAACCGTTGGTATATCCTCAGCATGCATGAATCGCCGGTCGATCCAAGCCTCGAGCTGAAGGGTCGAAATTGATGAGTTTGTCGAAACGTACCACTGTAATGACTTTCCAGCGGGCAGCCGGCACATTTTGTCACCTATGTGTCCGGGCTGGACCCCCGTTGAGCGGCCTGACACATAGGTGACGGTTTGTACCGGACACATGGGTGACACTTCCTCCCTTTAGGGGGAGGGAGCGATGCCTTGGAAGGAGTGTTCGGTGACAGATGAGAGAATGCAGTTTGT
>Ga0073928_10000393_pt1 | contig 103552 bp, 91 predicted proteins | sample PaiPotPPA55metaG_FD_76969 | JGI IMG/M metagenome (GOLD analysis project Ga0073928, IMG submission 76969) | Iron sulfur acid spring bacterial and archeal communities from Banff, Canada, to study Microbial Dark Matter (Phase II) - Paint Pots PPA... ... | reverse complement strand
GGGCTAAAGCCCTGGGCTATTCTGTTTCGCCATTTCATGGCGATCTATGCATCACATCTAACACTCCACTACTCCTTCACTCCAAATCCCCTCCCATCCACTCCCTACCGTGAACGACCGGGTCCCGGGCGGCCATCGCGCAATGCGCGGCGGAGTCGAGGGCTAAAGCCCCCATTGTCTGGGACCATTTAATGATCAACATTTGGCATCGGCTCTGAAAGCTCTGGATTAGAACATGACTCTCTTGCCGATCCCACGCCAAACCCGGAAGAACCAACCATGGATACAAAAGAAACCATCTACATAGTAGGATCAGGAGCGGTCGGCTTCCCGTTGGCTGCTTACCTAACCAACGCCGGCAGAACCGTCGTGGCGGTTCGAACCAGCAAAAACGATGTGCCGAAAAGTACGATCGACGTAACGGTTCAGGATGCTACTAACCGGCTAACGGCTCCCATCGAGACAATCTCCTTATCTAACCTCACTAGCCTGGATGGGACCGTGGTAATCACTACCAAGTCCTACACCAACCAGGCGATTGCTAGTCTACTCAAAGAGAAAAAAGCATCCGGCCCATTAGTGATTATGCAAAACGGCGTCGGAGTGGAGAGACCATTTCTCGATGCCGGGTTCGCTGCTATCTCCCGCTGTGTGCTTTATGTCACCAGCCAGCCTACGTCGGAATTTCAGTTTTCGTTCCGCCCGATCACCGCATCGCCGATTGGCATAATCAAAGGCCCGGAAGCCGAGCTGGCGGCATGCGTGGAACGGTTGAATACCGATGCATTCCCGTTCCGGCCAGAGACCAATATCCAAAAAGAGATTTGGAAGAAAGCGATTATTAACTCGGTGTTCAATTCTATTTGTCCCCTGCTCGATGTGGACAACGGCGTTTTTGTGCGGGACGAAGAAACAGCTAACCTGGCGCGGCAGTTAGCGAAAGAATGCATCACCCTAACGGACCGGCTGAACGTCGGTCTCAGCGAAAGCGAGGTAATGGAGCAGATCATGCGGATCAGCACCGGATCGAAGCAACTGATATCGACCCTTCAGGATATTCGGAATGGCAGACAGACCGAAATCGAGTCTCTCAACCTGGAGATCGCCCGCCTAGCGGCTTCGCAGCAACCTCCGCTTTACCTGCCGCGGACGGAATTGCTCGGAAAGATGATATTGGCGAAGTCAGTTCTGTATAGGAAAGCGTGATTGTCCGAAAACGGCGAAAGGAACAAAGCTGCTCGCTCTGCCGAAGATAGTGCCGGTTTTTACTAATTCAGTAATGTAGAATTTCACAGCGCGCACCGGGCGAAACCCACTGCAGCTGTTGATTTCGAAGGAGTTAGCAATGGCTCACTCATCGGATTCACTTGTATAACCAGCATTGGTCAAAGTATAGCGACTCTGGCTTCGCTTATTTTTCTTGTCATTAGCTTTCCCGATCCCCTATTAAATCGACCAGGGAGGCTCGGACCAAGGACTCGGAACATCGGCGTTGTAACGGGTTTCCGTCTCTTAAAGCTCGACGCCAAAAGGGGTATGCAGTTCATCTGCCTCTTAGTCACGATTGAAAGAAAAACCTTCCTCGCATGAAAATCACAAAGGAAAACACCCGACTTTTGCCATGCCCGATTTTGAACAGACATCTGCTGTCTTACCTGGTTGCGACAGCTATCACTGCCGCTCTGGCTTTACCAGCCGGAGCTCAAGAAAATAATCTTGAGGCGAATGCAGCTAAGGTTCCGACAAATACGGTGATTGCCACCGTACCGTTGAGCGGCACTCCAGGATTCCTAGTCGTCAATCCGGACGATACCTTTGTCTATGTGGTCACTTATGTCAGCAGTAGTACCAGCTACGTAATTTCACAAATTGACACCACAACGCGTGCGGTCGTTACGTTTCCGCTGGCCGGCCAGGCCTCCGGCCTGGCTGTCACACCGAACGGACAACAGCTTTATGTGGGGCTCAACGTTAGTGCAGCAGGGGCGGTAGCGATTCTTGATGCCTCCACGGGCACTCTTATCAATACGATCGATCTCAGCGGGGGACCCAACTTGCTCCAAATTAGCCCAGACGGTAAATATGCCTATGTCCCCATGGCTACGGGGAGCGGGTCGGACGTCATCGTCATTGACACTGCAACCCAAAAGGTAAAGAAAACGATTCCGGTTACCTCCTTTCCAGACGCGGTTTCCGTCGTGTTTAATCGAAGCGGGAGCATCGCCTATGTCACCGGTTTCAATCTTCTCTCCGGAGCCGGCTCTGTAGCCGAGATCGATACTGCCACTTTAAAAGTAACTCATACGGTGTCGGTAGATGCGTTTACCATTTATTCTATTGTGAACCTGACCACAAACGATGTTTGGACCGTCGGCTCAAACAATGTTTGGACCATCGGCCCATCGGGAGGCGGCTTTAACGCGATCAATGTCATTAAGGGTGGCAAAGTGATCATAACGGCCGCCCCTCCCGCGGGCGTTTCATTCGGCTTCCCCGCATTTACCCCGAATGGGAAGTACGCGTACATGCCGGAAGCCTACCTTAATGGATCAACGTCCAATTACGTTTACCTGACGGATACCAAGACTTGCCTGCCGGTGGGAACGCCGATTCAAGTCGGAAACGAACCGTACTTTGTGCAAATCGCTCACAATGGAAAATACGCGTACGTGGCCAATCAAGTGGATGACACGGTCACGGTGATCCAAATCTCGCCAGCGCAATAAGTAAGCAGAGCCGGATTTTACACAGCAAGGCCACGAAGGACACAAAGATAAAAGAAGTCTGACGAACGCGGCGCGATGAACCGCAGATGGATCCGCCTCCGTCCGGCAGCTGCCGGACCGCTACCGAAGTCTGCCGAACCGGCATTAGCGAAGTCAGTATTGCATAGGAGGTAGGGCGAGGCTCCTGCACGGATCTGCGGCCTCCCCAGGTCTGCAACTAATCGGAGCCTCGCCCTACCAGCTTCAGTCCCAGATGTTCCCTCAGCGTCTCCAACAGCGTTTCTCTAAAGCGACTAACAGCCTTGGATGGCTCGCGTCCTGCGTCGTGCAAATAAAGATCCACCTTAGTCAATCGCGGGAGACCAGCTCGTGGCTTAATAACCCTCAGCTGTCTGGGAACACTGGTAGCGGTCCGCAGAGTTATTCCGAGACCAGCATCGACCGCCGCCCAAACGCCATGCACACTCAGACTGCTAAACTCGATCTGCCAGGGAACACCAGCTTCGTTAAGAGCATCAATCGCAGCCTGACGGAAATAACAGGGCGGGCTACAGAGAGCCAGTGACAAAGGCTGGCTGCGGCGCAGCCCACTCGCTTCTTTACGAGGACCGATCCAGGCCATCGGTAGTGCCGTAATCCGTTGAGCATCGCTACGCCGCGTCGACCCAAGCAGAAGAGCAAGGTCTAACTGACCCTTATCAAGACGATCGATCAGCACCGCATAGCGATCTGCGATTACCTCGATCTGGATTTCCGGATGTGCTTTTTTAGCTCGGGCCAGCACCTTCGGCAACCAATTCTCCGTTAGATCAGTTTGTAAGCCGAATCGGACCCGGCCGCCAACCGCTACACCACGGGCTGCAGCCACTGCTTCATCATTCAAATCTAAAATGCGGCGGGCATAAGAGAGTACGATTTGGCCAGCTTCTGTCGGGACCAAACCGCGGCCTTCTTTCCGGAAGATTTCCTTACCTAACCGTTCTTCCAGCCTGCGAATCTGTTGGCTGACTGCCGACTGTGACCGGCCAACCCGCTGCGCTGCCCGGTTAAACCCGCCCAAATTCTGCGCGGCCACCAAGGTACGGAGAATATCAATATCTAGATTAGTCAGCTCCACGCTCAGTTCAGTTTTTCGAAACTATCGGATTAAAAATATCCAATTTTTTGCATTATGCGAGAGGCCTATCTTGCTGTCATGAATCTTTCTCTCGAATGCGAGTCACGAGTCCGTCCGGCTCGAAGGTGGACCGAAGAACAGCCAATTTACGTTATCGGTGTTTTCTCTCTGCTTTTGGTTTGGGCGCTATATGCGGCAGTGACGGTATTCGTTGTGGTGGCAGTATTCGTTCCCGGCCATTTAGGGTTAAGCGATTGGTTGCCTGTATTAGAGAACGCGTTGCCGGGCGCCTGGTGACTTTACTGTCTAACTTCCTGATTACGGGAAGATAGCAATATCACCAGTCACTGACACCAGACGCTGGTTAGAATATTTTGGTGCTGGCAGGCCCGATTTTACTTGTTGACCTTCCCGATTCCCTAATGTGCCGATCGCCTACGTGGGTGGGGCGACTTGGAATGCAGTCATTGTAGTGGACGCATCGACCTTCGGAACGGTAGGAAACCAGATCCCAGTCGGAAACGAGCCGGTCTGCGTAGCAATAGCGCACAACGGAGCGCACACCTGGCCTGTCGCCGAGTTAAGCACGGATACCTTTGTGGCGCTCGGCGATCTTGCTGTGGATTTTGTCAATCTTCGTAGTCCTACGAGCGCGCTCGCCGGCAAACAAACGCATACAATTTCCGGATGGTTCTACCGTCCTGTGTTATCGTCAATACCTTGCCCGGTTCTATCGTCGGAAAATCATGTTTTAGCGAGCTGGGAACCCGATTCGTTTCAGAGACGAAGATGGCATCTTCATGCGGATGCACCTCCCGATAGGTCGGCCAGAGGACCAATTGGTTGTAGGGTGCGCTCGATAAGGGCATATACGTGTCCGGTTGCCCCGGTAGGTAAAACGAGAGCAACGATGCGGTCATATAAGCATTGGCAATGACTGTTTTCGCGCCGGTCTCCGTCTGTAATGTAGAAACCTGGGCGGCGAGATCGCGGGCTCCGCGGGCCCGATCAAGAGGATCCTTGCCCGACGGCAAGTTCAACCACCTGGTCTCTTGCAGGCCGACCGTCTCAATCAACGCCACGGCTAGACCGACAATTGCAATCCATCGCGCCCAGCGGACTCGCTGCATTAATACATCCCATTTTGCCGCCAGAAAAATGAACCCGCCGATGTAGGCGGCAGCCGCCCAGTTGGCCTGACTCGCCTTTTGAAAACTGAGAAAGAAATAGAGCAGAAACAGAGGCAAAAAGAGCGAGAGCAGCAATCGCGTTTGGCCACGCTCATCCGCGGTTCTCAAACCTGGCCAGAACAAGGTGATGATCAGGGCAATGAAAATAACCGGCGAGATCACTCCCGCTTGCCCACCGAGGAAAACCAAAACATCCAATGGGCGGAAATGCGCGTTTTCGTCTAAAGCGCCTCGATGAGTAAGAAAACGCAGCGTTGGCCATTGATGTTGCCAGTTCCAATAAATCACCGGAACCAGGCAGAGACCCACCACTAACAGAAGCACGAGAAAACGGCCGTTTACGAGATGTTTCCGGCTGGACGGCTGCCAGAGGCAAAATAGTGCAAACGAAAGCAATTCCATCGCGCCCGTGTATTTAGAGAGCGTACTGAGGCCGACCAAAAGGCCAGTCACAATCCAGGGAAAAAGATGGTTTGAGTCTTTTGCCCAACAGAAAGCTAATGCGGCAAAAGTCCAAAAACAGATAAGGGGAGTATCAATCGTCATCAGGATCGATCCCACGGCAAACATCGGCGCCAGACCAGCCACCAAGAGCGCCCAGAAACCGACCCGGTCTGAGAACAAACGGCGGGCCAATAGAAAAATGCCAATCCCAGTCGCGCTCGAGAGCAGCACCGCGAAAAACCGTATCCCGAACGGCGTCTGACCGAACAAGGCAGTTCCCACAGCGATAAACCAGGCAATGACCGGTCCTTTATCCAGGTACGCGAGGTCCAAGCGCCGGGACCAAAGCCAGTAATAGCATTCATCACCAACGAGCTCGAGCTGCATGGCGTACCAAAGCCGGTAAAGCGTTACCGCCAGAAGCACTACGGCAAGGATCAGGTAACGGTTGCGGAAGAGCGCGCTCATTGATTCCTCGAGGCAGCCACATCGACCGGCCGAGTTGGCGCCGGCTTCCAACCGACAACAAATCCCAGGAAAAGCAAAGCGGCTACCGGCTGAATAGCGTGCAGATAAGTATTTTGTCGAATCACCGGGACCCAAGCATTCAATGCTTCCGCTAAGAGAAGCAACGCATAAGCGGCGATAGGAAGGAATTGAACCCAATGCCAACGCTGCCGTCCGTGAATCATCGGCCAGAGGACCCAAGCACAGGCAAAAGCGACGGACGGAGCGATAAATACATAGGTCGCCAGCTCCGTTGACGGTCCGAATAGTGTAATCCAGAGACAACCGACCGTAAAAGCGCTCCAGACAACGGCGGAACGATCCGAGGTCCGGGATTGCCACCAGCAAAAGATAGCAGCCGCTAACGCCGCTCCTGCCTGTAGTACGGCGTAGCCGGCAACCGTGATCGGGAGGTGAAGGATACGGAGCAACAGCCAAACATCTCGCCAGGAACCGAGCTCAGTCGATACCCGCCGTTGATCCGCCCCTAAACTAAGCCACCAATCCCGGTACTGCTCAATGACATAAGGAGGCCGCTGTAAAATCAGCGAGAGCGCGCCAAAAATGAGGAGCCCTAACGCGAGCCGCCAGCTCAGTTTTCGTGGCTCGATAACCGCTAACAACAGCCCTATGGCTAACGGATAAATTTTAAAGAAGGCCGCAAATGAGATACAGGCGGCCGCCAAGGTCCAACGTCCATCCAGCGCGGCCATACATCCAAATATCAACAGCGCGATAATGAACGGGCTGGCCTGACCGTTGTTCAGGTTGCCGATCGATAACGGGAGCAGAAGGAAAAGGCCAAGCACCACCCGAACGCTCGAGGACGACAACGATGAAGAGTCGAATCGGCGATACCAGGCGAAGACCGCGACCAGATAGGTAAGACCGGTAAGTAAACGCCAAAAAGCGGATCCAGCCCAATCGGGGAGCAAAGCAAATGGCGCGAAGAATGCCGCCGCCAACGGACTATAAAGGTATTTGCCGACCTGCGAATAAAGCGGCTGGGCTGCTACCCAAGCGCGTCCGGCATCCCGAAAAACGATGAACACCGAGTTTTGATGCGGCGCAGCGATCCCCCGAATCGTGACCCCCAGGATCACCACTATCCATAGTCCTAGAACAATGAGCGCCAGTCGCCGCGGATTATTCACCACAAAGACACGAAGAACACAAAGCCGAACCGCGAATGGACACGAATGGACACGAACACAGAACTAACCGCAGATGAACGCAGATAGACGAGATAAAGTCTGAACTAATCCACAGATTACGCGGATCACACAGATTAAAGTCCGGGATCAGGGGATGCGATTGATCAAAGAAGATCGTTGTATCAAAAAGAATGTCTTTAACCCCTTGCTTGTAACCAAACCCAGAAACTAATCTGTATAATCTGCTGATCATTCTAGTCTGCATCGATCGTCGTCCGTCTGCGCTTACCCTTTATTCGTGTCAATTCGCGTCCATTCGCGGTTGAACTTTGTATCCTCTGTGTCTCCCTGGTGAATTTTTGCCCTTCACCGGGCGAAGCGTTCCCGGAGCTTCTGCGGGACGAACTCCATATCAGAGGTCTCCTGGATTGCAAGACGGATCTGTGCGTCCATGACCTCGGGCAATATCGGGCTTTGGTATTCGCGAAGGCAATGTTTAAGCGCTTCCATTACCGATACCTTAGTGGTTTGTACGACTCGATATGCTTTCAGAATGATGGACTCGGCGGCGCCCGGGGTCAGTAGGTCCGGCACAGCTATTCCTTCATAACTTGAATCAAGCTCGAGCTCGTATCGCTTAGCTAAAGAAGCGAGTAACCGATATCCTTCGTCCGGGGTGACGGTTGGAAAGATGGGAATCTTCAAATCGATGCGGCCTGGCCGCTTTAAATCGACTTCGATGAGATCCGGCCGGCTCGACGCTAAGATCCATACCAGCCGTCCCCGGTTTTCCGGACGGCTCATTTCTGCCGCCATCATTGAATAAATGCGCCCCGAAAGACCGGCATCTTGTCCACCGGTCTCGCGTTTACCCAGCGCCTGGTCGGCCTCATCAACGAAGACGTAACAACGATCCAGCGCTTGCAACAGACGAAAGATCTTTTCCAAATTTCCTTCCGTGCTGCCTACCCAGCGATCGCGAAAATTCTTAATCTTTACGACCGGAACCCCGGCTTCGCCGGCCAGACATTCCACCAGATAAGTCTTGCCCGTACCAACCGGACCACAGATCAAGTAGCCCATCGGAATCGCGCGTAGATCACCCAACCGCCAGAGGTCGAGATCCTGGCGCAGGCATGCTTTCAATTTCTCCTGGCCATACAAATCGTTCAACGTGCGTGTCGGGGCGATAAACTCGATCAACCCCTGGCATTCTTCTTCAACGATGATCCGTTTCTGCTCGACCACATCTTTCTCATCCAGTGGATCCCGCTTGTATTGCCGGACCAGGAGCAGACGATCCAGGCCGTTCATCGTGATCCCCGTAAGCCCCCGAGCGAGTCGTTCCGGATGTTCACTAAATTGGCCCAACGCCAACGAGAATTTGTCTCGAACTAACGTGATGGCGACCTCCAGATCCTTGGTCGAAGGAAACGGAATTTTGATCTTCGCGACGCGAGGATTATTAACCACGATCGGATGCAGATCGTTCAGGTTCTCGGTCAATAGACAGCTGACCACCGCTTGATCGCGAAAAAATTCGCTACTAGCCCATTCCCGGAAAAGCAGCGCCAGAGCATTCAGGTCGTAGTTCAGAACACCGGGGACAGCCGGGGCGACGAGATGAGCGGATTCCACCATTGCCCCCACCGCGATTTGGCCGCGGTTCATCCTGGCCAGATTGGCGCAATACCGCAGGAACCGCGTAATTAGTTCCACCGCTGGCCGGGGCTGCCGCGGCAGTTCCGCATTCATCTGCATAGTAGGCCATTCCTTGAATTTTTCCCCACCACGATCCACCCGTAGCCCGTTGCCGAGATCGTAAAGCAGAATGACATCAAACTGCGGCATCAAGACCTCTTTCAAGAAATCCATCAGTGCGCCGGAAGAGGTACCGTCGGTTGTGCCTAGCAGAAACCGGTCATGAATATTGCCGTGCAGAATGAATTGGCTGGCGGCGTCACTTTCATAGAGCGCCACCATCTCTTTGGCCCAATCTGGCAAGGTTTCTCTACGATAACTCATGGAAGAGTTCGCGGTTCGCGGTTCACGGTTCACCGTTGAGTTTCGTTCCAGAAGAGTTCATGAACCTGCTTTCCTCGATCGCGCTAAGGCTCGGCTAGTGCTCCCACAACCGCGAACCGCGAACCCTCACTGGGAGACCGGCCCCATGGTTTTGCTGCCGCCTTCGTCGGTTTGCTCCGGCGGGCGAGTGGGTTGCATGGCAATCCCCTCGTTGGCAGCGAAATCGGCTAATGCTTGTTCCTCGAGCGCTTTTTGCTCGGCCTCTTTCAAGTGCAAGCCGGAGGTATCCATCGAATCCCGAGCGACTCTGGCTTTGCCGGCGGCGATTTCGCGCTCTTCTTCAACCATGTGTTGGAGCCGTTCCAAGGTGTCTGCGGCTCCACCAATCTGTGTAACCATGCCGGAAGCCATCTGGGTAAGCTCAGCCGTGGCTTTCTTAATCTTGAGATCATCGAGGCCGAAACGGAGCGTCTCGATTTTCGTTTGTGCATTCTTGATCGCCACATCCCGGGCCCGGATTAGCTCTTGATAGGTCTTTTCCGCTTGCTCCAACTGGGTGCGATTTTCGCCTAGCTCGCGCTGAATCGTCTGTAACCGGAGAGCAAATTGACCGGCGGCGTCCCGATTATTAGCTCGCAGCAGCGCCGTGGTCTTTGCGCGTAACTCGCGTTCTTCGGTCTCTAATTTTCTGACCTGAGTGATCAATCGTTCGCACAGCCCGGCGTGCGCCGCCAGCCCCTGGTTATATTGGGCGATCTGTTTGCGCAGGTTCTCCCTTTCGACTTCTAAAAGCGCCTCAGGGTTCTGCTTCTCCATCCCGCTAACGAACAACCCGAAGAAGCCCTTGATCAAATTTCCTAGTCGCTTGAACATGGTAGGTTTATCGATTTCCGCTGGTACGCTGCCATAATCCAAGCAAATTGTTAATTACTTCCGCTTTAGGAGGTTGGGAGAGGAGTCAGGTGCGGGCTCAGCGGCGTACGAGCGTGTGGGGCTGGAGGAAGGGACTGGCGCTCCGCGAACCAATGGGACCTATGCGACTTATGGGACTAATGAGACTAACCCATGAATCCCATGAGTTTTACGCGATCGCCACGTCGGTCGCTGGGTAGAATTTAGGTGCCCGTCCATTCGCGGTCCGTTTCCCCTATCTGCGTCTATTTGCGTTCATCTGCGGTTGTAGTCTCTTCTTCGTCTATTCGCGGTTGAAAACGACTCGACGCTTCGACATTTTCGCCCTACGGTCATCGGCATTCGTGGGTCGTTTGCTCCTGAATTAGGGTGCGAAATCGATTAAGAATGCCGGCTAAGGTGTCATCAGCGGTTCTATATGTTCAACAGGATTGCGCCATGGATGGTGTCGTTGATCTGCCTCGGAGGAGTCCTTCTGAGTTATGCTCAGAACGTGAGCCCCGAACAGATCACGCCTCCGTTTGGTTTTCATTGGGCCCAATCCGAAAAAGCAATCGAAACGATCATTGGCAAGGCTCAGGCCCACATCATCAGTCGCGAGCAAATCCAGGGACGCGACGCCTGGACCGTCGAAGGCCTGATCCAGCCGAACCTTAAACGCACGATTCTCTATTTCGGCACCGAGAAAACCTTGGTGGAAGTAGAGCTCCAATATGAGCGCGCTGATTGGGACCTGGTGGCGTACGAAGACTTTTTAAATAGCGCCCGGCAAAAACTTGAATCCAAGTATGGCCCGCCGACGGTGCTGGCCCGTGATAAGAAACCGCAAGGCGACGTCATGGAGACTGTAGTGGGTTATCAATGGCAACAACCCGGCAGCAGTATCCAGCTTTTCTTCTATTCGGCGGAGCGCAATACGGACGTTTATCGATCGGTCAGCCTGCATTACAGAGCGGGGTAGCGCTGCGCGAATAGCCAATAGCGTGTGGCGTATGGCCAGCGCCACTCGTCGTCGTCCTCGTCCTCGATTTCGAGCGCGCGTTACGTCCGGAGCGTACCGAACTACCCCGGAGTTGGCGTTGAAGGGTACTCCAAACGCGTTGGGTGCGGCCTTTTCGAGGACGACGAGGACGAGGACGATTTACGATGGGCTCTTGCCATTTGCGAAACGAAAATCCGGCACGCCCGCGCCAAATGATCTGGTTCTGACCAAGAAATCTCTGGCGAAAATTAGTGGAGCCCTCTTATTCAAGGAATAGGTCATTGTTCCCGAACGGCACTGATTTACCCACCCAGAACAACCCAAGGACTAGACACTCGCGAATATGAAGGATTCAAACGGTTTGCCACTACCAGGCTCTGAACGCCAAGTTCCCCCCAACGCCCAATTTGTCGGACCTTGCCCCGCTGACACCCAGGTTGAGATCACCATCTATCTGCGTTCGAAAGACCCCAGCGGCCTGCAAGCATACAGCGAGCAAATCGCACAGCCGGGCAGCCATTCCTATCTCACGCCCCAACAATTCGCCCATAAATTCGGCGCCGACCCTACCGACGTGGAGGCAGTTAGGAATTTCGCACAAAGTCATCAACTTCAAGTCCTCAGCCACGATCTTGGGCGTCGTTCAGTCACCTTATCAGGGCCTGCCTCCCGGATGAGCGCAGCCTTTGGAGTTAATCTCCAACACTACCGGTTGCCCGAAGGTGTTTATCGGCTCCGCGAAGGCAGCATTTCGATCCCGGCTAGTTTCGAGAATATCATCACGGCCGTGTTCGGGTTGGATAACCGTCCCCAGGCCAGGACCCATTTCCGGATCCTGACTGAGCAACCGGCTGCGCCCGGCGCCGTTACCCCCGAGACTTATACTCCGCTGCAGTTGGCTGCGATTTACACTTTTCCCACCGGATTCACTGGACAAGGCGAGACCATAGGAATCATCGAGCTCGGTGGCGGCTACAACCAAAGCGATGTCGACAACTATTTCCAACAACTTGGAGTCAGCCCTGCTCCTCAGGTCACGGCGGTCCCGGTCGATGGCGCCACCAACAGTCCGACCGGCGATAGCAGCGGGCCGGACGGCGAGGTCGAGCTCGACATTGAAGTTGCCGGATCCATTGCGCCGGGAGCCAATATCAAAGTATTTTTTGCGCCGAACACCGACCAAGGTTTCATCGATGCGATCACGACAGCCGTAAACGATTCGACCGTGAGCTTGATCTCCATCAGTTGGGGAGGCCCGGAATCGACATTTACGAGCCAGGCTATGACCGGTTTCAACCAGGCATTCCAAGATGCCGGTACCATGGGTAAAACGGTTTTTGTCGCCGCCGGTGATAACGGATCGTCCGATGGTCAATCCGATGGTGCCAATCATGTCGATTTTCCGGCTTCATCCCCTTATGCGGTCGGGTGCGGGGGCACCACGTTGGAGGCGAACATTTCGACCGACACGATCACATCCGAGATCGTCTGGAACGAGACGGCGAGCAACGAAGGGGCCACCGGCGGTGGGGTGAGCGATTATTTTCCCAAGCCATCCTACCAAAGTACGGTCAATGTCCCCGCCCCTACCACCCAGGGCGGAGGCCGAGGAGTACCGGATGTCGCCGGTGATGCCGACCCTGTTACCGGTTATCAGGTTCTGATCGATGGGAGTTCATCCACGTTTGGCGGAACCAGTGCCGTTGCCCCGCTTTATGCCGGCCTTTTCGCTCGGATCAACCAGGCGTTACTCCAAAATGGGAAGTCACGGGTCGGTTTCGTCAACCCGGCTCTTTACCAGAATCCAACCGCTTTCCGGGATATTGTTTCCGGAAATAACGGCTCTTTCAGCGCCGGCCCCGGCTGGGATGCAACCACGGGATTGGGTAGTCCTGATGGCACGAAAATCTTGACCTCGCTCGGCGGATAGCGCCACGAAAAGGCGTGCCACGCCCCTCGCAAATCGTACTCGTCCTCGAAAGCGTTTCGCCCAGCGCGTTTGGAGTACCTTCGATTCAACCTCTGGGTTAATTCCGTACGCTAGAGACCTAACGCACGCTCGTAGAATCGAGGACGACGACGAGTACGATTGCCAGGGGAGCTTGCCGCACGCCGATACGCCGACACGCCCATCCGCCGATACGTTCCGCAGCAACCCACATATCTTCTGTTGCGAATACTTTTTGCGTAGCCCGATCGTTTACTTCGAGCTACACTAATGTCCCATGAACCTCGAAGAAGACGTCGAGGTAGTCTGCCCTTACTGTGGAGCTATCTTCACCACGTTTGTGGACACCTCAGCCGGAGGATATGCCACGATAGAAGACTGCCAGGTCTGTTGCCGTCCGATCGAATTAATCGTTGGATGTCACGCCGGTGTGATCGACCAGGTCGAGACTGCCCGAGCTTAGCCATACAGGAATCAGAGGCCAGCGTATTGGCCACGACCAATTTTTCCGCTTGCGTCGTGGTCCAGTAGACTCATATTGCCCGCTCCCCATTCAGACGGCTGGGTAGCTCAGTTGGCAGAGCAGAGGACTGAAAATCCTCGTGTCGGCGGTTCGATTCCGCCCCCAGCCACTCTTTAGTTCGCCGTTGGCGGTTCACGGTTCACTGTTCGCCGTTGCTTTTCTGTCTCGCCCCGGTAGCAGTTTCGTTGCCTGTCAAAGGCCGAGCGGCAAGAATCCCAGGACCATGAGCGGAACTAAGAAGATCACCATGTGGATACAGTGGAGTGATGAAGACGGCGCTTTCAGTGGTTACCTTCCGGCTTTGGAAGCCGACCTTACCGTTGGCACCGAGTTATAAACCGAGATCGCCGATCAGAGCTTCCATGACCGGGCTTTTGATGGGAATTTTCTGGCTGGCTCTTTGCCATCCCGCCTGTGCCAGAATTGGCGAAACCCTGGACCAAGTGCTCAAGCGCTATGGTCGTTGCCTAAAAACGGACATCGCTGCAAACGGACAGGTTTACAAACTTTTCAGCAAGAGTGGCTTCAAAATTCTCGTCCATTTTTATGAGAACAAAGTAGACCAAATTAGCTACGGCAAAGACACCGATATCTTTGATGACGAGCTGAAGGCATTGATGCAGGACAATGCTCCGGGCCAATGGGTTGGATCCGGCTGGCCCGCGTACAATTGGCACAACGCGTCGGGAATCAGCGCTCACTATTCCTTTGAGCATCGCTTACTAGTGATAATGACCGACGCAGCACTGGAGCGCGAAAAAAGAGGGAGCAAGGAGGCCCTAAACGGACTTTAGCTGATTGGCCTAACAGGTTCACGGCCGGACTGTGGTTCTAAAATTCTCTGCAAAAACGGAGCACTAAAGCCCGATTCGATGTGTAGATAGACCTTTTTCCCTAAGCGGCACCAGGACTGAAAATCCTCGTGTCGGCGGTTCGATTCCGCCCCCAGCCATAAGCCTTGATTATCAAGGAATTACGTTCTAAGTGTTGTGGTATTTGCCGAAAGTCATAACGAAAGTCATAAAAGCGCGCCAAGGTTTCGTTATGTCCCTGGCATTGGCACGCCGGACAGGTCGCCTCGGCCTCACAGCGTCTCCCAATCACCTCTCACCTCTCAATTCTTACCGCTCCAAGGGACGCACCCGCCGACCACCGTGACGAGGACAACCTCTTAGAGTGGGCCAACGTCCACCAAATCGAACATGGCGTCTGCTTGGGAAAAGGCGACCTCGAGCAGTTCATCTTGGGGGCCGGTTTCAGAGCATGTGATGATGATGGCCGCGTTGGGCAACGTCGGATCGAGAATAGCCAGTCCTCGTTCTCTGGTTATGATGACTTCCTTAAATTTCTTACTCTGTATCAGGTCCTGACTCTCCGATTCAAAGCGAATTGCCGGTTCCCCGTTCCGAGTACTTGGCGCTTGTCTATAGGAAAGGACCGTGGCTTTTTTCGGGTTCGGCACGTTGAGCTGTCTGATGGCTTCCGCCAAGTCTGTCGAACTGTTTGCCGGAAGCCGCTCCACATTGACCTTAAAAGACATTGTGTGCTCAAGCTGTACGAACCATCTGTGCAAGATGGCCTTACTCTTGGACTGCTCACACCGGTCTAAAATCCAGTAATCCGGTGGCCGCTTGATAGAGAACCCTTTCCAGTGCGTCACGGCGGGCATTTCCAGTCCCATCATTATCTCCGGTGACGCCAGAAGATTTGCGCTGCCGGTCATGATCAGCAGCGCCGGTAATATGAGAGATCGACGGTTGAACACTCCGTAAACGAATAGCGAATTATGTGGGATTGTGGAAGACAAAAGCCGAGGTGGAAGTCGAGATCAACCCAAAACCTGGAGGCTCTCGGGGCCGCCAAGATTTTAGCGTGGGCGGCCCTGGGCGAGGCGCTCGGCAAGCCCGTCAAGTACCTGCCCGTGCCGGTGGCGGCGATGGTCGAGTCGCTCGCGAAGATGGGGCTCGATGACCACAATCAGGTCGCCTTGCGCGACTACTTCACGGCGTACTCGCGCGGCTGGGAATCCCAGGTCACCTCCGCGGTGCAGGACCTCACCGGGATCGAGGCACGCGGCATCGCCGAGTTCGCGCGTGACCACGCGGCCGCGTTCGGCAAGCGCTGAGCACACCAGACCGGCGCGCCGTCACCCGCGTGTCGGAGGGCCGGAAGGTCGCGCCCGAAGAGCCGGATGATCGGTCAGGGTCAGGGCGTTATCATTAAGCTCCCTGCCTAGTCGGACCGGTGCAGCCGCGGACTTTGCGGGGCGGGGCGCCTTACGAACCTTGCGTTCGCCTTTAAGCGCCTTCGATGGAGGCATAGCTAACTTTATAGGCCGGAGTCAGGCCGGTGTTGATGAGACTGGTCTAGTTTAACGACTTCCTCCGTCTCCGCGGTGAGAAGTACCCAGATTGGTGCGATGAGCGTCATGGTGCTGTGGTTGCGGTCCGCTGGCTAATCAGCGCAGCGCGGACATGCTCAAACGACGGCTTAAGCAAGCTGGACTGCCGGCTGGTGCCATTAAATTGACCGAAGCCAAACCGGGTAAGGCCAAGCCCAGCAAAGTGGATGAATGTTGCAAGGAATAACGCATCATCGCGAATAACGAGCGACCAGCGGCCCCAGGATACCACGAACTCTGTCTACCTACGCGGCTTGTTGTGCTGAAGAGTGAACCAAGAGGTTCGAACGCTGTCAATTACTGCTGCTAATTAAGGCGGGACTTCAAATGACAATGTCTGTTTATGTGTTTCCGGAATTTAAGGAGGCGTGATGATATCTGAAGGCAAAGGTGTCTGTGTAAAGTCAAAAACATTCCAGCATCGTATTCGACGCACCGTCCCGTGTGGTCAGTGACGAAAGACCGAATGTTGTTTCGATTAACTTGAGCGGCGACGTCAGATCATACTGAGTGATCGAAGTCCCGTGGCGGACAGCCGCAGACGCTCGCCTTCCAGGCTGGCAATCTTGTCGCTTAACTGGCTAGCTTTGGCCGGTATCGTTTTAAATTCGTGGCAGCTTCGTTCAAATTCGCGCTCTTCGGCTTCCGCTTGCTCCAATGCCAGCGTTGCCGCCGATGCCTTACGATCGATTACAGCGAGCGAGGCGCTTCCATCGAGTAAGCGCCGGGCGGCAGCGGCGTCGCTATCTTCGGGGTTCTCTGCCCGGAAATGACTGATGGCGGCCTTCTCGAAGTTAGCGACACTTGTGTGCTCCGTATCAGCCGGAGTTCGCGAGAGCGCCAGATCTACCTCGTTGGTGCCAACCGTCGAAAACCCAAGTCTAGGTGCCGGTGGCTACGATGTATGCGGAAGCTCGGGTCAGGATCGAAGCCGGTGGCGGTACCGCTGATCCACAGGAAACCGTGAAACACGAAGTTTGTGTCTTCGTAAAAACCCGCAATCGCTTCCGTCGGGTTGATGGCCGTGGGGTAGGTTGGGGAGGGCGTTGTTGAGCCCGGGGGATCGAAGGTAATGACGGTAGCGGCTGAGGCGGTCTGCTGGCAATACAACTGCAAGCCACAAACCAAAGGATCGCATCGGCTACTTTCCAAATCTGAGTCGAAGTTTTGAACCAGTTGTTCATCGTTGCTGTGATTCAACTAACTTCCATGGGGTTGAAAATCGATATTCCTCGCAGAGGAACTGCCATTGTCCGCTCTGCTGAACAACCGATGTGGCTATTCTCCGATCCTGCTGACAGAAAAAAACTATATCTGGTAACAGACCGAGACAGTCACCGCTTTGAGTCGTAACTAACTTATCGCTGGTTATCGTATGATTATGGGCGTCCCAGATATTCTGGCTATTAGACAATCCTGGCCGCCGTTAGTAGCATTCAGTGGGGAAATATTATGACGTCTAGCAGACTTTCGATTGGTTTTCGCAAGTAACGACGTCGGCAGCCGTTGGCTTTGGTATGTACGACAGTTCGGTGCCGGACTCTTATCGGTTATATAGACTTGTATGAAATTAAGATTCTATGAGACTGAGTATAACGATTGAACCGGTGATAACGCAGATGATTCTAAGGACGATAGAAGCTGCTCACGCGAGGGGCCCGAAAACCCTATTTGGTTGGCTCTTCAGAGAGGCAAACCTCTAACCGAAGCGATTCTAACCGATGACCCAAAAGCAGAGAGCTTATCCTGCATTGGTGGAGAGTTAGCTTAAATTAGCAGTAACGACCATGACCAGCGCTATAATCCAGACCTACCACACTTGCGCACTAGAATTTTGGTAGTCACTAGCGTTTCCGCACCGAGTCATTTTTCGAGACAATATTTTCAACGCGCAGGCTTGACCGATGACTACATAAGTCCCCCAAATCAAGGGCGATATAAAACGCGTCCCTTTAACTGAATTCCAGCGCGGGCTGCTGGCTCTGACATCAATCAACCGGGAAGCCCTACGCGCCTATAATCATTCGTGCACCTTCTCTTTGAGTGGTCCGTTTGAGCACTCGAGAATGGTGCACGCACTGCGCCTTTTAGTGTCGCGCCACGAGACACTTCGTTCGAAGATCGGCCGGGATGCTCAGTCCCAGATCATCCTGTCCACAGTTAAGGTCGACTTCCCGGTAATCGATCTTTCGGCCGAACCGAAAGCAGATCATCAAGCGAAGACCAAACAGATCTTGCGAGAGATAGCATCGCGACCTTTCCGGCGTGCCGACGCTCCACCTTTTCGCATCGTTGCCGTAAAGCACGCGGATACGGAGCATCTAGTCTCGGTGACGTTCTTACACTTCTTCAGCAATAGCTCTTCGATTGTTACTTTTTTCGAACAATTGCTGACCGTCTATCACGACGAGAGTCCGGCGCTTCCCGCTAGCAAACAGCTCAGTGAGTTCGTCGCGGAACAGCGTCAGCACGACCCAACCCGTAATGAGCAGTTTTGGATCGATCAAGTGGCTGAACCGCCCACGCCACTCGATTTACCAACTGACTCGAGCCGGGCGCTGGCATTCTCGTTTCGGGGTGACCGCGTTGTACGGGTCATCAGCGGCGCGTTATTCGGTGGCATCAAAGAAGCAGCCAGCCGCAACGGCGGAACGCTCTTCGAATTCTTGTTGACGGCAACCAGCGTTTTGCTACACCGATTGAGCGATCAGGAAGACATTCTAATCGGAGTGCCATTCGAAAGTGAGGTCCGTAGCAGGCCCGGTGGCGCTCAGTTGATTGCGTGTACTAGCAATGTACTGCCGCTGCGCAGTCGCGTTAGCGGCAATCCGAGTTTCTCGGATCATCTCTTATCCATTCGAAATCGCGTACGCAGCGGTTCCGCCCACCGGGAATATTTCGCGCCGCGGTTGATGAACAAGCTGCAAAAGGTGTACGAGCCATCCAGGATGCCCTTATTTTCAGTCTTCTTTACCGACTTCAACTTGGAGCTGGATGGGCCGGGCTGGCGAAAGAACGGGCTGAACGCGACCATAGTGACGGACGGTTATCCCTACGATGCACCCGATGGAACCACGATTAACGATCTCGTCTTTAAACTGGCCTATGACCGGGACCATTTGGAAATTCATTGTGACTATTTGACCGACATTTTCAAACGACAAACCGTCGAACGCTGGTTGGGCCATTTGCAAGTGTTGCTCGAGGGAGCGATTAACAATCCGAATATCGGGCTATGGGAAATTCCGCTGCTCTCGGCATCGGAGGCCCAGACGATTGTGCACCATTGGAATCGAACTTCCCGGCCGTTTCCAAAGGAAAAAAGCATTGATGCACTCTTCGCCGAACGGGCGGCGCAGAAACCCGACGCCATTGCCATCGTTCACAACGAACGATTGATCACCTATGGGGAGCTGGATCGGCAAGCAAATCGACTCTCTCGCTATCTCATTCGATCAGGGTTAGAACCTGGATCGTATGCTGGGATTTGCCTGGATCGCTCTATAGAACTGGTAGTGGCTAAACTCGCTACCCTAAAAGCAGGAGCAGGCTACATCCCTATTAACCCTGGCTATCCGTTGGAACGTAGACGCGCAATGTTGGCGCCGGCAGCCATCCTGATTACTTCGAGTCAAGGTATGCTTAGGCCTGAACAGAGCGGACCGTTAACTGTCAATCTTGACGGCGATTCCTGCCAGGACGAAAGCGATGAGCCGTTGCCGCCGATTAACATTGGGGAAAGTGTGGCCGCGGTTCTTTGGACATCGGGTTCCACGGGGCAACCCAAAGGCGTAAAGATCCCGCATCGCGCAGTTAGTGGTTTGGTTCTTGATACTAACTATATGACCTTGGATGGGAGCGATGCGATTGCTTTTCGGGCAAATATCGGCTTTGATGTGGCCCTCTTCGAGATCTGGGGAGCTCTGCTCAATGGCTGCCGGCTCGTGATTATTGACTGGGAAGTGCAGCTTTCTCCGTTGAATTTTGTAAGAGAGATACGCCGTCAGAAGGTGTCCCGGCTCTGGGTGACGACCTCTCTTTTTCATTTGCTGGCACGCGAGATACCCGACAGCTTCAAAGGCTTGCACCAGGTCTTCATCGGTGGCGAACCTCTGGACGCAAACAGCGCCTCCAAGGTATTGGAGCATGGCGCTCCGGAAATCATGCTTAATGTCTATGGACCAACCGAAACTACTGCTTTCTCGACCACTTACTTGATAAACCGCCATTCGGTCGCGTCCCGCGGCTGCGGGATCGTTCCACTCGGTAAACCGATTGCTAATACTCAGGTTTATATCCTTGATCGCTTTCTGGCGCCCTTACCAATCGGCGTCGTCGGCGAGGTTTATATCGGCGGCGCCGGGCTAGCCCACGGGTACATCGATGCTCCGGCGCTGACCGCGGAGCGCTTCTTGCAGAATCCGTTTTCTGATGATCCGAACGCGGTCTTCTATAAGACTGGTGACCTAGCCAAATGGTTGCCCGACGGTAACGCGCAGTTTGTTGGCAGATCCGACTTTCAGGTTAAGATTCGAGGCTTCAGAGTTGAATTGGGCGAAATCGAATCCCAGCTCAAAGCTCACCCTTCAGTTAAAAATTGCGTAGTTACCGCTCGTAACCGGCGTGGTGATACTGACCGCCAAATCGTTGCCTACGTCACCGGGAAAGGAATACAAATCGCGATTTTACGCGATTATCTTTCCGAAAAGCTGCCTGGTTATATGGTGCCGGGCGTCTTCGTGCATCTCGAAAGCTTACCGTTGAATATCAACGGAAAAATCGACCGCGAAGCTTTGCCCGAACCTGTACTCAAGAATCCAGGAGAACCAAAGGTGCCGCCGCGAGATGAATTGGAATTGCGACTCGTAACTCTGTGGCAAAATACATTGAAGGTCCCTCATATCGGCATAACCGAGAATTTCTTTGATCTCGGCGGCGATTCGCTCGGCGCGATGGAAATTTTTCTCCGCATTGAGAAGTCTTTTGGAAAAAGGTTACCGCCTTCCATTCTGTTTATAGCGCCGACGATTGAGAAACTGGCGACAGCCATCCGGCAGAATGCTTTTGGAGGTACTGGCTCCCGTCTGGTCTGTATAAATTCGGAGGGATCAGAACCTCCTTTCTTCGCGATACATGGCGGACTTGGCGAAGTCCTCGTCTATCGCGAGCTTTCCGCAGCGTTAGGCAAGGACCGGCCGTTTTATGCCATTCGGTCTGCAGGTCTAGCTGAAGGACGAACAGATTTTACCACCATAGAAGCGCTGGCTGATTGTTATATTGACGAGATTCGTGCAGTTCAGGAGCACGGGCCTTACCTGATCGGCGGGTACTCTTTCGGTGGCGTTGTCGCCTTCGAAATGGCGCGCCGGTTACAAGCTCGGGGAGAAGTTGTTCCTTTGGTCGTCCTGTTTGATACGCCCAATCCGAGTGAACCGCGCAGGACGCACACACTTTTTGGCCGGGTAAAGAAGAAGTTTGATGCAATCTCGAACATGCCTAACGGCTACAAACTTAAATACTTGGCTCTCGGGGCGACGAAAAAGGTTGAAATTCAACTGCGAAGAATACTCTGGCTCATAGGGCTCTCGAAACGGTTCGATGAACGCAAATCTTGGCCGAACGTCCTGCGGCCGCCTCCCAATTGTCTGCTGTACGAACGCATGTTTAGTGCTTATCGGCCAAGTCGCTTCCCTGGCCGCATGGCGGTCTTTAGAGCAGAATACACCGTCGCCGGATTTGAGCATCTGCCTGATCTGGGTTGGACGGGCTACGCTGAGCAGAGTCTAGAGATCCTGCGGGTACCGGGCACACACTCATCATTGCTCCGTCTACCGCATGTTAATCTCGTGGCCGAGAAGGTACAAACGCTGCTGGCGAACGCGCTCCAAGGCCAGGCAACGGTCCATGGGGAATACTTCACTTCTCGCGTTTTACCTACCTCGACGGCAAGCCGCCTAACTAATCGTAGATAGCCTCTACCCAAAAAAGGTTGCGTACAACTGCTCGGATTTGTGCTGCTAGTCTCTATAAGCGCGAAATCGGTTTTTTCGAGCGACAGAAAGCTATTCGGCAGGAGCTTGTGCGGGGGAATCCACCCTGCATCGTCCGATAAGTCTTTATCCAATTTGGCTTGGCGGCACTTGCTTTCGATTTAGGGTGAATGCACTATCAACGATAGATTAAAAATGCCCCATTTTTGACCGTGTAAAATTGACCCGGGTCATGCAATAGCAGAGCACGGCGAAAAACCAGTTATGGGGTCACGTCTTTAAATATATAACATTCTAGATTATATTTGTCACATGTTAAGACGTGACCCGTGTGCTCGTTTTATAGCCCGGATCTAGGAACGAAGCCAGTTTTCGACAGACGAAGAGACTACTATCAGGCCATAGCCGAAATAATCGCACCTTAAGGCAGTGTTGGGAGACCGAGCGAATTTTGCTCAAAGATCATCCAAATTACGGTTGAACCGAAGAACGAGGCTGACATGCGGACGTCAGATCTGATGGGCCTTTTGAATCACATTAGTCTGATGGCAAAGATTAATGAGATTAAAGAGCGTCAGCAGGTCCAGCAAGGTGACGCAAATAGCGTAGCGCCTAATCCTTAATTTCACTGTCAATTCTCAGTTCTCGTGCTCCCACTGAACCACCTTGCGTTCGATCTGGCTCGACCTCGCCCAAAATTCCTTGGGAAAACAGGGCACCAAAGCCCTGTTCCATTCGTAAATAGCCTTCCAAGGAATTCTTGCTAGGCGGGCTCAGCCTCACTAACGCGGTAGCTGACGCTGCGCCCACCACCTTCATTCTGAACTAGGATCCCTCGCTGCACCAAGTCCTTGATGTCTCGAAGCGCCGTATCTTCGGAACATTTGGCAATTCTGGCGTATTTAGACGTCGAGAGTTTCCCTTCGAAATTGTCTAACAGCAAATTGATTACCTTTCGTTGCCTGTCGCTGACCTTTCCTTTGTTCAATTTGTCCCAGACTTTAGACTTTCGGAGCACCTCGGCTAGATCATGCTCGGCCTTCTGGATCGCTCGCCCAAGGCAACCGAGAAACCATTCGAGCCAAAGGGTAATATCGACCGTGCCCATCTGACTGGATTCCAGTTCATGGTAGTATTGTTTTCGTTCGACTTCGATTTGCGCGGACGCGCTATAGAAGCGCTCAGATGTTTTCTCGGCTCTCGCAAGAGCCATGTGAGCGATCGCTCTCGCAATACGTCCATTTCCATCCTCGAACGGGTGAACGGTGACAAACCAAAAGTGGGCGACCCCAGCTTTTAAGACTGGGTCGATGTTATCGGAGCTGTTAAACCAGTCCAAGAACACCGGCATTTCATGCTCAATCCGTCCAGCAACCGGCGCTTCGAAGTGAACGCGTTCGTTTCCGATTGGGCCAGAGACGACTTGCATTGGCCCAGATTCTTCAGTACGCCATGCGCCCACTGTGATACGCTGCATTCGGCTACGCCCGGTCGGAAATAGGGCGGCGTGCCAATCAAACAGTCGTTCTTTAGTGAGACGCTCGGCGTAATTTTGGGTCGCGTTTAGCATCATCTCAACCACACCTTCAACGTCTCGGCTGGCGTGGGAAGTGCCTCCGACGTCTATCCCTAAGCGACGGGCAATCGACGAACGAACATCCTCGGCATTAAGCGTTTCACCTTCGATAACGCTGCTCTTGACGACCTCGGTAGTGAGCGCCCTCAGATTAGCTTCGGCCCGAAGGTCGAAACCCAACCCTTTCATTTGACCCAACAACATGCCTTGCCGATATCGGACATCAGACAAAGGCTTGGCGAGTCTTGCATCGTCCCGTATTAGCTTGGGCCATTCTTTGCTTTCGTGAATATAAGCCATTATTCGCCGCAGATTGTGCGGTGAATATGGGGCCTTTTCGCCGCAGATGCAATATATTCCACGCACATTTTGCGGTGAATACCGCTCTTATTCACCGCGACACGTCCCGGAAGATAAACCGGTGAGGCTTCGGCAAGGTTTCACAAACACGTGAAAGCGGGCAAATCTCTAAAATTAGACGCAAGGCGGTTCACGGTTCACCGTCGTTTTTCTGCCTCACGCGGGTAGCAACAGCGAGAATCCCAAGACCATGAGCCGAACTAAGAAGATCACCTCCATGGCTGGGCTTTTGACGGCAGTTTTCTGGCTGGTCCTTTGCTATCCGGCAGGCGCCAGGATTGGCGAAACCTTAGACCAAGTGCTCAAGCGCTATGGTCGTTGCCTAAAAACGGACACCGCCGCAAACGGACAGATTTACAAACTGTTCAGCAAGAGCGGCTTCAAAATTCTCGTCCATTTTTATGAGAACAAAGTAGACCAAATTAGCTACGGCAAAGACACCGATATCTTTGATGACGAGCTGAAGGCACTGATGCAGGACAATGCTCCGGGCCAATGGGTTGGATCCGGCTGGCCCGCGAACAGTTGGCACCACGCGTCGGGAATCAGCGCTCACTATTCCTTTGAGCATCGCTTACTGGTGATAGTGACCGACGCAGCACTGGAGCGCGAAAAAAGGGGCAGCAAGGACGCCCTAAATGGACGTTAGCTGATTGGCCTTAAAGATTCACGGGCCGGACTGTGGTTCTAAAATTCTCGTGTCGGCGGTTCGCAGTTCACGGTTGGTCTGCAGCGATTCTCAGGCGGCGTTGTGCGGCAGTTGTTACAGGGTATCCGGTCGCTTCAAACCCAATTTTTCGATGCGGGAGGTCAGCGTGGTGGGGTTCATTTCGAGAAGCTCTGCTGCACCATCAGGGCCTTTGATCTTCCAGCCCGTCTTCTGCAGAACCGCCAAAATATTCTCGCGCTCGCGACGACGGATTTCTGCCTCGGTGAGATACTCCGGTTCGGGTTTGTCTTTGTCTTCTGACTCCGGAGTAGGCGGACTGGCTTGAGTCACCGCCAAGTCAAAGACCAGGGCATCACCTTGGGCAAGGATTGCGGCTCGTTCGATGACATTTCGCAATTCCCTCACATTACCGGGCCAGTCATAGTCCTGCAGAGTCTTGATGCCCGCATCGGTCAGCCTTGGTCTTTTGCACCCGAGTTCTTTCACGGCTAAGTCGATGAAATGGGCCGCGAGAAGAGGAATGTCTTCCTTCCGGTCTCGCAGAGACGCCGCTTTGATGGGAAACATGTTCAGTCGATAATACAAGTCGTCTCGGAAGCGGCCGGCTGCGACCTGGTTCTTCAGGTCCCGGTTAGTTGCCGCGATGATCCGCACGTCAGCGCTCCGCGTTCTATCCTCTCCCACTCTTTCGTAGGTTTTCTCCTGTAGGACACGGAGCAGTTTACTCTGCAGTTTCAGCGGGATCTCACCGATCTCGTCTAGGAACAGGGTTCCGCCCGCCGCGGCCTCGAACCGACCCACCCGGTCTCTAATCGCGCTAGTAAACGCCCCTCTGGCGTGACCGAAGAATTCGCTTTCATACAATTCGGTTGGGATTGAGGCGCAATTAACCCGAACCAAAGGCTTGTCTTTTCGGCGGCTGCGCCGATGAACTTCGCGAGCGATCAACTCTTTTCCGGTGCCGGTTTCGCCCAAAATCAAAACGGTCCCATCAGTAGGCGCGATGATCTCGATTTGTTGGAGGATTTTTCGGCAAGCTCGGCTTTGACCGAGAATTTCGCCGAACGCTGGTTCGGCAGATCTAAATCTGACGTTCTGCGGAGCGGAAGTCTCCGCCCAGGTTTCTTCTTCACCTGGCTGCGAAAGGATTCGGGGATCGTTTTCGTCATCAAGGGCACACATTTGGTTCATGCGATGTTTCTGCGGTTTAAATTCAAAGGGGGTTATACGACGGGCTTACCAACCTGTTAGGCGGCGGGACGGGGCTAAAGCAGCCGAGATGCCAACCGCTGACCACGCCTTTTGGAACAGGTCTTACCTAGGACAGCGGCTGATCATCGTTTGAGATCGGCTAACCGCATTGTCCGATTTTCGAACGGTCGATCGCTTCGACCGGCCGAGATTGAAACGGTTCGCGGTTCCTGGAGGGGAGCCGCTTTATCGCGCTGTAGTTCTGTCGGTAAGCAGCAGGCGGCTCCCACGAATTACCCCGCGTGTTCGCTTTGCCCAGCGCTTAGGAAATGGACCGCTTTCCAGGACGTGCTAACGAACATCGGGGGGATGGTGAACCCAGGGTTATTCCCGGGAGCCGCCTGCTGCTTACCTACAGAGCTGCAACCCTACAAAGCGGCTCCCCTCCAGGAACCGTGAACCCTTTCAGTCTCGCCCAATACCGTACTCGTCGAGCTTTCGGTACAGCGTTGACCGCGCAATACCAAGGCGCTTGGCGGCGTCGGTCAAGTTGCCGCGAGCCTCTGCCAGGGCAGCTTCGATCGTCGCGCGCTCGCTTAGCCTGAGATTTGGCGACGCGGACGGGCTTGGTTGTCCAAGTGAAAAGGTGGCAGCGACTTGATCTGCTCGTTGGCGCACTTCGATTGGTACGTCGTCGATCCCCAGCTGGTCCGAGTTCCCGAGCAGTATCATATTCTCAACGACATTGCGGAGTTCCCGGACATTACCTGGCCAAGGGTAATGGCGGAATATCCGCAGCACTTCGTCGTGAAACCGAGGTAACGGCCGTTGCATTCTGCTCGCCGCCTTACCAGCGAAATGGTGGGTAAGCGCAACAACGTCATCCCCGCGGTCGCGCAATGGCGGAATTTGCAGCCGCAAAACTGCGATCCGATAATAGAGATCGCGCCGGAACCGACCGGCTTCGGCCTCGGCCAGCAGATTGCGGTTGGTCAGAGAAACCAGTCTAAGCCGGATGGGACGCCCTTCGTTGCTTCCGATGCGATACACCAGGCCATCCTCTAGGACGCGCAAAAGAAACGGTTGATGTTCAAGCGGCATCTCTCCTACCTCGTCCAAGCACAGCAGACCTCCATCGGCCGCCTCGATCTTGCCCGCGTGCCCTTGTTCCCTGGCCCCGGTGAATGCGCCCTTGGAATAGCCAAAGAGCTCACTTCCAAATAGGTCTCGCGGTATTCCGCCGCAATTGACCGGTACGAACGGGCCAGAAGAGGTCGGACCCGTGCTGTGAATAGCCCGGGCAAACAGCTCCTTGCCGACGCCGGTCTCTCCTTCGATAAGAATTGGGGCATCGGTGACCGCCATTTTGCGGGCGCGCTCTTTCACCTCTTGCATAGCGGCGCTGTCTCCAAGAATCTCATCGAAATCGAAGAACCGCTCTGTGAATGGCCGTTCTAACGTGGGTACGGAGGGTCGTCGCCGGTTGTGTAAGACAATGATGGCGCCGATTTGGCGGTTCTGATCGATGACCGCCTCGGTGCTAGCGCTCGGTAGCAGTTCTCGCAGTGCCGATTCCCAGCCGCCTGCCGGTACACCTTTTAGAGAAGAAATGCGTCCGCCGGATGCCAAGCCGGGATGATGCCGCTCCAGATCTCGTAATGCGCTGTCCCCACCATAGACAATCCTCCCGCGATGGTCGATGGCGACAATATTTTCGTTTGCCCAGAGTGCGCGCTTCTTTAGAAAGCATCGGAGCAACCTCTGATGATCGGAGTTGATGGACTGCGCAATTGCTCCTTCGATTTGGTGTCTGACGGCGACCGCAAACGCAAGATCCCGCGGGTTGAAATTTCGCGCGGGGCCGGAGATATCGACCACGCCGAGCAGATCGCCATCCTCCGGATGCCAGATGGGTGTAGCCGCACAGGTCCAAACGCCAACGTCGTTGCAGAAATGCTCGGCTCCATGGATCTGCACCGGCTCCAACGTGGCGATGGCCGTTCCGATGGCATTGGTCCCAATGTCCGCTTCCTTCCAGAGGCCGCCCTGTTCAAGGTGCACGAGATGCCCAAGATCGATCGTACGGGGGTCTCCGGCGGTCTCGAGGATGAGACCGGACGGATCCGTGACAATGATCATCGAGTTCGTGTCGGCTAGAAAAAGGCGGGCTTGCCTCAAGGCAGGTCGCGCCGCTTCCACCAGAGGCGAATGGAGAGAATGGTGCTCAACCAGCTCGGCCTCCAGTACGAGCGGAGCATTTTGGCGTTCGACAGGTACCCTATGGTCTTGAGAACGTTGCCATGAGGACGCCACCGCCGCTCTCAATGTCGCCGGCGCGGTGCCATCCTCAATGAACCATTCCCACGCCCTGCGGATTTCCTTCTCTTCAATCATTGAGGAACCGTTTTTGGTTTCGTCACCTAAGGAAATGTATTCGAGCGCTCCAGAGATTCGCCTTTGAATTCCTTACCTGACAAGATCTTAAGGGATACGTCCAAGCAGAGAGTATTGCGAGTGCTCTTTGGTTCGCCGTTCTCGGTTCACAGTTTGCAGTTCGCAGTTTGCGGCCTTTGCCCGCGTTATTCTGCCGGTTGGAGCGGCACCGCCCATTTGAGTGCATCTACTAAAGTCCTATTCCAACCGGCGTAGTCGTGACCTCCGTCAAACTCATTATATCTCACCGCATGTCCCCGAGCGAGTAATGCGTCTCTGAAGCGCCGGACGCCTTCGATCTGGGATACAACCTGAACGACATCTTCCCGATGGCGGACGTTTTCACGAATTTCCTGCGTGCCAACGTCCAAGTAGAACTCCACCGGAATCTTTTGCTCCAGCCGCCGGTATTCTTCGACCAGCCAACAGTCGTTCCACCAAAATGAACCGGACTGACTAATACCACGGGTCAGCAACTTGGCCACGCACCTCTTCGATTACAGAGAGCGCACCGACGCCATCTCGATAATGCTCGGCATCCAGAAATACCACCAGGTCACTTGCACCGGAAACACTCTCCGGCTCACAAATCCATATACAACGTTCGTTCTCCAGATAGGAGCTATTGAGCCGTAAGCTGGTCTCCCGCATCACACGCCTTGGGTTGTCATTTTTCGAGTAACACGCGGTCGGACATAGCCACCCCGAGAAATCTGTACTATCGCCCCGAAAAACACACGAAAAACGCTTGGATTTGTTAGTTCATCTTGTTGGTATGCGAAAGGACAGTTAACCAGGGCTCCCATGAACCCGACGCACAAGTTATTGAGATCGAACGTCAAGCGGGTTGCCATTGCCGTCATTGGCAGCGCGTTCGCAGGTACGGCGACCATCTGTTCGGGGCAGAGCGCAACGCCGCCAGTCACGGCCACTGGTTTAGACATCCAAATCGACGATGTCGCCCGATTCTATCAGGTCTATAACAGTGCGAATGGCCATCCAACAGCCGAGCAGCTCCAACATGATTACATCGATCCCGGTTCGGATGGGCTCCATCGCCTGGCCCAGTTACGCAATGTGACGGGCGTTTCAATAGCCGAAGCTATCGCCAAGCATCCGGAGATCTATGCTGACGCCAGGCGTACGCTGGCTTTCCTACCGGCGGTGCGGCGCCGGGTCACGGTCGCGCTGGAGACGCTCGGACAGCTTTATCCCGAGGCGGAATTTCCTCCGGTAACGATCGTCATCGGCCGGGGAAAACCCGTCGGCGTGACTGACGCCAAGGGCGTCATGATCGGCCTCGAAGCTCTCTCCGCCGTGACCTGGTTGGAGCCCAACATCGAGGACCGTTTCGTGCATGTGATTTCGCACGAATACGCCCATGTCCAACAGGCGCTTAAGGCGCCTGCACTCTACAACGACCCCAGACCCACAGTACTCGAAGTATCGTTGATCGAGGGCGCAGCCGAGTTTACGGCCGAGCTGACCTCAGGCAGCGTTTCTGACACCGACCTCAAGCAGATAACAGAAGGACGCGAGAAGGAGATAGAAACTGCGTTCGTTGCCGACGAAGATCAGACCGATCTTTCTAAATGGCTTTACAACGGCACGCTGACGATGCCGGGCGACCTCGGCTATTGGGTTGGCTATCGGATCATTAAATCATACTACCAACACTCCAGGGACAAACGCCAAGCTCTGCGGCAAATCCTGGAGATGACCGATCCAAAGGCGTTGCTCGCCAAAAGCGGTTGGTACCCAGGTATTCGCCTGCAATAGGCGTGAAGGTCCTCGCGGGCGCATCGAAGTGATACTGTGGCACGATTACTTCGTGATCCCATTCAATTCACTATAGCAACTCCTAGCTCCTTGGCTGCTCGCAACAGCGGACGATCTCGCGTCCAGAGCCTGGCAGGCGACACTTCCGCTGCGGGAGGTAGTGCAGACCAAAGCGAAACCAATTCTTGGCGACTCGGGAGAGTTCCGCAGGCCAATTCACTGCGATGCCTTTCACTTCGACGCACGGAAATCGGGAACGTCATCTCTTCTGAGAAGAAATCGGCCTTGGCAAAATATATTCTTTCAAATTGAAGTATTTTTTAAATGGAGGAATAAAAGCCTAGCGTTTGAGTCTTTTCCTATGAGCCGCCGTTCCCTATGGGGCAGCGGCTCATTTGAATCAATAACCCTCGTAACCCCCGTCAGAGGAAAGAAAGTTAACATGAAGTTAAAAGTGTTAAAGCCACGTGATATGTCTCGAGTGATCATATCTATATTGCCATTATTGGTAGTGAGCACCTTACCACTATCGGCGCGGCAGCCTGATTTTGGACCGAACGTCACTGTGTTCGATCCCAGTATGCCAGCCGCGACAATTCAGAACGCGGTTAACGCGATCTCCCAGACTCAGGTGCCGACTTCCGCCCAGTTCAACACGGTACGCCACGCGTTTTTGTTTAAACCCGGCGCCTACACCGTGGATGTGCAGGTCGGTTATTACACCACCGTTGCCGGACTGGGCGTGTCGCCTGACGATGTAACCATTAACGGTATCGTGCATTCTGAAGGGGCCGGTAACAGCACGTTGATCAACTTTTGGCGTTCCGCCGAAAACATGCACGTTGTGCCGCAAAGCGGCCAGACCGAGCGCTGGGCAGTGTCTCAGGCTTCGCCGTTTCGCCGGATGCACGTAACCAGCAGCTCGTTGTTCTGGGTCATGCCGCTCGACGGAAGTTTTTCTAGTGGCGGGTTCATCGCGGATTCATGGATCGAAGACGAAGTGCTGAGCGGCTCGCAACAGCAGTGGCTCACCAGAAACAGTATTCTCGGAAACGGTTGGACCAACGGAGTTTGGAATCAGGTATTCTCCGGAGTTATCGGCGCTCCAGCTCAGAATTTTCCTCCGAACAGCGCTAACGGCAATCCCTACACCACGTTGGCGCAGAGTCCGGTAACGCGGGAGAAACCGTTCCTGTATGTTGATGCCAGCGGCAATTTCAACGTTTTCGTTCCGGCGCTACAAACGAACTCATCAGGAACGTCTTGGCAAAGCGGGTCGGCGGCTGGTTCGTCGATCCCAATTGCTAACTTCTTCATCGCGCAGCCGACGGATAGTGTGGCCAAAATTAATCTGGAGCTGGCTCTCGGCAAGAACTTGATACTGACCCCTGGCATTTACCAACTGAGTGCGCCCATCACCGTCATCCGGCCAGACACGGTGGTTCTTGGTCTTGGTATGCCCACACTGGTGCCGCAACGGGGAAATGTGTCGATGGTTATCCTCAACGTGCCGGGAGTGAAACTGTCCGGTGTCATCTTCGACGCAGGTCCGGTCAATTCCCCAGTGCTTCTACAGGCGGGTCTACTTCCGGGGATTGGAAGCAACCCGAACGATCCTCTATTGATCCAGGATGTATTCTTCCGCATCGGTGGTGCTACTCCTGGTAAAGCCGCTATCAGCCTTCAGATCAACACCGATAATGTCATCATCGACGACCTGTGGGCATGGCGAGCCGACCATGGGGCCGGTGTGGGTTGGACAAGCAACACCGCCGCGAATGGCGTGATAGTGAACGGCGCTAATGTCATCGCTTACGGGTTATTCGTCGAACATTACCAGAACTTCGAGGTCGTCTGGAACGGCGAGAATGGCGAAACGATCATGTTTCAGAACGAGATGCCTTATGACCCGCCTAATCAGGCTGCCTGGTCGCACAACGGTGTTAATGGATTTGCATCCTACAAGATCGCGGACTGGGTCAAGTTCCATCAAGCGTTTGGAACGGGAGCCTACTGTAACTTCGATGTCGACCCGAGCATCATCAATGATCACGCTTTTGAAGTTCCGGTTACTTCCGGAGTGCAATTCAAGGATCTTCTGACCGTCTCTCTCGGCGGCGTTGGAACCATCGATCACGTTATCAACGAAACTGGCGCTACGGCTAACACCACCACCCAGCTCATTGATCTCGTGAGTTTTCCCTAGTGGAGTTCGCGGTTTGCAGTTCACCGTTCACAGTTCGCCGTTGGTTTTCCGGTGCCGCGAAGCGACTACAGATCATAGCCCAGGGCCAGCTTTCGGCCCTGGGTAACTCGCGGCCAAAACACGCCATGAAAGTACTCCCGACCCCGCGGACGCGGGGTGCAATTCCGGGAAGGCGCTTCTAATTGGGTTGACACGCCTTTTCTGCAAGCGACAACGTACGAGTACGAGTACGAACGCCAAGCGCCTGGTGCGTGGGGTCCGAGGCATTGGGCTGGTGCCAGCGGGTTAGTACGATCGAGGATTAGTGCAGACCAAAGCGAAAGCAATTCTTCAACCGTGAGTTTTGGGTGCAACCGGTCTAAGATTCGTTCTGTGGCGCAGGAAGTAGATCTTCAATCAATGCAGACCGCAGACCTGGAGGCGGCAATGCCAATCTTGGAACGGCAGGTTCGGTTATGGCCGGGGCTGGTAGCCGAATGGGAGAGGATCGCTCCGGTTGCGGTAAGGAGCGCTGGTTATCCGGAGCACCGGCTTTCGCTGATTCTTCGTTCAAGTATAGCGATCGGCCACAGACAATTCGGTCATTCGATCGACTCGACCGTGCAGTCGGGGCAGGTCGTGCTTTCTCCGGCGTACAAGCCGGCCAGTTATCGGTGGTCGGGCGAAATCGAGCTAATCAGCCTGCTCTTCACCCCGGACTGGCTGCGCAAGATCGGAACGGAAATTGGAGTCAAGCACGCGGATCACCTTGAGTTACGCGAATCGATCGAGCCGAAAGATGAGTTTTTAACTGGGATGCTCAGAGCCTTTCAGAAGGAAGTCTTGAAACCGGAAATCGGTAGCCGATTACTGACCGATTCCCTCTCCCACGCCTTAGCCGTTTATCTGATTCGGCGGTACACGGATCGGCAGGTGGCCAACGGCCAACCGTCGGTCGTTCCAAAATGGAGGATTCGACGCGCCAAAGACTTTATCCGCGCAAATCTAACCAATGGCATCTCTTTGAAAGAAATCGCCGACGCAGCTGGGGATGTAAGTCCTTTCCATTTTTCGCGATTGTTTAAGGAGGCAACCGGGTTCTCGCCTCACCAATTTCTGATTGAGTGCCGCATCGTCACGGCTCAACAACTTCTCCGTACTAAACGGGCCCTGAGTCTAGGGGAGATCGCATTTCGCTGCGGTTTCGCCGACCAAAGCGCGTTCACCCGTTGCTTCCGCCAACGAACCGGACTCACCCCAAAACGGTATCGGGACGGATAGTAAAAAACGCAGGAATTAACAAAAAACCGCACGGAACGACAAGTGGTTCTGCCGCGTCTGGACAATGCTCCATCGCTATGAACGCTACCCGCGATGATCTAAACATTACCTTTGCCCAGCACCCGTTACACGCTGACAGCGTAACCGCGTATAACAGCCGTGACCTGGATCGATGGACGGACCTCTACCATAGGGAATCGGTGTTATTGGATTCGACTGGGAAGCAAGCGGCTCTCGGCCGGGATGAGATTCGCTTGGCTCTAGAACGGTTTCTCGTTCTCAACGGTAAGATGCAAATTCAGACCGTATACGCGATCGAGTACGGCGACATAACTGTCCTGCGAGGGTCGATTGAGCTAGACTACCAGGACCAAGCCGGTACACCGCAGAAAATGGTGACCGAGAGCATCGAAGTCGCTACCCGCGGCACCGACGGTATTTGGAGGTTTAAGATAGATCACCCTTTCGGCGCATTGCCGAAAATCGCGGAGATGGGTTCTTAAGCCGCCAAATCGTCCCCATCGTCCCCTCGCAAATCGTCCTCGTCCTCGATTTCGAGCCGTGTTACGTCCGGAGCGTACGGAACCAACCCAGAGTTCGCATTAAAGGAACGTCAAAAACGCGTTGGGCGCGGCCTTTTCGAGGACGAGACGACGACGAGGACAAATGCCACGCCTTGACCCTGGATGCCGTCCTCAGCTTCGATGGATGGTAATCGCTCCGTTGAGATCTGGTAGAGGAAGCGCTGCTGCCTCGGCCTCGACGGTTTCCCATTCCGCCGTTAGATTGCGTTTGCGGTCGTCTGGCGGGATTGTTGGTAGAGCAGTCGACGTTTCGTTTTCCATCTCCGAGAGATTTGGTCACTATTTTTTCGCCTGCGAAACCATGGCGTCAGATAACAACCGTTTTTTGTTACACAAAAAACAAAACAACGGCCGCGCTGCGCAATTCGGCAAAATCGTGCCCCTGTTCTCCAAAGCTTCGCCTCAGCCCAAGCTTCGGTCCTATCGCTCGGCAGGATAATAGCGAACCGCTAGGGTCACGTCGGCTACGGGAAGCCTCACCGGATAACGAAATCCGCTACATAAATTCTTTAGAAGCCTACCGATTCGGTTAGCGCCCGTGACCGCCACCTCGGAAGCCGCCACCTCGGAAGCCGCCACCCCGGAAACCGCCACCCCGGAAACCGCCACCCCGGAAACCGCCGCGCCAGTAACCGCCGCGCCAGCCACCGCCACCCCAGTAACCACCGCCACCCCAGTAACCGCCGCCCCAGCCCCAATAGGGATAGCCCCAGTCATAATAATAGGGATAGTAACCGCCACCCCAGCCCCAGCCATATCCGGGCCCCCAACCCCCTCCATACCACCCGCCTCCGTACCAGCCACCACGCCAACCGCCACCACGCCAACCACCGCCATGCCACCCTCCTCCTCCGTGCCAGCCTCCACCATGCCCCCCACCTCCTCCGTGCCAACCGCCACCGCCTCCAGCAAAGCTCGATGCGGGGAAAAACAAGAGTGCTAACGCGACAGACAGCGAGAAAAACAGACGTTTCGTTTTCATAGAAGGATTCCGCTGATTGAATACGGTATCCCTAAACATTCCCAAACGACTCTCCACCGAAGTGAATCCTCCTGCAACTCCGCAGTTGAGTGGTTTGGATTCATTTGCCGCCAAAGAAAAGAGACTGTCTGTTAGCTCCCGCTCAAAAGATTTGTCTTCGTGGTCTTCCGCCGTCGCAGGGCCTGACGGCGCGACAAGTTTGTGGCCTTCGGTGTGAAAGAAAATTGGGCGTATGTTAAGACGTGGACCCTTGCCTCCTACGCGTCCCTAGGCGTTGTTTCACGCCGTCCGGCGAAAACCGGCAAAGATCAGGATGACGCCGCCGCCGATCGCGACCCAGGACATGATCGGTGGAATCGGAATGGTTTGTTGCTCTTTCTTGGTGGCTTGGATCGGGCCTATATCGACGATCTTCTTTTCGTGAGTCACCGTAAAGCCTTCGTAGACTAAGCCGGCCACACCCAGTATCACGAGTACGACGCCGATCAGAAGCAATGCTTTCACGCGTATTCCTTTCGCAGAGAGTGATACTAGTGGATCTGCGATTCAGAGCGGCTTGATCCGATTAGATGTAACGCTCAAGGAAGGATCATAGTCCTTTAAGGTTGAAGGAGTTGGATCGGAACTAAGCGTCCCAGATATTCCACTTATTGGAACAAGCAGCGATCTCGCGGTTCTCCTTTTTATAGGAGTCCGAAGAAATTATCGTGAAAAGGTCTCTTTGCCCTTGCGTTGTTCCAATCATTGGAATATCTGTCCGCTGCTGCCCCGATCTTCGCCCTCCCCCAGCCACCTTCATTATTGGCCGACTGAGGTGCGGTCGAAGAACGGACAGGTTTCCCCAAAGCAATCCGTTGTCCACGGGAGAACTGTCGGGACAGAGACTTACCTCCTCAACCCTCCAAGATGTTAACTCGGTCCCGAGTCCATAGACCGCGACCGATATAGGACCAACCACATGCACGATGCATATCGTCTTACGAAGACCACGTTACTGACGCTTCTCTCCGTCGGTATAGCTCAGTTGTCCGCTTCAGCACAAGATTCTGCTGTTGAAAATGTCAATCCGATGATCGGCACCGCTAACCTGGATATTTATGCGGCCTGGGATAGCGGCATCCGCGGCCATGGCCACGCCTATCCCGGAGCCACCGTTCCATTCGGAATGGTTCAACTAAGCCCGGATACCTACGGAAGCAGCATCAGCGGTTGGGACCGCTGTTCAGGCTATCATTATCAGGATCCCTATATCTCCGGATTCACACACACGCATCTATCGGGGACCGGTGGCGCTTCCGGAGGCGAAGTGCGGCTTCTGCCCACGCTGTTGCCGGTAGATCCTAACAGTATCGCCACCACCGATTATACCGCCTCTTTCCTGCACAAGAACGAGAGCGCTAAGCCAGGCTATTATCGAGTCTCACTGTCGCCCATGCCGAGCTCCAGCGGGGCGACCGGAACCGAAACGATTTTAGCGGAATTAACGGCGACAGCCCACGCCGGGGTCCATCGCTACACATTCCATCCTTCTTCCCCGAGCCAGACGGCAAATATGGTGGTGAGCGTTGCCAGCCCAATCGGTGACCAAGTTGTGAATGGCGTATCCACCACTATTGGCGGCTTTACGGTCCAGGATAGCCAGACCCTAACGGGATGGGAAATCTCTAACAACTGGGCTCAGGGAAAACCAACCTACTTTTTTGCTACGTTCTCTCGCCCATTTAATCCAAATCCCACCGTCAGCAGTGATGGAAAGACGATCTATCTGAGCTTTGCTACCCAGAAGGGTTCAACCAATCAGGTGATGGCGAAGGTAGGAATCTCCGCATCCAGCGTAGCTGATGCTCAAGCCAACCTGACGGCGGAGGTCGGTAATCGCAATTTTGATGATATCGCCGGGTCGGCCGCGGACCTCTGGTCGCAAGCCCTCTCCCGGGTAACCATTTCGGGCGCTACCTCAGATCAAAAGACCGCTTTTTACACGGCTCTTTATCACACTCTGTTAGCACCTACTCTCTACAATAATGCAGACGGAAGTTATGTCGGAATGGACTCCAAGAACGTTCCGACGCCTACTCGGATGACCACGTCGCATCCCAATCCCGGCTTCCAATATTCCTCTACCTTCTCGCTCTGGGATATATACCGAGCAGAGTCACCCTTAATGACCATCATCCAACCTGAAATGGTTGATGGTTGGGTGAAATCTCTTTTGACCCAGTTCCAGCAAAACGGGTTAGGCCAACTACCCATCTGGCCGTTGGCCCAAACCGAGACCTTCGCCATGGCCGGCCATCCCTCGGTTCCTCTGATTGCCGACGCTTATCTCAAAGGACTGACCAGCGCGAACATCAATGACATCTGGACAGCATTGACCGCGACCCAATCGTCCCAGTTAAGCGGCTTTAACCAATACATGTCGAATGGTTATGTATTTGCCGGGGCCGACACTTCCGTTTCAACCACGCAAGACTATTCCTTCGATGATTGGGCGACGGCGGCAGTCGCGGTCGCGGCCAAGAAAAGCCAGTCGGACTATAGCGTTTATTTAAACAGGAGCGCGAATTGGAAGAATGTCTTTAATCCACAAATCACCGGCGCGGGATGGCATTTCTCACAACCGAAAGAAGCTAATGGGAGTTGGGCGCCCGGGTTCGACCCAACCGCAGCGGAGAAAGGAGACTTTTCGGAAGCAAACTCCTGGGTTGATACCTGGAACGTGTTCCAGGATTATTCAGGTTTGGCTACTGCCATGGGGGGAACTAACCCTTTCCTGGCGCAGTTGGATTACACGTTCAATTCGAACAACGTGTTGACATTCAAGGATCCGGGCGGCTTCCCCGATCTGACTGGAAGAGTCGGCGAATATTTTCAGGGCGACGAACCAGCCAATGAGATCGCGTACATCTACGATACCGCCAAGGTCCCTTCGAAAGCCCAAGCCAGGCTCAGAATGTTGATGGACAATATGTACACGCTCACCCTGACAGATTTTGACAAAGGCACTCTAACCTCCGCCAGTCTTCAGGCAGCCGAGAACGATCCCGAAATGGTCCAGAACTCCGGGCTTCCCGGTAATGACGATTGCGGTCAACTCTCTGCCTGGTACGTGCTCTCTGCTTTAGGGTTCTACTCTCTGAATCCGGTCGGCGGTGTGTTCTATCTGGGAACCCCGCTCTTCCCGACCGCTGCCATCGATGTACCAGTCGCTCAGACCGATCAGAAGACCGGAACTCTTTCTTTCCAAAAGAAACATCGGTTCTTGATCACCGCCCACACGAGTGATGGCAGAAGCGGTCCGTCATCAACCAATTGTTATGTGCAATCAGTCACTCTCAACGGCACCCCGTTGAACCATCCCTATATCACCTACGCCGACATAATGGCGGGCGGGCATCTTGACTTCACCATGGGGTCAAATCCGAACGACGCGTGGATCACTGGTTGGGATGGTCAGGATCCCAATAGCGGCCTGCACCCGTAACCAGGTTGGTTGAGCTATCTACCATAGAACAAACGGTTAGCGATCTCGATCAACGCGATGAAAACTCTCTCCGACCGGGTAAGGCTAGTTTTGCTGGCGCTAATGGCGTTCAGTTTAAAGACGGAAGTTTCTGCCGGCACTTTCTCCACTCAGACAGCAGTCGGCAATTCAGCAAAGGATCTGAAGGCAGGACCGCTGATCCAGCAACTGACTCTGCCGGACCTGGTTGGACAGATGGAACAGGCTTGCCCGGCTATTCCGGAGTTTTCTATACCCGCATACAATTGGTGGAGTGAAGGAACCAATGGTTACCAGGCGCCCGACGCCTATTTTGTTACCCTGCCACCCCCGGAAGTTAATGATCCGGGGGTGACAGTGTTTCCTCAAGCCATTGGTTTGGCGGCGACTTGGGATCCGATACTACACGGACAGGTTGCCGACGTGACGGCAACGGAGGCACGCGAAAGATTTAACTGGTATACGGCCGCTAATCAGGGCGCTTCGGTGCATGACACCGGAGTGACGGTATGGGCGCCCAATATCAACATCTTTCGTGATCCTCGTTGGGGCCGAGGCCAGGAGACTTACGGAGAAGATCCTTATCTCACCGGGACAATGGCAACCGCTTATGTGCAAGGACTCCAGGGTTGGTATCCGGAACAGCCTGAGTTTTTAAAGACCGTGTCCACTCTGAAGCATTTCGCCGTCCATAGCGGTCCGGAATTGGGCCGACAATCAGCGGATAACGTCGTGTCTGAGCACGATTTCCGCGAGACCTATCTACCTGCATTTGAGGCCGGAGTTCGGCTCGGCGGAGTTCAATCGGTCATGAGTTCCTACAATGCGATCGGTATCACCGGCACCGGGGATGACGCCAAGTACAACCCGGTGGGTGGTATACCGGCTCCCGCGAACTACCTTTTATTAACCGATATTCTTCGCCAGGAATGGGGATTCACCGGCGCCGTGGTGAGCGACGTAGGAGCAATTAACGCGATCTGGCAGAATCACAATTATGCTAGCACGCCTGCCATTGCCTCCGTCGATGCCATCGAAGCCGGCAATGATTTGTGCGGGGATGGTACCGTCTACAATGCGATTCTTGATCCAAGTAGTCCGACCGGCCTGGTACCTGGTATCACGGTCAAAAACATAGATCCCGCTTTCCTGCGGCTCATGATCTTACGCTTCCGGCTTGGATTGTTTGAACCTTCCTCTAAATGGCCGGCGGGCGTGCCGACAAACCCGAACGATGCCGTAGCCAGAACAAATCCTAATGATCCTGAACGGATTCGGCGTGACGCACTCTCACGTCAAGCGGCGGAGGAAAGCGTGGTTCTTCTGAAGAATACGAATACCACGCTAGCTAACCAGAATAGCCCGCTTCCCTGGCAGATTAAGGCAGGTGAGACCATCGCTGTTCTCGGACCTACCATGAATACCATACCCGCGGTACTGGGTGACTACAGTGGTTTCCCGGTCAATCCGATGACCATGCTGCAGGGTATCACCAGCTATTTTACCGCCTCTCCCAAGTACCAGCCGCTTGGCGTGAAGATCGTTAGCGAACCCGCCGTCTCTCTCCCTGACAATCCGCAACCTCCGTCCGTAAATGAAGCAGGTATCCAGCGAGCAGTTAACCTGGTTAAGAGCGCTGATCACGTAGTGCTGGTGATTGGTCTAACCACCCATTTGGAGCGAGAAGAAAGCGGTATGGTTTACGAGGGCATCAACAACGGTGACCGAACTACCCTGCAACTACCATCGGAGGAACAACAGCTGCTGGTAGCGATCAAAGCCGCCTGTGATAGCGCTCTTAAACCATTAACCGTCGTGTTGACCAGCGGCGGCGGACTAGCCATTGATACCATGCAAGCGGACGCGATCATCCAGTCTTGGTATTGTGGCCCGCAAGGTGGTACCGCTATCGCGGAGGTATTAGCCGGGGATGTGAATCCCTCCGGGAAATTACCGATTACGTTCTACGCAACGGACGGCGATCTACCCGATTTTACTGACTATGCGATGTCACCTCACTCTGCACTTCCTGCCACTGCCACCACCCCGGCGTTCGCTGCAAGTAAAGGGCGCACTTATCGCTATTTTAGCGGTACCCCTGAATACGCGTTCGGTTTCGGACTCAGTTATACCACCTTTAAGTACGACTCGAATATTTCGATCGAGAACCGTTCGTCGGCCATGGTGATACCTAAGGACGTTTATCTGTCCGGCGACCCGGAAAATTTTGTTAATGTCAGTATCACGGTCACCAACACCGGGCAGCGGGCCGGCGCAGAAATTGTTGAACTCTATGCCACACCCAGTTCGCTCTGCCCCTCGCCATCAACCGAGCCTAAACAGAAGTTAGTTGGATTCCAACGATGCTCGTTCCAGCCAGGCCAAGTACAAAGAGTGACGATCCCACTCAACCTCCAAAATCTCCGCCGCTGGGATGATGCCACTCACCAGTACAAGATTGACCCGGGAACTTACGTGATTTATGCGAGAACTTCGTCCGATACACCGGATACACAGAGCGCGTCTTGCCAACTGACACTCGCTGCTGAGTGATGTTTCTGCCCCGAAGGGGCAAAGGGACTAAGCCTGGGGTTTTAACCCCAGGTACCGGTTTAAAAACGCGCCCGCCCCGAAGGGGCGGTATCGGTTTTGAAGGCGAACCTAGACGATGAACAAAATGTCCACCCCAAACATCTTCCGCCCCTTTTCCTCCTTCGTCCCTCATGCCCGAACTACGGCGGACAGGCAGGGCGGGTCGTCGTGTGGACGTGTTCCTGGGGTTAAAACCCCAGGCTGAGTCCTTTTCGCCCCTTCGGGGCGTCAACCGGAGAAACAGATAATTCACAGAAGGTCACAGCGCGGCGCAGCCGCAAGCAAATGACCGGAAATCTCACAACAAGGACACAAAGGCCACGAAGACAAAACAGTCTCGACTAAGCTCCGACAGTGATTTGCCTTGGCGGCCTTCGCGATCTTGTTGTGAATTATTTTGTCTTCGCGAGGACGTGAATCCTCGTCAAAATGTTTGAAGAGTTCTCGTTGGAGTCATCGCCCTCGCACCCCGATTCTCTACAGCGTTCGACCGAAGATCAGGGCTGGATCGCCTTTGTAGATCCCGAGTTGTCGTCTCGTGAATCCGCATTTTTGAGCAACCCGAATCGAGGCGTGATGTTCTGGGTGAATCAGGCAGGCCACCGGCGCCGGTCCAAAGTGCTCACGTCCCCAAACCAACACTCCGTTCACCGCCTCGGTCGCATAGCCCAACCCATGCTTCGGTGGGGTGAGTACCCACCCGACTTCTACGGCTCCAAGCGGAGGCTCCATCTCTCGTTTGGAGTTTGAGAATCCAACTTCCCCAACGAACTGGCCAGCAGCTTTTTCTTCTACCACCCAGTAGCCGAATCCAAGCAGCGACCAGTGACCCACGTATCGAAGCAACCGCGCCCAGCATTCTTCTGCTGTATGCGGTTTTCCTCCGATGTATCGGGTTACCTCCGCATTGCTCCATAACGCAGTTACATTTGAGGCATCCTCGATGGTGTGGCCCCGCAATCTGAGCCGCTCGGTTTCTATAATCGGCACATCCAGCTGGCACGGATTGGGAAAAGGCATACGCAGCGTTTAACCGTATGTGGAATAACGATAAGTGCCAACCGGAGGATAATCGGGGCTATTCCGTTATCTTTGCTCTCACGTTTGCGTGAGATTTTTTTGGTTTTTCGCGGACTATGGTTCGGGTTGGTTCATCGATCGCACTGCCCGCGGCGGAGTGGCTGAGTCACCGTATTTCTTTTGCAGCGTGTCGGTTAGATCTTTGACGAAATCCTTCCCGTCCACCGATTTCGTCTGGGTACCGATCAAGATGGACGTTACCTGCTGCTTCAGACCCGCGGCCGTCGGAAACATCACGATGGCGACGATATCTTTACGTTTCACCTGGATATTCTGAAGAACGGTGTCGGCAGGCAAATTCTTAGCAGCAGGGCTAACGACCGCTACGTTTTTCATTTTGCTCACCGCGGCAACGACCCCGGTCGCTAGGATATTCTGATTGTGTCGAAGATGGACGGTGCTTTCCCAACCGACGGTGCACCCCGACAAAAATCCGCATACCAGAAGAAGCGGAATCAAACGTCTCACCCGTACAAGGGCTCGCGCTAACTGACAGTTCATTTATAGAGAAATTTTCGTAATAGCCCCAAGTGGTCCCTAACGCGCGATGGTATCTGGATGAGGCCTTCTTGGCAATACCGGGAGCAAGGGGCGAATGGGCGCACCGGCGACACGGCGATAGGGCGATGCGGCGAATGGGCGACACGACGATAGGGCGCGAAGCGCTTCCGCCATGAAATGGCAAAACAGAATAGCCCAGGGCTTCAGCCCTGGGTACGGCAGACACCGAAGATCGCCCTGAAAGTGGCGACCGAGAGGGGCTTGCTTCTTCCAGCACGACCATCTGTCCCAAACCGTTGCGCCGTTCATAACATCCAGCCTGGATTCAACACCGCGCCATTCGGCCGCCACTTTCAGGGCGGGCTTGCGGCCCGTACGACCCAGGGTTAAAGCCCAGGCTAAAGCCCTGGGCTATTCTGTATTGCCATTTCATAGCAGATGCCCTTCGCCCCCTATCGCCAGATCGCGGCGTTCGCCGCGCAATCGAGAACCCTTTGCACGAGAAGCTGGATCTAGGTTTTGTCTTTTTTGTGATCTTTGCGATCTTTTGCGGCTATCCTCTCTTGATGCTTACGGCTTGACGATCTTCACCGCGGCGGATTTGTAGGCGGGTTGGCGCGACCAAGGGTCGAAAGCTGGGAACGTCAATTCGTTGGTCGCGACGTAATGCATAGGGATAAAAACCTGGCCCGCAGCCACGGTACCCGTCACGAAAGCAACGGCATCCAACCGACCACGCCGGGAGCTGACCTCTACCAGTTCACCGGTTTCGATCCCTAACCGTTTGGCGTCATCGGGATTGATCTCCACGTAGATCTGATCCGGGTAAAGTTTGCGCAGAACCGCTGATTTAGCTGTTCGCGACTGGGTATGCCATTGTGCCGACGTCCCGCGTCCGGTCAGTAAGAAGAACGGATATTCGCTGTCCGGCAGTTCCGGTGCGCGGGTTGGTGGATCGAACCGGAATTGTGCTCGCCCATTGCGGTGAAAGAAACGGCCGTCCTCGAACAAGCGGCGTTGGGTGGGGATTCCGGCGCGGCTGATAGAACTGCTGGACGCTGGGTCATTCCCGGGAGCCGCCTGCTTGGCCCACTTTGTGGTCGGGCCAGCGCTAGAGCCAGTTTCGTGAGGTCGTAAGGGACGCATCAAAGCGGCGGCTCCCCTCCCGGCGTTCCCGCTCGTTGTCGCTCGTTCCGGTTCGTTGCTTTGATCCGGGTACGGCCATTGGATGCCGCCGGCAGCTTCGATCATCTGATAGCTTTCAATCCCGGTGATATCGCACGGTTGGCTGCGGGTAACCTCTTTCAGGATCTGAAATACCGCTTCCGGCGAGGTCCAACGCCGGAACAGATCACCGCAACCCCAGTATTGGGCGATCAACTTGAAAATGTGGAAATCCGCTAAGGCTTCCCCAGGCGCACGCGAGACTTTTTTAACCAACCCAATCCGCCGTTCTGAATTGATAAAGGTACCTTCTTTCTCTCCCCAAGCGGCAGCCGGCAAAACCAAGTGCGCTACCCGGGCAGTCTCGGTGGTGTAATACATGTCCTGTACCACGCAGAAATCGAGTTGCTTGGCAGCTTCATGGAAACTCTTTTGGTGAATCCATGAGTGTCCCGGATTCGTAGCGACAATCCATAGACCCTTAATTTTACCGTCCGCGACGCCCTGCAGAATCTGATCATAGGCGAGACTGTTCCGAGACGGGATCAAGTCCGGTTTCATCTTTAAAATACGAGCGACTTTTTCCCGATGGGCAGGATCGGTAAAATTGTGTCCACCCAGCAAGTTCGTGGTATTGCTGAAAAGCCGTGACCCCATGGCATTACATTGACCGGTGATGGAGTTCGCTCCGGTCCCAGGCCTGCCAATATTGCCGGTCATTAGCGCCAGGTTAATGATCGCTTGCGCCGTGCGAGTTGCCTCGTGTCCCTGGTTTACACCCATGGTCCACCAGAACGATACCCGGCGACCGCGGTGAATGGTTTCGGCCAGCCGATCGAACTCGTCTGCGCTCAAGCCCAGCTTGGGTAACACCCGTTCCGGAGAAATTTGGGCAACGTGTTCCGCAAATTCGCTGAACCCTTCCGTGTGCGCATCAATAAACTCTGGCTGTAGCCATCCCCTCTTAATGAATCGATGGGCTAACGCGTAAAACAGCAAAAGATCGGACTTCGGTTTGATGGCGTAATGTTGAGTCGCAGCCAGTGCGGTTTCCGTCGTTCTGGGATCAATGACAATGATCTCCGGTTCATGACGGTTCCGGCAAATCCGTTGCCAGAGGATGGGATGGGCGATGCAAAGATTAGATCCAACCAGAACAATGACATCCGATTCTTCGAAGTCTTGGTAAGTGTAGGGTGGCGCATCGAATCCGAACGACTCTTTATAGGCGGTAACGGCCGTCGCCATGCATTGACGCGTGTTGCCATCCCCGTGAATCAGGCCCATCCCGAACTTGGCCAGCGCGCCTAAGAGCGCCATTTCTTCACACACGATCTGACCGGTGCTGATAAAAGCCACTGACTCCGGTCCGTGTTGTTCCATAATGGCTTTGAATCTGAGCGTGAAAATCTGAAGAGCATTGTCCCAATCAATTGGCTCCAGGTTGCCATGGCTTCCCCGGACCAACGGCGTGGTGGCTCGATCCCGCGCGATTAACGGTGTCAATGCCTCCCAACCCTTGGGGCAAGCCATCCCGAGGTTGACGGGGTAATTCTTATCTGGCGTTAAGTTGACCGCTTGCCCGTTCTTCAAATGAACGTTGAGAGAGCAGCCCGTTGAACAAAAGCCACAGATCATCGAAGTGACATCGTCCGGCTGCAACCGAGCAGGCAGCTTCCCCAGCCCGAATTCGGCCGGATGCAACACCAGTTCCTGGGTTAATCGTCCGTCCCAGCGACGCAAAAAATTAGCTGCACGATCCAATAAAGCCTTCATCCGTTTCGCGACATCACGCGTTCGACTGACTAGTCAGCAGGACCCATACCGGGAGGCGCCGAAGCGGCTGTGAGAAGGGAGAGGTGAAAGTGAAAGGTGAAAGGTGAAAAGCCGGGGTCGCACACCCATACGGAGGGGAGCCGCATTCCGCGTGTCTTGGCCCCCGGATTTGCCGCCTTTCACCTTTCACTTTTCACCTTTCACAGTTCTCCAGAGCGGGCGCTCATCTCTGCCGCTAATCGATGCCCGGCATCCGCTCAGGAGTAACTGCTTCGAAAAATAGAACTCGCTCCAAGATTTCTCCAACCAGACAGAGACCGAGAGCTATCATCTTGACGCTGAACGGTAACGCAGATCCCAACGCCAGAACCGGAATTATGATGCCACCGACGATGCCGAAGATGAACCGCCAGGCCAAGGTCCGGCTACACGCCCGTGTCATGACTAACGCGCTCCGTCTATTCGGACTCCGATCGTTGTTCCGAGCGTGTGCTAACAAGAAGCCGCCTTCCAAAGCGAGTTTGAACAGAGAAACCATTAGCAACACGACAGGAACAATTTGATCTCGGTCGGAGGACAGGAACCCGGTGCCAAGCCCGAGCATTAACGTTGTCCCGGCGAACTTTGGAGCTGTTAACGACCAACGCCAGAAAGCCCGCCGGGTATCGACGTACACCATAATCGAACAATAGAGAGCCCCTATTCCCAAAACGACCAAAGCCGCCAAAGCGAACCCACTCAACGGTGGCAGAAAAGGCGCTACATCAGCCGACAAAAGCCAAATACTCCAGGTCACGCAGGCAAATGCATACGCTCCAAACATCACAATCTCCCGGCTTAACCAGGAAGTGCGAAAGCCGAGGAATGCTTTCCAAGCGTGAAAGGGTCTGCCCAAATGAAAGAGACTGGCGCTAATCCCGGTCAAAACCGTCAGCAAGCCGGTAACCGTCAATAGCGCCGACGCCGGTAACGGTAGAACTTCAACAAGGTCAATCGAGCCGGACGAGCTCCCGCTCGTCAACGCCTTCCCTAGGCTCTGAATCAACAGAACAACGAAACACCCCACCGACCATTGCGTGAGAGATAACATCGCGACCAACGGCAGATGGGCATGTTCCCGTTTAATCGCGCGTTCCGGAGGTGTTTCCAGATCTGATGGCAACGGCGTTTCTCGCAGGTAACGAGTCGTCGGCTTCGTATGGCGAGAGTCGGCTGCGCCGGGTACCAATGGATGCAATGCTCGGGTTTCGACTTCGGTTCGACTGACCTTGCTGATTCGAATCGCCTGCGTCGGACAGGCTTGCACACACGCCGGCGCCTCGCCTACCGCAAGCCGTTGATGGCACATGTCACATTTCCGAACAATGCCGCGGGCTGGAGAATATTTCGGAACATCGTACGGGCATTTGAAGATGCAGTATTGGCAGCCAATACACTGATCATCCAGGTGCCGCACAATGCCGGTGACTGGATCCTTATGGTATGCGTTTACCGGACAACCGAGTTGGCAAGCCGGATCCAAACAATGATGGCAAGCGGTTGTGACCGTCTGTATCACCGGGCCTTCAACGGTTGAGCCGAAGAGCAGTCCAACCTCGCGCCAGGTCTCTTCGTCATCCAGTCCGTTCAGGCTGTGACAAGCGCTCACACAAGCTTTGCAGCCAGAACAGGCGTCAAGATCGACGGTAAACGCGTACTGTTCACCCGGCCCAGGTTGAGACAGTGGGATCGAGTCCTGATACAGATGCGCCGGCGGTGAGAAGCGTGCCTCGCTTCCGCCTTCATCCGGCAGCGGCCGGACTAGGCCGAGGTGTTCGCGACGTCCAAACTCTGCCACCGGCGTGAACAGCTGTTGCTCAGCGAGTGCTTCAGCAATTAGGGCTTTGGCAGAGACAGAAGATTTTACTGAGTCCGACATTGCTCCATTAATCCGCATTTACCCGCCGTGGTGGGTAACAGAACTTAGCCCAGGGTTTTGACCCTGGGTTGCTCGCGTCACGAAGATGCGCCCTGAAAGTGGCGCAAGAACGTGAGGGCGCGTTTGCTTCGAGCGAAGATGCTTCGACCTCCCGCCAATCTCGCCCCTTATTGGTATCGGCATCGGTCGACTTATTGCGCTTAATTCCAATCGGGCGCCCCTTCAGGGCGCATTTTTGGGGCGGACTAGTCCCAGGGCTAAAGCCCTGGGCTATAATCTGTGACCGCTTCGCGGTCAGTCCCCTATATCCGCGCATTTGCCACCGATCCCCAGGTGTTGCGCCAACGGCTCTTTACCAATCCCAGCGCGCCCAACGCGACCAAGCAGAGAGCTGCGAAAATCAAGAATCCGAGTGTGAACGAACCCGTCGCGACTTTCGAATAACCCAGCGAACTCGCTAGATAAAAACCACCGACCCCACCGCCGGCGCCCACGAGGCCGGTCATCAACCCAATCTCTTTATTGAAACGCTGAGGGAGCAGCTGAAATACGGCGCCATTCGCCATTCCCAGAGCCCCAGAAGCGCCGGCGAAAAACAGCAGTTTCGTGGCGATTTGATTGCAGAAAACGCTCGTTACCAAGAACAGCGCCGCTCCGAAGTAAAACCAATGCAGAACTCGGATACCACCGAATCGGTCGGCTACTCCCCCGCCCACCGGCCGTAGGACAGCGCCGACAAAAGTGCAAACGGCCGCCAGATCGCCGGCATTGATGGGCGAAATCGAGAATTGATCTTTAAAGATCAAAACGTAAGAGCTCGCTAACCCGACAAACCCGCCAAAACTGACGGTGTAATAAAAACAGAACCAATGGGCATCCTGATCCCGTAACAACGAGAGATAATCCCTCAGTTGTTTGGGCGGGGCTCCAGTTCGGGGACTGTCCCGCGAAATCAATACATAGATCACAAAAACAACCACGGCTGGTATAACGGCCAACCCGAACACGTTGCGCCAGCCGTATACAGTCGCTAATCGGGGAGCCAACAAACTATCCAACACCACCCCGATGTTCCCGGCTCCAGCTAACCCAAGGACCATCCCTTGGAGATTGGGCGGGTACCAACGTCCGGCTTGAGGTAACGCCACGGCAAAACTTGCGCCCGCAAAGCCCAGGATCGCACCGAGGGCAAGAGTTGCGGTGAATGAGTTCAACCCAATGAGCCAGGCCGCGAGTAACCCGGTGATGACGATCAGCTGGGCTAGGATTCCCGTGTTCTTGGCGCCGATGCGATCGACCAATAAACCAAGCGCGATCCGCAGAATAGCGCCGGCTAAGATCGGTAACGCCACCATCAGACCTTTTTGGTCTGGCGATAATTTCAAGCTTTCGCCGATCTGTGCCGCTAACGGCCCCAGAACCGTCCAAACCATGAAACTCAGGTCAAAATAAAGGAAGGCAGACAATAATGTCGGCCAATGTCCGGTCCGTCGTAAGTCCCCTAAATTCATAGAAACTGCGAAACCACGCTACACAGCCGGATGCGTACCACTTTGCGTATCGGCGTTTGGGCCTTTCGGCGTTTCGGCGTGGGGCGTAAGGAGCGAGACGGCGAATGGGCGAAACGGCGGGTTGGGTGTCGCGTTTTGTCAGCGGGTGTTCAAAAGCCGACAGTCCGGGGACTCGCCTGAAGCTCGTCCTAGGAGCCAGGAGCTAGAATCCAGGAGTCAGGAGGGGCGCGGAGCGGGTGGGCGCGTGTCAGAGTGGGGACCACGCCGGGCGCGGCGACCGAATGGGATCCGCCCTTCGCCAAGCCTACAGCGCGACAGGCTCTATGAGACGCATGAGACCTATGGGTCAGTCTCATTAGTCCCATGAGTCGCATAGGTCCCATTGGTTCGGGGAGCCCCGGTCTTTATCGAGCCCTCCGCGTTCATACGCCCAAGCCCCTCCTGACTCCTGGATTCTAGCTCCTGGCTCCTAGGACGAGCTTCAGGCGAGTCCGATAAGCTGCCCTTTCAACACCGTAACGGCTCGCCCCTGCAGAACCGTTCGTTCGCCTTGGACGGATAACCGTAATTCACCGCCGCGTTCCGAACATTGGAATGCGTGGAGGTTATTTTTGCCTAGCTTTTTCGCCCAATAAGGCGCGAGTACACAATGCGCAGAACCGGTTACCGGGTCTTCGTTGATACCGGCATCCGGCGCGAAAAACCGCGAATAGAAATCGTATTCATCAGCCGGGTCAGCCCGACTGGTAACGATGACTCGGCCACAACCGCTCTGTACCAACAAATCGAAATTTGGTTTGATCCCGAGTAAAACTTCTTTATCAGCAACCTCCACCAGGAAGGTAGTATCAGTCTTAACCACGAACAGGGGTTCAACCGACAAGGCTCGGCGCAGTTCCGGCGGACAAACCGATTCCACGGCGAACTCAGAAGGAAAATCCAAGGCGATCCATCCCTCTTCTTTTCGCTCTGCTGTGAGCCGGCCGCTCAACGTGTCGAAATGAAGCGGTTTACCGTCAGGAGCATGTCCTTCTTCCCATAACACATACGCGGACGCTAACGTGGCGTGTCCGCACAGTTTCACTTCCACCTTGGGTGTAAACCAGCGGAGCCGATAAACGTTTTCGCCTTCAGGCAGAAGAAAAGCCGTCTCTGAAAGATTCATTTCACTGGCAACCGATTGCATCCAAGCAGCGGGTTGGTCCTGTTTCAGAACACAAACTGCCGCCGGATTTCCGGCAAACGGGACGCTAGTAAACGCGTCGACAACAGTGATCGGTTGTAGGTCCATAGACGTCTCAAAGCATTGAAGCCGGCGCCGGAAAAAGCAAGCTAGGGACAAGGCGCAACCCGCACAGATGCGAGGATTTAAGCAAGACGCCTGTCTTGCGGACTCGCCTTAGGCTCGTCCCAGGAGCTAGGAGCTAGAATCTAGGAGCTAGTAGTGGGGCTGGCGCGGCGCCTACGAGCGTGTGGGGGCGAGCCAGGACCAGGGCTCCGCGAACCAATGGGACCTATGCGACTCATGGGACTAATGAGACCGCCCCATAGGTCTCATGTGTCTCATACCTCCCATCCGGTCGCCGAGCCCAGCGCCGTCCCGGTCTAACACGCGCTCACCCGCTCCACGCCCCTACTAGCTTCCTAGCTTCTAGCTCCTCGGACGAGCCTAAAGCGAGTTCCGGCTTGTTTCCGCTCAGTCCCAGCATACACAGAAGACCATGAGTTATCCGACCCTGAAAGTCATTCATCTCGTTGCCTTAGCCTTAACCTTTATGGGGTTAGCAGGAGCGCTGGCTACTAATGCCGTTTCGCCTGGGCCTTCTATCACCCGGCGGATCTTTGCCATTTCGCACGGGCTCGGTCTCCTGTTGCTTTTGATCACCGGATTCATGTTGTTGATCCAGCTCGGGATCGGCAAAAACCTGCCGGGTTGGGTCTGGGGAAAAGTGATTCTCTGGTTACTGGCCGGCGCTTCGATCATGTTCGTCCGACGGTTTGCCCGGTTTCAGGTTTCCTTACTCGTCTATCTCGCGGCGCTGGTCGGACTAGGAGCATGGCTGGCGTTGTACAAGCCGTTCTGACGCGACTCGCCTTAGGCTCGTCGCAAAAGGAGTCAGGAGCCAGAATCCAGGAGCCAGGAGGGGTTGGCGCGGCGCGTACGACCGTGTGGACTCGAGGAAGGACTGGGGCTCCGCGAACCAATGGGACCTATGCGACTTATGGGACTAGTGAGACTAACCCATGAGTCCCAGTAGTTTCACGCGATCGTCAAGCCCAGCGCCGGCCATGCCTGACATACGGTCGCACGTCCCAGCCCCTCCTGACTCCTGGATTCTAGCTCCTGGCTCCTCAACGAGCCTAGGCGAGTACGCGCGCGAGCCGCCCGGACACTCGCCCGGACGGCCCTTTTCCTCCGCGAAGAAATCGAGGAGGCTACCTAGCAGCAACCCCTCTTTGAAAAACTTTAACCCACTGCGTACTAATCGATTTGGGGTGTCGGGTTTCAGGAAGAGTTCACCCTTCGCCGTTCTCGGTTCGCGGTTCGCGGTTCGCGGTTCACCGTTGAGGCCTGACGGCCTCTGGACAATTCCGATAGGAGCACCTCAATACGACCGTTGACCTATTCCCGCCGCGGATACCAACCGCGAACAGTGAACCGCGAACTGTGAACTGCGAACCCCAAAGAGCAGGGCCGCTCAGGCGGTTCCTGCCTGAGCGGCCTGCGTTTCCCGTTGGCTACGGTTTTGCGGGTCATCCCCGCTCTGGCTCGCTATGTTTCGTGGAGCCTCCGCACCGAATGGATTGGAGGTGGTTCCGAAGCGTACTAATGATTTGTCGGGACGAAGTTTCAGAGAAGTTTCACTCAGCGAATTGGCCGGTTGTTACCGATATCGACGATCGCGCAATCGCCAATCCCTGGTGAAATCGATATCACTTCATTTTTCTCCATCCGAGCCAGCCAGAAACTCCGCTAAAGCATCCGCAATGATCGGGCGAGCGACTGATTCGTAAAATGGGAACGCTGGAGAGGTATTCACTTCGAAGCAAAAATACTCACCGGGTGTTTCTTTGAGGTCGATGCCTGCCATGGCAAGTCCAAACTCTTTCGCGAGCCTGACACAGTTGGTCTCCAAGTCTGCGGGAAGTTTCGCGGGAATCATCCTGCGAGCATATCCTTCCTGCCCGGCATACCGATAGTCAACGGCGTCGCACTGAATCCGAACGGCGAACGATCGTTCCCCAACGACATGCACCCTGATATTGTCGCCAGGAAGATATTCTTGGAACTGGGCCGGACCTTGTTCCAAGACTGCCAAGCCATCAAGATCTTTCTCGTTCATGCGCCGGACGATTGAGCGCACGCCGCTGAGGGATTTACGGACCACTTTCCCTTCGCATTCGTAGTAGAACTGTCGAGCCGCGCGAGGATCGTTGGTAATGAGAGTCTTGGGAATCCCGAGCCCGATCTGGCGAATAATCAGGGTCTGGTACGGCTTGCTGCGATTCGAGTACGTGGCTGCGGGTCGATTCACGACTCGGCACCGGAGACTGTTCAATACTGCGGCGATCTCCGGATCAATCCGAGGGTAAACGTGATCAATTGGGTCCCCTATTTCGTCGCTCGGATCATCGAGTGGGACATTTCTAAAGTAGACGCCAGTCAACTCGTCAAAATTTACTGTCCAATCAGCGAACGAGATCGAACCAGATGGCGGGCCAGCGCGCGGTGACCACTGAATAGACAGCGTGTCCGTTGCGCCTCGGAGATCCAGTATCTGGTGATCGATTCTTAACATCTTAAGACGCGAGCAGAAAAATGCTGTGACGGCCTCAGAAGGATCAGCACAAACTAAAACCATGAATCGGAGGCTGTGCGCGTCGACAAGTTCTGACCCGACGTTAGTAACGCTACCAGTTCATCGACGATCTCTTGTCGGCTTGATTGACAGAATTCTGCGCTCTTCGGAAACAGCTCGATCGCTGTCACGCTCGGTCTTCCGTTCGAATGGTGTAGCCGAAATTCGATATACTCGAGGCCGAGTGAGGCAGTAAACCGCGTGAGGGCGCCAGCCAGGTGTTGAAATCGTTCCCGGGCGTCCTCCTCCCAGACGACTTTTGACCCGATCACGGCCACTAAATGTCCCCGGCTGGACTTAGCCGCGTCACGTCCGCCGACGTCTCGGGCAGCGCCGGCCGACCCAATGCTCTCTAGACCGAACGGTTCCAATCTGCCTCTCCAAAATTCAATCGATTCCGGACACTCAAACCAGAATTCCGGGCAATAGCGATTGATCACAGGACAGCTCAACGACCATATCCAACCAAGGAATGCAGCACTCTTTTCAGCAGAATAATTCCCATTCGAGGCGCCAAATCTCGTCTGGAGACTCTGCGGTGTGCCCGTCACGAACACACCGCAGATGTCCTGAATAGTTAATCTGAGGTCGTCGCACGACTCCAAATGAAGTGAGGTTTCTGTGGCAGATAACCTCAATACCGATTTCGCGGCGTCACCGAAGATGTCAGTAATTATTCGTGCCTTAAAGCCTCGATCGAGGAGTCCACGGTGAACGCCCTGGCAGAGCAAGTCTTCGTGATGGCCAAGCACCAGGAACAATATCTTGATCTCCTAGTAACCGAAAACAGAGAGGAATATGATCGACTTATTCCTGCAGCCTCTTGTTACCGTCGAGGATAGCGATGATAGGAGCACCCGTTGAGGTGTCTTTGCAGGTGAGCTCGAAAAAGTGGCACAAGAGAAAAACATATTTTGCCGTGAACTGCCCTACCGGAACATCGAGGTCTGGATTCTTCGGAACATCCGTCTGAACGGATCCGCTGATAGTCCATGGTACACCGTGACTACCCGGCGGCGTTGCGACAGTAAATGTCGCTTGCGGAAGTAATGCAACGATATCTGCCAGGCTGAGAGTACCGACGTGGGTAGCGAAGGAATGCCCGTTTGCCAGTGCGTTTCCGGAGGTTGGCGAGACCCCGGTGATTTGATATGAAGTTGTCGACGTTACGGAGCCGTTTGTGAAGGTTTTGACCTCGAAAACAAAGCTGCTCAGAAGACCAATCAAATCGTGAAGGTTGAGTTGATTCAGTACAGTCGTTGCGGGGTTGGCACCTGTCGGCACCGAAGCGCTTAGCCCGAAGACATTGACTTTGTTGGTGTTGCTCAGGTCAGTCGCCGTCGGAGAAGTTAGCTTAAGAAAACTTACAAGAAGATCACCGAGTGTCCTCAGGCCAATGGGCTGGTTTTGGCTTCCGCCAGGATTGCTAGACATAAAGGTTTGGCTCTCATCACTATATAAGCAAGACCAGGCTCAAAATTTCAGCGAAAGAACGGTTTTTACGCATCGAGTCTGGCGCGAGATACTGTTTTGCGTCTGCGAATCTACCTTTCTCCGGTCCGGCAACCCGGAAACGACGAGAGCCGAAAGACCTCGTCAATGATTAAATTCTCTTTCGATTTCGTCTATGCGCCCGCGAATCTCTTTATTTCTCGAATCGAACGACGAAATTAAGTCTTTGAACTCAGGGTCTGACCTGAAAACGTCTAACGCGCTATCGGCACGCATCAATGTTAAAGTGTAGCGCAACTGTTCAATCTCTCCGGGAAATACCTTACGGAGGATTTCATACGTCTCTTCCTTACGGCCCAAGATCCGATCACTGAATGCTAGATAGAAACTGGCGTCGCGGGCATCCAGGTCAGAAGGATGCACGGCGAGCTGGGATTTTGCTTGGTCATGTAACTTCATCACAAGATCGCTTTGGTTGTCAATTTGTCCCAAATGTTGATAGGCAAGAACCAAGTGAAATAATGCCCAAAGCTCTTTATCTTTCCGCGGTTCCACCATTTGAATAACCGACGGCCACTGACCCGCACGCCCTAGCGACGCCAGCAGTAATCCCTCTACGGACGGACCATAGGCGTAAAGGCCAGCCGGTAGTTTTTGCAGCCCCGCGATAGCGGCGGAGTAATCACCTCGCTGCAGCAGTCGCTCGCACTCGAGCAGGTTCCGTCGTTCCGGATCCGTTTCGAGCGATATCGCCCTTTCCATCCAAGTCTCCCGCAAGTCGTCCCTACCGATTACCGCGCACACATACGCTAGGAGATATGGTTTTCGTGGGTCGTTTGGGTCGAGCGACTGAGCCTTTCTGAGTAACGAGTAAGCATCGGCATCGACGTTTGAAACGAGCATCTGGCTGGCCGCCCTGAAGTTTGTCTCCGCATCATTCGGTGCAAGCTGAAGCGCTCTGCTGATCGCCTCTCGCGCCTGGTCTGACAGATTCTTCCGGTTAAATGCTCGAGCAAGCACCACATAAGCGCGCACCTGCGTCGGATCGATCGAAATAGCTCTCCTGCAAAGGTCGATTGCCGAGTCAACCCAAAACGCCTCTCCATCGAAACGCACGGTGCGGTCGATATACGAGTTTGCTAGCCCGACATATCCTAGCGCAAACTCAGGGTCCAGTTCTAGAGTCTGTCTGAAGAGTTCCACTGCTTTCTCGTTGTCCTCTTTATGCCTGAGCTCGTAGTACGATTGCGCTTGGAGATAAAGATCGTAAGCAGTCAAATTCTCAGTTGGTTTACGACTAATGCGATCACGTTCGTCGGAGGTTAGTCGAACTTGTAAAGCAGCTGCCAGATTTTCAGCCACATCGGTTTGAATGGCAAAGAGATCCTTCATCTCGCGGTTGTACACTGCACCCCAAAGACGTTTCCCCGTCTTAATGTCGAATAAAACTGCAATGATCTTGATCCGATCGTTTAATCGCTGGACACTGCTCTCAAGCACGGTTTCCACCCCCAGCTGTTTGCCAATCTCGGCTAGCGGCTTGCGAGCGATTCCCGGAACGGCCTTGTAAGGCAAAACTGAATCTCGAGAGATCACTCGGAGATCCGCTACTTTTGCCAACTGAAAGATGACTTCTGTGGTCAGGCCGTCGCTGAGGTATTCGTTCTGTTTGTCATCTCCAACGTTATCGAATGGGAGCACCGCTACGGATTTTTCGACGACCGTCGGGGTCGACGGCGGCTCACGAAAATAGAAATAGGCGCCCAACGCGGCTGCTATCAGGATAGCCCCCCCTCCGATGATGTAACTTTTTCTTGGCGCAAACCGTTTTCGTTCGTCTGGTGAAACCGGCACCCGTGTCTGTGCGAATTTGGTTCCCACAAGACTCCGCTGGGTCGCTCGCAATATGGCTAGCAGATCTTCCGGCGTCTGGGGCCGGTCTTTGGGATCTTTCTCGAGCAAATGCGTTAGCAACGCTACCAGTGGTTGCGGAAAATGCCGGAGCTTATTAATTGGCAACGGCGCTTGCAGATGTTGGGCGGCCACTTCCGATGGTGTACCAATAAACGGCGCCGCCTTCGTCAACATCTGCCATAAGGTTACACCTACCGAGTAGAGATCCGATCTGATATCAACCGGTCCACAACTGATCTGTTCGGGGCTGGCATACCGCGGTGTACCTAAGAAAATTCCGGGCTCGGAAGCGGACGAATCTTCCACGTCACCGGTAGCTAACTTTACTAACCCGAAATCGATTACTTTAGCGGTTAGTTGGCCATGACCCTCCCGGGTTAAAATGATGTTGCCGGGCTTGATATCACGGTGAACCAGGCCGGCTTGATGAGCTGCGCCGAGTGCGGAAGTGATTTGGACAGTGATCTCTAACGCTAGCTTTATATCGAGTGGTCCATGCTGGGCGATATACGCTTCCAGGGTTTGGCCCTCGATCAGCTCCATCGCGTAGAAATAGGACGCCTCCGTTGAACCCAGATAATAGATCGATGCTACGTAGGGGTGGCGCAATGAAGCCGCCGCGCGCGCCTCTCGCAAAAACCGGTTCTTGAGGGATTCGTTATGCAGCAGCCGGCTCGAAATCACTTTTAGCGCAACCGGCCTCCGCAAAGTGGTATCGGATGCTTTGTAAGTGATGCCCATGGCTCCCCTGCCCAATTCAACCGGCTTGCCATCAGGGCCGATCTCGACTTCGAAATGCGCGTACCGCCGTTGAAATTGTTCGGCTACTAAGAGGCTGAGATCTGCGCCTTCACCGGAAAACGAATCGATCGAACTACCGCTAGCCCGGCGCAGCATCTCGGCTGCCGGCGGCAGAGGCTGATCCGGCGGCAACCCTTCGGTGGCACCGGGCTCGGGCGACTGCGGGGTTTGGTTTTCAGGAGATTTCGGATTTCCTTCGCCACCGGCGTTCATTTCTTTCGCCGCCCTTCGGTCAGCAAGAGCGCTTCGTACAGAGCGTGAATTTCTGCGTCGATATCCCGAGGATCAAGCACCGTCTGGGCTACTTCGTCACGCAGAAGCGCTGAGTACCGCTTGCGCAGGCGAAACACCAGGGTCTTTATTCCAGGAACCGTTAACCCTAGCTCCGTCGCAACCTGCTCGTAGCTTTCCGTGAGGTTTTGTCCTGTCAGGTCAAGATAACCACGAAGCCGATCGAATTGGGCAGTCTTGCCCGTCTGCCGATACTCCTCGCCCAGACGGATCATAGCTCGTTCGAGTAACAACTGCGCCCATTGCGCATCGAAGAACACTTCCGCCGTCACATGGTCTTTCGGCTCGAGATGATCGCGTTCTTTCGCTTCCTGAGCGTCTAGCGGTACCAAAGCATTGCCGCCGCCCCGTTTCGCTGCCCCGGCCCGGTGTCGCATCGCCGAGATATGATTCTGGAATGAGGCCAGCAAAAAGGACCGGAACCGGCCGCGGCTGGGATCAGCATGTTTCAAGCTGACTTTATCCAGCAGATGCAGAAAGAAACTCTGGGTTAAATCTTGGGCATCTTCATCGCTATAGCCTTTGTACCGGGCAAAGTGATAAAGTGGGTACCAATAACGGGAACAGAACTCGGACAAAGACTGCTCATGCAAAGGTGAACCAACGTCACCGGAGCAGAACACCATGTCCCAGCGAGTGGTATGGAACTGCATTCCCGCTTGCTGTTCCTTGCTTTGCCTGCTGTTCACCGCGCGTAGCCTCTTTTCAGTATTTTTTTAAGCCGAAAGCGACCTGCGGGACAATGAATTTTCTCGGAATCTGATGGCATTGAGCAGCCAGGAGTCAGAATCGAGGAGTTAGGAGGTAAATCGGGGTAATCACCGGCGGGCAAAACGCATTGTTTGGAAAAGCGATTCGCGGTTCGGTATAGGTAATTCTACCTAGTGGAGTTGGCGAAAGCGGAATGCGGCACGTTGCAATTGTGTCTCGTAAGGGGCTTGTCGACATTATCCCAAAGGGATGACAGGACTCAGCCCGGGGTTTTAACCCCGGGTACCGATTTAAAAAAGCGACCGCCCTTCACAAGGCGCTTCGCGTTCGGCGTTCGTGCTCGTGCTCGTGCTCGTGCTCGTGCTCGTGCTCGTGCTCGAACGTTGTTGCTTGCAGAAAAGGCGTGTCAATCAATTAGAAGCGCCAAGCCCAAATTGCACCCCGCGTAGCGGGTTGGAGGTGCTGAAGGGGCAATAGATCGGTGTTGCGAAGGTGAACGGAGATGAAGAACGAAACGTCCACCCAAACACCTTCCGCCCTTTTCCTCCTTCGTCCCTCATCCCTGAACTACGGCGGACAGGCAGGGCGGGGCATCGTGTGGACGTGTTCCCGGGGTAAAACCCCAGGCTGAGTCCTTTTGCCCCTTCGGGGCGGTAGAGCGGTTCTTGACCAAATGGCATCGAAATCTCGGAAAGAATCATCTGACGCCTCTTCGGCGTCCCCAACCCCCTACGCCGATGCAATTCGGACTTGGCGCAGTACTCCCCACTCCCACACTCCGATACTCCTTTACTCCGCGTGGCCGGATTCGAGGACGACGACGAGCAGCCGTAGTACGCGTCCTCCTAGCTCCTGGATTCTAGCTCCTTGCTCCTGCCAAAGATTCCATCGCGGCATCAACGCCGCCTTTCCGGACTGGGACACCAAACTGCGCCAGACCCATCTCGACTCCGCAAAGAGTGCCGCATAACATGAGATCGTTGAAGTCACCCAGGTGGCCGATTCTAAATGCTTTTCCTTTCAACTTTCCGAGGCCGGAGCCGAGCGATAAGTTGAACTTCTGCAGTATGAGGTTACGGAACTGGGCCTCATCAAAACCGTCCGGCAAAAAGATGGCGGTAAGCGACCCGCTGTATTCACGTGGATCGACACAAACCAATTCCAAGCCCCAAGCTGCTACCGCCGCTCGGGTGGCCGCTGCGTGGCGCTGATGACGCTTAAGAACCAGTTCCAGGCCTTCTTCATCCACTAACATCGAGATGGCTTCGCGTAGCCCAAACAACAGATTCGTCGCCGGCGTGTAAGGGAAAAAGCCCTGCCGGTTTGGTTCGGCCATTTCTATCCAGGACCAAAAAGATCGTGGTATCTGAGCCGTCCGACCGGCGGCCAAAGCTTTTTGACTAACCGCATTAAAACCGAGGCCTGGCGGCAGCATGAGCCCTTTTTGCGAGCCGCCGATACTGACATCGACGCGCCATTCATCATGCCGGTAATCGATGCTCGCCAGCGACGAGATAGTATCCACCATCAGCAGCGCCGGGTGGCCGGCCCGATCCATTGCCTGGCGCACTTCCGCGATCCGGCTGGTCACACCGGTGGATGTCTCGTTATGAACGCACATCACCGCCTTGATCTCGTGGTTGCTATCCTCGCGCAGTTTCGCTTCCACCGCCTCCGGCGGCACTCCGTGCCGCCAATCTCCGGGAACAAAGTCGACGACCAAACCGAAGGTCACCGCCAGCTTTTGCCAGAGGCTACCAAAGTGGCCGGTCTCGAACATGAGCACCCGGTCGCCCGGCGACAGTGTATTAACGATCGCTGCTTCCCAGGCCCCGGTTCCACTCGATGGAAAAATGAAAACTTGTCCCTGAGAGGTCTGGAATACTCGTTTCATCCCCTCCAAACAGTCGTGACCAAGCTGGGCGAATTCCTGACTGCGATGATCGATGGTAGGCCGATCAATCGCGCGTAATACGCGATCGGGGACGTTGGTTGGACCAGGAATTTGGAGAAAGTGCCGTCCAGGCTGTCTCATAAGGGTTCGCAGTTCACGGTTCACAGTTCGCGGTTCACGGTTCACGGTTGGCCGTTTGGGTGATGTGGCATTCCGGGGTGTTGTCCGTCGGGTGGGGTGGATCGGATGGGACTTATAAGACACATGGGACTTACGGGTTGTGAGTCGGTGTTGCAATTCATAGCTGGTGGGCACGGGCTGGCAAGTTGTAGCGTCGCAGTAGGTCAAAGCTAAACTTCGGGCGGTACGAACTGCAAACGGCAAACCGCGAACAGTGAACGGCGAACCCTACCCCAGGGGATGGGTGTCTCGGAATCGGTCGTAGGCGTCCTCGTCGGAAATCATGGCGTCGATCGCGGCTAGGACCGGCTCGGGCCGGTAAATGCCACTGAGGAGGGCGGTGTCTTCGATAGCGCTCCGGAGAAGGAAGGTCGGACGTTGATTTGCCGGCAACAGATTGAATTCAGCGGTGCTCGCCTTGATCGTGTTAACCGTCTTTTCGTCGTCGACCGCGCGCGCCAACTCGGATTGGCCGATGCCGGCTGCCTTGGCCGCGATTTCAATGGCAACCTCGCGTCGCAGGATTGGTTTGCCCTCCATCAACCCTTCGGTTTTGAGCGCTTCTCTTACCGCGTCACCATGACCAAGAAATTCGGCCGCCTGGATGACCGCGTTCGGTACCCAGGTGGTTTGTCCATGGGTTTCGATCCAGTGATGATTAAACCGGCGGCCGGTCACCAATTCGCAGCGGTCATAGTACCATTTCTCTTGTTCAAGCCCGGCAGCCATCGGGTTACCGTCATTGATGAGAGCGATCTTTCGCTCAATCGGTACGCGAGCGCCGTATCGCTTGTCGATCGCGCTTAGCACTTCGTCGCCTAAGGCGCACCACATCGAACACACGTCGTAATAGTAGGTGAGGTTCATGCTTCGCCGTTCACGGTTCACGGTTGGCAGTCTAATACCGGACGTTGATGGTCTAAGTCTCCTGAGGAAGGAAGTGTGTCAACACCAACGGTGAACCGCGAACGGTGAACTGCGAACCGTGAACAGTGAACGGTGAACCCTTCAGTCAGTCTTCGGCGCGCTCACCGTCGGGGCACATTTTCACGAGTTTGGGGTCGAATCTTCCGAGGACCTCGACCAGGTCTGTCTGGGCGGCCATTACTGAGTTGATATCTTTGTAAACGCCGGGCACCTCATCGAGACCGGCACTCAATAGATCCACACCGCGTTCGGCTAGCGGTTTACGCGCTCCGCTCCAGGTGAAGCTTTGCCTGGCTTTGGTGCGGCTCATCACTCGACCGGCGCCGTGAGCCGCACTATTAAGCGAGGAAGGATTACCCTTGCCCCGACCCACGAAACCTGGGGACGCCATGGAACCGGGGATGATGCCAATGACTCCGGAGCCAGCGGGAGTTGCGCCTTTCCTGTGCACGATCACTTCCCGTTCGATCCCATCGATCTGATGCCGTTCTTTCCAAGCGAAATTATGATGGTTCTCGATATCGAGAATCGCGGTGACGCCAAGTTTACGAATGATCGCTTGATGGATAAGAGCGTGATTGGCAGCCGCGTAGTGGCCCATCAAGTTCATGGCTGCCCAATATTCTTGCCCATCCGCGTCATCCAACGATAGCCAGGCCAGACGCTGCAGGTCCTTCGGCAAATCCGGGTGCAGTTCCCGGGCTCGCCTACTGTAGAAGTTGCATACTTCGGCCCCGGTTCCGCGTGAACCGCTATGGCTGAGCAAGGCAACGTATTCACCGGGCTCTAACCCAAGCTCATGGGTTGTGACGCTAAACGTGCCGAACTCAACAAAGTGGTTCCCCGACCCGCTGGTTCCGAGCTGTTTCCAGGCTTTATCCCGCAGGCGTGAAGTAACCGGAGACACGGTCCAATCCTCTTCCATCACCGCGTGACTTCGCGGCTGTTGAAAAGCGGCGCCCACGCCGAACTTTGTCTCGTTTTCCAAAACATTCGCCAACCGGTCTCGCATGCCCGCGATCAGCGTCGGGTTCCAATCGAGTACGCTCATTTTCATCCGGCAGGCGATATCTACGCCCACGCCGTACGGAATGACCGTATTGTCGGTGGCAAGGACACCGCCGAGAGGCAGCCCATAACCAACATGGGCATCAGGCATCAGGGCGCCGGCTAGCGTCACCGGCAGCCGGCACGCTTGTCGGATCTGGTTCAGGGCTTCCGGTTCAAGGTCTTTTCCCCAGATGAACGGTTCACGGTTCACAGTTTCCGGATCAACCACGAATGGACACGAATAGACACGAATTTAGAGCTGCTTTTTCCCACGACGACCAACTGTGAACGGCGAACCGGAAACTGCGAACGGTGAACCCCTCAAGCGTCTTCGGTGTCGTGGAATCGTCCGTAATCAACGGAGAAACGGCCATTGCCATGTTCGGTGTAGATCTCAACAAATCGGCGATTCCAAAGGATCTCTTTATCGGTGTAATCAACCTGGCTTTGAATCGGCGCCGGAATGACGGTGTCGACACAGACAATCGACGCCAGGATCCGGGTGTCGTTTTTCTTCAGGTCCTCCGCGGTAAAGCCATACAGGGGGCTAGTTTCATCGATCCGATGCCGGATCGTCAAAGCAGCAGGGAACGCAATGAGCCGGTCGAAATCGAGCTTTAGCGTATAGAAACGGCGTACATCGGGCTCTTCTTTGGTAGCCTCACCTCGAATCAGCATCACTCGAAATTCTGCTTCTACCATGGCGTGATGCCGCAGGTTCGCCACGCGCAACATCAGGGTGGGCACCCCGTCAAACGGACCGATAACCATAAACTTACTGAACAGGATTCGAGCGGTCGGGCGCGAAAATCGCACGAAGATCAGGCCCGTCACGACGGCCATGCCGAACATCCCGGTAATGATCTCGAGCGTCGCGACAATATGACCATAGAGGCTGTCCGGATACATGTGCCCGTAGCCAACGGTGGCTAGCGTTTCGACACTGAAGAAAAAAGCGTCGGTAAATGAACCTGGGGGCATCTCAGCAATGCTATGTCCGCCGACCCAATAGAGGGCTGCGAACACAATATTGATCAGGATATAGATGCCAAAGATCAGCCCGGCGAATTGGGGCCAACTCAGTGTGAGGATTAAGTGATAGGTATCGCGCCAGTCATTTCTCTCCGTATTCAGTTTCAGAAATTCGAGATGACCGGCTTTGACTGAGATTGGGCCGCGCGTTTTTTTCATGGATGCTGGGTAAAGGGGTTGTCCGGTAGGGAGTTAATGAAACTAGCCAGGCACGGCTAGCGTGGAAAATCTAAAAGATGGGCCCTTTGTAACGCCGTGAGCGCCGGGAACGCCGTGATCGCCGGGAACTGATATCCGCTCCCGGCGTTGACGGTGTTCCCGGCGCTCACGGCGTTTATCAGGGTGAAGTCGGTGAATTTGGAAATCTGCTGGGTAGACCGGCCGTTCGATATGCCGCTCCTACGGAGCGTAAGGCGGCACGCCGGCAATTCGGGATTTGGATTTCGGTTAATAGTTTGATCCGCGGTAAAAAATTCGACCGCGCTGGGCCGCGGCTCGGCAAATTTGTGGCGTTGGACCCTCCAGATTCGACAAGCACATCGACCCTGCGCGCCACTACAGGAAGATCTGGAGCCTCGCCCCACCAGAGGAAGGTCCGGAGGCTGCCCACCGACGCCTATCTCTTGATACTCGCTTCGCTTGGCCTTATCATTTGGCAGCGTTGGCTTCTTTCTATCTTAGTCTTCTTCGTAAGTGTGGGCTGTTGCTAGCAAACGGGATCGGTAGCGTGATTTGTTTGGGAACGGCTAGTGTAGTCGCCGGCCTCATGTATGGTGAAGTTAGTACTCCTCGCGTGTTCCTTCTGTTGTTCCTGATTTTGCTGTTTATGTTCGCTGGGTTCTACCTGTTTATCCGTTGCTTGAAGGTGATTTCCCCAAAACGACGTATCCAGAGTTCTCCGTGGCATTTTCATCATGACCAGCGGAAGTAGAGTGCTGGAATAATCGTACAGAGCGATTGTTTGTCCCTTCGGGACAAAACCCGCTGACACCTTTCATCACATTTCGCATTTGCCATTTCGTATAGGTCGTTTCATTTCCGTATGGTCATCGTAGTGATAGGCGGAACAGGACACATCGGGACTTATCTCATCCCGAGGCTAGTGGCGGCGCGTCATGAAGTCATTTCGGTCAGCCGCGGCGAGCGGAAGCCGTATCAGTCACATGCCGCTTGGCGTTCGGTTCGGACGATTAAAGTCGACCGGGAAACAGTTGAGCAAAGCGGTGGGTTCGGCCAGCAGATCGCGGAGCTGAATCCGGATGTTGTGATCGATCTGATTTGTTTCACTCTCGAGAGCGCAAAACAATTGGTCACGGCGCTTCGCGGCAAGGTACAGCATTTCCTGCATTGCGGAACCATCTGGGTCCACGGGCCGAGCGTCGTCGTGCCGACGACCGAGGAACAACCCCGCCGGCCATTCGGCGAGTACGGAATTCAAAAGGCAGCCATCGAAGCTTACCTGTTACAAGAAGCTCGCCTACACGATTTCCCGGTAACCATCTTACACCCCGGACATATCGTTGGTCCCGGATGGGACCCGCTGAACCCAGCGGGACACTTCAATCCCGCCGCGTTCAAAACCCTGGCCCGCGGAGAACCATTGTGTTTGCCGAACCTTGGAATGGAGACAGTTCATCACGTTCATGCCGATGACGTAGCCCAAGCGTTTTGCCAAGCCCTGGCTAACCGCGGACCATCGATCGGTGAAAGCTTTCACATAGTTTCACCGGCTGCCCTGACCTTGCGAGGGTATGCCGAAGAAGTCGCCATCCATCTCGGCCGAGAAGCAAACCTCACGTTTCAACCGTGGGAACAATGGAAGAAGACGGTTTCAGAGCCAGAAGCTTCAGCTACCTGGGACCACATTGCTCATAGTCCCAATTGCAGTATCGCCAAGGCCCAGCGGTTCATTGACTATCGGCCGCGGTATACTTCATTGGAAGCGGTCGCTGAGGCGATCGCGGGATGGGGTTTGGGGGCGGGGTGATCGGTGATTGGTGATTGGGAGCGTGGATTCTTGGGTCGCGGTTAGGCACGATTTTTAGCAGCGACGCTGCGGCGCGTGAAAGCCTAGGAGTGTGTCGGATTTTACCCGCCGCGGCGGGTTATACACCATAGCCCAGGGCCGAAAGCTTTCGGCCCTGGGCTATGATCTGTAGCCGCTTCGCGGCAAAATCCGACAGCCTCCTAGGCTGTTCATGAGTCGCAGCTTCGCTGCTAGTACTTTTTTTAACAGTCTGCTAGCCTATATTCACGCGCGGCTTCGCCGCTCCGACCACGCCTCATCAATCACCTCTTGAGCATGCACATTGAACGTTTTTTTGTTTCCGGGCTGGCACATGCGTCTTACATCGTGGCATCAGAAAATGAAGCCATCGTTATCGATCCGGAACGGAGCGTGGATGGCTACGTAAGCTATCTGGAGAAGAACAATCTCGCTCTGAAAGGGATCTTTCTGACGCATCCCCATGCCGATTTCGTAGCCGGTCACGCCGAACTCGCAGCGCGCACCGGCGCGTCGATTTTTCTGTCCGAAAAGGCTCCCGCTAACTCCGCTCATCATGATCTCAAGGAGGGTGATCGATTCACCGTTGGTTCGCTTGAGGTCGGCGTTCTCGCCACACCCGGTCACTCGCCCGATAGCGTCTGTCTCTGCGCCTTCGAGCAGGGCCAGCCAGTTGTGGTGTTTTCAGGCGATACGCTCTTTGCCGGCGATGTCGGCCGTCCGGATTTACGGGACCGAGAACTTCCGGCTACCGAACTCGCGAGCGCGCTTTACGATTCGCTCTTCAACAAATTGCTGAAGCTTCCGGCCGAAGTGAAAGTTTATCCTGCACATGGAGCGGGATCGCTGTGTGGCAGACAGATTTCAGCAGCGCCGTTCACAACTATTGGCCAGGAAAAGGCGACGAACTGGGCTCTTCAATTAAGCGATCCCCAGAAGTTTGTTGAGGCGATGGTTAGCAATTTGCCCGATCGCCCACCCTATTTCAGCCGGTCCGTGATCATTAACCTGCAAGGTGCGCCTCCCTTTTCCCAACTCCCTGAAATCAAGCGCCTGGATATCGCGGAATTCCAAGCGCTACATCTAGACGGCGCTGCCGTTCTGGATCTGCGGGCTCCTGCGCTGTTCGGTGATGCGCATGTGGCCGGGAGCCTGAATATCGGAATTGCTAGTCCATCCTTTTCGGTTTGGTGTGGTTTCTTTGTCAACCCTGACTTGCCGATTTTGCTGGTGGCAGACTACGAGTCTGAAGTAAAGCGAGCCCAGCTAGAACTGGCTCGCATCGGGTTTGATCAAATTGTCGGTTTTGTTCCGGCAGACGATTTGAGTGAGACCATGCAAATCACGCAAATTGGGGCTCGCGATTTTCTCGAGGTGGTGGGAAGCGGGCAACGACCGACGGTTTTGGATGTCAGAACCGCCCCCGAATGGGCCCAGGACCACTTGGAAGGTTCGGTCAACATTCCTTTGGCGCGACTATCTCGGCAGGTGGGCGGTTTTGCTCACAATGCTCCGCTGACGATTTTGTGCGGCAGCGGTTATCGTAGTTCTATTGCAGCAAGTATTCTCGAAGCTGAGGGGTTTGAGCGCCTCAGCAATGTGATGGGCGGCATGCACGCAGTTCGCCACGCTACCAGGCCTCGGCTTGCGTCCATCGAACGGGCGGAAACGGCGTTGACCTGGGAGATTTGAAGGAGCCGGTGATTGGTGATTAGTGATTAGTGATTAGTGAGAAGCGGAACGCGCCGCGTGAGTGGGATCATCCCGAAGGGATGACAGGACTCAACCCGAGGTTTTAACCCCAGGTACGGATGCAAAAGCGGTCCGCCCTCACAAGGCGCTTCGCGTTCGGCGTTCGTGCTCGTGCTCGTGCTCGTGCTCGTGCTCGAACGTTGTTGCTTGCAGAAAAGGCGTGTCAACCCAATTAGAAGCGCCAAGTTCGAATTGCACCGGCGTAGCGGGGTTGGAGATGCTGACGGGGCGGCAGAATGCGTTGTTAGATCCCGAGATGCCATTGGAGTCCAACCGAATTGTCTTACACCCCTCCAGCATCTCCGACCCCGGCGGACGCGGGGTGCAATTCGGACTTGGCACAGTACTCCCACACTCCGATACTCCCGCCCGCAACGCTTCGCGTAGCGATGCGGGCGGGCCATCACTCCGCGCGGCCGGATTCGAGGACAGCAACTCGACTGAGCTCGTCGAAGTCCTGCCCGACGTAGCCTCCCAGCTTGTCCGACATAGCTTTCCGGAGTTTCGAACGACGGAGCGACGTCGGGAGTTTCAGACGACGGGGCGAAGTCGGGAGGACGAGGACGAAGTGCCTTTTTGGCTGAGCTCGCCCCTACCGAACATCGAGCGCACTTTTTAGGAGCCCCGGCAAGATCTCAAATGGTGTGATCGGCAAATGATATCGATCCCGTAGTTCATCTGGACCCGGGAAACTGACATGGACTTTCCCGGCTTCTTCCCACACCAACACTCGAAGCGGAAGATCCAACGCTAGTTCCGGGTACTGCTGCATCAACGGAGTCCCGGCCTTGGGATTTCCGAAGAGAATTAGGATCGTTGGCCGCAGTGCTAAACCAACCGCGACAGCCTCTGCGGCTTGATCGATCCGGGCAAAGATTTTCATCCCTTTACTGGAAAGAAAATTTTCCAGTAAAGCGGCGGTCTCTTCAGCAGGATGCGGACTGAGAAAGTCCATCGAACCGGGTTCCTACCTATTGCTCACTGTAATTCCACGTCAGCCCGCCGTCGATTACGATGGTGGCCCCGGTGATGTAGTCGGCATCCGATGACGCCAGAAAGGCCGCTACGCCGGCAACATCCCCCACTTGACCTAACCGGCCCAACGGAATGTTCTCCAGCAACGCTTTGAGTTTAGCGGGATCATTCAGGAGAGTAGTATTGATCGGTGTTTCGATCGCGCCGGGAGCGATATTGTTTATAGTGATTCCGTAAGGCGCGAGTTCGATGGAAAGATTCCGCATCACCATCTTCATTCCCCCTTTACTGGCACAATAAGGAGTGAAATGCGGGAACGGCAGCTCCTCGTGCACCGAACTGACGTTAATGATTTTGCCTGGCTGCTTAACTGCCATGCGGTGCTGAGCGAATGCCTGGCTGGCAAAGACCGCACCTTTCAAGTTGATGTTCAAAACCAGATCGTAATCGTGCTCGGTTATTTCCCAGATGGAAGAATGCTTTTCGACGCCCGCGTTATTGATCAACACATGGACTGCACCGAAGTAATCGATCGCTTGCTTCATCAGGCTATGAATTTGATCCACAGACGAAATGTCGGCCTCCACTGCTAAGGCTTTCCGGCCTCCCTCTTGAATTTTAGCGACAGTCTCATTTGCTGGTAGCGGATTACCTACGTAATCGATGACGATATTCGCGCCCTCTTCGGCCAGCCGATAAGCAATCCCTTGGCCAATACCTTGGCCTCCCCCGGTGATCAGAACCGTCTTTCCTGCGAGTTTCATAAGCGTCTAAAAATTGAGTCTTGAGCTGTGAAAGCCCTCTAACCGCTCACGAAGTTTTATCAACCCCCCAATTCGGACTGGAATGAAATCGCCACAAGAGTGCAATTTCGAGAGCGGCAGTACTCCAGCGTTCCATCACTCCGCCCGCCAGGATTCGGGGACGAGGCCGACTTAGTGGACGCCGTGGACTTAGTGGACAGAAGTGGACGTACCTGCGCCACAGGCCTTGGCGGATTCGTCCCTGTGGGCGGTGAGACGTGAAACTTGCCCAGCAGGCGGCTCCCGCGAACAGCCCAACGGTTCGCAGTTCTATCCGCGGCGGCGTCTTTGGGGGGCCGCTCAACGGGAGGCGCTGGGTAGATCCCGCGGCCGGGTAGTTTCCGGGAGCCGCCTGTTATCCTATCTCCCAGCCTCAGCCGCGCAGGGAAGAACCAAGCGTGGCTTTGGCGGTACGCGCTAAAGCAGCTCCCCTCCACTCAATAACGGGCTGTAACCGCGCCGTTCCGTTACCGCCAATAATAGCGGCCGTGCGCCCAATACCGCCCGCGCCAATACGGATGACCGTAATAGGCGTAGCCGCGCGGTCCCCAGTAATAGCCGGCGTTGTAGTAACCGGGCCCATACCAACCCGGACCCGGGCCGTAAAAAACGGGCACCGGGATCGGCAGCGGTAACGGGAAACCGATCCAAACTCCAGCCTTCGCGGGCACCTGGGCCACTAGGCTCACAGCGAATACAAGCCCTAGAATTAGAACCAATTTTTTCATAGCTTACTCAGGGATGACGAACCAGCAGGGTTGCCGGTTACTTGTAATCCCAAAGAGTTACATCTTAAAAAAAAATGTGCCATGAGGAAAGGGTGTGACCCCGAGAGACGGGGACGCACTGGGCTCCGCGAACCGATGGGACTCATGGGACTTATGAGTCGGCAGTATGGTCCCATAAGTCCCATGAGTCGCATAGGTCCCATTGGTTCGCGGAGTCCAGTGCGTCCCCGTCCCCCAGGCGCCGATCCGCCACACCGTTCTCGGTTCCCACACCGTTCTCGTCGTTGACGGCGTTGCCGTCGTTAACCACGGTACAACGATGCTCGACCTGTTTGCACCGGCCTTTGATCGCGACTGGATGGCAGGCCGCTTGAAGGCTCTGGCCGAGGCTCAAATTTATATCGGTACATCTTCGTGGAAGTACGAAGGCTGGCTGGGCATGCTTTACGACCGCGCCAACTACGAGAACCGAGGCCGGTTCTCTAAAGCCCGCTTTGATCAGGAGTGTTTGCAGGAATACGGCCAGTATTTCCCCAGTGTTTGTGTGGACGCCGGTTACTATCGTTTCCCTGATGAACGTTATCTGGAAAGACTTTATCAGCAGGTACCGACGAACTTTAAATTCACCTGGAAAGTAACCGATGAACTCACACTTCGACGGTTCCCGAAGTTGCCGCGTTTCGGCGACCGGCGAGGTCAGTTAAACCCGAACTTTCTAAACGCTGAGCTTTGTTACAATTCATTTATTCGGCTCCTGGAGCCGTATCGCGGACAGGTTGGCTCCCTGATTTTTGAGTTCGCTGAGTTCCGGCCCGCCGATTTCCAAGGACCAGAGGACTTTCTCGCGCAGTTGGACCGTTTCCTGCAGACGTTGCCGTCCGGTTGGCCGTACTCTGTCGAAATCCGAACCGAAAACGTCTTCACGGATGATTATTTAGCGGTGCTGGCGAAAAATGGAGTCGCCCATGTTTTAAGCCAGTGGTCTTACATGCCGGAAGTGGGCGAACAGCTGAAACATCCCGGCATTTTTACGGCTGATTTCCGGGTGGCTCGGTTCCTTTTGCGGCGCGGGAGACCGTACGAACGAGCAGTCGAGATTCTCAGCCCTTATCGCGAAACTCGCGAAGTCAACCAGGACGCCCGAACCGCGGCGCGCAGCCTCATTTTTGATTTCCCGCAGAACGAGGGTAAACCGCTCTTCTGCTACATCAACAATCGTTTAGAGGGTAACGCGTTGAATACAATCTGGAGTATTATTCGCGGAGACTAGCGTTTCAGGTACTCAGCCAGCAGCGTCAAAGCCTCAGAATCCCCAGCTATTTGAGCCAGAATCTGGTCTTGTTCCTGTTGTTTTCTGGCCAAAGCACCGCCCGCTAGCAAGCGCAATCGGTCGTCCAACTCTGGGTGCAACGCGATTCGGCCCGAAACCTCGATGCCTATCCTGCCGAGGAAACCAAAGACCACGCGAAACTGTTGTTCTTCTGTCATGATTTATCCTCCAGTCCGCTGATTCGCGTAGCCTGCCAGATCTATTGCCACAAATAGAGATCGAACCGGGTTTGTGTGAGGCAGCGCCATCATGAGGAAAGACGAGTGATCGTGGGCACAATTGCAGTAAATTATAGGCGCCGCAGCATTGGAGACATCGAGTAACCTACAAAACTGCTCGCAATCGCTAGCCGTACGAATTGGGTTCATCAAGTTTATCCTTTGGAAGGCCTTACCGGTCCTCAAAGATAGGACCGCCAATCGGGCCACGATTGCAGGAATTTCAAGGAGACGGCGGGAGGAGAAAATGTGAAAGGTTTACAAGCGTCGTCGGTACAGCCTCATCGAAATCGCCGCAAAAGCCTTGTGCGCTGCGGGCTATCTCAGGCCTTGCGGGAGCCTCGCCGCACCAAGATCAGCCTCGCAAGGGCTACGGCGCGACAGGCCGGCTCGGCTCTGCGACGCCCGCACGCCGATACGCCCTACACGCGCTGGAGACACGTAGCCAGCAACTCGAGACCGGCTCGGTTGCGAGAGACTTCTTCCAGAACTTGCTCGCGCTGTTTTTCATCCAGGGTTCCGGCCGCTAGTTCGCGGATCTTGGCCACCATATCGGGATCCAGGGATTCAGCGGATCGACCGCTCACCTCTCCGTCGAAGCGGTCCAGGAATCCAAGCACCGCTCTGAATTGATCTTCCTCGTCCATGTCTAAATCTCCGGCTGTCTTTGGGCCTTAAAAACTATCGAATATCGAAATCGATTCCGACGCACATAGCCTAACACAATCGTCCCAAGCAATCTCCAGGAAGGGATCCAGCAATTTAAGATTCCAAAGTAAGCGCCGCTTAATGAAATCCTTGGTCTGATCGAGGTCACGGCTGATGGTAGCAGCGTGACAACCAAACATTTTGGCGAGGCGTTGCTGCTCGACATTGTGGAAATAGACGAGACGCAGACAGACTGACTCCCTCGGAGCTAGACTCCGCAGGCTCTCGGTCAAGGCATCGGCTAAAAGGGCGAGCACATCGGTTTGATCATACGCCTCGCTATCAGACGAATTGTTCCGCTCGTCTGATAACGTTGTCTGGTCTTGATGCGGTTCAATTCCCTTTTCCCGCTTCCGGTAGCCGGGCGCACGCCACCAGCTTTTCAATCGAGAAAGCGCCACCACCGTAATCCAGGATCTCAACGAAGCACGTCCTTGATACATTTCGAGGAGCTTGACGGTTTTGCCGTCACGCTCTACGCCCGCCAACAGATCGCCGGGGAGGTCTCCAATAATTTCGCGCACTTTTTCCTCGGAATCGGAATCGGTACATTTCGAGAGCAGAACCGCTAAGGTATAAGGTAACTCAGCTAGCACTGTATTGACGGCCGCCGGATCGCCGCCTAGCGCCGCTCGGGCGATTCGCAGATCGTCTTGGTTAGACATACCAAACTGAAGCCGGAAACATATCAACGGGGAGTAGAAAGTCTACCCGTAAAGGAGCTAGAATCTAGGAGCTAGGAGCTAGGAGGGCGCCGGGCCTATGAGCATGGGTATGACGTGGGACGCGCTGGACGTAGCGAATGGATGGGATCTATGGGACTCATGGGACCTCTGGGTCACCCTCATTAGTCATAAGTCTCACAGGTCCCATCGGATCGCGCAGCCCGGGGCAGGCCGGCCCCTGGCGATGATCATAGGCCGATCCGCACGCACCCTCCTAGCTCCTAAATTCTAGCTCCTAGCTCCTTTACTGATTACTGATTCACTGAATACTGATTACCTACCACCATGTCTACTCGCCTAAACTTCCTGCCGGACGAACGGTTTGCGCCGCTCCGGGCACCATTAACAGAACGTCTGCGGAGAATGGCGGACCTGATCACGCCGGAGAATTTTCCCAGCCTGCTCGATTTTGGTATGGAGAATCTGCTGGGGGATGTGTTCGCCGCCGTTAAAGCCGATGAAGGCAGTGTATGGATCCTTGACCAACCAAGAGCGCACCTCGTGGTCTCATATGCCTCGGGTCCGCACGCCGCAGGCATTGCCGGATTCAAGCAACCGCTCAGCACCGGCATCGTCAGCACCTCGTTCATAAGCGAACAAGGATTTGCGGAGAACGAGGTCTATCGCCACGAACTTCACAGTAAGATTCTCGACGAAAAACTGCATGTCACGACCTACGCGATGATCGTAGTTCCGTTCTACTTCTTGAATGCCTGTCGAGGCGTGATCTCCTGTGTACAGTTGATCGATGTTCGGCACGAGGAGGGCCAGTCGGTTCCGATGACTGAGGCACCTCCCGGCTTTGGCATGGACAGCCTGGATGCGGTAAAACGAGCTGCCTTAGTGCTAACCGATCTGATCAACTATCGCCTCCTAAGCACCGCCATCGGCTGGGAAGCAAACTGATGAAGACCAGCTCCTGGATAACGGTTGAGCAAGCTCGCGAGGCTTTATCAAACGGAAAAGGCAAAGGAATCAAGATCGCCGTCATCGACTCCGGCATCGAGATCAGTCACCCCGATCTAAACGGTCTGCAATTGGCAGACGACGTCCATGTGATCGGCAGTGACCTGCAACTGGTGATCCAGCCCGGAGACGGTACGGACCTGTTCGGGCATGGGACGGCGGTAGCAGCGATTATCCGGTCGTTGGCTCCCGAAGCCGAGATCGGCAGTTTCCGCGTTCTGAACGAGAATAACGCCTCTCGCACCGATGTAATTTGTGAGGGAGTTAATCTGGCGTTGGATCACGGCTACAAAGTGCTGAATTGCAGCTTTGGTTGCGGAGTAGCTGAACACATTCATCGATACAAAGCGTGGATCGATCAGGCCTATCTGAAAGGCGTTCACGTGGTAGCCGCTTGCAATAACTACGATTACACCAGGCCGGAGTGGCCCGGCTATTTCCCTTCGGTGATCACGGTCAATTACGGCGAATTGAAAGACAAAGAAGACTTTTATTTTAAACCTGGGAACCTGGTTGAATTTGTCGCCCGCGGAACCGGTTTCGAGGCCGCCTGGAAAGGCGGCCGGCGGCGCCGGATGCATGGCAGTAGCTTCGCTGCACCGCACGGAGCCGCTTTTCTTGCCCGGATTCTATCGGTGTATCCGGACCTGGCGCCCCTCCAGGCAAAGTCACTACTGCATCAGCTGGCTAAGCCGTGGGATGAGCAAGCGTTCTCGCAGCTGTTGGCACCGAGTGTGCCAAGCTAGGAGCTAGGAGCTAGAATCTAGGAGCTAGGAGAACGTATCGGCGTACGGACGCGTGGGGCACATCGGGATGCGCGGGGCGCTGTGAACGTATGGGACTCATGGGACTCATGGGATTCATGGGACTTATGGGGGCCTCATTAGTCCCATCACCCATAGGTCCCATCGGATCGCAGCGCCCAGGGCGCTCCCGGCCCCGGCGATGACCATAGACCACTAGGCTTCTCCTAGCTCCTAGCTCCTAGCTCCTAGCTCCTAGCTTCTCCCCCGCTGCAATCGGCCGTTGCCGGCGCGTCTTTCCGGTAGGAAGCGAATTTTCTATTTAACTAAATTTTCCTTATGCAACCCCATTCTCGCATCTCCAAACCAAAGGGGGGTCAGCGCCGGCCGGCATTTCTATGGCGTAGTTTCCCGATGACGCTGTTTGGTAGTATTGTTCTGTCTTCGTTCCTCTGTTTGGCGGCCGCGGCTTCGATATGCGGCAGCGGGTTCGTTATTCGTCAGGACGGCTACATCTTGACTAACTATCACGTCATCAAAAATGCGAATCGGATCACGGTCACCATTCCCGGACGTCAGGCAGTGCCCGCGCGAGTGATAACGGTCGATCAAGAGAAAGATTTGGCCATTCTCCAAGTTTCGCTCCGAAACATCACCGCTCTACCAGTCGCTTCCTCGGAAACCGTGCAGGTGCTCGATTCCATCACCGTGCTGGGTTATCCGTTACCAACCGAGCTTGGGACCGCGCTGTCCGCCTCCGACGGTAAAGTGAACGCTATCCGCGACGGCCGTAACGGCGGCACGCAGTTATTTCAGATCGATGCCAATGTCAATCCGGGTAACAGCGGCGGCCCGCTACTAAACAATCACGGAGAAGTTGTCGGGATCATTGTCGCCAAGATCAATTCTCTCGAGTACGCGAAAGAAAATGGGACCATACCAGAACGGATTAACTTTGCTATCCCGGTCAACGAGGCTCAAGACCTCTTACGCAAGGTGATTCCTAACTTTACTCCTTCGAACCGGCAACAAGTGTTAACTGACCAACAAGTGTTCGCATCCGCCAAAAGCTCAACCGTGTTGATCGTGGCCGACCAAGATGAAACCGGCGCTAAAACCTACACGGAGAATCAAGCGAACGATTCCTTGGAACGGTTCATCGCCGAGTTTGTCCGTGCCGGCGAAAGCGATGGTCAGACCGAGTTCTACGCTTCTCCTTGTGACTATTTCGAGAACGGACAATGCACCCGTGAATCCATTTATCGCGAGCTGCAGGACTACAATAACAAATGGCCGTCGCGCGAATACCGATTATTAGGTACGCCGGTAGTCAATGTCGCGAACGAGGGGGGTACCTATGACGTTGGTTTCAAGGTCCAGTTCGCGCTCCATAATCGTTCGAAAACATTGAGCGGTATTTGTTATTTCCGGGCCCAGGTGGTCCGCCGAGAGAGCAGCTTTTTGATTACTTCGATCCGGGAAAGCTTTTCCACTGGCGGAAGTCAGATGGGTGAAGGCGGATCTCGCCTGGGATTCACTCAAGGTGCGAGATGACGGGCGTAGTGGCGTGTCGGCGTGAGCCGTTGGTGGGGCGAGGCTCCGGAAAAGACGAAAAGGTCGGCCGAAGCCGCTGGTGCCCAACAAGACTCGACGCGTTGCTATGCCAATAAGCCGCCGAGCCGTAGTTCTCTATGGTAATGCAGCTCGCTGAATAGTGTCGGATCCGGGGGCATAGCTCGGCGCGGTTTTCGGCCTAACACCACGCAGGGCAGGGCAGATCTGAGCCCCGGCAGTGCGCTGGGTAAAGCAGGAGCCCGCCCTACCAGCGTCTTACGCCGACACGCCGATACGCCCACACGCTTGCAACCAGGGCTGCTCCACGCGATGATCGGCGCGAGATGCCTATCCTGGACGAACTCATGCCCGCGGTGAAGTCCGTCCGCGGAATTCGCAGGTTTTGGTACGCGCGCTCAGAATGGTTCCCGCACCTAGTCGCGGAATACCAGGAGGCGGACTCGGCCGACAGTGCGGCTGGGTTCAGAAAGGAGAGCTCTATCTATACCCGCTTAGCCAAGGCGGCGACTCAGCTCGGTGAAAATTTGATCGCCCTGGAAATCGCGAGCGAAGGCAGCAAGAGCCTGGAACAGGCGTTTCTGCAAAAATTTCCGGAAATAGTCGCCTCCCAAAAAATCGAATTAGCCCGTGAACAGGCAATCGCGCTTTCTCGGTTGGGATCAATCCGAGAGGCTCAAAAGATCCTGCGGGACCTGCTGGCTGTCCGCGCCGATGACGACAAATCGTTGAGTGCGCTGGGACGCACTTACAAAGATTTGGCCAAATTTCCCGGCCCGGCCCAGCAAAAGTTTTTGGAGCGAGCGCGGGCCTACTATTTGCAGGCCTACACAGTAAATGGTGAGTATTATCCTGCGGTCAATGCCTGCACTTTGTCGCTCTGGCTGAACGACCGGGTGGCCGCCCGGAGACTAGCGGCGGATGTTAAAAAGTTGTGCCTGGAATCGCTCGCTGCTAATCCGGACGATTACTGGGCGCTAGCGTCAATCGCTGAAGCCGAATTAGTCTTGAGCGCTGATGTCGGAGAAATCACGCAAAAGACTTTTGAGTATTACGAGAAATACTCACGGCTAATGCATGAAAACCGGGGTTGGGGCGATCTGAGCTCAACCAGCGAACAAGCAAAGCGCATCTGCGAATCGTTGGATTGGCATTTTGCCTCCCTCAAAAAGATTTTTCGAGTCCCCGAAGTCATCATTTTCTCCGGGCATATGGTGGACGCACCTAGTAGGCAAATTCCGCGTTTCCCCGCCACTTATGTGGATGCGGTGGCGGAACAGATCCGGCTGACTTTGGACGCGCTCGATGCCTGGATCGGTATTTCGTCGGCGGCATGCGGGTCGGATCTTTTGTTCATCGAAGCAATGTTGGCGCGGGAAGCTGACATCCAAGTGGTTCTTCCCTGGCGGAAGGAAGAGTTCAAGCAGACCAGTGTTTTGGCCGCAGGCCCCGACTGGGAGGGGCGCTTCGACCAAGCCCTCGAAGAAGCCACTTCGGTTACTTACCTTTCCCAGCAAGGCGCGCCGAGTGGCAACCTTGGCTATGTGTACTGCAATGATTGCATGAACGGGATGGCTCTGTTCCGGTCTGAAAAGCTCGGATCCGAAGTACGCCCACTGGCAGTCTGGGACGGCCGGCGCGGAGACGGTCTGGGCGGTACTTCTAGCTTTGTGGACTTTTGGACCTCGAAAGGTCACGCCGTTGAAGTCATCGATTTAGAGAAGCTCACGGCCGCCAATCCACCGACTGAGAAGCTCGCTAGTATCTCGTTTGGAGAGCTCACCGTTAGCGAAGGCCAACAGACGATCAAAACGCTGCTATTCGCTGATGTGGTCGGCTATAGCAAGATCCCGGAAGATCAGATCAAGCATTTCGCCCCTGAATTTTTGGGGATGATTTCCTTACTGATCTCCGAACCCCCGCGTCCCGTACTAACCAATACCTGGGGCGACGCGATCTATTTTGTGTTCGATGAACCCGTGTCCGCCGGGAATGTCGCCCTCCGGCTGCTCGAGACCTTGAAAAAAAGTAATTGGCGGCGCGAATTAACCGCTCCCCTCGGCCTTCGGATCAGCCTCCATACCGGGCCGGTGATCCTTTGCCTGGACCCGGTGATTCGACAAATTTCATTCACCGGATCGCATGTTAGCCATGCGGCGCGGATCGAGCCGATCGTGCGGGAGGGCGAAGTTTGGGCCACGGAAGCATTTGTTTCTTATGCGATGATCGATAGCCAGGGACTGACTAGAGGACGCCGATTCGGGTTCGATTATCTGGGCCAAATTGATTTCGCCAAAAGCTACGGACGTTATCCCCTCTTCCGGTTGAGCTCACCGATTACGGATGGGGCGGATACGGAGGGGTGAAAGCGAACCGCGAATCGACGCGAACACAGAGGAAGAAAAAACTCACGCGAGGCAGACTTCATTTGCGCAGTGCGGCCCTAAAGAAACAGATAATATCTTAGTTAGTAGCGCGGGGGCCAGCTGCTCCATTTTCTTCCCGTGGTCTTATCGCGCATCACTCCATACTCCATTACTCCATTGCAGGCCCCCTCCCCTGACCCAAATTTAGTTTGCAAGTCGTGGGCGTCCTGACGTCTTATCGACGATGATTGCTGGTATCAGTGATCATTCTAAAACGAACCAAGGATTTATCTCAGATGGCAGAATCAACCAAACAACAGCGTCAAGCCAAGAAGACAGAAGGTGACCTCGACCCGGCAAAACATGGGACGGAAAGAGCGGCAGCAGAGTCCGGAACAGAAGTTGGCGGCCGGTCAATCCTTATTTTCATAACCTGTCCCCATTGCGGCTCTAACCGAGTCGTCTCTCTGGATTACGAGGGAGAATGGTTCACGTGCGGTCAGTGCCAAGGCACTTACCAAATCGTTTCATAACCTCACTCCCTTATGCGGATACGATAGCGGAATGCCCTAGCCCCTGTTGAATTTACACTCGGGTAGCGGGGCGTTCCGCGGGGACAAATCTCCAACGCCGCTGGTTCCGTCTCGGAGCCCTATAAATATTTGCTTCTACGGAGCTGGTCGTCGGCTCCGCTCCATCAGGGGCATTTGCCGCCTCCCGTTTTTCAGCCACCGGCTAGGGCTGGCTGCGGCTGGCCTGATAACCCTTTCAATTTCATCATCGCTTCATAGCCGGCGGACCCGCGGGTCTCGGACTGGAGCTTTCTCAAGATACGAGCGATGTGCTGATGAACGGTTCGGACACTGATTTGTAGGATACCGGCAATGCAGCCGTCTTGCTTTCCTTTAATCACCCAATGCAGCACCTCAGCCTCACGCGGAGTCAAACCAACCCGCTCCAGATCTTCCGGCCTAGGAATCACCTGATCCGCGGCTGCCTTCAAGGATTCGATCCGTTGAAGGTTCCGATGCGCTAGCGCCACAATGGGGGCAACCAAGCTCAGAAGCAGCGCTTCTTCGTCGGTAAAATCGAGGTCTCGATTGACGGTGACGCCGGCGATATGTCCCGGTATGTCGAGCGTAACGACCGTCTGACGGCGTATCCCCAGCGGCACAAATACATCCAAAAAGAGAGCGGTCTGTTCGAACTGCCGTTGAGAAATACAGTCGGTGATCCTGATCGCCCCTTTGGCGCCACCTCGTGCAATTGGCATGACCGGATGAGTTGGCACCAGCTCCAAAATCCGGTGCTTAATTTCGGGCGAGATCGGCATACTATCGCTAGTCGCGCTCACCACTTCCCCGGTTTTAAGATTGAGCGTCTCCAGGGAAAAGATGGCACCCGGGATTAGTTCGCCAAGAGCGCCAAACACTGTTGGCGGAAAATGCTCTAAATTATCCGCTCTGTGGAGCCGTTCGAGGCTCCGCATCAGCGCCTTTACTTTGTGAAGCGATATTGATTCCACGGTGGTCGGACCTGCGTTTACGTCCTGCTAAGCGCCACCATCCTGGACCGGTACTTGTTCATGCGTAGCAAATGAAATCGGGAAAAGCACGCCTAAAAACGTCTGATAAGCATGATTTTGCCGCTTGAGCGGGTGATTGGTCGCGAAAAAACTGGGAATTATGGTGTTTATAGATACGGGAGCCGAGCCCAGCCTGAGTACGATACGGTGGATCTGGACATAGATGAAGATCATCTGGGCTCTATCTTTCGGAGATGCCGGAATGGAGGCGATATACTTCGGATACTGCTCCGTCTCCGGTTCTAGAACGAAACGATGTAACCAATAAACCCAACAATCACACTAGCTGTCAGGATCACGAGCGCGAGAACGTTTAGCTTGCCGTAAGCGCGATCGCCGCGCTCCAAAGCTCTAGTGCTAGCCAATAGATCCTGGAACGGACCAACCGACGGCAACAGGCCAGTCAGCGGCACTATAACAGCTACAGATCTAATCGGCCGGGTTCTCGGTTCTTCTATTACGGAATTTTGTTCGGTTATCTTCGTTTAAGAATCGCCCTTTCTGCTGAGAGGGACGACGGACCAAACCTTAATTGCAATCTATCGCAGAGGCTGAACCGCCCGGCTCGGCCCGAGGTCTTGCCGCGAAGCAGCTCAAGGCTTACGGGCCATTATTGCCGCCGGTCACACCCAAGCGCTTCGCCTCGGCAAAATCCGCTTTAGCTTTATCGCCATGCCCCTGTTTTTGATAAGCTAGCGCGCGGTTATAGAAGGCGCGTCCGTAGTTCGGATTAAGCCGGATCGCTTCATTAAAATCTGTGATGGCTTCCGGGATTTTCCCTTTCTCGGAGTTAGCGATCCCCCGGTTGTAGTAAGCCAGCACATAATTCGGGTTTCGCTGAATCGCTTCGTTATAATCGGCGATAGCATGATCGACATCCTTCATGTCGTCATAACACAGACCTCGATTGTTATAAGCGTCCAAGAAGTTGTCATTGATATCAATCGCGTAGGAATAGTCGTTTACTGCTTTTTTGTAGTTCCCCAACGTTTGATAACAGAGTCCTCGCATGTAATACGCGTTGGCATATTTCTGGTCGCGATCGATGGCGGCGGAGAAATCCGAAATCGCGGGATCGTATTCCTTCCCGTAATAGTGGAGCAAGCCGCGGTTGTAGTAAGGGTCAGCGTACTGCGGGTCGGCCCGCATGGAGGCACCGTAATCGTTCAATGCCAGGTCGTGGTTGCCCTTGTCATAATAGGCTAGGCCGCGATTATTATATGCCCTCGAGGTATTACCGTTTAGTTGCAACGTTTGATTGTAGTCAGCAATGGCGTTGTCATACTGCTTGGCTTTCCAATAAACGATGCCGCGGTCGTTGTAATAGTCAGGATTATCCGGGCGCAAACGAATCGCCGCATTGTAATCGTCCAAAGCTTGCGGGTATTGCTCCAGCATCTTGTAGCAATTGCCGCGTTTGCTATAGGGCTCCGGATTCTTGGGATCGAGTTGAATCGCGCCGGTGTAATCATTCACCGCGGCCTGGTAGTCGCCTTGGCTTTCATGGTTCTGACCGGCCGCCAGTGCACTCGTTTGGTCGCTCGCACTGGGTGCCGCGGTTGGTTGCGGTGTCTCGGTCGCACGCGGCTTGGGTATCGGGGTCACATGGCTTGGACGATATTCTTGGACAACCTCATCGCGTTTTGACTCCAGTCCTTTGGTCACGATGTAGGCAGCCAACAACCCGAAGCAGATCAACCCGATCAACAGGAAGGCTAAAATGGCGATGACGATCATTACTGCGACCGGAGCTTTTCGCTTGGCCGGCGCAGGCGTGCCTCCCGTCGTTCCCGGAGCCGTCACCGGATGAACCACAGGATTGTTCGACTGCGGAGCAGCGCCGGGGACGGCTACAAACGAAGGACCACCCGAACTCGGAGTTTTACCGGCCCCAACTGGCGCCGCCTGAGAGACGGGCTTGACCGGTGTTTCCTGGCGGCGACCTACCGGCGCTTGACTCGTCTGGCCGCTCGCTCGGTCCAACAGAATCTGGATTGTCAAAGCCAGCTGCTTCAGATGCTGATCCAATGGCGGCGTTAACGCATCAAGCCAATGCGGTGAGCTGATATAGTATTCCAGGGCCCGGGCCGGTGGGACGTCTTCGATCCGAAATGGAATGATCGGGATACCGTGATGAACCGCTCGTTCAACCTCGCGCTTAACCTGGTTCGAGTGATTTGCGTTTGACGAAAAAATCAGAACCATCGCGCGGCACTTCTCGATTGCCTCAATGATCGATTCGGCATAGTCCATGCCCGGCAAAACGTCACGAGGCGCAATCCAACAACGGATACTGTTAAATTCGAGAGATGCGCACGCGGCATCCGCAGTGAGCTTGTCGGCGATTGCGTAACTTATGAAGACATCGACGGGCATCTTGTGTTTCCCAGGCGAGATTTATCAGACCAATTGCAGCATTTTTTGGTTCGGGCGTCTACGGGTAACTAGCTCCTGTCACTCAGTCGGGAGTGAAAAGTGAGAGGTGGGTCAGTTTGAAGTTCCAGTTTCGACCTCTGGCGGACCTTCCCTCAGTCGCCAATCGAACGAATGATCCGCGCCGGATTTCCTCCGACGAGAGTATTCGGAGGAACATCCTTGGTGACTACCGAACCTGCCGCGACGACCGAATTCTCGCCTACGGTTACGCCACCGATGATGGTCGCTCCGGCCGCGATCCACACGCTTTTCTCAATCACGATGGGCTTTCCGATGGTGGCGGCGCGTCGCTGCGAGGGTTCAAGGGGATGGCCCGTCGTGATGATGCTCACATTCGGCCCGATCATCACATCGTCTGCGATGTCGAGGCCGCCAAGGTCATAGAAAGTGCAGTTCTGATTTACGAAGACATTATGCCCGACGCGGATTTCATCCCCACCGGCAGTATAAAATGGAGGGATCAGTAAAAAGCTCTCGTCTACCTTTTTACCGATAAGTTCGCTGAACAAGGCCCGAATTTCGTCCGCGTCGTTGAAGGTCAAACGGTTAAGTGTGGCAGTGATCGCCATCGCTCGTTTGACGTTTGCCAACATGGCCGCTGATTCCGGCGTCCTGCTGTAAATTATCTTGGTGCGATCGTCATTCGGCATTCGTTATTTCCCTCGGGTTGCGGTTGAGCGTGCGTTCCGGCGCACGAAAGCCGCGCCGCGCTTCGCTGAGTATAGCCACAAAGCTGAAAGGTCAGAATCCGGCCCAGAGTGGAAATTCAAAATGACCCACTAGGGGCCTTACTCACCCCACGCTTTCCTTCACGTTGGTTACAAGCCGGGGGGATGTCGGAGTACGTAGCCGCCGGCGGGACGAGAGCGCGTCTGCCAGCGTGGGCCGTGGGTGTGATCGCCGTAGCCGGTATCAAAGCGTAAACCTGCGATCACCAAAAAAACATGTCCCCTAGTCGCATAGATTGTTACCCATCGTCCAGCGCCGCCTTCGCCGTACCCGCGGAAACCTCTGGAGGGAGTCGGCGTCTCGAGCCTGCCAATCGAATGCAGAACGTAAGAGACCGCGCCTGAGCAATCGTAGCCGTTATCGTAGAATGTCTTATGACCACCTCCGTAGCGGTACGGTTTTCCGATCAGCTCATTTCCGGCTGCGATGGCTTCTCGGACCGATGCCGGCGCCGATGGCGGAGGACTGGCGACTGAACCTTCCACAAAAGCGGTACGCGCCGGATTGTATTTATATACGTATGGAGGGGTCGTTTCACACCCGGCCAGAAAGAGGGTCAGGCAGATAGCAACAAACAGAAACTTCTTGGGCAACACGGGCTGGATTTTGCCACAAGTCAGGAAACGCCGTCAACGAAGCAGGAGCTAGGAGCTAGGAGGAGCGAAAGGTGAAAGGTGAAAGGTGATAGGTGAAAGGTGATAGGTGAACGTCCTGAAGACGACTCGGCTCCGCGACGCCGTTCTGTAGCCTGTCACCTATCACCTTTCACCTTTCACCTTCCGCCGTTCCTTCCAGTGCGTTACCACAGCTCGCTCGCGTTCGGGAACTTCTTCACCACGGGGTCATAGCGAGTGGGTTCAAGCACGGGAAGCAGTCGCCGCAATAGGAAGTTGAAAGGTGAACTCGGCGCTCGCACGAACAGGTCCAAGGGCTCGAGATCCATACGGAAATGGAGCTTCGGATCGTAATTAAGGGGCGCGCTATGATAAGAACGATAGCCGTTCTCGATCGCCCAAGTAACCGTATCTCGCCAAGTCACGAAGTATAGGTGCCGATCCAGCGCGATCGAGTAATCCAGGCCGATGTAGTTGTCGCGCAATACTCCATCGTGAACCATGCAGGAAGCGAATGCCACAATCCGCCCTTCGATTCGCCAGATCAGAAATTTGGAACGGTCCGGCATCTTTCTGCCAAGCTCCGACAGGTAAGCCAGATTCAGTTCTTCAAACTTCTGCGAAGCGCGCTGATACACGGCCTGGTACAGCGGCAAGACCTCCTGGACATACGGCGTGATGTCCGTCACGACTTCGAAATCGATCGGCGGTCCACTGGCGCTTTTGCGGAACTTGCGACGCAAATTCTTTCGCATGGCATGGCTCAGCCTGGTGTTGAGGTAATCCTCAAAATCCCGGAACTTCAGTCCCATGCCCGTGGCCGGCATGCTGGGCACCCGAGTAAAACCCGCGGTAACGAGCGAATCGAGCGAAGAACGGTAACTCCTGGGATAATCTTTGAAAGCAATCATCCAGGCGCCCAGCGCCTTACCGACGGGGACCAACACTTCTTTCAGGCCGTTCACGGTCCACCCGATGTCGCCGGTGTTAATATCGCCCGCGATATCGCCTTCTCCCGCGGAACAGCCAACCATGATCATGGGTAGCTTCAGAAAAGACGGCAGTAGCCTGCGCACCGCGTCAACCGCGCGTCGAACCACAGCCGGTGTACCAACGACCATGTCCTGGCGCACAAACAGAAACGGCTGGACCGCTCTGGTCGTTCCCGTGGCGTCCTTAAGCACTAGATAGAGATGCTCGAATTGGTCGCCCAAAGCCGATTGCGTAATCTCGTAGTAGCGGTGGTCGAGCGCGTACCGGCGCAACCCAAATTCGAAAGCTGGCCGATCTTCCGACGCGAGCTGATCAACCACGGCGGCTGAGCCAAAAGAAGCATTTAAAGATAGCCTCGGTGAAAGGCTTGGCGGCTTTTGTTCGGTCTCGTGTACCAAGGTGTAGGAACCAACCATCTTACTAAAGGCCGGAAATTTCAAAGCGACCTTCCTAGTACGGTCAGGAACGAATAGCAAATAGCAAATTCTGGTCGTCGCGAAGCCGCGCCGGCCGCCTCGGCTCCGCGACAACTAATCACTTCTCACGCGTCGCCCTTCCCTCAGCGGCGCCGCCAGATCCTGGATCGGGCCAAGAGGCACGATCCGGGTCGGGTTGATATCGTCGTGAGTGTAATAATAATGCCGCTTGATGTGATCGAAGTTGACGGTTTCAGCGATTCCTGGTCGCTGATACAAATCGCGTAAATAGTTGAATAGGTTGTCGTAATCGACAATTCTACGCAAATTGCACTTAAAGTGGCCGTGATAGACGGCATCGAACCGCACCAGGGTTACGAACAGTCGCCAGTCGGTTTCCAGCGGTGTGTCACCGAATAGAAAGCGCGTATGAGAAAGCCGCGCTTCCAGCTGATCCAGGGTCTCAAACAGTGGCACCACCGCTTTTTCGTAGGCTTTCTGCGTCGTGGCAAAGCCCGCTTGATAGACCCCATTGTTCACGGTTTCATAGATCAACTGATTCAGTTCATCGATCTCCGCTCGATGCTCTTTCGGGTAGAGATCGAGCTTGCTGGCGCCTAAGTCATTAAAGGCGGAGTTAAAGATCCGCATCAGATCGTCGTCTGAATTACTGACGATCCGTTTTTCCTCTTTGTCCCAAAGGACGGGAACTGTCACCCGGCCGTGGTAGTGCGGTTCGGTCAATAAATAGGCTTCGCTAAGAAATTTAAATCCATTGATCGGATCTGGCGTGTGGCCTGGCCCGTCGCCAAATGCCCAACCGCGATCGTCACGGACCGGGTCGACGACACTCATTCCGATCAGTTTCTCGAGTTGTTTGAGACGTCTGACGATGATGGTGCGATGCGCCCACGGGCACGCCCAGGAAACATAGAGATGATAACGGCCCGCGACCGCCGGATGCCCGGAGCTGCCGTCCGGCGTAACCCAGCCCCGAAACGCGTCATCTTGACGTTCAAATTCACCTGTCTCATTTTGTTCATCGGGAAACTGCGCCGTAGCCATGAAGAGGAACCTCATGCGAAGTGGCGGTGAGGTAAAGGAGCTAGGCGGTAAGAGATGTGATTAGTGATTGGTGATTGGTTGTTGGTAAGTCCGGGGGCGTCGCGGAGCCGAGTCTGCCGGTGGGGCTCTGCGACCCCCAAGGTCACCTCTCACCTCTCACGCCTTCTCCGCCCCGCTCTCGCGCTGGTCGTCGTTTTGCTCGATCGCGATTTGATCGCTTCTTAGCACGTCATCGACGACGTTTTTCGGCAAAGAGCCGGTAGAAGCCACTGCAATTGCGACCACACTGGTGTAGCGGGCCAAGATGCTCAGTCCATCCGTATTTCCAATTTTACTCATATGTTCTGTCCTCTTGTTCGGGGGTGGAACATTAGAGCTTTGAACCTTTGACGGGAGGACCCGCCAAAACGTTTAACCACGATCGCGGACGTCTCTATTACTGGTTAAACGCGGGCAAACTCCATGCCAACGCGTAGCGTTGACGATCTCCGAGGCAGAATGCTTTTACTAAGTCCGGCTTTCGGCGATACCCCTCGAAAAACGCGACTAGACCTCTGCACATCGCAATGCTTGGCGGAACCGCGCCAAATCCGGTATCATTCAGCTGCTTTGTCAGGACCTGCGCCAGCCCCCCGATTCGAGACCCTCATCGGCGATCGTTCCCAACTCGATAGCCTGATCATCAACATCGAGCTGACTTTAACCAGCATCATCCAGGGCGTTGCGCTTTCATTTCTCTGCGAGAACGCAACCGCGGCGATGAGTCATGGCCGCATCCAGGATCTGCCTTACGTCGTGAACGGACTTCTGCTGATCCTCCTTTTTTGGTCGAGGTCGATCGGCCACACACTCACCTTGATTCGTTGGCCACTCGATTTCACTCACAACTTCTTTTACTTCGGCGCAGCCTTTCTGGAAGCAGTGACGTTTGGTCAGATCGCCAATCCGGGTGCTTGGTTTGGGATGCTCAGCGGCTTTTCGGTAGTGGTTTGGCTCCTCTTTATCTTAGACCAGCGACTCATCGCCAGGCGGACACAAGCCGCTAACGATCCGCGGGTGAAGCAACTACTGGCCTTGGTGCGCAAGGACCAAAATCTTAACATCTTCTGGCTAGTCCCCGCTCTGATCGCATTTCATGCCGGTGCAGCTTGGTTCTGCGTCGAAGCCGCTGTGCATTGGCCGGATGGGCTACTGGTGGCTGCCGCTATTCAATTTGTCTTTTTCGCAGCCTATTTAGTCTATTTCTTGCGAATGATGTCCCGAGCATTCACGCTGATGCATCCTTAGTGCCGGACGAGAAACAGTCAGGAAATTTCTCCCTGACCTGGTCGATGCATCTCACTCTGCTAGGAAGACTACCGAATCGGGCAGTTTCACAAGATGCGAACTCCCGCTCCATGCTACCGCATTCTCGCAGGTTGACCGGTTGTTTCCAAAACGGACAACCACAGGTCCCCATCCGGATCAACTCGGCGGCGGCCATGTGCCACCAGACCAAATGGGATATGAACAAACGATCCGTGCCATCTCCCCACCAACATATTGGTTCGCCCGCTCATTCCGGCGTGGACGGCGGCTTGAGCCAACCGGGTACAATAGACGTTATCTTGGGGAGAAGCCGGTACGCTTCGGATCAGATAACTCGGATCCACGTATTTCATATTAATCTCCATCCTGCGGCTCGAAAAAAATTGCAGGATTTTCTCCTTAAGAAAAAGACCGATATCGCCGAGCCGGGGATTGCCGGATGCATCGGTTTCTTCGCGAACCTGCATCAGATGTTGACCTGCTCCTTCCGCAACGACGATTACGGCCTGCTTGCGTTGGGCAATCCGATGCCGCAGCATCTCCAGCAAGCCTCGGCTGCCCTCCAGCTCAAACGAGACTTCGGGAACCAGGCAGAAATTGACGTGCTGTGCTGCCAGCGTCGCAAAACAGCCGATGAATCCGGAATGCCGTCCCATGAGCTTCACCAGGCCGACTCCATTGACGGCGCCAACCGCTTCCACATAGGCTGCTGAAACCGCCTTTACCGCTTCCGCGAACGCAGTTTCGAACCCAAAGCTCTTATCGATGTACATGATGTCGTTATCGATGGTCTTTGGAATCCCGATCACGCTTTTCGGCAGACCGCGACGGCGCAGTTCAGAGTTGATGGCGGCGGCTCCACGCAAGGTACCATCGCCACCGATCACAAAGAGAAGATCGACATTCAGCTCCTCCAGATGATCCACCATCTCGCCTACGTCCTGCGGGCCGCGAGAGCTGCCCAGAACTGTGCCTCCAAAGGTGTGGATTGTAGAGACCGACTCAGGCCGGAGAGTTACGGGGACATGCCCGAAGCGAGGCACTAAGCCTTCGTACCCGTACCGGATACCGTAAATCCGCGTGGTACCGTAGTGGTTGTATAGCTCATGAACGATCCCTCGGATGATATCGTTCAATCCCGGGCAAAGCCCGCCGCAAGTAACAATCGCTGCGGTAGCCTTCGGCGGATCGAAAAATATCTTCTCACGCGGACCGGCAATTTCGAAACTCAGCGGAACTTCGCCGCGCGTATATGCTTCCTGAGAAGCGGGCAGCATGTCATCATAAAGAACGCGATGATTGTGGTTTTTGAATCGCTCCGAATGCCCATGACGCAAGGGGGACAAAAACTGAGCTTCTCCCAACGACTCAATCGACCATTCCATGCGGACCCCTATGAAAGACAGCTCGCTCCCGGACGCAAGCGGAAACTACTGAACTCGCCTTAGGCTCGTTCCATATAGCAAATAGCAAATACAAGATAGAAGATAGCAATGGCCCAACAGCTGCGCTCTGCACGTATCTGCTATTTGCGATCTGCTATCTGCTATTCGGAGCGAGCCTGGGCGAGCTCTGCGGGCTACCAATAATTTCGGGCGTAGGGACCGTAGGGACCGTATGGTCCGTAGGGACCGGAAGGCCTCGGACCGTAAGGTCCGTAGGGGCCTGGTCCGTAAGGCCCGAAGCGATAGACTCTGCGTATCCTCAGTCCGTATTGCTGGCCGGGAAGCGCTTGCAGAGCCATTAAGGTTTGCCTATCCAGGCGTCCGGTTGGAGGCAGCCCCGCGGTGTCTTGAAATCTGGAGATTGCTTCCACGGTGGATCCGTTGGGTATCCCATTCACGGGTCCGTGATACAGACCGTGCTCTTCCAATTCCTCCTGGATGCCGGCCAACACATGGCTTTGCACCCGCTCGGGCGCTCGCCGATATGGTGGGCCGGCGAAGATGCTACCATAGTGGGCTCCGTTCTGTCGCCTTTCGGCGTAGTTCTGCTGAGGCCCTCCACCGTTGTTTTGAGGAGGTCGTCCGCCGTAATTCTGCCCAGGCGATTCGTTCGGCGGCATTTCCTGATTCGGAGACATTTCCTCGTTCGGACCTTGCTCCTCAGCCGGTGGTCGATACGTCGGAGGAGTTTCCGGCTGGACTTTCGGACGCACCGCCTGAGAAGGCGACGGAAGCGGAGTGGCTGAGCGCGGACGGGGAGTCGGCGAAGAAATCGTTCTCGGAGGAAGTGCCTGCGGCGCGGAAGCTTGCGGTTTGGGCGTGCTGTTCGGGTTCGTCGGAGTATTTTCGTTGCCGTGACGGGCCGCGTTTTGAGGAGGAGGAAAATCGGTGAGCTTCAACCCCAGAGAGCGCATCGTCTCATCGTTCAAACCCCCGGTGACCTTTAGGCCGTACCGGATTTGATAGCGACGAACGGCCGCATCCGTTTCGGAGCCAGGTTGCCCAGTCGCTTCTCCATAAAAGAAGCCTTGATCCTTTAGCTTCTGCTGGACCGACTTAGTCAATTCATCGGCCCAGGCGCTCGCAGAAAAGAGTGCAAGCGCGAAAATAAGAAAAAAAGTCTTCATGGCGAGACAGGAGTGGTTTCGTGTTCTGTAGCCGTACTGACGGACATTACTGATTTTGGTTTCATTCGCGAGCCCATAAAAGATTGCTGCTCCTCACCAGCCGCTTCGTCGTCGTCCTCGAATCCGGTGACGCGGAGTGATGGCCCGCCCGCATCGCTACGCGAAGCGTTGCGGGCGGGAGTATTGGAGTGTGGGAGCAATGCGCGAAGACCGAATTGCATCCGCGTAGTGGGTTGGAGGTGCTAAGGACGTGTGGGCGTTCTATTTACCCGATAGTTGCAATAGAATGAACGCCGATCGGATCAGAAGCAGTAAACCGATCCAAGCGAGGAGTTGCACTCCCGCCTGACGCAGAATGCGCAACCAGTTGTCTTGATCGGGCATAACGGTGGTGATTGGGGATGCTGGACGGTGTGCTTCCAATATAGGTTGGGACGGTATGCTCACAAGGCGCTTCGTCCTCGTCCTCCCGACTTCGCCCCGTCGTCTGAAACTCCCGACGTCGCTCCGTCGTTCGAAACTCCGGAAGGCTATGTCGGACAAGCCGGGAGGCTACGTCGGGCAGGACTTCGACGAGCTCAGTCGAGTCGCTGTCCTCGAATCCGGCCGCGCGGAGTGATGGCCCGCCCGCATCGCTACGCGAAGCGTTGCGGGCGGGAGTATTGGAGTATTGGAGTGCTGCGCCAAGTCCGAATTGCACCGGTTCTACCGCCCCTTTCCTCCTTCGTCCCACATTCCCGGAACTACGGCGGACAGGCAGGGCGGGCGTTTTATGAATCGGCACCTGGGGTTAAAACCCCAGGCTGAGTCCTGTAGTCCCTTCGGGACAAAATCCGACATCCCCTACAGAACGCGGACGAGCGGCAGCTCGTCCCTACCGTCCATACTCTGACAGCGCTGCTTTCAGCACATCTTCGCCTAACTCGGTGAAAGCGATACGCGTCTTGGGCTTACGTTCCAGCAAGGCCGCTTCGAGGGTGTAATCTTTCAGTTGAGTCTTAAGGAATTCCTTCAGCTCGTCGCGGGACGGGGCTTCGGTGTGGTCCTCATCTAGCGAGTACAGGCCGATTCCCCAGGCTCTGATGGCTGACGCCAGGGCGCTTTTCAAGGGGGCGACTGCCTCGCTGCGGAGAAACTTCGCGATTTGTTCGGCCGAGGGCCGGGTCCCGGAGATAACCCCAAAATGATCTCGCCCTTTGCCTGAACCCATCGAGTTCGCGGTCATGGCGCCGTCGTAATCCATCGTTACAAAAAGATCGGCGGCCGGTTCGGGGCCGACTTCGGCAAATAGGAGCCGGGCCAGGTACGGCGCTCCGTAGATCTGTTCAAAAGCCTGTTTCAGAGCCGGGCTGAAACTGTAGGTCGCCATCCGGCGCAAAGAAACGTCGTTCACGGACCGAGCAAAGCCTTCTGTGCTCGCCAATTCGATCGCCATCATACGGAGACGGTCGATATCTCCCGGATGCCCAATTCCTCCTAAGGCGATCTGGTCGTAGACCTCGAAGATTTTCTTCCGATCCTTACCGAAGGTCAGCAGTAAGATCCCTTCTTGGCAGCTTAGAGCAATGGTTGGGCTGCCGCTGGCAATCTCGCCTTCGATATATTCGCGCCGATTCGCGATCGCCTCGACCCAACGGTACGGTTCATCAATCATGATGGTGAAAGCGTGGTCTGAAACAATGAAGAGAGCACGTCAAATGGCACAGTAGTGATGCCTTCTTTATTCACGATTTTAATGATCGGGAAAATCTTGCCTAGTCGATCAATGCCGCCGGTAGCGGTGTCAGCCTCAGCCGCGGTGTCAAGAGCACGTAACGCGATAGTGATGGCGTTCTTCTGGCCCAGCTCTCGCAGCGGTGTCTTTCCCCAAGCGTTCTCATAATATAGTATGCTCCGGACAGAAGGCCCGCCTGAGCCGCTGGCGGCAAAGTCGGTCGCCTCAAACTGGGCGCCCATGGCGTCATAGAAAAAGACTTTGGCGGGATCGCTTGAGCTGTAGTCATAGGTGGCGAACAACGGCACCACCACGCCGATGCCTTGTAAAACCATACCGAGATTGTCCCGGAGCAGCTTCGAAAGGGCACGCACTTTTCCTTCCACACTCATCTCTTGCAGTTGGCTACGCCGATAAAACTGGAAAGAATGTTCCAGGACGCGAGCCATTTCCCAGGCCGTGGCCGGCGAGCCGGCGATGGCCATGACCGAGTGCCGATCGATCTCTAGAACTTTGTCGGCCCGATCGTACATCACCACATTACCGGCAGTGGCTCGGCGATCTCCGGCGACTAAGACTCCATCAGAGAACTTAAACGCAAGAACGGTTGTTGCCTGAGTTTCGGCGACCGGTAGCTGCCCGTTGAGATGCTCCTGTTCTCGCAGGACACCGGAGCGCCGCAGTACGCCCACAAAGTCGCCCGCGCTCGCGGAGTTCGGTTCTGACAACTCCATTTTACTGGCCAGTCCGCTGCCGGTAGCGCTTGGACTGGTTCGGATCGACTTTTCGCATCCGCTTCAACAAATCTTTCGTGTCCGGCTTAGAGACATCAGGGCTACGCGGTCCGTCTCCATCTCCTTGCTTAGGTTCCCAAGGTGCCGGTGGTGGTGGTTTTTGCGTCCTCTCGGGCATACTCATATAGTACCGATTTACAGTTTGGAAAGCAACTCGGAGAGTCCGGAGACTCGCTTAAAGCTCGTTCCGAATCGCAAATAGCAGATACGTCCGGAGCGCAGGTGCTGGGTCATTTGCTATCTTCTATTTGCTATTCGGAACGAGCCTAGGCGAGTTCCGTCATTCTTGTCCGCTCGGTGATGGGGAAGGCGAGCCGGCTCCGGGAATCTTCAACGTTTGGCCGATCTGCAGCCTTTTGGCGTCCTGTATTTTATTGAGCTGCTCGATATCATCTACGGTGACGCCGTATTGTTTGGCGATCTGGATTAAGGTCTCTCCTTTGGCCACGACATGGCTACGGATACCGCCCATAGCGGTCGGCGATGGGTTATCGACGCCGACCGTACCTGGAGCTGTAGCCGCAGGAGTCGCTGAAGGAACTGGAGAAGCTTTTGGTGCGGCTCCCGCCGCTCTCTCAACCACGATCCCTTTCTCTTTCAACGCTTCCACCAAACGCCCGACTTCAGCTGATAGCCGGTTTATGCGATCATCCTGTGATCTCAGTTCTGCTTTGATGGCTTCAAGATCTCCTTGAGTCGATGGTCCACCCTTTTCCTGAGCTGCCAGAAATGAAATGGGCGCCATTATGAATGCGACCGCCGTAGCCAAGCGTTTCCCGTCCATCGGTCACTTGTGTACAACTGTCGGCACAAGCATGCAACCGCTTTAGAATAACCAAGATACTCCGCCGAAGAACCCGCGCCGCGGCCCGTACTGCGGTGCAAATACTCCGATGCCGGATCCGGTGCGAAGCTCGTAAGCATTATTAAAGAGATTAGTGATATCAAATCGCACCTGAATTTTGCCGTATTCCGGCAAATTAAAGGTATGGCTCAGGCCTACATTGAACACCCAATAGGCCGGGACTTCATTCGTGTTAGCGAACCCGCTTCGCAGGCCGTTGCCGTACAGCATATCACTGTACACGGTTGAGTTCATAAACGAGTACGAGACGCCAGCCGAAGCTGTGTAGCGTTGATCGTGATCGAGAAAAACCCAGTGATTCTTTATGAAGGCGACTTCTTCCGGTGCAAACTGAAATTGCCCGGAGCCGAGGGTTTTGCCGGTGCCACGCTCGAAGCCGAAATTCAGATACGCGTTAAATCCTTTCTCCGAATAGTTGGCCGTTACTTCCGTGCCGTATTGGTTACCTTGGACATAGTTGAACGGGGCAAAAATGAGGGCGGCGCCAAACTGGCCCAAATCCAACAGGTCATGTGCTTCTTTATAGTAGGAGTCCACTCCCATGGAAAAAGCGCTGGTGAATTGCTCAGTCATACCTGCGTCAAAATAATCTGCTTTCTCCGGCTGGACTGGCGAACTCTGATTCACTGCCGCCTGATTGGTTGTACCGACGAACTTCGCCAGGTCTCGATTAGCCACCAGTTCCAGCGGCGGCGGAGTAAAGTATTTAGAATACCCTGCATGCAGCGTCAGGGTACTGGTTGCTTTTAGAACAATATTAACCCGGGGACTAAGCTGATTGGCGTGGGCGTATTCATCAATGATGTCGAATCGGCCGCCGAAGTTAATCGTCAAAGGCGCAAATACGTGCCATTCATCTTGTAGGTAGAACCCGTAATAGAGCCCGGTCTTACTGGTGTCATCGGTGATATCGACTGGGACATTAGAGGATTGAAATCCAGGACCACCGGGGAAAACCAGGTTGTTGCTATCCGCGACTGCCTTCTCCACTGTCACCAGAAATCCCCCTCGGATAGTATGGTAGTCATTCAACCGCCAAGCCGCATCAAATTGGACCCCGTTAGAAAAAATATTGTCATTAACCCGGCTAGCTATCCCGTTGAATATCAGATCTCCCTGATTGTCCGGAGTGAATAATGTCTGGCTGAACCGACTAAATACAGCCAGTTGAAAGGTCAGGTCATCGATAGTCTTTTGGTAGGCAAGCACAGCATAATGGTTCTGCTCATGCTGGTTCTCATTAAGGTTAATGGAGTTGAACTTGTCGGGCGCCGCATTCGCCAGTGCAAATGCTGCCGGTTGGTTAGGGTTATTCGGGATTTGAAAGTCGGAGTAGGTGCCGCTGAGCAGCAAGGTAATCCGGCTCGTGTCATCGATGATATAAGAGAGATCGGCAAACAGTTTATATTGGGTGGTGCGATCATGAATCGCGTAGGGAGAACCGGTCGTGTTTTCAATCCCGAGTGAGTTGGAATCGTAGCTCCCCATGACGAAATAGCTGAATTTTCCTTGCGACCCACCCGCTTCGAAACTCGGGTTGATCGTGTCATGGGAACCGCCGTACATGGATAACGCGCCACCGTTCAGATCTGGCCCTTCCTTGGTCTGGATATCGATGATCCCAGTGGTGTAAAAGCCGAACTGAGCCGGTAAGCTGCCGGTGATCAAATTGACGTTCTGAACCAGCCGGGTATCAATCTCTTGGCCGAAACCGCTGATTCCCTCCGGAATCAAGACGTCATTGATTCGATATTGGAGGTTTGCATGTTCATCGCGAACATGGAGTTGCCCAAAGGAATCTTGAGCGACTCCCGGCGCGCGCAGGATTACTTGGTTGAAAGAGGCGTTATCGCCTTGGGCTTCGCTCTGGATCTGGGTTTGCCCAATTGAATATTTTGTGGCGCCGAGATCAGGGACGATTTCATCGCGGGCTTCATTCAGTTGGCCGATCACGGTAACTGTATCCAATTGCTGGGTAGATTGATTGGAGGCAGCGCCAGTTTGGTCGCTTGGCGATGGAGAAAGGCTCGGAGATGCGACCTGCTGCGCAGAGGTTGGCAAGATCGACCCAAGGAGGAGCAACGAAGCGGCGCCGATAGCGGACAAAGAACGTAAATAGGAAAAACGGTTAAGGACTGAAAAAAAAGAATTCATTTAACTGCTCGTGAAATAGGAGTTGGTGGTTGGCGGTTAGTAGCCGGAAGCCTGCCGTGGTCGACGCGATGAGCCTCTTTTACGTCCGGGTGAAGCCCAACGAGTTCCCTACTCGGGGAACGGCGCGGTCGTTGATTCGCGCATGCGACCGACTAAGGATGTCATCCCTCGCGGAGGGTGCCTCGCAATGAGAAGATTCCTGCTCCTAGGGAGCAGCGATCAGGCAGTAGTAAGGCACGCTCCGCGCAGTATGGGCGGCCCGCGTTCGAACACGCGTTGTCCTGGAAATAGGGCAGCAAGGATTTCTGAGGGCAGGCTGGGCGTATGCCCGAGAAAAGTGAATAGGGGCCCAGCAACCAGACTGGGCAGCAACGAAGAATGCGCCAGCCCACCCCCAAGAAAGAGCGTGACGGCACAATCATGATCTTCATGATCGGCGTCGGGATGGATGAACTCATGGATCTGAGGTGAGACCGTGAGGGTCAAAACCCATAAGATGGCGACGACGAGCAAGGCGCTGGTCGACCGCTGAGCGGTCTGAACCAGCCGAGCCCGAACTAGCAGATTCGTCGCAGGTTTACTCACCGGAGCCGAGGATAGGAGAGCAGTCTTATTAATGCAAGTTATTTGCAATTAATTTGTCCTATATAATTCGTCCCTACCATGTGAAATTTTATTTCCAAATTCTTATCGCCCAAGACGTTGACCAAATTCGCTAAATTTGAGACAACGGGCGCATGCAGCAAGACCTCCAGCAGTTGAAGCTCCTTAGCATTTTCTTTTACGTATGGGGTGGTTTGGCATGTGTAGGTGCAGTTATCGGCGCGATTTCCTGTGTCGTTGCGGGTGGCGCCATGATGTCCACGTCGGATGACCAGTCTCAAGCGGCAGGGCCCTTCCTCATCGGTATCGGTATCTTTGTCCTGGTGGCTGGCTTGTTCTACGGAATCCTGGCGATTATGGCCGGAGGAAAGTTCAAGAAACATCTAGGCGGTTATACTTACTGCTTGGTGATTTCCATTATCACCTGTATCAGCAGTTTCCCCATCGGCACCGCACTCGGTATCTTCGCCATTGTCGTTTTGATGCGAGCTTCGGTGAAAGAGGTATTTAAAGGTCAGGCGTTGCCAGGTACAGCCCCAGCGCCAGCGATACCGCCGGTTTCTTGAGAAGTGCGGTAGCCCGCACCACGACGGCTTGAGAAGACCACATGCTGGGCATGGGCGTCGCCTCTATTCAAATACGGAAGCTGCTAACATCTTTAGGCGTCGAGACCCGCTGGCGCTGTAGACGCGGAATGTGACGCCCCTTCCGCCTTCTCCCGCGGCCGCGGGACTACGGCGCGACAGGCCGACTCGGCTCCGCGACGCCCCTGGGGTCTACCAATCACCTTTCACTTCTCACCTTTCACTCTCCCCCTACACCCCAGCCAGCGCTTTGTTCTGCACCAGCGTCTCGTACAACGGAGCTCCGGTATAATCGATGACCTCGACATGCATCTCTTTGGCGGTCAAGGTTACGGCCATAAAGCCGGGGGTACCTCGATAAAAACGGCTTCCTTCCGTCGCACCTGGTTCCCGCACTTTAGATCCGGCGCCAGTAGTGAAATATTCTACTGACCCTCGAACGATGTGTTGCAGGTCGTGATCATGCCCGTTGAAATAGGCCGGCACCTGATGCTTCTCCAGCAAAGGATTGATCGCGCGAATTAATTCCGGCTGGTCACCATGTTCGCTCCCTCCGGAAAAAATCGGGTGATGTCCGATCACGATTCTCCAGGCAGCTTTCGAATTGGTTAGCGCTTGATCCAACCATGCCACCTGCGCCGCGGTATCCTGCGAGGTAATCTCGTCTCGCATATCCTCCTTTTTGCGATACTCCTCAACGAAAGGGCTCGTATCAATGAAGAAGAACTCCACTTTGTCAGCCTTACTGATGGGCTCGACGACTGAGAAATAGCGGGCCGGCATCTTCCAGTTGGGACGCGTTTTGGCATAATCGAGCTGGGCTTGGGGCCGCCCGTTGTAGTCGTGATTACCGAGTATTACGTACCAGGGAACACCTAACGCAGGCGACGTATACACCGCTTCGAACGAGCTTTTCCATTGCGGGTCAGTGATCGTCTGCACCCCTTTCTCGTAGAAGTTATCACCAACGGAAACAATGAAACGACAATGCCGTTTCGCTGCCGCCGATCCCATTTGGTCGGCCACATCTCGTTGATGAAAGTCGCCTCCCCTGCCCCAATCACCGAAGATCAGAAAGGTTAAGTCAGACGAACTCGGTTCGGCCACCACTGGCGTTTCGGCTACCGTTCCTCCTCGAGCCCTGAACAGGCCGAAAAGACCGGTGATGAACGGCAACAAACCGAACAACCACTGAAGAAAGTTTCTCCGGCTCTGTTTCATGATGTCTATACAGATAGCGCTCCTACGGAGCTGATGTCACGCTTCGGGTCGCCGTTTAGAACTTAAATTTCATTCCGGCCTCGTACGTAATGTCATAGAATTCCCGCTGGATCGGACGATTCGCCGCACCCTCATAAATACGCCAAGGCGCATTCGTCAGATTCTTAGCGTTAAAATACACACCGACTCCATAGCGCGTCATATAGCTCACGGCCAGATCTAGAGTGAACCGACTATCGAAGTACTGGTCGAGACGAGAGGTTGTACCAACCGAGGACAGGTTATGGTCAGTGTATTGTCCAGCCAGCGATATGAGGATACCGAATTTCTCATAGAACACCGCGAGGTTATACACGTTCGGAGAAGTAAACGGTAGTTTAGTATGATCCGTTGCCCGGGCCCTGCCTTCTGAGTCAACATAGGTGTAATTAGCGGTGAAGCCTAATCCGCTCAGAAGACCCGGAAGAAACCGCATGTGTTCTTCGAAGGCTAGCTCGATACCGCGGGCATAAGCAGTTCCGCTGTTGAGGAACGTGCTCTCATTGAAGATCTGCCCTCCGATTACGGTCCGAATCGTTCGGGTAAAGATGTAGTTATCGAATTCTTTATCGAAGAGACCGAATGAGAAATAGGAATCCGGCGTCGGTGTATACTCGAGCGTAAAGTCAAAGTTGTTCGCTGTGGTTGGCTTCAGATTGGGGTTACCGGTAGTGACGGTCAGGTTGCCGGTGTTAACCACGGTAGCCGCCGTAACTTGACTGAACGCAGGCCGGCCAATGGCAGTGGAATATGCTAAACGGGTCTGCAAGATATTTGGAATAATCTCGAAGCGCGCCTGAGCGGTTGGGAAGAAGTCCGTGTAGTTCACCGGCCGATTCACGAAATGGTAAGAACTGGCCAGGTTCGGATCGGAACCAGGCGAATTGGCGTTGGCACCATATACGGCATTGGTCACCTCTGCTCGTAAACCGGCCAACAAGTTTAACCGGCCAAACAAAGTGATGTCGTATTGTCCGTAACCGGCAAACACATTTTCTGTATCGTCATAAAATGCCTGAACTGCTCTTAACTGATCGGCGGCTACATTCCGGACAAAACCGGGATGAGTGCTGGTAAAGGTGTTAAATCTCCCTGGGTCTGGAGAGAAGCCGAGTTGATAAAAGCCATTATAAAGCGTATTTAGATGACCCGCCATGGCGTCGGCCAGGGTAAAGTTGTTAGTACCCGTCGCCGGATCAACGAACGCGCTGTAGGTCGCCGGGTTGTCCGAAAAAGTCTTGCTTCGAAAGCGCAAGCTGGTGCCGAACTTCAAATTGCTAGGGTTACCTTGGACATCGAATAGCCACGTCAGGTTCATGCTGCCGGCAATCTCGGTATCGAGGGTATGATTATTGTCGATGGTTAGCCCACTGAAAACATACTGCGTCGGATCGAACCGGTTTCCGTTCAGGGCAGGGTTGAGCGGATTGCTGAATTGGAAGCTCGGCTTGTTCGATAGACCAGAATTATTATACACCGCGGTCTCGCTAGGGGTGGTAGAAAAGCTGGGATTGAAGTCGTTCGGGTTGTCATCCCAAGCTTGGGCAAACGATCCTTTATAATCGATAACGAAAGGCCCGATCACGTTTCGTCCACCGCCTTGCACCATCCAGTTTTCGAAATGCTCGATATTGAAACGTAAAGCTTCAGTTAGGACTACGTTTGTTGCCGTGGAAGATCCGTTCGGATTGGCGCTAAAAGTGCCGGGGGTGACTCCATCCGGACCAAGGTTAGATCCATCCAGACCGCTTAAGTTGAAGATCTGTCGACGAACTTGTTCCGAGTAACCAGCATTAACAAAGCTGATGTAAAAGCTGTTGTTGCTATCCGGTCGAAAATCGAACGTGGCGCCGACACCGTGTAAGGTTCGATTGTAGGTATAGCGGCGGAAATCGATGGCCTTTAAAATTTTGTCATCTCCAATCGGCGGTATTGAATCCGAATACGCCGGTTCAAAATCGTCGACCCCGCGGTGATCTTCGTAAAAACTGAATTCACCTAAAACACCAAACGGCCGATAAGGTGTTATTGGGCCCTCCCCACTCCCCGCGTCCTTCGTGTCGACGGACTTGCCGTCCGGAGTCGGAGTGACTGCTGAAGCCGGCGCAGGAGCGAACGGATTTCCGCCCGGTCCAACGCCGAAAGTCAGACCGCCGACAACTTCAGCGTCGATGATGCCATACTGGTGTCGGAGCGGCTCCCAGCCCGAACCGACGTGCCCTTGGAGAGATGGTTGGTTGAGATCGAAAGCACTTCGTGGCGTAAGCTCAATCGCACCGCCTAAAGCCTCGGCATCCATATCCGCGGTATTCGCTTTGGTAATGATGATTTGGCTGACTAAGCCGGCTGGGATCTGATCGAAAGCGACATGTCGCCCGGTCGAATCGGTTGACGGCACACGTACACCACCGAAGGTTACGCCCACTAAGTTCGAATCTAGACCGCGAATGGTGATATAGCGTCCTTCACCGGTATCGTTTTGGACGCCGGCTCCCGGCATTCGTTTCAAAGCGTCCGCAATATTGACGTCGGGATATTTTCCGATCTCTTCCGCCGATCGAACATTTTCGACATTAGGCGCCAAACGCTGGTCTTGGAGCGCCCGGACCTCACTAGTAACCGGTTCTTCGCCGGTTACAACCATCTGTTGCAATTGGTCTCCTGGAGAGGGTGAACCAGCAGGGTTATTTTTGTCTTGCCCCAGCAGACTCAGACTGGAACCAAGAAATAATAAAGCAAAAACTATCCTCCGTGATATTCGCACGCCCGCGATGCTATGGCCCGAGCGTGGCTGGAAAATCGTCTAATTGTTAAAACTTTTTAACAGAATAATTACGGCTCCGTCAGGTCTATTGACTAGGGCTCGTTTAGCGCGTGATCACTAAACATCTAATTATTCTGCCAATTGCCGGATTCCTTGTCTAGATGGACGCACCGAGCTTTCGCAGACCGCATGCGCGCCGCGAACGGATGGAACCTATCGGACTCATGGGAGCAATGGGTCAGCCCATTAGTCGCACAAAAGTTACGTAGGTCCCGTTGGATAGCGGAGCACGGCCGCGTGACGAACCGGCCCCATGTCTGCATTGACACGTCCTTACGCTCCCCTAGCTCTGCCCGACGGTCAGGATGCTTTCAGTTCTGCAATGTAAGACGCGCCTTCTTTGGGGAACGCGATCCAGACCGAATGAGTGTCAGGATCAACAGCCAACGTGTGCGTGCCTTTTGGCGTCTCGACATCGCCCAACAACTTAACGCCATCGACGGTCTCCTCTAAAACCGAGAGCTTACCTTGGCCGCTGGCACAATAGATCCGTTGGTTTCCTGGATCGAACGCGATCTGGTCTACGCCGGGGGCGATGTCAACCGACTTCAAGCAAACGCCCGTGGTGCAGTCCATGATCACTAATTTCCCATTTCCGCCCGCCGAAAATAGCCGGCGCGTTTTCGGATCGATGGCTAACCCGTGAGGTTTCACTGCGGGTAAAGTTGACCAAGTCGCAGAAACAGTATTGGCAGTGCCATCAATGACTAGCATCACTGGCTGTGACTTGATGTTCTGAAAGATCCCGTCGAAAGCCGGATCGTACAAAATATATTCGGGAGCAGTCGGGATCTTAATAGTGGCCACAATTTTCTGGGCAGCCGGATCGACTACCCAGAGATCTTCGCCGTCATCATGATCGACATAGACCATGCTCGTCTTCGGGAAATAGGTTACGGCATCCGGAGGTCCGGGCAAAGCGATGGCGTTGTTTACCGCCAGCGATGTGCGATCAACTTCGACCAGCTTTTTCTGGTCGCTCACCGTGACATAGTAACAGTTATGTTGCGTATCAAGGGCAACCCCCTGAGCTGCGCCGGTGTCAACGCTTTTAATTAACTTCCCATCCGGAAGATTAAAGACATCGAAGGATTTGTTGCCGGTATGATTCGCCAACAGCCGATGCAGCGGCTGATCCACCTGTAGAAAATCGAATCCACCTTTGGTTCCGGGCACCACTATCGGTTGGCCGAGAGTCAATGGCGCAGAAAAGAGAGGCAACGGACAAACCAGTGCCAATAGCGCTAACAGCCAATGCATGACGTTCCGACGAAAAGCCAGTCGCGAGGGTGTTTGCATAATTCTGGGCGAAAAGTACCCAGATTCGTTTCGGGGGGAAGAGGGATTCGCGAACGCCGGCGAATTGCGACTGGCCCGCAACTGACTACGCTGGCGAGATCGGAGCGGGGATTGGTGAAAAGTGAAAGGTGAAAGGATTGTCGCGAAGCCCAATCGGAGATGCCATGGCGTTGCATTCCGTGTTGCAGCGGCAGCGGGTATCGGCGCCGGAAGATCATTTGCAGTCACGGCGTTCGGATCGACGCGACGCCCACCAGCGCGTGTGCAACGACGAGATATTCAAAACTCTAAGGTCTCAACTTTGTTTCCTTTCGTTTCGGACGATGGCCAAACCCGCACGAAACGGTCATCGGTCTTTCCTGCCTCGACCGCTTGAGCACGCGCTCGGCCCTGGGCGTCGCGTCTCTCTGAACGCCGTGACCGAAAACGATTCTCTGGCGTCGATACCCGCGACAGCTACAGCGCGGAATGCAACGCCCCTTCCGCCTTCGCAAGGCATACGGCGCGACAGGCCGACTCGGCTTCGCGACACCCGTGGTACTTTTCACCTTTCACCTTTCACCTTTCACCAATCCCCGCCCGGCCCTTGCGATCGACAAACTCCACCCATAGCTTGCGGCCATGCGTTGGACTTTGTTGTGCGTCGCGGCCGCTTTTCTAGCGGCACCACTCTTTGCTGATCCTGTCACTATCGATTCTCTGCCAGCCCCGGTTCAAAATAGTCTGAAGACCTATCTCCAGAACCCTCAAGAAAGCGTAGACAATATCCAAACCTACGACTGGGGTCCGGCGGTCATCTACAAGATCAGCATCAATCTCGGTGGCAAGCCGTACTTGGAAGTTCACATCGCAGACACCGGCCAAGTTCTCCGTACTGACGAAAATCCCGATGCGCGAGACAAGGACGATGAGGATGACAATGGCGACGCTGGCCCCAGTCCGAGCGCTACGCCAACAGCCAATAGCCATAGCCGATAGCCAATCGGTTGAAACTGCCGGGCGCCCGGAAAAACCGCAATTTGCTATTGGCTATCCTCCCGGTCGAGCGGCGAATTCCAGTTTCGAAAGAGCGCCTCTTCGGCAACGGTAACCTTTCTGATGTTGATCAACCCGCTCCGTTCCAATCGATGAGCGAAGGCTTGAACACTGCGTTCTCCTCGCCGCAGGGAAGCTAACGCGGTTGTCACTGCTTCCACCGGGTAGACCGCAGCGACCGGTTCCAGCTGGTCTCCGATCGCCGGCACCACACCTCGTCCAGGTGTTGCTCCTTCCACCAGGGACATTAAGTAGTCCGGAGTGATGTTCGGAAGATCGACCGCTAAAATCAGCAGCAGTTTCGATTGGGCAGCTTCTAAACAACTGGCAATCCCGGCCAATGGACCAGCATCCTGGATCTTGTCGGGCACTACTTTGGCATCGGGCGGATATTCGAGATCGCCCGGTCCAGAGATTAGTAGCTCCACCGGCGCCAACCGGCGGAGCACGTTCAATTGCCGTCTCCACAGCAGAACCGGTTCCCTTTCCCAATCCACCACCAAGAGCCGTTTGTCACGGCCCATGCGGCGAGAACGTCCTCCAGCCAAAAGAGCAGCTGAGAATGGAAGCAGGGTTGAAGGCACAGAAACAGGAAAGGCAGGAGTTCAAGGAGTTCAAGGAGTTCAAGGAGTTCAAGGAGTTCAAGGAGTTCAAGGAGTTCAAGGAGTTCAAGGAGTTCAAGGAGTTCAAGGAGT